>ERZ795062.1172-NODE-1172-length-19208-cov-5.890252_pt1 | contig 19208 bp, 19 predicted proteins | sample MGYA00375146_ERZ795062 | MGnify/ENA primary metagenome ERZ795062 (study PRJEB30191, sample SAMN05720281) | activated sludge metagenome | isolation source: Anaerobic digester | place: USA | collected 2015-07-16 ... | reverse complement strand
TCGAGCACACCCAACACTTTGCCGATGTCTTTCGCTTGTGATGGCTTTTCACACAGAAACAGTTTCATTTCCATTCCTTTGAGTCATTTAGAACGTTGCTGTAAACATCTTGTCTATGCCTTCCGGCAAGAACAAATACAAGCAAATGATCACAATTACACTGGATGCAATTTTCCAGTTCCACCACAACATTGCAATGCCGCCGATGAACAAGCCTACCAGTGCGATGATGCTACCCACATCGCCTTGCATCAAACCTTTGACGTATTCTTTACCTTCCCCAAAACCCAAGTCAAGCCCGCCGGCCGTTACCTGAGTTGACGCAAAAAGCATCAACAACATCAGGAAAAGCAATGCAAACTGCATAACCTGTTTATTTTTGCCGATCGCAAGAAGAAATGACATGATTGGGGTTTTGTAGATTTGAGTTTTGTATAGGTAATACATAATGATCTCCGATTTATTTCAAGGGTGGTAAGATGCCCGCAGGTAGCGAGTTGGGAATGGATTGGTTACTACTTTGTCCGACGGTCTCCGTCTGAGAAGTTTGTGGCTGGGTTGCTTGTTCAGCAATGTCTTGTGTGGATTGCTGATTGCTAACCAACGGGGTAACCCGTCGAGAATTTTTTTTGTCAGTAGCTGACAATCTATAGCCCGTGTCCCATTTTCGGGTTTGGATTTCACTGTAGATGCGCGTGGGGTAAACTAGATTGCCATCTGCATCTTCGTAGTTATTGACCCATACGCTCATGACCTGAGCAGGCATCAACAAAGGTTTGGGTTCGTCAGCTGCAACCATATCGGGTATTAATCCGCCATCAAAGGGGCTTACTTCATTCGATACGGTTTTCTTTTTACCAAACCAACGTTTTTTACGGGTTGAATCCGCCATCACTATCTGAACATCCGGGTCATAGTTATCAGAGGCAAGAAGTGCCGCCCTGACGCTGACACACGGCATACCTTTTGCAGCCTGGGCGCAGGCAAACTCACTTTCATCCAATGCAAAAAATGATGAACACCCCCCGAGCAGGGTCAAAGAACCGGCAATCAATATAAAATCAAGCTTCTTTCTCATCTGACATCCTTTACAAATTTCAGGGTAACCCCTTCTTGCACAATAATATCTCCGGTGCGTAGCGGCTCCACTTCAATTACCGGGATGGCATCATTACCGTATTTTTCATAAATGGCCGCCATTTTTTCAAAAGCGCTCCCCATATTTTTTGCGGCACTCTGCCCTGCCGCGCCACCTAAATTGACTTGTGTGCGGGTGGAACCGTTAGATGATGAATCACCGATGTTGATATTAAAGCCTGCTGCCACATTAGCTAAGGTGTCAGCGGCGGTTTGATAGGCACCAACTCTTGCCAAGCCGGCGAGCACTTTTCCGGTTTTGGAAACCGTGCGACCCTGCCATCCCGGCTTACCATCTTCACCATTAATCGTACCCTTCAGTTTCGCCTCAACAGCTTTGCCATCATCACGAATACACGAAATGGTGATTGGGCGGGCAATGGCACGTGAATCCATATACTGCCCATATGAAGAACCCAAAACAAAGCAATCTGACAAGTCGGTGGTGTATCCATTCGGCATGATGCCTTTCCCTTTTAACCGCAGCAGAACCATAGGGGCATTTTCATTGCCGCCATCAAGATTGGTGGGGGCATTTACACCGGATACGAGCACATACGGCAAGCTTGTCCCCGGAGGGAGAAAAGTTTCGTTGTCATCTGCACCGTTACGCCCATCTGAGCTACCCTGCAACGATGAGCGGCTAAATCTGGACTTATTAGATGACGGTTCACCAACATTTGAATCAGGCGGGGACGAATCTTGGCCAATAGCACCGCCCTCGGGCGTTGTAACAGCAGCCGTCCCGGTAGCTGTATTTTCAAAAGGATTTTCCTGCATACCGCCAGCAATATCGGTTTTACGCAATTCTTCAATCAAGCGAATCACTTCTTCGCGGCTCATGCTTCCATTATCATTGCCGGCTTTTTTCTTTTCCTCCAACATTTTCCTCAAGTCTTGCAGTTCTCTTTTATTGCTGGCATTCTCATTCAACAGATTGGTCATGCTGGGGTCTCTGACATTCGGCGCAATGACCCCTTGCTGCTGATTCTCTTCAGGCTTCTCGTAAAGCCCGGCTTTTCGGTCGTTATAGGCTGCTCGAACCAAAAATAAGATAAACATCCCCGCAATGCCTATCAGCAACCATTTGGTTTTGCTGCCGCCATTTAATGACTCCAACTTCTCTTGAATCCATTGTTTCATTTCACACCCCCACTTTTGGAAGTCATGATTAATACATCTGTCACTTCCCCCGGATAAAGCGTTTTCTTCGGGTAAAAAGACACAGCCCTCACCCTTTTGGGCGTACCAAACACTTCTTCAGCCAGCTCCTGTACCTGACCTGTGCTATTTGTCAGTCGGTAGCGGTAGACATCGAAACGGCCGCCTGCGTATCGTTCAACCGGCATGGCCTGCATACCGTTCTGCATGGTGATTTTTTCTTTCAGCGGCCGAACGGTATAGCCTGACGGAATTCGCAATCTTGCAATATCGTTAAGCACGGATGCGAGTTGCTGGGCAAAGCTTCCTTCGGCCGCACCCAAGCCATTGCTCTGCTCTGAAGGCGACAGTCGGCCAACAGCCAAATTAACGGTTTGCGACATTAATCCTGCTCTAGGAATCAATGTCAGAGAAATGGGCATACCGCGTGGATTGGCTTTATCAAAAACCATAATCCAAGTCCGTTGATTTTTTTGCGGGATTAAAACAATATTGGAACCGACAATCTCATACTCCACCGGTTTTTTTTCGAAATCGCCTTTCAAATCGGGCGTAGCAAAAGGTGTGATAAATAACGTTGGATAATTCAAAGCAATCGGTACTTCGTGATTCTCTCCATAAGTCGAAGTAACGTTGCGCACACCACGAACCGGGCCTTCTTGAATATTGCTATTCATTTTTCCAATCGAAGGCTTATTGGCTGCAACTTGAACAACTCTGCGTTCCTTATAAGAGATTTGACGATTATTTTTGCTTGTGCGCACACTTTTACCGGCGTTTGCTTTTGTTGTAGCGGATATGCGCGGCTGGGGAATTTCCGGCCACACCTGTTCCACCGGGATATAAACTTCTTCTTGATCCGGTTCCTTGGTTTCTTGAGTGGTTTGTGTACTGGCGCAGCCCGCTACCAAGGCCACAGAAAGCAGCATGCCGAAGTATTTTTTATTCACAATCACTCCTCTTAAAGCCGATCATCAATTTGTTGTGTTTCAGGTATGACACCACCCTCGACAGGCGGCAGAATGCCCTGCTGTATCTGAGAAGCTGTCGGTTGTGCCGACTCCGGCGTTATCATTCCCGCAGCGACTGCCGGGCTGCTCTCGACCGAAGCCGGTGCAGGAATGACGGTTGTCACCGGTGCATCTTCATAAATAATGTCTTGCGCTTTGGGTTTGGGCAGCACCAATGCTGCTTGTTGTCTGATTTCCTCTTCGCGTTTTTCAGCCAAGCCCGGGTTTTTCTGTATCCATTTTTTGGTCATCGGCTGCCCCGTATAAGCCCGCCACGCGCGCACCATGGGAATACCGTTAACCATATGCATCTTTACTTCGAAAGTGCTGTCTACAGAAGCCAGCATTTGCTCGCTCCCTTTATTGAAAGCAGATGAAGTAACCTTTCCGCTAATGAAAATAGTTCCCGTGTCAGGCTCATATTCAATGGTTTTTTCGTTCGGTCTGAAAAATGAATATGTCGACAATGCGGTAATTTGGGGCCTAGTTTTAATCTGCAAAATTTGCGGGCCAAGCCAAGCCCAAATTTCAGGGTCGTAAAAAGGTTCCAAGACTTGATGCCAATAATCGGCCGTCTCCGGCGTGATGGAGGAAACCATGCTAACCAGCTGGAATGCGACCGGCTTGTAATATGAAGCTGATGCACTTGAGTAGCCGACTTCGGCTTTTTCGGTAAGATTCATCGGGGTCATGATTGACATCTTGCCTTTCACGCCCACATCATAAGCCAGACAAGCTATAGCAAATGCCAGACAGCCCATCACAAAATTCTGAGAATTAATTTTGCTTTTTAAAGCCCTAAATGATTGCTTTGCTTTTGTAAATTCCATTATTAATGTTCCACTTTCCTAAGCAAGCCAAACTTGAAAATCTTGTTAAGCGGCATAATTCCTGCTGAATGTATGATGTATTGAAGCAAGCCCCGAAGCTGATTGCGTTTCAATTTGATATAAGCATATGAAGCAGCGGCTCCACCAATCATGGCGATAAGTACGATCAAACTGGATGCATTGGCTTTGGTTTTTAAAAACACGCCTACCCACAGAATCATCAAAAATGGCATTAAATCATCTACTTCAAATGGTCCAATTTGATTGGGGTTGTCGATATATTGGGGAAAACTGATGGGTTGGCTATTCATATGCATTCATTCCTTCTTCACATAACTTAAAGTCAGGTTCTTCGGTTTTTCCGTATGCGCAGACACGTTCCACATTAAGCCCTTCTCCAGCAAGGAAAGCCTCTACTGAAGCCACCCTCATTTTTGACAGCTGCATGTTGTAGGCTTGACTGCCGCGCGGATCGGCATAACCTGACAGGTAAACATCGGTGGTCTCCGCGTTTTGAGCCAAATCCCGTAAATTTTGCCGCTCTGACGCACTCAGCCGACTTGATGCAGTGTCAAAATGCACCGTGTATATTTGCCGGCCATCAGGTTCATCAAAGGTCAGGTGTATGCCAAAATCACTCTTGCCATGCTCTCGGGCGGCATAGGGCAATTCTTCAATACTAAAATTTGCAAAATCAGAATAAGTAGGTACTTGCCTCAACCAAACAATGTCAGGTCGAGTTTGCGGCTCTACTTGTGTCTCAGGCGGGGTCTGCGAGCCGGTAGAAGCACAGCCAGTCATTGCTGTTAAAATAAATGCAGCTAACCATAAGGTTTTCATTGCAACTCCCTTTTTATCCGCAATGTACAAATGCTGAACCACAACGCATTGAACGCCAAGACACCACACAAAATCCGCAACCACATCAGATATGCCTCATATCCAAGCTGACGGACGACTCCTGTCATTTCGTATGTCCATCCTGCCCTGTTATTTGAACTGGTCACCGGTGCATAACAAGACGGCTTGATATACAACGTTCCCATGCTGGCCAACGCGGTCACAAATGGTGCGTCAACATGAGAAGCCTGATAGCGTACCGATAGACCGGTGGCCTCATCCGGCATCGCACACTTTTGCGGCGGATAAATAAAACCGATCAGGAAATAGCCAAAAACCACCAACCATATCCAAGTAGATTTACGTGTTTTCAATTGCCTTGGTCACCAACGTGTTTAACAAGTCTTTCAACATGACATAATTTCCATTTGTATAACCGGGGTGCGTGGCATACCGCCCTGCAACACCGAATGTGGGGGTCTTATCAACCCGGTAATTTTTGGATAGCCTTATTGCCCTGTTGATGCGTTTTTCTGTAATTGATGATTTGATGGCTTTGCCTATCTGTTCATCCGTAAATCCCATTTTTCTCAAGATGGCTGAATATTGAGTCGTATCATGATGCCCTGAGGCTGTCAGAGTAAAAGCCTGTCGCATATATTCAGGCAATCGGTGCGGAGCAAGCTCTCGCAAGGCATAAAAAGCAACGGCAGCGGTATTCATCCTTTGACTGCCAAACAAGGGCACATAAACAAATTTAAACGGGTCAGGTAGCGTTCGTCCCCACTTCCCATATCCGTACCAAGATTCCGCGCAATACGGGCAGTCAAACGAAATAAACATAAAAACCCTGTGATGGTCGTCTTTATAATTTCCAACCGTCTGATATGGGTTTATCATTTTGTTGTCGATGGCATTTGTATCCGGCTCTTTTCCCAGACGGAATTCGGGTGCCGCCACCGCAGCTGCTGCGGAAAGAAAGAATGTTCCTCCAGCAAGTAAAAACGATCTTCGATTCATTTTTATTCCAGAGTTGTTGCGTGGTAGTAATCCACTTTGCCATCAGCAGATAATTCCAATGCTGCTTCTGTCAAAGTACGGTATGTTGTTTGCTGCATCAGGGCATGGGTAATTTGTTCTAGATTTGCATTTAAGATACCTTCGGTTATCTGTTCATTATTGAATGCCATTTCAAACACAGGAATTCGCCCCTTATATCCTGTATAACTGCAACACTGACACCCTTTCTCATTTGCTTGGTAATAATGGGAAAAATTAAATCTTGAAATAACAGCCGCATCACCTTTCATCATTTTGCAGCAATTGGGGCAAAGCTTTGGCAATAGCCGTTGCGAATAAAAACATAACAATGCATGAGCCAATGCATAAGGATCAGCACCCAACTGGATTAAACGCAAAACCGTTTTAGCTGCATCAGGCGCGTGTACGGTAAAGAAAACCAAATGACCGGTATAAGCTGCATTGGTAGCGGCCAAAGCGGTTTCCATATCCCTAACCTCTCCGACCATAATGATGTCAGGGTCTTGGCGCATAAAATGGCGTACCGCATCAGCAAACCTTAAATGGGTACTGACACTGACCTGATTGGCACCCGGTATAATGATTTCAGGCGGGTCTTCAACCGTCATAATATTGAGGCTGCCATCATTCAAATAATCGATGGTGGCCGCCAGCGTTTTAGTCTTTCCCGAACCGGTCGGACCGCTGTTGACAATCAGCCCTTTCGATTTTCGTATCACCTTCAGGTATTCTTCCCTGATGTATTCGGGCATTTCAATATCGCTCAACGGCAGCTCATCAGCCGAACCCAGCAAACGGCATACGATGTTTTGACCGAATGCTGTGGGAATAAAGGTTATCCGGATACTGAGTAATTTATTATCAAGTTCATCAATCAGAAAAAAAGCCGAATCCAAACCACGCTGATTTTCCATTTCGGTCAAATTCCCTTGGGCACGCAAGCGCGTATTGATTTCACGCGCGCTTGAACGGGAGATCAGGCGATAGTCCTGCAATTGGGTATTCTGCAAACGGAACCTGATCATGCAGCCGTTTTCCCTATGCTGAAAATGAATATCAGATGCCTTTATGGTTTTGGCATAAATAAACAGATAGTTAAGGAAATCAGCAATCAGGTCTTTACCTTCCACATTTTGTGAAATAAATTTCCCCTGATTGCTGCCTAGATCGTATTTGAGATCATCGCTTTGTAAGAGATGAACAAATGCATCAGGCAGCCGCAAGTTGTTGTGTTTCGATTCCATATTTCTACCTGCATCTGGTTTTCTGTATTTTTAGGGCAGGATGCTTCGATGACTGAGGACGGGAAGCATCAATCAACATGGTGGGTAATAGCACCCTGCCTTAAAAATACAGCTGGTTATTTGAAATATCAGATACCCCATCTTTAATTTCTAACCGCAGATCAGTTAATAATGTGTCAGTTGACGCCTATATTTTTCACAAAAACGCAATGGTAATCACGAAACAAACCAAAATTATTCATTTTGCTTTGTTTCTTGACGTAGTCATAATTATGTGATAAGCATTTTTAAGTTTCCACGGATTGAAATGCGGGTAAGGGGCTTATCCAAAAGGCAAAAAGGCAATATGCTAAAAAAACGCATATTGCCTTTTTAAAAGATTTAAGGGTAATTTTGAAACGGCTTAAAGTTAAAGGGAAAAGCTTTAAAAGCAATGGGAAAAGACATTAACGGTAAATATTTGCAGTAGATGCCAGCATCCACTGCAAATATTTAAAAGGCAAAAGGCCGACACCCGTTACCACGATTGCATATTCTCAGTCAAGAAAGAAACAAAAATAGGTATTTATTGTTTCCCAATTGCCTTCGTGCAAAGCCGTCTATAAATTCAAATCATTTAACACAGTCCGTGGTCAAAACATGAACACAAATGATTTCAACCGTTTATGTAGAATTTTCATGCGTTTCACAGCGGCCAGTCCCCGGTGGCCGGCCATATTGGTACATTTGATTGACCGTTGTGACGGCTTCGTAGAAGACTTTACGCTAAATGAAATCCAAACCGCTTCGCATTTGCTCGATAAAACGGAAGAGCTCTTGCAAAGTCTGCCAAATTCGGCCAATGACCTGGAACTTATCGAATTATTGGCTCAGGAATTTGAAGGACTATATCTAACGGCCGTATCACGAAATGAGTTGTGGAACAGCCTGAGTGAAAGTTATGCCAATTATAAGCAACGTGTGCGTAAGGTTGCTGATATTGGTGTAACCAGTGAGCCCCATGTACCAATTGAACAATCCCGTCGTTATCTTTCCAATTTATTGGGAAACGATGCGTTACGCGCCCGAGATTATTATCAATGACATGGCCAACCTTTACCGAAATCATCATAGCCGGCGGTATTGGTGCCGTTGGTTGGCTCCTTCTAGGTAAAAAGGCCCCCAAGCAATCGAGTAAGGCACCTCTAAACGTCAAAAAAGAAAGTACGGCAAAAATCGTTGGTGACCGTTTCCGACTTTTGGATGAGGAGGAGTTGATTTACGAGCTTGGGCTGGCACCTTCAATAGCGCTCATCAAAACAAATCTTGGTTTCTCAAACGAAAACTGGAAAAAAGACGCACTGCCTTTAATACATAACATCATTCGTTTTGCTCAAAGGCTCCCGGCCTCCGAGTCGCACCACCATGCCGGTGATGGCGGCTTGATCAAGCATACGCTCGATGTTGCCGCCATGTCATTATTGGCATCTAACGCCAAGAGCTGGCCACCGGGTGCCAAGACAGAAGAGATTGCCCGGCTGACTGCGGTCTGGCGGTTCGGCATTCTGATTGCCGCGCTATTGCATGACATCGGCAAAACATTAACATCGCTCGATATCGAACTCTATGAATCTGCACATAGCGACCATTTTATTTTATGGGTGCCGGATGCCGGGAAAATGGAAGAAACCGGTCGACAATACTATCGGGTTTTATTTCCTGAAAAGAAAACCTCATACGATGTGCATAAAACTTTGGGCTGGGCTTTTTTTCAAATTATCGTCCCACCCCATGCTCGCCGGTGGATGAGCGATTCCGACCCCGAATTGATTAAAGCATTGCGCGCCTATTTGAGCGGCGCGGCAGATGAAAAACATCCAATGGCTTCACTTATCCGCCAAGCGGATATGGCGTCAACGGCCAGAGATTTGCGTAGCGGTTCCCGCCAACGTTTTGCTACTGCCAAGCGCACACCATTAATAGAAATTGTCATGGAAACCCTGAAAGAGATGCTGCATGAACGTGGTGCGCATTTTTCAATCGCCGTAACTGCCGGTGGGGATATATTCCGCAAAAGTGACACCGTCTATATGATGGCCAAAACCGTGCCTGACCGTATTCGAGATTTTCTGCAACAGCATGCTCCTGAATTTGCTGCATCCGTCCCGTCCGACAACCAGCGCATTTTTGATACATTATTGGAGTATGGTGCTGTTCTGCCTTCTCCATATGATGAGGCTAAAGCCATCACCAATATTGCTGTGCAATTCGAACGTGGAGATGGCGAAGTCAAATCCCATCAATTTACTGTTTTACAGTTTCCGCTGGGAATGCTCTACCCTGAACCACCCTATCCGGCAGAATTTCTTGGAGAGCTGGAAGTGTTGCAAAGTGCAATTAAGCCGTCTCGAAGTGCTGCCGCCATTGAGCATGCAGAGAATGGTGCAGAATCAGAAGTTGCTGCAATTTCTGGCGACGCCCCTGTTTCTGCCAGTGTGGCCAATATTTCAGATTTTGATATTCCTCCGCCACCAAAAGCACGAGCTTCTTTCAATCCCTTAACAGAAAAGGATGTATCCAAATCTGAATCCATGACGATTGATAATCTTCTTGCGCAAAATAATTTGTTGCCGAATTCAGATTCTGATGATGCCCCATTGCAGGAAACAGCCTTGCAGAATAAATCTGCTGAAAATGATTCCATTGACATCCATGTACTGCAAACTGACGCAGCGTGTGCTGCAATTTTGGATAGTGGAAAACTGCCATCCGAGCCAGTAAATGTAAAACCCAAGAGTCCCGTTCAGAAAGCAATAGGCAAAACTGCGAAGAGTTCGCTTGGCTTAAAGAATTTGTTTGCGGAGGATGTTGCAAGCCCTACTACGTCCCAGCACCCCCCAACTGATGATTTAGACGATGAGTCGGCAGCAGCCGGCTTTGATGAAGCACAGCGGGAACGAGATGGCCGTCCGGCCAATGCACCACGCCCAGTAGCCATTTCACTACATGCCAACCCTGTATTGGCAGAAATTCTTGATGAGCACAAACCGGTGCCGGCAAATCATAAAAACTCTGCTTTAGCTGCTAGAAAACAAGAATTGCAGGCTGAAGGGAAGCGCTTTTTGAGTTGGTTGGCAGACGGCCTGTCTGATGGCGGTATTACGGTGAATCAAAATGATTCGATGGTGCACTTTATCGATCGGGGCATGATTTTGGTGACACCCTTGGTATTTAAAGCCTATACCAACGGTTTTTTTGACCGCAACAACCCCAATTGCCCGGGTTTGCGCGCCCAGCAGGGGTTTTTGGCTGTTGGCTGGAATGAACGGGCTGCGAATTCAGCCATATTCTATGCTTTCGCTGAAGATAAATTCTTGTTTACCTGCCTGCTTATCCCGGAGCAAAACATCCGATTTATCGTCCGCCCAGACAGCAGACCTGCAAACAATATTGACATATGTATCAGCGACAAAAAACACGCACCTTCAAAGGTTGGGAGGAATTAAACCATGAGTATTACGCCGGATACCCCGGAAAACGTGTACCGTTTTCCCTACGAAACGCTCAGCGCGTCCAGTTATTCTGCGGCTGCTTTTGCAGCTGCTATCCTTCCCGTCCCCGATAGTGCGCGACTGATTACTGTCCCCGTTCTAGGTGTATTTGCAGCTTTTCGGCTTACGCAAGGACTTCGAATTCGACATTACCGCAAGAACCTCCGCAATCTGCCCTATTACGCTATGCGCCCCAAAGATATTCCCGTCTCCAGTAAAGCTCAATTTGTTGGAAGGGGTTTTAAATGGACGCAAACACATACCCAACGGCTGATGATGGCCCGTATGAAACAGAATGAGCATTTGGTTGAACCGGGAAAGCTCTACACATGGGCAAGAACTCATGAAATTTTGAGCAACGGTGAAAGCTTGATAGCCAAAATCACCAGTCAAAATGCTTGGTGGAATCCGGTGGCTCCGCTTCCGCCTGTTGGCGGGAAGTCTGAAATCCACGGAGTAGAGCCAAAAGAAAGCGATGTTTGGTTGGATTTGGCTGAACGTGGCGGGCATACGCTATGCGAAGGAACAACCGGCGTTGGAAAAACACGTTTTGCTGAAATCATGGTCGAACAAGACATTAAGCGAGGCGATGTCGTTATCACTATTGATCCTAAAGGCGATGGAGATTTAATGCTAATGCATTATGTCGCAGCAAAAAAAGCAGGGAGGCCATTCTATTTGTTCCATCTTGGTTATCCATGGCTGTCTTGCCGGTATAACCCAGTCGGCCAGTTTACGCGCGTTACCGAAGTAGCCACCAGGGTAGCAAACCAATTGCCGGGAGAGGGGCAATCGGCAACGTTCAAACAGTTCGTGTGGCGCTTTGTGAATGTTTTAACTAAATTGATGGAAGTGCTATCGATCAAGCCAAGCTATACCAACATTTATGATTATGCAATTAATATTGAAACTCTAGCCATCAAATATTTTGAGAAATTATTAACAGACGGCAATCCCGGATGGCGTTCTGTCATGGAGAATTTTGAGCTGGATAAATCTGAAAAAGAACAATCCAGAAAAACCGGCCGTAGTGAAGATGTCATCAAAATGATGAGTTATGTCCGAAAAATGGGACTGAACGATGCCTTATGCGATGCCGTTTCCGGGATTTTAAATAATGACAGGACGTATTTCGATAAGCTGGTTAGCTCACTCTACCCACTCCTGGAAAAACTGACCAGTGGTGATATTGCCAAGTTGATCAGTCCTGAGTTTGATGATTTAACAGATCCAAGACCTATTTTGGATTGGCAGAAAGTTATCAATGAAAATGCAGTAGTGTATGTCGGCCTTGACTCTCTCACAGATCAACAAGTGGCCACAGCTGTAGGCAATGCAATGTTCGCCGATCTGACCTCACTCTCCGGCCAAATTTATAAATTTGGGGTTAGCTACGGGCAATCAGGCAAATCGCAAAAACGATGGATTGATCTGCATGCTGATGAATTCAACGAACTTGTCGGTGAGGAATTTATTCCGATGCTGAATAAAGCACGTGGTGCAGGCTTCAGATGTACTGCCTACACACAAACCGTGGCAGACATCGAAGCAAAGATAGGTTCGACCGCCAAAGCCCAGCAAATGCTAGGTAACTTCAACAATCTCTTCATGTTTCGAGTAAAAAGTATTCAAACAGCCGAGTTGCTAACCAAACAGTTGCCTGATGTCAGGGTGGTCACAGGTACACTTTCATCAGGTGCCGGAGATGTCGCATTTCCTGATCAATACGAAGATTTTACTTCACGCAATGAAGATCGTTTAAGTACAGAAACAGTCCCCACTCTTACTCCGGCCGATTTGATCAATTTACCTAAAGGTCAAGCCTTTGCTTTGCTAAATGGCGGTAATCTTTACAAATTGAGAATGCCCCTGCCCTTGCAAGACCCTGACGTAGAAATACCATCCGACCTCATGGAGCTGGCCGAAAAAATGCGGGAAACTGTGCGTTTGAGTAGAGCTTCGGATAATGAGAATGAGCTGAATGCTTTTACTGAAGGGAAAAATTATGCGTAAGCAAAATGGTGGCTTTTTAGGGGAGGCACTCAGTGTACGCTCGCTTTTTGCCCCATTTAGATTGGCCGTTACAGTATTGTTTATTATATTGGTACTTTTTGCTTTCTCGTTAGTGACTCAAAGTTGGTTTCACCAGCCTGATTTATTGAGTCAAGAGCTGGCATATACGCAAATTGTTTTTGAACGAACCGAAGAAAAAGATGCCACATTTCATATCATGGTGATACGTTATTGTTATGATGCATTGTATTGGTTATTTTTTAAGCTAACTGGGTTAAGCACCTTGTTTGAAAACGATTCAATAAATGGAGCACAAGAGTTGTTGGTTGATGCATTTTATCCTTACAGCGATAAGCTTGAGGTTTTGAACCAAACATTAAAAATCATATCCATACGATTAGGCAACTTATTTGCTTATCTTCCTCTGTTAATTTGCCTTGCATCTGCTGCCTTATTTGATGGTTTGATGCAGCGTAAGATTCGTCAAAAAAATGCGTCCCGTGAATCCGCAGGCATTTACCATCGTGCGAAATACTGGCGTACTGGCTTAGTTTCGTTGGTGATTTTGATCTATTTATGTTTGCCCATAGCTATTCCCCACTACCTACTTTTGGTGCCTATTGGACTTTTGGCAAGCTTGGTATTTATTCAGGCGAAATTTTTGAAAAAATATCTTTGATAATAATTATTTAACTTTATTTTAGGAGGTGTGATAAAGTAACTGCCTTTTATGCGGGGTTTTGTTAAAAACAAGCTTAGGTACGTATAGGCACGTCAAAGCTTTAAAATCCCAAATACTTGACTAGACTAATTATTGCGTCTAAGATTTAAGCATATAATTTATTCTATTACATGTAATTTCTATGTAAATAGTCATAGGCTTCATATTTTTTATATTTTGTATCGCCGCTTGCATTCTGAATACTCTACCAAGTAAATGATTTTTAATATATTATTAACTTGTCATAATATGGATTATGCGAAACTAGCACCATGTCACGGTAATGCCCACACACAGGGGGTTCTATAGATTTTCACCATCAAGCAATCAAACTACAATTACTTTTTGCAGCATTGATGTTTTATGGCCGCCTGCTTCACTGATAAATGATTCCGCGATGTTCAAGCCAGCCATCTGCATGGCGGCCTTTGGGGTCGTGATGGGTCCAGTGAATCACGCCGCCTTGTGCCGACCATTCGTATTCGCCATAAAAAGCAACGGCGTCGCCTTTTTTCAACTGGGGAATTCTGGGAGCCAAATCAATATTGTGCGCCACCAATAAGGTTTGGCCGTTGGCAAGCTTTAGAATAAAGCGCTGATGACGCGAGCCTTTATTATCGTCGGGCAAGGTTTTGCTGACCACGCCGCTGCCTTGAATTTGCAGATTGCTTTGCCTGCCATCAAATGCTGCCTGCAATTTGGCATCGGTGTCGGCAGGCGCGGCAGCATGGTTCGGCGCATCCGTTTTGCCGGGCGTTTGCTGCTGCCAATGTTGGTAGCCTATTATGGCACCTACCACTAAGGCAATCCAAATCCAGTTTTTCATCATTCCGGGCTATCTTGATTAAAGCTTGTTTTATTGGCGGCGCTTAAATTTCAAATCGTATTTGATTTCCGACATCACCGCTTTCAAATTGTATTCGAGAATTTCATCAACCAGCGCCGGTGTTTGCTCGTTGAGATTTTGTTGCAGCTGATAAGTGAGCGCGGCCGCCTGTTTTTGCACGGCCACGCGCACCATGCCGTTTACTGCATCGGTCAGGTGCGGGCGCAGGCGCTTGCTCAGGCGCGCCATAAGTTCGCTTTCCGATAAACACATCACCGGTTGATGCGCGGCTACTTGAGGATTGAGCACTTGCACAATCACCGGCATGCCCTCTGAATCAGGCAATGCTTCATCTTCCGGCACATGTTGTGTCGGGTTTTGTGTTTGCGCAGGCTCAGCCGCGCTTTGCCGTTTCGGGTTTAGCCAAACGGTATGGGTTTTGAGCATTTGCCCCTCATCGGCAGCCTGCAAGGCGGTTTGGGCGGCAAGCCAATCTTCTTGCAGCAGCACGGTGGTGTCGGTTTCCGCGCCCTCTTCTTCCGGGATGCTTTCATTGTGTGTTTGCTGCCATTGCAACAAGTATTCGCGCAATGCTTTTTCTTGTGCTTTTGCATGATTTTTGTCGACAGCACGCGCCGGTTTCACGGCAACCGGGGTAGGTTCAACACGTGCTTCCGATTGCGGTGCATCGTTGTGGCGGCGCTCGCGCAATTGCTCGAGGCCGCGCTCCCAATCGAAATCTTCTTGCTGCGGCTCAACCGGTGCGCCGGCCGGCTCTTCTAAGGTAAAGGCTAATTCTGATGACGAACGTTTGCGGTCCATTTTTTGGTGCTCCGGTGCAGGTAGCGGCTGTTTAAAGCCGTATGGTTCGGTATAATGTGCTTATTCTAACAGATTATTAAAGGAAACATCATGAGCAGCCTCGAACAACGCCTCGACTATCTCGAAGAAGCCAATGATGTGTTGCGCATGCAAAATCAGGTGCTGGCCACGGCCTTTAAAGGCATGATCAGCGCCCTGCCCGCCGATATTGCGCAAGATGTGGTGGAATCGGTGCAACTGGCTTTTGAAGATACGCTGGCCGAGCTGCAATATGAAGACAGCCCCCATGTGGATTTATTCCATGATGTGACTTATGCCTTTTTCCGTGAAAAAGAGCGTTGAATACATCAAACAGGCCGTCTGAAAGCATTATTGCATTTTGTAAATTTATGCTAAAATTGCAAGCCTGATAACCATTGCTTGATAAGGAAAACACCATGAATATGAAAAAATGGCTGGCGGCGGCTTTTGCCTGCTCTGCTCTGATGTTGGGCGCATGCGGCGGCCAAAGCAGCAACACCGGCGCGGCCGCTTCGGCCGACAACAGCAATAAAGTTTACCGGGTGGCAATGAATGCCGAATTTGCCCCGTTTGAATCGCTTGATTCCAGCAATCAGGTGCAAGGCTTTGATGTGGATTTGATGAATGCGCTGGCTCAGGCGGGCAATTTCAAAGTGGAATACAAGCATCAGCCTTGGGATAGCCTCTTCCCTGCGCTGGCCAACAGCGATGCCGACATGCTTATTTCTGCGGTGACGATTACCGATGAGCGCAAACAAACCATGGATTTCACCGAGCCTTATTTTGAAATCACCCAAGTGATTTTGGTGCCCAAAGGCAAAGAAATCAAATCGGCAGATGATTTGAAAAATGCCACCAAAGTGGGCGTGGTTACCGGCAACACCGGCGACTTTGCCGCTTCGAAAATTTTGGGCAACAACAGCCCGAAAATCGCCCGTTTTGAAAACCTGCCCTTGCTGATTAAAGATCTGGAAAGCGGCGGCTTGGATGCGGTGGTCAGCGACAGCGCCGTGGTGGGCAATTACATTAAAAATAACAGCGACAAAGGCTTCAGCATGGTTGCCGTGCCTGATTTTGAAGTGGAAAACTACGGCATTGCCGTGCGCAAGGGCGATACCGCCACCTTGAATATGCTCAATGAAGCGCTCAAACAAGTGCGTGCCAATGGCGAATATGACAAAATTCACGACACTTATTTTACCAAGTAAAACTCGGTTGAAATAAAGAAAAAGCCCAATTTCGGGCTTTTTTTCTTTCTGAAAAGTTAATGTTTCAGACGGTCTTGGCTTCTGTAACGACCGGTAAAACGTGTGCACATTCAAATGGGCATCATACCAATTCAAAAAAATAACCTTACAAAATAAAAGTAGTTCGATAGCACCAACCGCGTAGGTCAGATTCTTGAATTCGACGTTTATCGGCCAAAGTGATGTGCGTGTCTTGTTCTACGAACAAGTGTCGGATTCAAGAATCCGACCTACGGGCTGCCTGTTTATATAGTGGAATGCAAGAAAAAGTGACACAAAACTACGCACTATAACAGGTAGGTTGGGTTGCCAAACCCAACGTTTCAGACGGCCTGTGGGCTTGTTGGGTTTTCAACCCAACCTACCCGTTGTGTCACTTTTTCCCGCATTTCACTATATATTATTTTTTAGAATTGGTATAAGAGTTTGAAACTATTTTTCAAGCATTTGTTTTGCCTATAAAAAAGGCCGTCTGAAACTTTTTCAGACGGCCTTTTCACCCTTGGCTATTGCTTTTACAACACTTTCACAATGCTTTCGCACAGATAGCGGATATTCGCTGCTGTGATGCCGGCGACGTTGATGCGGCCGGAGCGCACGGCGTAAATAGCGAATTCGTCTTTCAAGCGGTCAACCTGCTCGGGCGTGAGGCCGCTGAATGAAAACATGCCGTTTTGGTTGATGATAAAGCTGAAATCTTGCTCGGCGCCGTATTCTTTCAGCAAATCCACAAATTGGCGGCGCATCTCTTTGATGCGGCGGCGCATTTCATCCAATTCGGCAACCCATTGCGCTTTGAGGGCTTCGTCTTGCAATACGATGGCCACGGCGCTGCCGCCATGCGAAGCGGGGTTGGAATAGAGGGTGCGGATAATGCTTTTTACTTGGCTGAATGCGCGCGCTGCGGTTTCTTCATCGGCGGCCACTAAGGTAAACGCGCCTACGCGCTCGTTGTAGAGGCCGAAGTTTTTAGAATAAGAGCTGGCCACCAGCATTTCCTGATGGTTGGCGGCGAAAGCGCGCAGGCCGGCGGCATCTTGCTCCAAGCCGTTGGCAAAGCCTTGATAGGCAAAGTCAAACAAGGGCAGCCAGCCTTTTTCAGCCGACATTTTAGCCAATGCCGCCCATTGTTCGGGCGTGGGGTCGATGCCGGTGGGATTGTGGCAGCAGCCGTGCAGCAACACCACATCGCCGGCTTGCGCTTGCTGCAAATCTTCAATCATGCCGTTCCAATCCAGGCTGTGGCTGGCTTTGTCGTAATAGCGGTAATCGCGGATATTGATGCCGACGGCATTGAAAATGGCGTTGTGGTTGGGCCAGGTCGGCGCGCTAATCCACACATTTTGGGCAGGCGTTTGGCGTTTGATAAATTCGGCGGCCACGCGCAATGCGCCGGTGCCGCCCAAGCTTTGCGCGGTTTTGGCGCGGCGGCTTTGCACGATTTCGCTCTCGGCGCCAAACAGCAGCTTTTGGGTTTCGGCGTTGAAGGCGGCCACGCCGTCGATGGTAAGGTAGTTTTTGGTGTTTTCTTTGTCGAGCAGGCGTTTTTCGGCTTCTTTGACGGCTTTTACAATCGGAGTTTGGCCGGCCGCATCTTTATACACGCCGATGCCGAGGTTGACTTTGCCCTCGCGCTGCTCTGCTTTAAATGCTTCGCCCAAACCTAAAATCGGGTCGGCTGGTGCTGCCTGGATTTTCTCAAACATGATAACGCCTCTCTGTGATGATGATCGGATAAAATAATATAAAGCAATAGTTAACAATATTACGCTTTTTCCCGGCAGATGAAAACCGCTGCCGCTGCGATATTTGGCCTGTGTCATAAAAAAATCATCAGGCCGTCTGAAAGCTTTTCAGACGGCCTGAATTTGAATGGATACTATTGATTCGGGTTAGAAGAAAAATTCCACTTGCGCACGCACCACATTCACATCTTGTTTGCTGTTGCCCGCGGTGGCGTTTACTTGCTTGCCGTGCAGGTAGAATGCATTGAATTTGATGTTTTTGTAGGGCACAAAATCAAAGCCCAGCTGCGCGCCCTGCACGTTTTTGGAATAATCGTTTACCGATGAAATGCCCGACATGGCACCCACACGGCGATAGTTGGCAAACACATCGTAGCTGTTGCGGGTTTTGATGTCGGCCAGCTTGTATTTCACTTCGGTAAACACGCCATCAGGCGACACTTTTTTGCCGGCGCTGTCGCGCACATCATCAATATTGGAGCGGCTATAGGCCGCCATCCAGCGCCAATCGTTGTTGAATTTCACATCCATGCCCACCTCGCCGAACACAGCGTTTTGCGTGCGGTTGTCGGGCTTTTTCAAATCGTTGAGGTAAACCAGTGTGGCGCCGACATTCACTTTATCGTTTACCGGCACCACGGTTTGCGCCGAGGCGATAAATTCGCGGCGCACTTCCACGCCCCACGGGTTGTCGTTCAAATGCTTGGTCATGCGCGCGGCGGCGATTTTGGTGGGGTATTTGTAGTCGAAAAAGAGCTCGGCACCGGTTATTTCATTATCGAGCACGCGGCCGTATGAAGAGAATGCGCCGAATTTACCCAAACGGGTTTTCACTTTGTCGTAAACCTTGCCTTCTGCATAAAGTTTGTTCATCGGCACATCATGGTCGCCGTTGAATTTGCCGTTTTCCAGGTTGATTTGCGGCTCCAGCTGGGTGGTAACACGCCAGTTTTCGGTCAGCTTGGCTGAAAGCCACAACTCCAAGTTGGCATGGCTTTGGCTGTCGGGGCGCTGGTTTTC
>ERZ795062.1169-NODE-1169-length-19218-cov-6.728278_pt1 | contig 19218 bp, 28 predicted proteins | sample MGYA00375146_ERZ795062 | MGnify/ENA primary metagenome ERZ795062 (study PRJEB30191, sample SAMN05720281) | activated sludge metagenome | isolation source: Anaerobic digester | place: USA | collected 2015-07-16 ... | reverse complement strand
GAGGCAGTGCGACGGCCGGGGCAACTACACGTTCGGCCTTACGGAGCAGGTGATGTTCCCCGAGGTCAACCCCGACACCATCGACCGCAGCCGCGGCATGGACGTGACCATCGTGACCAGCGCGACCGACGACGAGGGCGGCCGTGAGCTGCTCAAGCTGCTCGGCATGCCGTTCAAGGAGAGCTGATATGGCCAAGAAGGCACTGATCGAGAAGTCGAGCAAGAAGCCGAAGTTCAAGGTGCGGGCCTACACCCGCTGCAGCCGGTGTGGCCGGCCGCACTCCGTCTACCGCAAGTTCGGCCTGTGCCGGATCTGCTTGCGGGAGATGGCCCACCGCGGCGAACTGCCCGGCGTGACCAAGAGTTCCTGGTAGCACCCAACCGCCGCAGGTCTTCGGAAACCACGGCGAGAAAGAAGTAGACCGACAATGAGCATGACCGACCCGATCGCAGACATGTTGGCACGTCTGCGCAACGCCAGTGCGGCGCACCACGATGAGGTGGCGATGCCGCACTCGAAGATCAAAGAGGGGATCGCCAACATCCTCAAGTCCGAGGGCTACGTCGCGGACGTGCGCACCGAGGACGCCACGGTGGGCCGCACGCTCATCGTCGACCTCAAGTACGGGCCGAACCGCGAGCGTTCCATCTCCGGCGTGCGCCGGGTGAGCAAGCCGGGCTTGCGGGTCTACGCCAAGCGTGGCGACATGCCGCGCGTGCTCGGTGGTCTGGGCATCGCGATCATCTCCACCTCGTCGGGTCTGCTGACCGACCGACAGGCCGAGTCGAAGGGTGTGGGCGGGGAAGTCCTCGCCTACGTCTGGTAACGGAGGCCTGACATGTCGCGTATTGGTAAGAATCCCGTTCCCGTGCCCGCCGGCGTCACCGTCGACATCGCGGGTCAGGACGTCACCGTGAAGGGCCCGAAGGGGACTCTGAACCTCACCGTCTCCGAGCCGATCGTGGTCGGCCGCAACGACGCCGGTGAGATCGAGGTGACCCGCCCCAACGACGAGCGCCGCAGCAAGTCGCTGCACGGCTTGAGCCGCACGCTGATCGCCAACATGGTGACCGGTGTGACCGAGGGCTACAGCAAGACCCTGGAAATCTCCGGTACCGGTTACCGCGTGGTGCCCAAGGGTCAGGGCCTGGAGTTCTCGCTGGGCTTCAGCCACCCGGTGCAGATCGACGCCCCGGAGGGCATCACGTTCACCGTCGAGGGCCCCACGAAGTTCACCGTGTCGGGCACCGACAAGCAGTTGGTCGGCGAGGTGGCTGCGAACATCCGCAAGCTGCGCAAGCCCGACCCGTACAAGGCCAAGGGCATCCGGTATTCCGGCGAGGTCATTCGCCGCAAGGCCGGGAAGGCAGGTAAGTAATGAGCAACGTCATCACCAAGCTCGGCTCGGGCTCCAAGCGTTCAGTCGCCCGCAGCCGCCGGCACTCCCGAGTGCGCAAGAAGGTCACCGGCACTGCCGAGCGGCCGCGTCTGGTGGTGTTCCGGTCCACCCGGCACATCGAGGCGCAGATCGTCGACGACGCGAAGGGCCACACGCTGGCCTCCGCGTCGACGATGGAGGCCGACGTGCGTGCCGCCGAGGGCGACAAGACCGCCAAGGCCGCACGCGTCGGCAAGCTGCTCGGCGACCGGGCGAAGGCCGCCGGCATTTCCAAGGTGGTGTTCGACCGCGGCGGCAACCGCTACCACGGTCGCATCGCCGCAGTCGCCGACGGTGCCCGCGAAGCCGGCCTGGAGTTCTAGGAGAAGCATGAATCAGAATCGTTCGGGCCGGGACCGTCGCGACGGCGGCCGAGGCGCAGAGAAGTCGCAGTACATCGAGCGCGTGGTGACCATCAACCGCGTCGCCAAGGTCGTCAAAGGTGGCCGCCGGTTCAGCTTCACCGCGCTGGTGGTCGTGGGCGACGGCGACGGCATGGTCGGTGTCGGCTACGGCAAGGCCAAGGAGGTGCCGGCCGCGATCGCCAAGGGCGTCGAGGAAGCCAAGAAGCACTTCTTCAAGGTCCCGCGTATCCAGGGCACGATCCCGCACCCCATCACCGGTGAGGACAGTGCCGGGGTTGTGCTGCTGCGTCCGGCGTCGCCGGGTACCGGTGTCATCGCCGGTGGTCCGGTGCGTGCCGTGCTGGAGTGCGCCGGCGTCCACGACGTGCTGAGCAAGTCGCTGGGTTCGGACAATGCGCTGAACATCGTGCGCGCGACCGTCAAGGCCCTGCAGGAGCTCGAGCGTCCCGAGGAGGTGGCCGCCCGCCGCGGTCTGCCGCTGGAGGACGTCGCGCCGGCCGCGCTGCTGCGCGCTCAATCCGCCGGACAGGGGGCCTGAGGTCATGGCAACGCTGAAAGTGACCCAGACCCGCTCGCCGATCGGCGGCACGGCGAACCAGCGCGCGACGCTGAAGTCGCTGGGCCTGCGCAAGATCGGGCAGACCGTTGAGATCGAGGACCGTCCCGAGTTGCGGGGCATGGTCAACACCGTCATCCACCTGGTGTCGGTTGAGGAGAGTGAATGACATGACGCTCAAGGTGCATCACCTGCGTCCGGCACCCGGCGCCAAGACCGCCAAGACCCGCAAGGGTCGCGGTGAGGCTTCGAAGGGCAAGACCGCCGGCCGCGGCACGAAGGGCGCAAAGGCCCGCAACAACATCCGCGCCTCGTTCGAGGGTGGTCAGACCCCGCTGCACATGCGGCTGCCCAAGCTGCGTGGCTTCAAAAGCCCGAACAAGGTCGAGTTCCAGGTCGTCAACCTGGCCCAGCTGCAGACCCTGTTCCCGCAAGGAGGCGAGGTGACCAAGGAGTCGCTGGTCGCCAAGGGCGCGGTCCGGAAGAACAAGCCCGTCAAGGTGCTCGGCAACGGCGACATCTCCGTCGCAGTGCAGGTCACCGGTGTGGACGCTGCGTCGGCTTCGGCCAAGAGCAAGATCGAGGCTGCGGGCGGGTCGGTTACCGTCTGAGATTCGTTTCGCGAAGGGCCGCTGGGTGAACCCGGCGGCCCTTTTCGACTAAGCCCAATGACCCGGGCCGAGACCAGGTCCCTGAGCGAAATGGCGTTTCCGGGCATCGGCTCGAGGTTTGCGAATGGGGGCAGCGTCAGCCTGCTTTGCGTTCCAGGCGCTCGGCGATCCACACCTTGATCAGGGCTTGCCTGGAGATGCCGAGGCGGTCGGCCTCCCGGTCCATGGAGCTGACCATCCATGCCGGGAAGTCGACGTTGACCCGCCGAGGTTCTTGGTTGATCCGGCGTGCGGAGTCCCAGGCGATGACGTCGCTGACGTCCTCGCCCGCGTCGAAGCGCTTGTCGAGTTCAGTTGTCTTCATATCTGGCGACCTCCTCCTGGCGGGCCGGTCTGATCGAGATGATGCGGATGCTCTCCCCGCGGTAGGTGATGATTGCAGCCCAGGCAGTCTGCCCGATCCGACCCACCACGAGGTACCGCGGTTCGCCTTCGGTGCGGGCCGGTGCTTCGATAGCGGCGGGGTCGGACCAGAGTTCCTGTCCGGCTACGAAGTCGATCCCGTGCTTGGCCAGGTTGGCCGCGCTCTTGGCGGGGTCGAACTCGAAGGCTGACATCAGGCATCACGATACCCGCGACTGTGCTGAAAAGGTATAGAAGTTATCCTTCGAGCGCGCAGTGCGAGGGGTTCGACCCGCCTGACGGAGCCACCTGCCGTTGTGCGCCCTGTCCCAGTTCAACACCGTTAACCACGGCCGCTTCTGCGTCGGTCACAAACAATGTTGAATGCGCGCGCATGGCCGTCGCGGCTGCCGCGCCGCCGAGCTCACCGCCCTTGCTACCCTCAGGGGCAGTACCGCCTGATTTCGCATGCGCTTCACCGCGCGAGGAGGATCTTTGCTATCGCAGTTCGCAGCAGCGTTCCGTACCCCGGACCTGCGCAATAAGATCCTGTTCACGCTGGGCCTGATCGCGATCTACCGCGTCGGCGCCACGGTCCCCACACCGGGCGTGGACTCCACCGCGATCCGTGACTGCCTCTCGCTGGTGCAAGGCAACTCGTTCTACGGCCTGATCAACCTGTTCAGCGGTGGTGCGCTGCTGCAACTGAGCGTCTTTGCGCTGGGCATCATGCCCTACATCACGGCCAGCATCATCATCCAGCTGCTGACCGTGGTGATCCCGCGGCTGGAGGCGCTGCGCAAAGAAGGTCAGTCCGGTCAGGCCAAGATGACGCAGTACACGCGCTACTTGACGATCGCGCTGTCGGTCCTGCAGGCCACCGCGTTCATCTCGTTGGCCCGCACGCCGGGGCAGTTGTTCCAGGGCTGTGACCAGAACCTGATCCCGAACCAGTCGGTCCCGCTGATCCTGACGATGGTCCTGTGCATGACCGCCGGTGCCGCCGTTCTGATGTGGTTCGGAGAGCTCATCACCGACCGTGGCGTCGGCAACGGTATGTCGCTGCTCATCTTCGTGTCGATCATCGCCGGCATGCCCGGACAGTTCTACGAGATCTACACCACCCGCGGCGCGTTCGTGCTGGTCATGACCCTGGCCGTCGGTGTGGTCATTATCGGCGCGGTGGTGTACGTGGAGCAGGCGCAGCGCCGGATCCCGGTGCAGTACGCCAAGAAGATGGTCGGTTCCCGGCTGATGGGCGGAGCGAGTACGTACATCCCGCTGAAGGTCAACATGGCGGGTGTGATCCCGGTCATCTTCGCGTCCTCGTTGCTGTACATCCCACAGCTGCTCGCGACGGTCAGCGGGAACACGAACTCCGACTGGGGAATCTGGATCCAGCGCAATCTGAGCAAGGGCACCGAGCCGCTGTACGTGCTGTTCTACATCGCGATGATCATCTTCTTCGCGTACTTCTACGTCTCGATCACGTTCAACCCGGTCGAGGTCAGCGACAACATGAAGAAGTACGGCGGCTTCATCCCCGGCATCCGGGCCGGCAAGCCCACCGAGCAGTACCTCAGTTACGTGCTGAGCCGGCTGACGTTCCCGGGCTCGATCTATCTGGCGATCATCGCGATCATCCCGCTCTATGCGTTCGGGGCATTGGGCGTCGGGCAGAGATTCATCTTCGGTGGCACGTCGCTGCTGATCATGGTGGGTGTCGGCCTGGATACGGTGAAACAGATCGAGGCACAACTGCAGCAACGTAGCTACGAAGGGTTCTTGCGCTGATGCGAATCGTTCTCATGGGACCGCCCGGAGCGGGCAAGGGCACGCAGGCCGTCAAGATCGCTGACTCTTTGGGCGTGCCGCACATCTCGACCGGTGAGATCTTCCGGGCGAACCTGGCTGCGGGTACGCCGCTGGGCCTGGAAGCCAAGCGCTACATGGAGGCCGGCGAGTACGTGCCCGACGAGGTGACGAACTCGATGGTCGCTTCGCGGCTGGCCGAAGCGGACGCCGCGAACGGGTTCATCCTGGACGGTTACCCGCGCACCCTGGCCCAGGTCGGCGAGCTGGACGGCATCCTGAGCAGTCTGGGTACGCAACTCGACAAGGTCATCGAAATCACCGCTGACACCGACGAGGTCGTGGCCCGACTACTGAACCGCGCGCAGGAGCAGGGCCGCGCCGACGACACCGAAGAGGTCATCCGCCGGCGCATGGATGTCTACGCCGAGCAGACCGAGCCGCTGGTCGCGGTGTACTCCGAAAAGGGCCTGCTCGTGAAGGTCGACGGGATGGGCACCATGGACGAGGTCACCAAGCGCCTGCTGGCCACGCTGGAGTCCTGATGTTCCGGCGCCGGCCCGCGCTGCAACTGAAGACGCCGGCCCAGATCGAGTTGATGCGGGCGGCCGGTTTGGTCGTGGCCGACGCGCTGGACGCGGTGGTCGCAGCGGTGGAACCTGGTGTCACCGGGCAGCAGTTGGACGCCATTGCCGAAGAAGTGATTCGCGGTGCCGGGGCGATTCCGTCGTTCCTGGGCTATCACGGGTATCCGGCCAGCATCTGCGTGAGCATCGACAACGCGATCGTGCATGGCATCCCGAACGACCACGCGATCCACGAGGGGTCGTTGGTCAGTGTCGACTGCGGGGCGATTCTGGATGGCTGGCATGGCGATGCGGCAGTCACCGTTGCCGTGGGGCATGTCGGACGCGGCGCTGCGCAGTTGTCGGATGTCACCCGCTCGGCGTTGTGGCACGGTCTGGCCCATGCTCGGCCGGGTGCCCGGCTGAGCGACATCGGCGCCGCGGTCGAGCGCACCGTGCGGGGCGCCGCTCATGACTACGGCATCGTGCGCGAGTACGTCGGGCACGGGATCGGTACCGAGATGCACATGGACCCGGACGTGCCCAATGTCGGTCCGGCCGGCCGGGGGCCGCAGCTCGTGCCCGGCGTTGTGGTCGCGGTCGAGCCGATGATCACGCTGGGCTCGCCGGCCAACACCACGTTGGACGACGACTGGACTGTGGTCACTCTGGACGGGTCGTTGGCCGCGCATTGGGAGCACACGGTCGCAGTCACAGAGACCGGGCCGTGGGTGCTGACGGCGCGCGACGGGGGACGGGCGGAACTTGGCGACGGGGTTTCCGCGCTGGCTGACTAGCGGGTTTCGGTCACTCTGGGGTCACGTGGTGACCGGAAAGTGACCGAAATGGCCTGATCAGGCCCCCCTAGTCGGTCCACAAGACCATGTCCTACACTTGAACAGCAAGGACTGCAGTAACAGCATGTCTGCGTCACAAAACCCGAGAAGAAGGTCACGGTTCCCGCATGGGCAAGAAGGACGACGCGATCGAGCTCGAAGGCACGATCATCGAGTCTTTGCCCAATGCCATGTTCCGGGTCGAACTGGACAACGGCCACAAGGTCCTTGCCCACATCTCGGGGAAGATGCGGATGCACTACATCCGGATCCTTCCGGATGACCGCGTGGTCGTGGAGCTCTCGCCCTACGACTTGACCCGGGGACGCATCGTCTACCGGTACAAGTGAGGATTAAGTAGGACACCCATGAAGGTTCAACCGAGCGTCAAGAAGGTCTGCGACAAGTGCAAGGTGATTCGCAGGAATGGTCGCGTCATGGTGATCTGCGAGAACCCTCGCCACAAGCAGCGCCAGGGCTGACCCCTGGTACCCGACGTCATCCGAACCTGGCGCTCCTAGCCATAGGGCTGCCAGACGCCACCCCCGGACGTGAAGGCTGGGGACCCACCAGGGCGGTGGGACCGATGACGCCCGACACACCTTCGCACAACGTAGGAGAAGACAAGCCCTATGGCACGCATCGTCGGGGTCGACCTGCCGCGCGAGAAGCGCGTGGAGATCGGCCTGACTTACATCTTTGGGGTGGGCCGTTCCCGCGCCCAGCAGGCCCTTGCCGCTACCGGCGTCGACCCGAACACCCGGGTCCGCGACCTGTCCGAGGCCGACGCGATCGCACTGCGCGACTACATCGAGGCCAACTACCAGACCGAGGGTGACCTGCGCCGCGAGGTGCAGGCCGACATCCGCCGCAAGGTGGAGATCGGGTCCTACCAGGGGATCCGGCACCGTCGCGGCCTGCCGGTCCGCGGACAGCGCACGCACACCAACGCCCGCACCCGTAAGGGCAAGCGCAAGACCGTCGCCGGCAAGAAGAAGGTTGGCAAGTAATGGCACCGCAGAAGGGCGCGAAGAAGCCCCGTCGCAAAGAGAAGAAGAACGTCGCCTACGGGCACGCTCACATCAAGAGCACGTTCAACAACACCATCGTCAGCATCACCGATCCGCAAGGTGCGGTCGTCGCCTGGTCGTCCAGCGGCCAGGTCGGCTTCAAGGGTTCGCGTAAGTCGACCCCCTACGCCGCGCAGATGGCCGCCGAGTCCGCCGCCCGCCGGGCGATGGACCACGGCATGCGCAAGGTTGATGTGTTCGTCAAGGGTCCCGGCTCCGGCCGCGAGACCGCGATCCGCTCGCTGCAGGCCACCGGTCTTGAGGTGGGCACCATCCAGGACGTGACCCCCGTCCCCCACAACGGCTGCCGCCCGCCCAAGCGGCGCCGGGTTTGAGCAGGAGTAGAGAACATGGCACGTTACACCGGCGCGGACTGCAAGCGCTGCCGCCGCGAGAAGACCAAACTGTTCCTCAAGGGTGCGAAGTGCGACTCGCCGGCGTGCCCGGTCGAGAAGCGGCCTTACCCGCCCGGCCAGCACGGCCGTAACCGCACCAAGGAGAGCGAGTACTTGCTGCAGAAGCGCGAGAAGCAGAAGTGCGCGCGCATCTACGGAGTGCTCGAGAAGCAGTTCCGTGGCTACTACGAAGAGGCCAACCGGCAGTCCGGCAAGACCGGTGAGAACCTGCTGACCATCCTCGAGAGCCGCTTGGACAACGTCGTGTACCGCGCGGGTCTGGCCAAGAGCCGCGACATGGCCCGCCAGCTGGTGCGCCACGGTCACATCACTGTGAACGGCAAGAAGGTCGACATCCCCAGCTACCGAGTTTCGCCCAACGACATCGTCGAGGTGCGCAACAAGAGCCGCGAGATGACCCCGTTCATCGTGGCGCACGCCGAGGCCGGCGAGCGCGAGGTCCCGGCGTGGCTGGAGGTCATCCCCAGCCACTTCCGGGTGCTGGTGCACAGCCTGCCGACGCGTGAGCAGATCGACACGCTCGTGCAGGAGCAGTTGATCGTCGAGCTTTACAGCAAGTAACCCACCCCTAGGGCGTCATATAGCGGTCGCCCAAGAGAGGAAGAACACAAGTGCAGATCGCCAGTCGGCCTGTCCTGACCGAGGAGTTCGTCTCCGACACCCGTTCCCGGTTCGTGCTCGAGCCGCTCGAGCCCGGCTTCGGCTACACGCTGGGCAACAGCCTGCGCCGGACCCTGCTGTCCTCCATCCCAGGGGCGGCTGTGACCAGCATCCGCATCGACGGTGTGCAGCACGAGTTCAGCACCGTTCCCGGCATGACCGAGGACGTCACCGAATTCGTCCTGAACGTCAAGCAGATCGTGGTCAGCACCGAGCTCGACGAGCCGGTGAGCATGTATCTGCGGGCCAGCGGCCCCGGTGCGGTGACCGCCGCTGACATCGAGGTTCCCGGTGGCGTCGAGGTGCACAACCCGTCGCTGCACCTGGCCACCCTCGGCGACGGTGCCAGCCTGTCGATGGAGTTCACCGTCGAGCGCGGCCGTGGCTATGTCCCGGCGACCACCGGTTCCATGGTCGAGAAGGAGGCCGGCCGGATCCTGGTCGACGCCATCTACTCGCCGGTGCTGAAGGTCACCTACAAGGTGGAGGCCACTCGTGTCGAGCAGCGCACCGACTTCGACCGGCTGATCGTCGACGTCGAGACCAAGCCGAGCATTCGTGCCCGCGACGCCGTCGCCAGCGCCGGCAAGACGCTGGTCGAGTTGTTCGGTCTGGCCCGCGACCTCAACGCCGCGGCCGAGGGTCTGGAACTCGGACCGTCCGAGGTCGACACCTACATGGCCGAGCAGTTCAGCCAGCCGATCGAGGCCCTGAACCTGTCGGTCCGGTCCTACAACTGCCTCAAGCGCGAAGGCGTGCACACCATCGGTGAGCTGCTGACCCGCAGCGAGGCCGACCTGATGGACATCCGCAACTTCGGGCAGAAGTCGATCGACGAGGTCAAGGACGCCCTGGCCGGTCTGGGCCTGAACCTCAAGGACAGCCCCGCCGGGTTCGACCCGTCGCAGGCCGTGACGTTCTACGCCGAGGACGACCAAAGTTACGCAGAGGACGAGCAGCTCTAAGAGCTGTTCGAGAACGAGGAGAATCCGATGCCACAGCCGTCGAAGGGACCCCGCCTGGGTGGCGGACCCGCCCACGAGCGGTTGATGCTGGCCAACCTGGCCACCGCCCTGTTCCAGCACGGCCGCATCACCACGACCGAGGCGAAGGCCAAGCGGCTGAGCCCGCTGGCCGACCGGATGGTCACGTTCGCCAAGCGCGGTGACCTGCACGCCCGGCGCCGGGTGATGACCGTGATCCGGGACAAGGCCGTCGTGCACGAGTTGTTCACCGAGATCGGCCCGTCCTATGCGGGACGTCCGGGCGGTTACACGCGGATCACCAAGATCGGCAACCGCAAGGGTGACAACGCGCCCATGGCCGTGATCGAGCTCGTGGAGCCGATGGCCGAGGCCGTGGTAACCGAGGCCGAGTCCGCCGCCAAGCGGGCCGCCCGTGAGCAGGCTGCTGCTGCGCCGGTCGTGGAAGAGGTCGAGGAGGTCGTCGAGACCCCCGAGGCTGAGGTCGAAGAGGTCGAGGAGACCCCCGAGGCCGAGGCGAAGCCGGCCGAGTAAGCACCAAACGCACGAACAACCCGTCGCACTCGCGGCGGGTTGTTCGCTTATGTGGCCCGTTGCTCAGTCTGTGACCGTTCGAAACTGTCACCTAGTGAGCAACCGGCCACATCTGGACGGGCGCTGGTCTGGCAAGGTCGTTCCCATGCGCATCCGGCTCGACCTCGCCTACGACGGCGCCGAGTTCTCCGGATGGGCCAAGCAGCCCGGCCGGCGGACCGTGCAGGGGGATCTGGAAGCCGCCCTCGAGCAGGTGTTGCGAGTGTCTGAAGCAAGGGTTGTCGTGGCCGGCCGCACCGACACCGGCGTCCATGCGCTGGGGCAGGTATGCCATGTGGATGTCGAACAGTGGCCGGACCAAACCCAGCGCCGCCTCAACGCCGTGCTCGCCGACGATGTGCGCATTCGGGCCGCCGGGCCAGCTCCCGACGGGTTCGATGCCCGGTTCAGCGCGTTGAGCCGGCAGTACGTCTACCTCATCTCCGATTCTGGGCTGCTCGACCCGCGGGCCCGGGGCGGTGTGTGGGTCTGGCGGCGCGGGCTCGACAGCGAGTCCATGCACGACGCCGCGCAGCGCCTGATCGGCGAGCACGACTTCGCCGCCTTCTGTAAGGCCCGACCCGAGGCCAGTTCCGTCCGGACAGTGCTGGAACTCGGAGTTGCGCGCCGCAACGACCCACGCGACCCCCGCCTGATCGAGGTCGCCATCCGGGCCGACGCGTTCTGCCACTCGATGGTGCGTTCCATCGTGGGCGCGCTACTGGCAGTGGGTGAGGGCCGCCTGGACGGGGACGAACTGGCCGGAATCCTGCAGGCCGCGCAACGGGTACCCAGATTCACCATCGCCCCGGCGCACGGACTGGCTCTGGTAGAAGTGGCGTACCCACCCGATCAAGAATTGGCTTCCCAAGCCCAACGAGCCCGGCGTTTCCGGGGGAGGTCCACGTGAGGAAACTGTTGCTGCCCCTTGTCGTGCTGGCGACGCTGCTCGGCAGCCCCGCGGCCGCACAGCCCTGCCCGGCAGGCCGCATCAGTACTGCTGATGGTTGTCGGACGCCGGCTGAGGTGACCAGGCACCTGAACCGGGTGCTGGCTGACCAGCGTCGGGACGCAAAGCTGATGTCGCTGATCGCCCGTGTGGACGTCGGCGGACGCACCGTGGTCCGGCGTGGCTTCGGCCGTTCCCAGGTTGGCGTTCCGGCGACCCCTGCGATGCGCTTTCGGATCGGGTCGATGACCATCCCGGTGCTCACGACGGTCGTGTACAAACTGCGCGATGAAGGCCGGCTGCGCCTGAACGACCCCATCTCCCGGTGGCTCGACGTGCCGCGGGCCCGGCTGGTGACGGTGCGGCAGTTGATGAACAACACCTCGGGCTACCGGGACTGGATTCAGGGCAACCAGGACTTCGTCGACGCCCTATACCGCAACCCCTTCCGTAAGTGGACGCAGGCCCAGTTGCAGCGGATCGCGCTGGGCAGGGGGTTCGCGTGTGAACCCGGCACCTGCTTCTCTTACGCCCATACGAACTACCTGTTGCTGGGTCGGATCGTGCGGGCCGTCGCCCCCGAGAAGAGCTTGAAGGCCCATCTGCGGGAGGTCCTCGGCGACATCGATCTGCGGTTCTCACGACTCGCCCCCATTCCTGGTCCCGCGCTGAGCGCCTACACCCCGGAACGAGGGTTCTTCGAGGAGTCCACCGGCTGGTCCCCGTCCTGGGGTCTGGGCAACGGGATGCTGGCGACCGCCACGATCGACGATGTGGCGGGGATCGCGCGGCAGGTTCTGTCCGGCCGCACCCTGCCAGCCGCCTCCCGCCGCGACCTCGTGCGCCGGTACCCGCCGGTAACGGGTCGGATCCACTTCGCGCAGGGACTGGTGGCGGGCAACGGATGGCGCCGGCAGAACCCGTACTTCAACGGCTACATGGGCAATGTGGCGTGGTTCCCGCAGCGCAGGATTGCGGTCGCCCTGATGGGGACGCGGGGGCGCAAGACCACCGAGGACGGCAATGTGACGAATGCAGCGCTGGGGTTGATCGCGGACTACCTGACCCCGAACAACGATCCGCTGCGTCCGGTCGAACGATGATCGTGGAGATGCGACATCGGCCTGCGCCGTGAAAGGCTGATGCCACACCATCGAGCCAGGAGGCAGTAAATGCGAGTTGTGGTTGCCTTGGGTGGAAACGCCCTGCAGAAGCGCGGCGAGCCGATGACCGTCGAGAGCCAGCGTGCCAATGTGAGGATCGCGTGCGAGGCGCTGGCGCCGGTCGCGATGGACCACGAGCTGGTGGTGTCGCACGGCAACGGCCCGCAGGTCGGTCTGCTGTCCCTGCAGGCGTCTTCGTACAACGAGGAGTCGACCTACCCGTTCGATGTGCTGGGGGCCCAGACCGAAGGCATGATCGGCTACTTCATCGAGCAGGAGCTCGGCAACCTACTGCCCTTCAGCAAGCCACTGGCCACTCTGCTGACCATGACCGAGGTGGACGCCGATGACCCGGCGTTCTCCAACCCGACGAAGTTCGTCGGACCGGTTTACGACGAGGCGGACGCCAAGCGGCTGGCGGAGGAGAAGGGCTGGACGGTCAAGCAGGACGGCGACAAGTGGCGCCGGGTTGTGGCATCCCCGATGCCGCAGCGCATCTTCCAGGTGCGCCCGGTCGAGTGGTGTTTGGAGAAGGGCGCGGTCGTGGTCTGCACCGGCGGTGGCGGCATCCCGACGATGTACAAGAAGGGGACCCGCGAACTGGTCGGTGTCGAGGCGGTCATCGACAAGGACTTCTCGTCCATGGTGCTGGCCCGGGACATCGAGGCCGACATGCTGGTCATCGCCACCGATGCCGAGGCCGTGTTCGTCGACTACGGCACGCCGGATCAGAAGGCCATCGCAAGCGCCAACCCCTACGCGCTGTCAGAATTCGACTTCCCGGCGGGTTCGATGGGACCGAAGGTGGACGCCGCTGTCGCGTTCGCGCGGTCCGGCAAGGTCGCGGTCATCGGCGCGCTGGAAAACCTGTCGGCGATCATGGCCGGTGAGTCGGGTACCCGCGTGACGATGGACGCGGATGGGGTCCAGTACTACGAGTGACCGGATGATTCGCCCGCTGGGGCGTGGGGTACTCTGATAGAGGTCATGTGCCGCTATGTGCGTGTTCAACCGCACGGCAGCGCAACAGCTCATCAGGTATCAAGGTAGGAAGTCGTGCGTACGTTCACCCCGAAAGCCGACGAGGTCACGCGTCAGTGGCACGTCATCGATGCCGAGGATGTCGTTCTCGGTCGGCTGGCCACCCACGCCGCCACCCTCCTGCGCGGCAAGCACAAGCCGACCTTTGCGCCGCACGTGGACACGGGCGATTTCGTCATCGTCGTGAACGCTGACAAGGTCGCCCTGACAGGGGCCAAGGCGGAGCAGAAGCTCGACCACCGGCACTCTGGATACCCCGGTGGTTTGAAGTCCACCACGTACGGGGATCTGCGGCAGAAGAACCCGCGACGCATGATCGAGAAGGCCGTGGCCGGCATGCTTCCCCACAACAAGCTGGGCCGTAAGCAAATCACGAAGCTGAAGGTGTACGCGGGACCTGAGCACCCGCACTCCGCGCAGCAGCCGGTTCCGTACACCATCAGTCAGGTCGCGCAGTAACTCGCGCGCGCAGGAAGGACTACTTGTGACTGAGACCACTCTGACCACCGAGACCCCGGCGGCTGTCAGCCGTCAGGCCGTCAACCGCCCCGGCGGAGGCACTGGCCGACGTAAAGAGGCTGTCGCCCGTGTTCGGGTTGTGCCGGGCACCGGCCAGTGGAAGATCAACGGTCGCGACCTCGCCACCTACTTCCCCAACAAGGTTCACCAGCAGATCGTCACCGAGCCCTTCCGGCTGCTCGGCTTGGACGGTCAGTACGACGTCATCGCGCGTCTGCACGGTGGCGGCGTTGGCGGCCAGGCGGGCGCGCTGCGGTTGGGCATTGCCCGTGCGCTGACCGAGATCGACACCGACGAGTACCGCCCCGATCTCAAGAAGGCCGGCTTCCTCACCCGCGACCCGCGCGTGGTCGAGCGCAAGAAGTACGGACTCAAGAAGGCCCGTAAGGCTCCGCAGTACAGCAAGCGCTGAGCCTGTGGGGGCGCTGTTCGGCACCGATGGGGTGCGGGGGTTGGCGAACCGCGATGTGACTGCGGAGTTGGCACTGGACCTGTCGGTGTCAGCCGCGCATATCCTCTCCGAAGTCGGCCAGCGCCGCAGTGCCATCGTCGGGCGTGACCCGCGGGCCAGTGGCGAGTTCCTGCAGTCCGCGGTCGCTGCTGGTTTGGCCAGCGCCGGCGTCGATGTGTGGGACGTGGGGGTTCTGCCCACCCCGGCCGTCGCGTATCTGACGAAGACCCGCTCCGCCGATCTCGGGGTGATGCTGTCTGCGTCGCACAACGCCATGCCGGACAACGGCATCAAGTTCTTCAACGCCGAGGGCAACAAGCTGGCTGACGAGATCGAGGCCCAGATCGAAGCCCGGATGGGCGAGGAATGGCAGCGCCCCGTGGGTGACGCGGTCGGGCGGATCAGTTCGGATTCCGAGGGTGCCGACGAGTACGTCGCGCATCTGCTGACGACTGTGGACTCCTTGTCGGGTCTGAAGGTCGTCGTGGACGGTGCCAATGGTGCTGCCAGCCAGGTGGCCCCGCTGACCTACCGGGAGGCTGGGGCGGAGGTCATCGCGATCCACTGCGCACCCGACGGCTACAACATCAACCGGGACTGCGGTTCCACACATCTTGGTGACCTCCGGAAGGCGGTCGTCGAGCACGGCGCGGATCTGGGAATCGGACACGACGGCGACGCCGATCGGTGCCTGGCCGTCGACGCGTCCGGTGCCCTGGTGGACGGTGACCAGTTGATGGCCATCATCGCGCTGGCCATGCGCGACGCCGGACGTTTGGCGCACGACACGGTCGTGGCCACCGTCATGGCCAACCTCGGTTTCAAGCAGGCGATGCAGCGGGAGTCCATTTCCGTGGTCGAGACAGCGGTGGGGGACCGGTACGTGCTGGAGGCCATGCTCGCCTCGGGTTACGTGCTCGGGGGCGAGCAAAGTGGGCATGTCGTCATGACCGAGCATGCCACCACCGGCGACGGCTTGCTGACCGCCCTGCAGGTGATGAACCGCATGGTCGCTACAGGAGCCTCGCTGGCGGAGCTGGCCGGTGTGATGCGCCGGCTGCCGCAGGTCCTCGTAAACGTTTCCGGCGTCGACAAGAACGCCCTCGAAACGTGTGGAGCCGTGTCAGACGCTGTGAGCGCTGCGCAGGAGCAACTCTCTGACAGCGGCAGGGTCCTGCTGCGTAAGTCGGGCACGGAACCGCTGGTCCGGGTCATGGTCGAGGCGCAGGACGAAGCCACCGCGACCGGGGTTGCGCAGTCGCTGGCGCAGACCGTCCGCGACCACTTGTCGCTCTAGCGGGGATACGTGCGGCGCTGGGGAGTGCAGGCGCGATCGACACTCGTGGCCGTCCTGGTTTTGGCAGCGGCCCTCGTCCTGCTGAGCCTGGGCGTCTACGTCGTTCTCGACCGGACTCTCGCGGCCGATGTGCAGTCGTCGACCATGGAGCGCGCGGAGCAGACGGCGGCTCTGGCCGGCGACGATCTCGATGCAGCGTCAGCCGCCGTCCGCCAGGAGACCGGAACTGACACGCTCTTTCAGGTCGTCGACTCAGCCGGACAGATGCTCGTGTCATCCCCAGATGCTGATGGCCGGGCGCCGCTGCTCGTGCCAGCGGGTCAGGTCGCCTCCCGGGTGAGCATCGACGGGCAGCCCTATGTGGTGGCCAGTGTGCCTGTGGAGTCCCGGTCGGGTCGTTTGACCATCCTCGCTGCGCAATCCCTGGAGCCGGTGGAACGCACACTGCGGACGGTGCTGATCGCCTTGGGTGCGATCGGGCCGTTGCTGCTGATCGCTGTGGGCGTCGCCACCTGGCTGGCGGTGGGAAACTCTCTGTCCAGCGTGCGCAGCATCCGCACTCGCGTCGAGGACATCAGCGTGGCCGACTTGTCCGAACGCGTTCCGGTGCCGCCAGCCAAGGATGAGATCCGACGGTTGGCTTTGACGATGAATCACATGCTTGCCGACCTCGATCACGCCATGAGCTCGCAGCGGCAGTTCGTGGCCGACGCGAGCCATGAGTTGCGCAGTCCTGTTGCGGCTCTGCAGACCACACTCGAAGTCGCCCAGCGCACTGGCGCCGGTCTCTCCCCGGCGGACCTCGACAGCGTGACCGACGATGTGCATCGACTCGGGCAACTCGTCTCCGACCTGCTGCTGTTGGCGCGCATGGCGGATACGCCCGGTGGCCTGCGAGAGGTGGACGTCGACCTCGATGACGTCGTCCGTGCGCAGGCCGCCCGCCTTCGAGACGCATCTGATCTGCAGGTGCAGGTCCGCGCAGATCCTGCACGCGTGCTGGGCGACCCCGGCCAGCTCACTCGAGCCGTCGCCAACCTGGCGGAGAACGCGGCCCGCTTCGCGCGGCAACAGGTACTCCTCACGGTCACAACTGCCGGGGACCGGGCCGTGGTGCGCGTGGAGGATGACGGGCCTGGCATTCCCGAGGACCGGCGACAGGAGGTGTTCGACCGCTTCGTGCGCCTTGACGAGCACCGGGCGCGCGACGACGGGGGAGCTGGCCTCGGTCTGGCCATTGTGCGGGAGATCGTGCAACGCCACGGCGGCGAGGTCGAGCTACATGACAGCGACCTCGGCGGCGCTCAGGTCGTCATGAGGTTCCCACTCGCGTCGAGTGTGTAGCCGAACCCCCGCACCGTCTTGATCGTCTGCACCCCGAACGGGACATCGACCTTCCTCCGCAGATATCCGACGTACACCTCTACGACGTTCAACGGGCCTTCGAAGTGGGGGTCCCATACATGGTCGAGTAACTGCGCCTTGGTGAGAACGGTGCCTGCGTTGCGCATGAGGTACTCCAGCAGGGCGTACTCACGAGGGGTCAGTTCGATTGGTGTGCCACGACGCGTGACCGTCCTGGTCGCCGGGTCGAGGACGAGGTCGCCCACGACCAGCTCCGGCGGCCGTTCCGCGGGGATCCGTCGAAGGAGGGCGCGGATGCGGGCCAGCAGGACGACGAAACTGAACGGTTTGGTGAGGTAGTCGTCGGCCCCCATGTCCAGGGCGTCGGCCTGGTCATATTCCCCGTCTTTCGCGGTCAGCATCAACACGGGGGTCCAGACGCCTGCCCCGCGCAGCTGCTCGAGGACGCGGTAACCACTCAAACCCGGCAGCATGAGATCCAGAATGATCAGGTCGTAGGTCTGGTGATTTCCAGCCCACAAAGCGTCTGGGCCGTTGTGCACCTCGTCGACGCCGAAGCCCTCGGCCTCCAAGCCGCGCCGGATAGCAGCAGCAAGATGCTTCTCGTCGTCGACGACAAGGACTCGCATGACTTCCCTCGCTCCGGGCCGATGTGAAGTGTCGCTCAGCGTTCCTGAGAACACGCTGAGAACGGTCGTTTCGCCTCTCAGCATCCTCTCAGCGAGATTGCGTCAGAGTCGCCGTCATGACTGCTGTTGAAACCAAGGTGCCTGTTCTGAGCCAGCGGGTTCTGAACAAAGTCCCTGAAGTAACCATATTCTTCTGGATCATCAAGATCCTCTGTACGACGGTGGGTGAGTCCGCCGCCGACTTCTTGAACGTCAACATGAACTGGGGGCTGACGGCCACCTCGATCCTCACCGGGGTTCTGCTCGCTGTGGCCCTGACCGTGCAGATGTCGCTACGGCGCTATGTGGCCGGCGTCTACTGGCTGACCGTCGTCTTCGTCAGCGTCTTCGGCACCCTCGTCACCGACAACCTCACCGACTCCCTCGGGGTTCCTCTCCAGGTGAGCACGGTCGTGTTCTCACTGCTGCTGGGTGCGGTTTTCGCGGCGTGGTACGCGAGTGAGAAGACGCTGTCGATCCATTCCATCTACACCCGTCGCCGGGAGGCGTTCTACTGGCTGGCCATCCTGGTCACGTTCGCGCTGGGCACCGCCGTCGGCGACCTCATCTCCGAGGATCTGGGCGTCGGCTACTTCTGGACCGGTGTCCTGTGTGCGGTGCTGATCGGGGCAACGACGATCGCCTGGCGGCTCGGGCTCAACGCGGTCCTCGCGTTCTGGATCGCCTACATCCTCACTCGGCCGCTGGGTGCCTCCATCGGTGACTTCTTGGCGCAGCCGAAGAGCGCTGGCGGGCTAGGTCTGGGAGTGACGATCACGAGTGTCATCTTCCTCACGGCCATTCTGGCCACCGTCGCATACCTGTCGATCCGCAAGCCCGATGTGATCCCGGTGCCCGACGATCCTATGGAAAGGGCAGCCATCGACGAGCCCGAGACTGCGCCGCATCACCACTTGCAGTCCCGTCGTTCGGCGATGATCCAGACCGTCGTCGTCATTGCACTGTTCGTCATCGCCGGCAGCACGTTCTACGTCGTTCGCAGCAACCAGCTCAACTCGGCTGCGGCGCTGTCGGCCTCGCAGGTGCAAGGTGACTTCCCGGCCGCCCCACTGGGTGACGTCTCGCAGTTCGTCGTCATCACGCAAGACACGCTGACCTATGTGCAGGGCGGGCAGCAGTCGCAGGCAACATCGCGGATCACCGACCTTGAGACGGCCTGGGACCAAGCCGCGGCCACTCTGCAGCGCCGGGACAAGGCCGCCTGGACCGGGGTTGATGACAAGATCGACACCGCGCTGCGGGAGGTTCGGTCCACCAGTCCAGTGGCGGCCAATGAAGAGGCGGCGCTCAAGGACCTGCTGACGCAGCTGGGTGCGCAGCCCGCGGGTGTCACCACCGGCTGAGATTGCGTGGCCGACGTTCCGGACCTGCCTGATTGGTGTCCGGGATGTCGGCACTCTTCTGACCTTCGTGAGGCTCACCCAGTCGCTTGTACCCTCAGGCGTCGGGGATCTG
>ERZ795062.1165-NODE-1165-length-19260-cov-6.314189_pt1 | contig 19260 bp, 16 predicted proteins | sample MGYA00375146_ERZ795062 | MGnify/ENA primary metagenome ERZ795062 (study PRJEB30191, sample SAMN05720281) | activated sludge metagenome | isolation source: Anaerobic digester | place: USA | collected 2015-07-16 ... | reverse complement strand
TACGGCGGGTTACCAATGATGACGTCGAACTGCATGTCGTCTCCAAACAGCTTGGCGACGCGCGCCTTGATGTTGTCGGTGTGAATAAACGCGTAGGCATGTGATTCGCGGTCGCGGCCACGGTCTAGTGCCTTTTTGCTGGCACCGCAGTGCTTGCAACTGCCATCCCGCCACGTGTGCTCGGTACGCTCAAACCACACATTCCCTGCATCACTTGCAAAGCCCTTCGCAATCGAATGCTTGCCCTTGGCGTGCTTCGAGCAATACAGGCTGCGCCGCGCCAAGAGGCTGGTGAGCTGGGTGATGCCAATCCCGTACACCTGCTGCGTGAGGATGTGGTTCACCCGCTGCTGCAAATCCGGCATCTTGTTGGCAAGCCCGTCGGTCAGGCGGCGCGTGATCTCTCGCAGGAACACGCCGGACTTGGTGCAGGGATCCAGAAAGCGCACGGTTGGGTCGGCCCACGGGCTCTTGCCGCCATGATCCTTGGCCCACGCCTCAGCCAGCGTGTCGAGCATGCGGTTGGCAAACTCAGGCGGGGTGAACACCTCGTCGTTGGACAAATTCGCGATGCAGGTGAGCACATCGGGGTTGCGCCCGCGCAGCACAAAATCGGCCTGCGGCGCTGCCGGGGCTGTTGCGTTGCGGCTCATGGCTGTGCGGCCAATTGCGGGGCGTCCGCGTTCGCGTCGGCAAGCGCGGCAAGTTCGGCTACCGTCATCGGCGGATACTCACGAACCGGGGTGAAGATTTCATGCTTGCCGAGATGGGCGAACAAGGAGCCTTGCGGGTCATTCGCGCTGCCGCTGAACTTGGATGAGCCGGTGAGCACATCAAAGCGAAAATCTCGGCGCTGGAACTTGCCCTTGCCGAGGTAGCCCCACTCCGCAAAAGTGATCGGCTCGCCACCGTGCATGCGCATGGTGAGCGCGTCGCCGTGCACGATGTTTTGCGAGAGCACGAATGCGGCGGCGCGGTAGAACGGGTCTGCCTCGTCAATGGCGAGGTAGTCGGCAAAGATCTCCAGCACATTGGCGCGGCACTCGGCAATGTTGTCCGGCAGCAATTCAACGCCGTAGATGCACATCAACCCAGCGAGCGCAAAATGCCTGCGCTCGAAATCCGACTTGCCGTATTTGAGTTCGACCGCCGCGAGCTTGCGCTGCAGGATGCGCACGATGAAATTGCCGCTGCCACAGGCGGGCTCAAGAAAGCGCGAGTCGATGCGCTCGGTCTCGTGCTTCACCAGATCAAGCATGGCATCCACCATCCACGCCGGTGTGAACACTTCGCCGTGGTCGGCGATGCGTTGTCTTGATTTGATAAGCGTCATGGCGCTATCTGCCGGCTGCTGTCGGTGGAGTGACCACGCGCGGCGGCGCGACGTAACCGTCGGTTTGGCGAGTACACGAGTGAACGCATCCGGCTGATTCTAGGGCGCCGCGCCCTCCGCTACACCGACATCCCGCCCGACACTTCGATCACGGCGCCGTTGATGTAGCTGGCTTCGTCGCTGGCGAGGAATGCGTAGACGTTGGCGATTTCCTCTGCGGTGCCGAGGCGGTGCAGCGGTACGCGTGCCTTCATTTCATCGAGAACTTTGTCCGGCACCGTGGCGAGGATCGGCGTCGCAATGAAGCCCGGCGCGACGGCGTTGACGCGCACGCCCTTGGGGCCGAGCTCGCGGCTCCAGGTTTTGGTGAAGCCGATCACGCCGAACTTGCTGGCGGCGTAGTTGGTCTGGCCAAAGTTGCCGTAGATGCCGACGACGGACGAGGCGTTGAGGATCACGCCTGAACCTTGTGCCACCATCACATCGGCCACTGCCTGCGCGCAGTGAAAGACGCCGCGCAGATTGACGTCGATCACGCGGTCGAACTGCTCGATCGTCATCTTCTGCAGGCGCGCGTCCTGGGTGATTCCGGCGTTGTTGACCAGGACATCAATGCGGCCGAAATCCGCCTTCACTTTGGCGACGACCAGATCAATCGCTGCGCGGTCGGTGACGTTGAGCACGTAGCCCGCCGCTTTGGCGCCGAGTGCCTGGCATTGCTGCACCGCGTCGTCAACGCCCGCCTGCTTGATGTCGCAGACGATGACGATGGCGCCTTCGCGGGCAAACTTGAGTGCTGTGGCGAGCCCGATGCCTTGTGCGGCGCCGGTGATCAGGGAAACTTTGCCTTCGAGGCGATGGGCTGGATTCATGGTGGTTTGCTGAAGAGTCAACCTGCCAGTGTAGCCAGCCGCCGCATCGCTTTGTTGCGCCGCATCAGAGGCGTGAGCAGCAGACCGCAGACTGTCGTTCAGCTTTTTGCTGTAACCCGCATCAGAAATGGGTTGCAAGCAATTTTTTTGAAAAAGTCGACATCAGGAATAAATGACCACCTAGCCCAATGTGGACGAGGGTTTCGGCAGGAAGATGATGACAGCGGTCAGCCATTTTGGGAGAGGTTGCGGTGGCTACTTCGCTCCCGCGGCCTCCAGCATGGCGACCATTTCCCGATAGCCTCGTGCGCGCGCCAGGGCGAGCGGGGAGTTACCCTGGCGGTCTGCCAGCTTCAGGCTGGCGCCGGCGTCGATCAGTGCTTTCAGCGTCGCCTGATGACGCTTGCCGCCGTCGCCAAGGACGATGGCCTCGATCGTTGCTGTCCAGTTCAAGTTGTTCACATGGTCCAGCGGCGCGCCAGCCGCGATCAGTTGCCGCACCACGCCGTCGTGGCCGAGGTGTGCGGCGGCGATCAGCGCAGTGCCGTCGTAGCGGCTGGTAGTGAGTTTGGCGCTGGCGCCGCCCACCAGCAGGATGCGCAGCGTTTCCTCGTCGTCAGCCACGGCGGCGATGGTCACCGCGTCATAGCGATCACTTTCCAGCAGCGACGGGTCGGCGCCGGCTGCGAGCAGGGCGCGCACAGCGTCGCGCTGGCGGGCGAAGGTGGCGACATGCAGTGGCGTGCGGCCGTAGGCCTCGCGGGCGTTGAGGCTGGCGCCAGCCGCAACGAGCTGGCGTATTGCCGCCGCATCTCCGCGCCGGGCAGCAGCGTGCAGCCCGGTGTAACGGCCGGTCTCGGCAGCGGAGGGGGCAACTTGCGCCACCACCGGTAGCGGTGCAACGAGCCCACCGGCGAGCGTCGCCAGCGCGGAGGCAAAGAGAACTTGCAGCTTCATGAGGGCTCCGGGGCTGAACAGATGCTGGTCCGATACGGAGCTTACTTGAACGGGACACCAGCCACCGCTGACAGGCTGCTCCGGCGTATGGTCGATCGTGGGAGTTGCGGCCGGCCTGCTCGTTCTTGTCGTGGCGCTTGACGCGCCCGGTGCGGCGGGCACAATGCAACGCTCGGCCGCCAGATCGGCGCATCCGGAGTGAAAAAAGGAGGATCTATGAAGCAAGCAAACGGGCGCCGGGTGGCTGCTGCGATGTCAATACTGGTGGCGGCGTTCGCGCTGGCCGCTTGTGCCAGTCTGTCGGGGTCGTCCGGCTGGACGCTGCTGGTCGATGGCGCCAAAGGGATGGACAATTTCTACCCGATTGGTGACGCCAACTGGCGCGCTGAAGACGGCGCGATTGTGGCGGACAAAGCCAAGGTGGCGAGCTACCTGATCTCAAAGAACAGCTATTCCGATTTCGAGATCGACGCCGAATTCTGGGCCGATCACACCACCAACAGCGGCATCTTCCTGCGGCTGTCGAACACCAAAGAGGTGACGGCGGCGAACTCCTACGAAGTCAATATCTTCGACCAGCGGCCCGATCCGTTGTACGGCACCGGCGCGATTGTTGATATCGCGAAAGTGGCACAACCGATGCCGAAAGCCGGTGGCAAGTGGAACACCTTCCGCATCACTGCCAAGGGCAAGCGGCTGACCGTCGTGCTCAACGGCGAGCGGACGGTGGATGTTGAAGACGGCAAGTTCGCCAGCGGCCCGATCGCCCTGCAGTTTGGCAACGGCGCGAAGGACGCACCGGGTGGCATCATCAAATTCCGCAAGGTCGCGATCCGCGCCTTGTAGTGCAGGGGCAGGTTGGCGCCGGCCTGGCGGTCAGGCGATCACCTGAACAGACCGGCGTATCGATGGGACGGCCCATTTTGATCCCCGAAGACGCCAGCTTTACCCGAGCGAGAGACGTAGCGGGCGACGGCTTGGCCTTTGCCTCGCCGGCAGCGATACTGCCGTCATGAATGCACTGGCCGGCCTTGCCATCCTTCTTGTGCTGCAGACCTGCGGCGAACTGCTGGCCCGCGCGCTGGCGCTGCCGTTTCCGGGGCCGGTGATCGGACTCATGCTGCTGCTGGTCGCGCTGCGCGCAAGTGCGGTACAGACGCGCGTGGCAGCGGTGGCCGAATTTTTGCTGGCGCACCTCTCCCTGCTATTCGTCCCGGTCGGCGTTGGTGTGATGACGCACCTCGGCGTGCTTGGCCAGTACGGCTGGCGGCTTGCCGTGGTGATTGTGCTGTCAACCTGGATTGGCCTGGCGGTCACGGCGCTCTGCCTGCGCACGCTGCTGCGCGACACCGGCGACACCGCCGTGGCAGCAGAGGCCACGACGACGGATGCCGGGGGCAAGCAATGACCGACTTCGTGCAGCTCTGGGTTTATCTGTCGTCCACGCCGCTGTTCGGGCTGACCGCGACGCTGGTTGTCTACGTCTCGGCACAGGCGTTCTATGCGCGCATGCAGCAGGCACCGTGGGCGAACCCGGTGCTGTGGTCGGTGGTGGTGCTGGCCGGGGCCTTGACGTTGACCGGGACGGCGTACCCGACTTACTTTTCCGGCGCGCAGTTCATCCACTTTCTGCTCGGCCCGGCCGTGGTGGCGCTGGGCTGGCCACTGTGGCAGCGGCGATCCGCACTGCGGGCTCGTGGGGTGCGCTTTGTCGCCGCAGCGCTGATCGGCGGCTCGGCAGCGGCCGGCAGCGCCGTTTTGTTCGCTTGGGCCTTGGGCTTGCCGCACGAGGTGCTGCTGTCGCTGGCGCCGAAGAGCGTGACCGCGCCGGTGGCGATGGGGGTGGCCGAGAAGATTGGTGGCATCCCGGCGCTCGCTGCTGTGTTCGCGGTGGTGACTGGTCTGGTCGGCGCGCTTTCGGGCAAGTATCTGTTCGACGCGATCGGTATTGCGACGGACGGCAACGGCTGGATCGCGCGCGGCTTCGCACTCGGTACCGCGTCGCACGGCATCGGCGCCGCACGCGCGTTGCAGGTGAACGCCGAGGCCGGCGCCTGGGCTGCGCTGGCCCTCGGCTTGCAGGCGGTGCTGGCATCAGTGCTGATTCCGCTCGTGTCCGCCATCATCGGTTAACAGGAAAGACAACGCCAGTGAACACTCGCCCGCTACTGCTGCCAGTCGTAGCCTCTGGACTGCTGAGCGCCTGCTTTCCCTACGCTGCGCCGTATGTGCACGTGGAGGCCGACCAGGCGACCCCCGTGCTCGAGTTTTGCCGAATCTCCGGCCCGCAAGTGGGACTCAGCTACGAGCGTCAGGGGGCCCGCATTGAGGTGAGCATCGAGCCGGGTGCGCTGCGTCGATCAAAGGCCGCCTACGTCGCGTTGCGGGTCGCACGCGGACGCGAGGTGAGTGTGCAGGGCAACGCGACGGTGCAGGCTGCCGATGGCACACCGCTAGCGAGCGTTGCGCTCCAGCGAACGATAGAACCGCTCGCTACGCAGCGGCCCGGCAGCCGTCCGCTGCCGTTGCCGCCGGGCGCGGACCAGTTCGAGGAAATTCGCTTTGAGCTGCGGGGCATGCCCGCCGTAGGCGCGCCCGGCGTGCTGCTGCTGCCGCCGATCACAATCGATGGTGTCGAGACCAGCCTGCCGCCCATGCGGTTCGAACGACGTCACTACGCCGGCGTTGTGCCGGTCAACTGCTGAGCCCATTGCCATATCGCGACGGAATCTCGCTGCGCCTCTCCCGGCCTTCGTCACCATACCCCATCTTCCGCTGATGCGGAGGTGAAATGCGCGCGGCCTGGTGGTCAGACCGCGTGCCCAACGAGTTATGCGAATGGCATAGCATTCGAGGCTGTTACATGACCGCGCAGGCCTTTTGTGCGCCATCTGTTTCGCCGACTTTCTGACCAAGGAGCATCCCTTGTCTCGCCGTTCCCCCGCCGTTGCAGTGCTGATTTCCCTGTTCACTCTCCTTGCGCTGTGGCTGCCAGCCGACTTGCGCGCACAGACGGCGCCGACTCCGCTGCCCGCAGGCATCACTGCCGGGCCGACGGCCGAAGGCATCAGCGAGTTTCGTCTCGCCAACGGGCTCAAGGTGCTGCTGTTCCCCGATCAATCGAAAGATCTGACGCTGGTGAACGTCACCTACCTGGTGGGCTCCAAGCACGAGAACTACGGAGAGACCGGCATGGCCCATCTGCTCGAGCATCTTGTGTTCAAGGGCACGCCGACCCACGCCGATCCGACCAAGGAGTTCACCGCGCGTGGCATGCGCTGGAATGGCAATACCACCCACGAACGTACCGTGTACTTCGAGGCTTTCACCGCGAACGATGACAACCTGCGTTTCGCTCTGAAGTTCGAGGCGGATCGCATGGTCAACAGCTTCATTGCGAAGAAGGATCTCGATAGCGAGATGACGGTCGTCCGCAACGAATACGAACGCGGCGAGAACGAGCCGTTCCGGGTGCTGGTGCAGCGGCTTGGCGCTACGGTGTTCACCGCGCACAACTATGGCAAGCCCACCATCGGGGTACGCAGCGATATCGAGAACGTCAACATCGAACGCCTGCAGGCCTTCTACAAGCGTTACTACCAGCCTGACAATGCCGTGCTGCTGATCGCCGGCAAGTTCGACCCGGCTCGCGCACTTGGCTGGGTAGCCGAGTCGTTCGGCGCCATCGTCCGACCATCGCGGGTGTTGCCAGCGCTCTATACGGCCGAGCCCACCCAGGACGGCGAGCGCGATGTCACAGTACGCCGGGTTGGCGACATCAAGATTGCCGCGGTTGGCTACCGGGTACCGGTCAGGCTGCATGCCGATTCGCTGGCGTTGTCGCTGCTGGGGGCGACCTTGACCAGCAATCCGTCCGGGCCGCTGTACAAGACCTTCGTGGAGAGCAAGAAGGCGACCCAGATCGGACCGATAGCTCTCGGCGGTGTTGATGCCGGTTTCGCCGGTTTCGTGCTGGTCGCGGACAAAAGTAGCGATCTCGCACGGCTGGAGACGGAGCTGATCGCTGCGCTGGAAGGGTCAGCGGTGAACGGTGTCGATCAGGAGGGGCTGCAGCGTGCCCAGCGCGAGATGGCGGTGGCATTCGAAAAGGCCGCCGAGTCACCGATCACACTGGCGATGGCGCTCTCGGAGGCGATTCCACTGGGCGACTGGCGCCTGCTGTTTGCCCAGCGCGACCGTGCGCAGCAGGTCACGCTGGCCGATTTGCGGCGGGTGCAGAAGACTTACTTCAAAGCTGCCAACCGGTCGATTGCCCGGTTCATGCCGGAGGCCACGCCTGATCGCGTCGAGCTGGCCGTCGCGCCATCGCCGGAGTCGATCGTTGCGACCTACAAACCGCGTGCGGCGTTGGCCGACGGCGAGGCCTTCATCCCGACGCCGGATGCGCTGGAAAGGCGCACCGTGCGCGACCGCGCCAACCCGGCGTTTCAATCGGCGGTACTACGCAAGCAGAATCGCGGTGACTCGGTAGTGGTGAAAATTCAGCTGCGTTGGGGCGAACGTCGCGAACAGGTCGCGCAACCGGCGCTCGGTTTCGTCGGACAGCTGCTGATGGAGGGCGAATCGCCGGAGAAAAAGCAGGCACGTACCGATGCCCTGACCCGTCTCAAGTCGCGCTACGGTGTCGGTGGCAGTCCGGTTTCGCAAGGCGCGACGATCTCGATCACCAGTGATCGCGAGCATGTACTCGACGCCATTCGTCTGCTGCTGCCGGAAATTCGTGCCGGCAAGATGAGCGCCGACGCCTTTGCCCGGATCAAGAAACAGATCACCACCGGTCTCGCTTCGCGGGCCAACGAGCCACAAACGGTGCTCAACAATGTCGCCCTTCCCTACAAGAACAAAGCGTTTGGCCTGCAGCGCGGTGATCCGGAGTTCCGCCAGACCAACGCCGAGTTGATCGCCGACTTGCAGGAGATCAGCTTCGAAGATGTGCAGCGGGCGTGGCAGCGCAACTGGGGGGCGAGTCAGATGCAGGTGGCGGTGGTGGGTACCGCGCCAGAGGGTGTAGTGGAGGAGGTGCAGCGCCAGTTCGAGGGTTGGCGGTCGCAGGCGCCGGCCTACGTTCGCTATGAAGTCCGGCACCAGACGCTGCCCGGCAACACGCTGACCGTGGAGGTTCCGGACAAAGCCAACGCGCTTCTCGACGTCGATCAGTTTCTTCCACTCAACGCCAACGATGCCGATGCGGCGGCGCTGCGTCTCGCTGTCGCCGTGTTCGGCGGTAACCAGCTCGATAACCGGCTCGCAGAGCGCATTCGCAAGAAGGACGGCCTGTCGTACAGTGTGGACGCCAGCTTGAGCCTGCCCGAGGTGGGCAACCGGGCCTATTTCGGCGTTGAAGGGAGCTATGCGCCGCAGAATCGCGACCGTGTCGTCGCGGCATTGCGCGAAGAGGCCGCGCTCGCGATCAAGGATGGTTTCACCGAGGCCGAGCTGTCACGCGCCCGCAGTAATGAGCTGCAGGCAAGGCTGCAACGCTGGAGCAGCGACGACAGTATTGCCAGCGCGCTGCTCACGCAAATGGATCGGGGCGAATCCTTTGCGCTTGATGCGGCCCGCGAGGGGGCGATCAAGGTTGCAACGCTGGCCGAAGTCAATGCCGCCTTTCGCAAGTACATCAAACCGGACGAATGGTTGATCGGCCTGGCAGGGGACTTTGCCAAGGCCGAAAAGTCCGGCACCGCAGCTACAAGATAGCGGGCGCCAGCCTCGTGCTCAGGCTGCTGCCCGCTCCGGTGCCCGCGTGGCTTCCCGCAACGGTGCAATGCCCAGACGATCCAGCGCGGTCGCCAGGTGCGACACGGTGAGATCGACGTTGTGCCATTTCTCGAGCCCAAAGAGCCCGATGCGAAACGTGGAGAAGTCGCTGCCTTCATCGCATTGCAGCGGCACGCCAGCGGCGGTCTGCAGGCCTTCGGCCAAAAATTTCTTGCTTGACTGCAGGCCGGGATCGTCGGTGTAGCTGACCACCACGCCTGGCGCCTTGAAGCCTTCCGCTGCCACACTGGTGATGCCGCGGCTTTCGAATAGTGCGCGCACTTTGGCGCCCAGCGCGATCTGCTCCTGCCGCACACGCTCGAAACCATAGCGCTCGGTCTCCAGCATCACTTCCCACAGGCGCGTGAGCGCGTCGGTAGGCATGGTGGCGTGATAGGCGTGAGCGCCGTTCTCGTAGGTTTCCATGATGGTGAGCCATTTCTTCAGATCACAGGCGAAGCTGGTGCTGGTGGTGCCATCAATCGCCGTGCGTGCCCGTTCTGAGAGCATCACCATCGCGCAGCAGGGGGAGCTGCTCCAGCCCTTTTGCGGCGCGCTTACCAGCACGTCCACTCCGGTCGCCTGCATATCCACCCACATTGCACCGGAGGCGATGCAGTCGAGCACAAACAGACCACCGACGGCATGCACGGCATCAGCAACCGCCCGCAAGTAGTCATCAGGCAGGATCATGCCAGCGGCGGTTTCCACGTGCGGCGCGAATACCACGTCAGGCCTGCTGCTCGCGATGGCAGCAACCACCTCGCTGACGGGGGCTGGCGCCCACGGCGACTGTCGCTCTGCGCCAGTCTTGCGTGCTTTCAGCACGATTTCCTGCGCCGGGATCTTGCCCATCTCGAAAATCTGCGTCCAGCGGTAACTGAACCAGCCGTTGCGGATCACCATCACCTTTTTGCCGGTGGCGAATTGGCGGGCGACAGCCTCCATGCCGAAAGTGCCGCTGCCGGGAACGAGTGCGGTCGATCGGGCGCGGTAGACCGCTTTCAGAATGCGCGAGATGTCTTTCATGACGCCCTGAAAGCGCTTTGACATGTGGTTTAGTGCGCGGTCGGTGTAGACCACCGAGAACTCGAGCAGGCCATCGGGATCGACGTTGGGTAGCAGTCCTGGCATGTTGGTCTCCTTGCGTGTTGCACCTTCGGCGCGTCAGCATAACGACATGACTGTCGGCGAGGTGTGTGTGGCTTCACACGATAGCACGGGTTTCTGTTGCTGCTGGCGACCACAGCGGTTGTCTTCCCGAGGGCAGCGCTTTTCCGGGTGGACTTGGCAAGTGGATGCGCCAGCCGCAGGCACCGCAATCACAAGTCAGCAATACGTGCGGCGAGGCGCCGTGCCGGCCATGAGGACGTTGATCAGCTTTCGACGGGTGGGTTGGGCGGCGGCATGCGGATCAGTGCCAGCAGGGCTTCGGTGTTTGGCGAGATGGCCACACCGTAAGCTTGCGACACGGCGTGCTGGCAACGGCGATACCAGCGCATGGCTTCCGCATATTCACCGGCATTGGCAAGTTGCTCGATCAGGCTGCGGTACAGGCGTTCGCTGTACGGTTCACGTTCGATGGCACGTTGCAACAAGTCCATCGCGCCGCGCAGGTCGTGACGCGCCAGCGTCCGGGCGAGCAAGGTCACCATGTTGATGAAACGTTCTCGGAATTGCTCGATCAGGATGGCGCTGGCGGTCAGTGAGTCGTCGTCATCGAACAGGCGGCCCACATAGAGCGCGATCAATTGCTGTCCCAGTTCTTCCATCCGCAGACGGCTGGGAGGCTGTCGCTCTGTGTCACGAATAATCTGCTCGATCTCGTCGAATGCCCAGGTATCGACAAACACGCGCTTGTCGTCGAGAAAGATGCGGCCATCCTGCACCTGAATCAGCGAATCGTCACCGAGTAGTTTGCGGGCGCGACCAATGCCCATATCGAGTGCGTCGCCCTGTTCGTCGGGGTCAACGCCACGCCAGACGCGACGTGCCAGCGCGCGACGGTCACCCCCGCGCGGTCCGAGCAGCGCCAGCGCGCGCAGGATGGCGATCGGCTTTTGCTGCGCCTTGCCGCGCCCATTGCTGGCCGCAGCATGGTTCTTGCGCTGCAATGCGAAGCCACCAAACAGGTGAATGCGGATGGCCCACGGCCAGCATTCAACCGCCCGCCCGGGTGGCTGCATTTCCCGGCGACGAATCGACTCGGCGACAAATTCGGTCTCGATGCCGTACTGCAACGCGCGCGCGGCCGTGATCGCCGCCAGTTCTGGAGTCGAACGCAGGAAGAGATGACGGGCAGCGTGGCGGTAGGTGCCGAGGCCGTCACGCAGCAGCTGGACGGCGGCGTCGCGATCCTGGTCCCAGCAGGCGGCCGATGCAGCCGTCGCGGTGAGCGAATCGATAAAGTGCATCTGGCTGGCGGCAGTGTAGCTTCGCGCCTGCTCAAGGACAGCACAGCCGTCGCGCAAACGGTTCTGAACAAACAGCGTCGTCGCCAGCAGATGCGTCAGAGCCAGCCTTACCGGTGGCGGCGCCTCGATGCTCTCGGCCAGCTCCAGTGCCTGACTCAGATCGCGTTCCGCATCAACGCCAGAACCGTGCTCAAGGGCGAAGAAACCTCTTGAGCGAAGGTAGATGACCAGGTTCACCTTCTTGTTGGAGCCGATGTGCTGCGGCATTTCTGCCAGGGCCGACTGCGCGCCGACGCGGTCGTTTGCAGTATTGGCGATATCCAGCCGGACGCGCAGCAATTTGAACTGCGTGTCTCCATGCGGATATCTGGCCAGATGTGCTTCGGCCCCGGCGATTACCTTTTCCAGCCGGGCATAGTCACGTCCCTGCCGGGAGTACGCCAGACTGCCGATCACTGCACGTTCGCCCCACCAGAGCGATACCGCGACGTTGTCTGCGGCGATCAGTCGCATCGCCTCGACCGCGATGGCGTCCAGTTGAACCAGTATCGCCTCGTCCGACTTCAGATCGGCGTAGCCGAGCAGATGTCGGGCCATGGTCAGACGCGCGACCGCGACGTGGGGCCCGGCACAGAACGGATCGTGCGTGATGCTTTGCAACAGGGACGTCGCGGTCTGCTGCAAAACCTCATCATGCTGTTCGGCAAATAGCAGCGCCAGAAAGCGGCCGAGCGAGGGCCACCAGCGCAACGGCATGTCCAGCGTCGATACGTCGGCAATGGGCTTGCCGAGCAGACGGCGGGTGATACCGGCGAGACCGGCATAGGTTTCACGACTGCTGTGGATGCGTTCGGCAGCCATCGAAAGTGCAACTTGTTCGGCTGCATCGTCACCTGCGGAAGCAGCGTCGTCGGCGAGCGCAAGCAGTACCGACACGGGCTGACCTGCGACGTACTGCGAGGCGAGCTCGGATGCAAGCGCCGCGCGGGGGCTCATTGCGGCGACGACCGAGGGGGCGGCAGTCGCCGGGCCGTGACTGCTTGCTGATTTGCGACCGCGTGGCTTTGCTAGGGGCATGTCAGGTGATGGACAACAGGATCACAGGAAGCGGTGAACCGGATTTTGACCGAATGCGCACCGATGATTGCCAACTTGCGAAAGCCGGGCCACCCGGGTTGCGAGCCTGCGTCGGCTGTCGAGTCAGGCACACCAACATTCTTGCCGCATGTAGCGGCTATATCGGCTGCGCACAAGACCGCGGGGTGGCCCGACCGGAGATACTCTTCTGGTGGAGGCTCTGACATAGACTAGTGTGTGCAAAGTCCAGCTGGCATAACGATTTTTGTGGTGATCTTCTGTCAACGCGGCGAAGCAATGATTGGCGAATGTTGATGGGAGAGGCGACCGTGAATGAGCAGGAGATCAGGGCGACCGCTGCGGCCCGACTTAAGCATGCGTTCGGCCGCCAGGTGCGTTTTCAAGGCAGTTTGCGTGACGGCTCAATCCATTACGAAGATGGCAGCTGTTCGCTTCGTTTCTGTTGCGAAATGGGCGGTGGCGATGTGGGGCTGATCGTTCACGTGCCGGACAGCGCACATTGGTCCAAAGCAACCGGCCTGCCAGCGGATCAGCGTCATGACGTTCTTGATTTCGTGGCCCGCTGCACACAACGCGAACAGGCGCCACACTGGCGCTACGAGATTGGTGAACGCGAAATCCTCTTTTTCGTTGCTACTGCCAATGGACGTTTGTAAACAGCAACGAACCGAGAATCATTGCAACAAAAAACACGATCACTCCCAGCGCTGCGACAGCAGTACCGGCCAGCCAGCGATCGCAAAAGTGCCCGAGATAGACGCCAAAGCCCAGCGCCGCAAACGATAGCAGTCCGCTGCCGAGCGCAACGATCCGGTTGGCTCCGGTGCCGCCAAATACCGCAGCCAGGAAGAAGAAACCGACCATCAGGCAGGCAATCGTCTGTGTTGCGTAGTAAAGAATCTTGAGTGCGAAGTCCATCCTAGTCCTTCTGGATGAGTTGCTGGTGCTTGCCGGAAGCCAGCTCGCGATTGAAGCCGTTGGCAAGGCTGGCGATGAGTTCCGGGAAGTCCAGCTCGTTGAGGAGCGGTGCGCGGAGCTTGTACTGGTTGACACTCACTTCGAGATGTCCGAAATTGGGCGGACTTTCGAACCTCGACCAGCGTACCGTCAACGTGCGGCTACCGATACGAATGTTCGCGGTTCGGCCGAAGTTGTCCCGGGTAGATTCACCATCCATGACCGCGCCGTGTTGCGCCATCGTATAGGCAAGAAAGGTGTCGAACATTGACGTCTCGACCGCGAGCAGGCGATAGCGATGGTCGAGTGTATTGCCAGACGTCAAATGCCAACCAATTTTCGGTATCGCAGCCGCGTTGCGCCGTAGCGAAAGTACTTCGCCGCCTCCGCTGCTCGACCATTCAAAGTAGCGGGCGGCCCAGGTGGCGTCAGCGTAGTAGTCCAGTTCACCCAGGTAAGTCAGATCGCGGTCGATCGGGAGGTGCTGCGTCACCTCGCCACTGCCCAGATCAACAACAACCAGGGCCACGCGGTTCTGGTCGCCTCTGGCGAACAGCGCTGTTCTCGATTTGCGCGGAGAGAGCAGCAGCGCCTTTCCCGGCTCGGGGTTGTACTCACCGCGCTGCCTGCGACTTTCTGCGCTGCTGATCGCCAGCCTGGAGGTGCGCAGTGTGCGACCGTCGAGTACAGCGCTGCCGCTGATCAGGTAGAGCCTGTCGCCAGGCAGTTCGCGGGCGTCCTTGACGTCGTTGCGCTGATAAATGGTGGTGACCGCCTCTGGCTGCCCGCCCTTGCCGTCCAGCGCTTGAATCGTAGCGGCGTCTGCCTTGGCATTTGCAATCAGTTCGGCGTGTGGCTGACCGTTGCGTAGCGTGACCAAAAATACCTCACGATTGACTGCCAGCACGGCCGGCCCGGCAGGCGATCGGATGACCCAGGCATCCCACAGAGGGTTACCCGATGCCCCGGCGCCTATCACGACCGGCCGACCCTGAAAGAGGACTTTCGGTTCGAAATTGCTGACCTTGACGAATCCGTAGTTGGCGTTGAAAGTGCGTCCGCGCTGCTCGCCCACTTCCACGGTGAGGCCCCCTCCTGCGTCGAGGCGGGAAACAATGTCTGCTGCGCACGCGGACGTGAATGCAGACCCGGAAAGCAGACCCAGGACAAAAAGGGCCAGGCGCGTTGTACGTTGGGTGATACGGTCAATCATGGTTGTTATGGATTGCTGAGGAGTGCGCTCATCGAGCGACGGTTGGGATATTGAACGTCATCAACTTGCCAACGGTCGCCATGCCTTTGGAGCAGATACTGAATGCTGCGTACACGGTTGCCATCAATGAGTTGCACACGAACGCGGGCGACGGTTCTGGATGGATTGAGGTTGGCTGAGGAAACGACGAATCGGGCAGGGGCTTCCTGACTATCGGTGAATGGATCGCCGTTGATTGCGGGGGCGTCGTCGGGTTTGCCGGGCACTGAAAAATAGACGGAAATGCGGCGCTGGAGCTTCGGCGTCAACCATCGCTCAACACGGCTCAATGCCGTCGGTTCGAAACCGCCCGGGGGATTGAGCCAGTTCTCGAGCAATTCCTGAATCACAGATTCCGGCGTATTTGCAGCGAGCAGTCGTGGCGACAAGCGTTGCAGTGTCCACACCTGTCCATCAATCGCTGTCAGCAGGGTTGCGCGCTCGGGTCGGTGCAGGTGAAAAAGGCCGCTGCTGCACGACAAGGTATAGCCTGGAATGGGAAAGCGCCAAAGACCATGCACCAACGCCTGACTTTTGGCTGCTTCGTGGCTGCTCTGCGAGAAATTGCCCTGGAACAAGCCTTCAGGTGGCGAGAGGTTGGTCTCCCACGTCGCCTGTTCGCATGACAACGGAGCAGGGCCGGCAACCCGGCCATTCGCAAATCGTACCGCCTGGCCTATCAGCGAGTTACGCGCGGTTGTGCTGCTCTCTCCGGATAGCGGAGCAACTCGGGTAATACGCCAGGCGCCTTCAATACTGCTTGCCAGCAGCGGCGTCGGCGATAGCAACGCCATTGCCGAGACGGTCATCAGCATTGCAACGCTGTCCGACATGCGACTCCGGCTGGCGAGGGCGGCGCTCATCGCAGGGCGCTCCGGTCGCGACCTAGCCTCGATGCCAGCGCAGAGACACCGATGAGGAGGCTGAGAATCACCTGAGCGAGGGATGAGTTTGTCGTCGGTACCGGTAAGGCAGGAGATGCCACAGCTTGCTGGACCGGCGAAGCAATTGGGAGACAGTTGGAGAACTCTGATGAATTGCCACTCGAGTCTGCGGTGACGGTGGCAACGACGAATCCGTTGGTCAGCGTAGAGGCAAAGGTCGGCATGCCTGTGTAGTTGCCCTGGGCGTTAGTCGTGATCTGGCTGCTGTTGATGAAAGTCCGCGCCGCCACCGGGGCACCGGCGACGCAGGTCGGCGAGTGGAAGAAGTCCGCGATGAAGGTTGCGGCCGAAGGATTGGTCGCGAGATTCCAGGTGATGCTGAGCGTCGAGCCGTTGGCTGTGGCTGCGCTTATGTTGGGAGCATTTTGCAGCGCGTTGGCGCCCTGGTCGCTGTCGCCTGCATCGTTCATCGTTGGTCCATCAGACGTGGATGTAGCCGAAAGGTCAAGGTTGTATCCGGTGTTGTTGTAGAGCGCGTTGGCAACCAGTCTTATGCCGTTGACAGTATTGGCTGCGTTGGCGCGGTAAATCAGCAGCCCGCCGCCGGTATTGTTGGCAATCGTGTTGTTGGCCACCCGTACTGTCGTCGTCGTGCTCGGGCTGGAGAAGGGGTTATCGCCGATGTCGAGACCACGGCCGGTGTTGGGCAGGGGCGATACACCGTCGGCAGCGACCCCGATACGGTTGAATGAAAAGTCGATCTGACGCGACTCGGAAAGAGCCACTCCACCCAGATTGCCGGAAATGGTGTTGTGGGTAATCAGGTTGTCGTTCCACATGGCATTGCCCGCCAGTATCCCCGACATCTGAATGCCGGCACCGACGTTAGGCACGGCTGCGACCCCGGCAGCATTGGTGCCCAGCAGGTTACCTCGAATCCACAGATTGGCGGTGCTGCCATTGCCCTGAATACCGGGACCACGATTGCCGGAAATGACATTCATTTCTGCCGCGAGCGGTGTCGGCACAAAGGCGTCCGATCCGATCGTCACCTGCCGCGTTGGTGTGCTCAGGAATACGCCGCCCGCACCCAATCCTTTAGCGGTGACGCCATCAGGCGCGATACCGATGAAATTGCCCTGTATCCAGACGAAACTGACGTTGCTCAACAGGATTCCACGTTGCGCGCAGCACACCACTGCACCGCTGGAGGTGATGGCGAGACCGCGGATGGTCGTCACATTTGCGGCGGGGCCAACTACCGACAGGGCGGCAGCGTTGCAGATGTTCGCAGCATCGATTTCGATGCGAAGCTGCGCGTTGCTGCCCTGTCCGGCAGGCAGCGTGTTCGGTGCGCTGCCGGGTTGGGTATAGCCGTCGATGGTCAGCGACTGCGTGACGCTCGGCAACGGCGTCGCTGGAAGAATGGTGTGGACGCCGGCGCCTGCGATATTGAATGCGATGACATCACCTCCTGAGCCGGCTGGGCAATCTCCAACAGCGGTATCGGTATTGGCGGCTTCGATCGCAGCGCGCAGCGTGCATCCGACCCCGGCGGCAATGCTGTCGGCCACGGACGTGACCGTAATGGTTGTTGCGTTAACGCCGGTGGCATAGGCAAGGGCGGCCAGGGCGAAATGGCGCCAACGCGGACTGAACTTCATAAGTTGTCAGGACTGATTCGACTGCCTGCAGTCTATGGGTGACCAACCAACGGATTACCAACAGGTTCGCGACGTCGCCTGACCGGATCACACTAACATTGAGCCGTGAACCGCAAAAGCAGGGCCACTATGCTTCAACTTTCGACTCCCGCCGCGCTACTCGACCTCACCCGCTTGCGACGCAACATCGAGACCATGCAGTCGCGCATGACGGCGCTGGGTGTCAAGCTGCGCCCGCATGTGAAGACGAGCAAATGCCTGGAGGTTGTGCTCCGGCAGATTGCGGCAGGCGCCAGCGGTATCACGGTATCAACGCTTAAGGAAGCCGAACAGTTTTTTGCAGCGGGTATTCGCGACATCCTTTACGCGGTCGGGATGGCGGCGGTGAAGCTGCCGCAGGTGCGAGCGCTACGGGACCAGGGGTGTGATCTCAAGATCATCGTCGATAGCGTTGAGGCTGCGCAGGCTATCGTCGATTTCGGGCGCGAGCACCGGCACATTTTCGAAGTGTGGCTTGAAGTCGATACCGACGGTCATCGCGCTGGCCTGAAACCGGATGGCGATGAGCTGATCGCCGTCGGTCGCACCCTGCACGAAGGTGGTATGGTCCTGGGCGGTGTGATGACGCACGCGGGCGCCAGCTACGAACTCAATACCCCGGAGGCCCTTGCAGCCATGGCGGAGCAGGAACGCTCACGCTGCGTGCTTGCCGCCGAGCGCCTGCGTGCTGCCGCGTTGCCGTGTCCGGACGTGAGCGTGGGATCGACGCCCACTGCGCTCTCGGCTAAGCATCTCGAAGGGGTGACCGAGGTGCGCGCCGGGGTGTATGTTTTTCACGACCTGGTGATGACCAACATCGGTGTAGCGAGCATGGGCGACGTTGCGTTGTCGGTGCTGACAACCGTGATCGGTCACCAGAAAGAGAAAGGCTGGGCGCTGGTTGACGCCGGCTGGATGGCGATGAGCCGCGACCGGGGGACGCAGAAGCAGACGCACGACTATGGCTACGGCCAGGTCTGCGATCTCAACGGCGTGCCGGTTGACGGATACATCGTCGAAGGCGCAAATCAGGAACACGGCATCATCGCGCGTGTCGGTGGTATCGACGGTGACATCGCGAAGCGCTTTCCAGTCGGAACGCAATTGCGCATCCTGCCGAATCACGCTTGCGCCACGGCGGCCCAGTTTCCAGAATATGTTGCCCTTGATTCGGCCAAGGACGCGGTTACCTGGCCGCGCTTTGGCGGCTGGTGAACGCCTTCGCACGCGAAAAAAGCGGCTCGTGCAGGGCGATCTGCTGAAAACGGGCTATTTGAGCCAGCCCTTGATCGACTCCGCCATCTTCTCGGCAGAAATGCCATAGCGGTCTTGCAGCGTGGGCAATGCGCCAGCGTCGAGGAACGCGTCAGGCAATGCCAGCATGCGGAAGCGCGCAGGCATGACGCCTTTGCGCATCAGCAGCCTTGCCACAGCCTCACCGAGTGCACCGACGACGGAGTGGTTTTCTGCGACTGCCACCACACGGCCGGGCTCCCGCGCTTCAGCGAGGATGGCGGCCTCGTTCAGTGGCTTGATGGTCGGGCAGTGCGGTACGGCGACCTTGATGCCATCCGCTTCGAGTTGCTTTGCGACCTCAAGCGTGAGCATTGTCATCAAGCCGCTGGAAATCACCAGTGCGTCATTGCCACCGCGCAGGCGCTTGGCGCAGCCCAATTCAGACTTGTAGTCGTACTCATCCAGCACCAGCGGTACCTGCCCACGCAGAAGCCGCATGCAGACGGCCCCCTGATGTGCCCCGATCTGCGGTACAGCCTGCTCGATGTCGAGCGCGTCCCTGGGGGCGACCACCGTGAGTCCGGGGATGGCCAGCATCATCGCTAGGTCTTCCGTCGCCTGATGGCTGGGACCGTAGCCTGTCGTCAAACCCGGCAACGCACAGCAGATCTTGAGGTTGAGATTCTCTTCGGCGATCAATTGACGAATGAAGTCGTAAGCCCGCCGCGTCCCGAACACAGCGTACGTGGTGGCGAATGGCGCCGGACCGACTT
>ERZ795062.1161-NODE-1161-length-19292-cov-48.462598_pt1 | contig 19292 bp, 20 predicted proteins | sample MGYA00375146_ERZ795062 | MGnify/ENA primary metagenome ERZ795062 (study PRJEB30191, sample SAMN05720281) | activated sludge metagenome | isolation source: Anaerobic digester | place: USA | collected 2015-07-16 ... | reverse complement strand
TCCTTGTCCCGTCAAACCTGAAACCAAACTTCTCATAGAATCTCCGGGCTCTTTCATTTTTCTCCAGGACCCACAGCGATACCCTTTTAAACCCCTCATTCTTCAGGCAGTCAAGTCCGAACGCCATGAGGCTTGTTCCGATTCCCTGTCTCCAGTATGCGGGATGAAGGTAAATGCCCCAAATCTCCCCGAAAGTATCGTCCAGGTCATCGTCCCGGCACTTTCCGATGCAGATAAAGCCGGCTATCCGGTTCTCACAGAACGCGACATAATTCCTTTCAAGCCCATTGGACATCGCCTCAAGAAATCTTTTTTCCCTGCTTTCGGCAGTGATCTTGTCAAGAAACGAGTCCGGGATTATCCCTTTATATGCTGCTTTCCATGATTCCGAATGGATACGTCCAAGGTCGCGGCAATCTTCAGCTTCAGCCTTTCTGATCGCTATACTCATACCATGACCTCCCGTCACTCTTTATCTCTGTCTTTCCAGCTCTCTGCCGCAGGCCGGGCATACTTCAGCAGCTTTATCGATCTGTTCTCCGTGGCAAAAATCCAAATCATCTTCGCCTTTCAGTCTTTCTGCTTCTTTTTTCTTAATTGCGATTCTTTTTCCATGCGGGACCATGAAAGCCTTCCAAAGATATAGCCCATTACCGCGAACCCAATAAGATCAAATACCAAATTTCTGAAGAAGTCAGCCGACGTTTTGATGTCACCCATCAGAAGCCTGATGCATTGGACTATTACAGCCGCAAATCCGAATTCAAGGACTGAAAACAGGATGTATCTGTTCTTCCCAATTGACTACAAATATTCCCATCTCTGCTCTACCGGCACTTTTTTCATACAGACTCCCTGATCCTTCCATTTGATATCTGCTGGCAATACCTCAAGATGTCTGTACAGTATATGTAGGTTTTTCGGTGTATTTATATGAAAATCATTTATCCTGCAAGAGTATAAAATAAAACTACACCTGCAGGCAGTAAACCAAAAACGGTTCCGATACGGCAATTGAATTAAATGCTTTCCCAAGCTCAATTAGATATTTCTATGATTTTACCATATCACCATTCTTCTGCACAAGTACTTAATTTATAATGAAAAAGCAAAATTGCAGCTTCCATGTGAAAAGCCCGCAACCTTGCGCCTGACAGGTCACGGGCTTTTATTCCGATGGAATCCTGCAATCTTCATTTGTGATATGTTCCTGATGAGTTGCTGTTACGTCCTGTCTGCATTCACCAATCACTTGTCACTCTCCCTGAACCCGTATTCCTTTAAGACCTTCACCGGGTGGTACTCGACCAAAGCCACTCGGTCGACTTCGACGCATAACGGGCTGTATATCTTTATCACATGCTCAAGAGCCTTATGTACTTCTTCCCACTTTATATTTATCGCCAGCGTACAATGGGGCACCCATGAATCCGGCAGGTAATAAGGCCACTGGTCTTCCCGCAGATCTGCAAAAAAATCATGGAAGGCATTGTGGACACGCAGCAACTCCCCGGTAACTACAGGGGCCAGGAACAAAACGCCTTCATCTGTGGGAAATGCACCAATACTTGCAAACACTAGCGGGAACCCGGAAACTTTTTCCGCGAAAGAAGCCAGCCTCCGGTCCGCTTCATCGGCATCCAGCTCTCCAAAGACGGACAATGTAACATGAGGAACGCTTCCCGAATCCTCCATCCAGGAACTGATGCCGCTTTCCTTCAGGGAACGCCATATCTTCCTTATCTGCGCATCGCTTTCCTTATCGAAAAACATTTCAACTGCATATGGCATATTATCCCTCCTCGGAGTTCTCCATCTCTCTCCTGTTCCTGGAGCTGATTTTCTTTCATGCTCATCAACCTCCGGACATTTTTTATGTTAACGGATCGTTTTCTTGCTCCAAAACCGCCGGCTATCCTGCCAGAAAACAATTTTTATATACTCAGTCATATAATTGCCTCCGTATGTACCTGATCATGGCATTATAGCTCTTATCAGCATCGAGGCATTTGATCGCCGGCAAGCCCTGCACCATCATTGCCGTCGGGTAAAAAGCAACCGCATGGCATGAAATGAAAAAGGAAAAATCAGAACCAATTTGAATCAGGTCATCTGTTGCACCCCGACGGAATTGATCAAACTCCAGCATATTATACCATATCCTACCTGTCATGCAAAGTTTGCATTTGCTGAAGCAAGCATGCAGCAACCATTGTGTTGCTCCATTTGCAACAAGTGCAGTCAGCACCCGGAGTGGGCTTTTTTTGCCTGCCGCCTGCATGGCCCGCAGCCATCAGACACAAAAGAAATTTTATCGGACTTGCAAAATAACCATTGCAATAAATCCAATTTGGTGTTAGAATAATAAAGCGCTGTTCGTAAAGCGTACGTCGGGGTGTAGCGCAGCTGGTAGCGCGCTTGGTTCGGGACCAAGAGGCCGCTGGTTCAAGTCCAGTCACTCCGACCAGTCACAGGGCAGTCAAAATATGACTGCCCATTTTTCATATAATATTAAAACTGATTTGCATGTCTATGACCCTGTTCCGTTTTTTCGGCAGAATCCACACCGATGCCATGCCTGGTTATAGTATACCTCATTTCGATAAATACCCAGATAGTAAACAGGAATATCAAAAAATCAATGGATATGAATACTATTGCGATAATGCGTGTCATATCATCCATGGAAGACAGGTCGAGTCCAATGAACAGAATGAAAAAGTTAATCAATGATAAGAGCAATCCCAATGGAAATCTTACATTGACCTAAAACCAGAGCCATTTTGTCGGCAGTTCATAAGATGCCCGGCGTGAATCAAAGTAATCCTTTGCTATTTTGGCACTCCCCTCACATCTGTTGATTAAAATAAATTATATATAAAAACTGGAATTCCTTCAAAATTCCAGTTTTTCATCCGGACATATGTGTGTCGTACGATTCCCGAAAAAGCGCAGGCTGCATGCATTCTGCACGCATAAACATGGCAGGCTGTTCACCAGCCTGCCATGCATGTATCCACGTTTCCGTGTTTGTATTTCCTTATCTCCATGTTTTACATTGCGACGGTTGTGAATTTTACAGAAATGCCGCAACTCAAACCATCATCCTCAATCTTTGAGTATCATCTCCGTAAGTTCCATCGGCGGCACGAATTTGCCGTCTTTAAACACGCGCATGTTGCCGCTGGAGATTTCGTCGATCAGGATGACTTCCCCGTTGTTGTATCCGAATTCAAACTTGATGTCCCACAGTTCCAGTCCTTTTGACTTCAGGTCATCAGCAATAATTTGGGTAATGCGGAGGGTCTGCTCCTTCATGGACTTGTAAAGGTCCTCGCTCATGATGCCGAGCACCGCAAGTGCCTCGCCGGTTATCAGCGGGTCTCCTTTTTCATCGTCCTTCAGCGTGACCTCCACGTATCCGCCCGGCAACTCGGCGCCGTCCTCTATGTAAGTTCCATAACGTCGGATGAAGCTTCCCGTCGCCTTAAGCCTGCAAATGACCTCAAGGCCTTTGCCGAACGGTTTGGCCGGCAGCACTTCCATTGCTGCGTTTTCAATGTCGGCGCTGACATAATGAGTTTTGATCCCGGCTTTCTTCAGCATTTCAAAGTAGCGGACCGAAGTCTGCAGGTTCCGCTTCCCGATGCCTTCAATCGTCAGACCCACCGTATTCGCTCCGGGATCGAAAACCCCGTCCGTGCCGGTGCAGTCGTCCTTGAATTTCAGAAGCACGTTCCCGTTGTCAAGCTGGTATACATCCTTTGTTTTTCCCGAATAGATCAACTTCATAGCCATACCCCGTTTCGCTGCAGCTAAAGTATCACGTTAGCTGACATAGTGATTTTTCGACATTCATAATTATACAAAACAGCATTAATTTAAATCAAGGAATACTTACTGTCTTAACATAATTTCTGTAAATTTTCCAAATAGCACGTAAATACCGGGTCCGGAATCAGACAAAATTACCGCCGCCAAATCCGTAGACGCGGTGTTTTACGTGGGGTAACGATAGCGACTGGAGTGACGCCAGCAGTTCCATGCGCGGATCCACCATGATATTTACTACGTTTATGGTTTTCTTTACGGGACGGCATCCCAGCAGGGCGGATAAAGCTCTGGTATACTTATTGGAACGCTTGTTAAATCACCTGCACAGCTTTTGTTAATATAGTACCATATTTTTCTGAAAAATGTATGAAAACAAGCAATACTATTGAATAATTATACAATTCATTGTATAATTATTATTAAATTGAATTGTATTTTTCTTGGGGAAGTGTTTCGTTATGCTGATGCCTGAATCCGACGATATGGGCAGATATCTGGAGATGACGGAAATAATCGATTTCGGGCATGATCTTGTCAAAGCGGCTGCAGAAAAGCTGAATTCTGAAACGGAGCGGTCCATGTCCGGTGCCCTGGAGAAAGCTGATACCGCAGGCTGTTCAGGACAGTTGACAGGATCTTTTGAACTGGCGTATGCAAAAACTGCTTTCGAATACGTGAGGGATGCATTACCCACTCCTTTGACCTGCTGAGGGCCGGCAGGCCGGTCGCCGGCGTGTCCTGCAGGGCTTCGGATGTATTGGTCAACGGCCACGGAATATGCTATGCGAAATCGCACCTGCTTGCGGCCTTGCTAAGGAGCGCAGGCATTCCGGCAGGTTTCTGCTACCAGAAGCTGCGCTTCAGCGACGAGAGACCGTCGCTGGTCCTGAACGCAATCAATGCCGTATATTTATACAGCCTGGGAAGATGGATCCGGCTCGACGCCAGGGGAAACCACGAAGGAGTCAACGCACAGTTCTCAACCGGCAAAGAGATACTGGCGTTTCCTGTACAGCCGGAACTTGGGGAAGAAGACGGCTTGATTATTTATCCCGGGCCGTCGCATAATGTAATTGAGGCTTTGACAAAATCGAAAACACTGTTTGATCTGATGGAAAATCTTCCATACGAAATCTGACCCCTGCGGCATATGCCGATCCCGACGTACCATATGCATCGATACAGTGCCCCATCGTGATGTGGCCGCAGTTATCGGATGAAACATCCAATCTGACAGGACAGGAGGAGAATCATATGCTCAACACCACGGATGAATTGCTGGAGCAGGCCGGCAGAACCATTCTTTTCACAGCGGCAAGGCCGGATATAGTGATGGAAAAAGGCCAGGGAATGTATCTTTGGGATACAGACGGCAAAAAGTACCTGGATTTCATCGGCGGCTGGGCCGTCAATTGCCTGGGGCACTGTCCCGGCGTTATTGCCGACGCGCTGAACAGGCAGGCATCCATGCTTATCAACGCCAGTCCGGCTTTCTACAACAGGCCCATGATCGAGTTCGCAAAACTGCTGACAGACATATCCTGCTTTGACAGGGTATTTTTCAGCAGTACGGGAGCGGAAGCAAACGAAGGCGCCGTAAAGCTCGCCAGGAAATACGGCGCAAAGTTCCTAGGCGGCGCCTATGAGATAGTCACGGCCGTAAACGGTTTCCACGGTCGTACTCTTGCGATGATGTCGGCTACGGGCAAGAAGCACTGGGAGGATCTCTTCAAACCCAAACTGCCCGGTTTCGTACATGTGCCGTTCAACGACATCGATGCTGCGGCAGCAGCGGTAAATGAGAATACATGCGCGATAATGATCGAGCCTGTACAGGGCGAAGGCGGCGTGAACCTGGCAGATGACGGATACATCGCAGGACTGCGCAGATTGTGCGACGAAAAGGGCATTTTGCTTATCTTTGACGAGGTCCAGACAGGTATAGGCAGGACGGGCAAAATGTTTGCTTACCAGCATTACGGCATCGAGCCGGACATAATGACGCTGGCCAAGGGAATAGGCGGAGGTTTCCCGCTTTCCGCAATGCTTGCGAAGGAAAAGCTCAATATATTCGATCCCGGCGACCAGGGCGGGACTTACACAGGTCAGCCGCTCGCGATGGCCGTCGGGCTGGCTGTCGTAAGGGAAGTGCTGGCAAAGGACCTTCCCGGCAGGGCTGCTATCATGGGAGAATATATAATCGAACGGCTGAAGGAACTGTCGGAGAAATATCCGCTTAGAAACATAAGGGGCAGGGGCCTGCTCATAGCCTTCGACCTGCCCGACGCGTCCGGTGAAAAAGTGGTGTCGGCATGCCTTGATGAAGGTCTTATACTGAACTCGCCAAGACCTGCGACCATCAGGCTCATGCCTCCGCTTACAGTAATGAAGCAGCACGTTGACGACATGCTGGATATACTGTCCAGGGTACTCGGTAAGATTTACTGATCAGCAGTACCGGCCAACTGTACCTTCGGCTGAAAAAGACAACCAACGGCTGCAGGCGCTCCGGCGACGCTATATATATTAGCCCGGCAGTCAGCAGTTGGTAATCTGCAGCCGGAAGCCTGCAGTCACGGGCTGTATGGCGCTGTTCATGGCAGGATATGTTGCCGTCAGTCCAGCCAGGCTGATGATGCTTTGCCTGCTGCCCGCCAGCGTGTATACAACGGTAGAATAGAAAAAGGGCTGTACCGGTTTCTGCGCCGGACTGCCCTTTTACTACGCCGATCAATACTTTTGCTATGCCGATCAGTATATGTCCCGGGAAATATCACGTCCTGAAAAACAACTCTGAAAAACGACTCTGTGCAATGATCGCCGTAATTTTTAATGATCACCATTTGCCCTTTTTCATATGGCCTTCCATTTCTGCCTTGGATCTCTGCTTGATCACTTTCGCCTCTTTGACGGCTGCCTTGAACAGCGCGACGCACGGCGGATCAAGGTCGAGTTCGATGCCTTCCTGTGACAGTGCAATGATCCTCTCAGCCAGTCCCACGATCTCCATGTGGATATCATTTGTTCTTTCAGACTTGAGTATCTTCTCTGCGTCCTCATCACTGAGCGCGTTGAACTTTTCCCTGGGCGCTCCGCATTTCGGACAGGCTTCAGGCGCCTCATCCCCTGCATGTACAAACCCGCACACACTGCATCTCCAGAGTTTCTGCATCGATCATCATCCTTTCACAAATTTGGAAATTGAAAAATTGGACATCATTTTATATATACCCTTAAAGCAGCCTCGTTAACATCACGATCCCGCGAAATACTTATCCATTGTTCCAAAATGCCTTCATCCACGGCCTCCAAAGCATATTCGCTCAAACGTGTCTGCTCGAATGCAGCCTTTCACTCAAGCGTGACCTTCGCATTGAGCGGCATTACCTGGATCCACGTCTGCCCGCGGTTCAGCATGATCGGCTCCCCGTTCTCATACGTATACATGGTCTGCGAGCTTCTCGTCTCCTTTGACCAGTTTATCCTGTACACCCGCCCGCACGTGATGAAATACCCTTTTCCGGTCCCGGTGGTCTGCATGTCCTGCCGGCCGGCATAATCGCCCTCTATGGTCCAGTTGCGCATATGAAGTACTATTATGTTCTTCGCATCAAGCTGCTTCCCCGAGACCCTTTCCATGTGTTCCTTGCCGTACCTGAACCTCTTGTATGTGCCGGTTTCGCTGTCGTAATCGTACCTTACTGTCATGGAAGGATATTTCAGTTCCACGATCGCTGCACTATCGCCGCCTTCCGGCACGACATCCTTCCCCAGCTCACTGTAGTCGAACGGGAACCCGACATCCGTAGTGTCGTGGTACTTCCGCCTTTCCGCGTATTTTTTCAGTTTCTCCATCGAAGTGTATGAATCCTGCCAGTTTCCCGGATCCTTTGTCAGGTCCCAGAAGACGTCCGGGCCAAGGACCAGCCCGTCTATCGCGTTGATTCCCAGCTTTTTTATATCTGCGCCTGCCTGCGGACTTCCGCCGTAGTGGACATAGATGGCATCATATTCCATGCTGAAGTCGAGGAAATAGTGCCTTGCGCTCCTGACCGGCCCTATCATCTCCGGCTCAGTACCCCAGAACACCGGCATCAGCCGCGTAAGTCCCCCTTCAACGATGACTTCGTACACTATTTGCGCCTTGTCCAGGCCGCCCTGCGGCAACACCCTGGAACCCTGGTTGTCTATCATCACGGCCACAGGCCTTACTCCTGTGAACGGCAGTGAGTAATCGTCTTCTGCAGGCGCCTCCGGTCCGGCAGGTTGATCCGCCGCTCCTTGCTGCTCCTGTGCAGGCTGCCCCACGTTCCCTTCAAAAAGCTCGGGCAGGGTCGTCTCAACAACTACCGGCTGCAAATCCTGTTCCGTTGTTTTCGCCCCGCAGCCGCAGACGGAAGCTGTCAGCATCACCGTTGCCAGGCACAGGGCAAGTCCTTTTTTCATCTGTTTACCTCCGGGATCATTAGTCGGATAATATATAATTCTATCCGTTGTTTGCAAATCCTCTTAAGTATTGGATTTTAAGTGCCGAAATTTATAGCAGGGACCGGTATGGCACCCGGATAAGCGCGGGGCGGCAGGTTTGTTAGAAGTATGACAAAAAAGGGAAATAAAGAAGTAACGATGCTGCAACGGGAGAAATGCAGATGACGCCACAGGATATAGTGGTTGGGACGAGGCTCGAACTTGAAATACTGGGCGATGATGGCGAAAGGATCGGCAACGTATACGTCAGCCAGCTCCTTGAACACCAGGATGACGGGACGATAGTGATTTCAGCACCGATTTCCGGGTCGAGGCTGGTTTATGTGCCGGACGGCATCACGATCCGCCTGACCTTTGTCGATCCGGTCCAGGGAGTACTCGGGTTCAGGGCGGTCGTCGATTCCAGGGAATACAGGGGGAAAGTCGCCGTAATCATAGCACAGCCAGGCTCCGAAATCACAAAGGTACAGAGGAGGCACCATTTCAGGCTGGAAATAGTGCTTGACGCCGTCATCATGCCCGCAGATGACGATGCAGCCGTAAAAAACGACAGTGACGGCGGAGCCGCGAAAAAAAGCACTCCGCTCAAAGCGTATACCAGGAACATAAGCGGGTCAGGCGTCTGTATAATAAGCGAAAAGGATTTCCCGAAAAACACGTTGCTCCGGATTGGACTGGAGCTCTCCGACGGCACGCAGATCAGCACAAAGGGCATCGTCGTCAGGTGCCGGGAGATCGAAGCCAGGAAAAGCAGGTGCTATGAACTGGGCATCAAGTTCACCGATATCGCCGAAAAAGACCAGGACAGGCTCATCCGTTATATTTTCCAGCAACAGCGGCTGATCCTGAAAAAGGACAGGGAAAGAGAACAATAAATGGAACTGTCGAAATAAAGGACCATCGGACTGATCCGATGGTCCTTTATCTGACTTTCTCAATACATTGTCCTGTAATCAATTACTTGCAGTTTTGCGGAACTTCAGTCAGTTCTCTTCGTCTTCGTCTTCAAACTCTTCTTCCAGTCGCGCCTGGAATTCCTCGAATACTTCCTCGAGTTCGTCGTCGTCCTCTATCGTCACGAAAGCGTCCTCTCCGTCTTCACCGTGCTCGACCCTGAGGATCACGATCTCTTCCTCTTCCACTTCATCGTCTTCCTCTTCCGCGAGCGGTACCAGTATAACGTATTCGTTCCCATTCATTTCGATAGTATCGATATGTTCAAATTCGACTTCTTCACCGTCTTCATCGACCAGGACAACTATATCGTCTCTTTCTGCATCCATGGCATTCACTTCCTTTCCTATACTACCGTACCATACTACAATAACCTTAATTTCTCATACTGTCAAGATATCCCTGCAATATGAAAACTGCGGCGATCCTGTCTACGGATTTTTTCTTTTTCGAAGTCTTCATCCCGACCTCGTGCATCATGCGGTTGGCTGCCACCGTCGTGAGCCTCTCGTCCCACTGTACCACCTCGAGGCCGGTCATCCTGGCAAGAAGTTCGCCGAACTCGATGGCCTTCTGTGCACTGGGCCCAATGGTCCCGTTCATGTTTTTCGGCAGGCCGATCACGATCTTGCCGACACCGTACTGTACGGCAAGCTGCCTGATCCTTTCGGCATCCTGTTCAGCCGTACCTTTCCGTTGGATCGTTTCCAGCCCCTGCGCCGTCCAGCCCAGCGGATCGCTGACAGCGATACCGATTCTACTGTCTCCAAAATCTATGCCCATTATTCGCATAAAAACCTCCCGTCCCAGCTCAGCATATCTTTATCGCAAACTGGGGGCATGCGCCCGAACAGTAGCCGCAAAGCACACATTTTTCGGGATCCGGCACCGCCTTCCCGCTGATCACCGAAAGCGCCTTCTGTCCGCACCTTTCCGCACACTTGCCGCAACCCGTACACCAGTAGTCTATGTGGAGCCGCTTTTCTCTCATGGCTGCCGCTTCCTTCAGATTCCCGGGTATCTCGCGCCCTTCGAATTTGAGGACGTTCATCTCCACTTCATCGATGCTCTGCATGCCAACAGCGATGGAATGCACATAGGGCAGTCCAAGCACGAAGTCCATGCATTCGTCATATGACCTCAGGAGATTGCCGCCTCCCAGCGGCTTCATGCTGTAAACGCCCTTCCCGCAGTCATAAGCCGCTTTGACGGCTTCCAGCATTTCACTGATGCTCCCGTCACCTATGCCGATGCCGGTTATGTTAACAAGGGGGTGCACTACATCGATCTCGGGCATTTCACATATCGCCCGCACCACCTCGATATTGTGAGTAGAGACGCCGACCGCCCTTATCCTGCCCTTCTCACGCTCGTTCAGATAGTATTCGAGCGCTTCCCGGTGTCCCCTGAGCGTCAGCCTGGACTCCTGCTCGTGGAGCAGGAAAATGTCCAGCACGTCCATGTCGAGCTCTTTCCTGGCCTTCTCGACGCTTTCGGCCGCGCCCTCGGCCGAATAGGCGTAAGACTTTGAAGCTACGACGGGTTTCCTGCCGGACCCCTTTAACGCCTCGCGGATATGCCCGTAGGTACCATAAAGCTCGGCGGTATCTATGAAATTTACCCCTCTCTCGAGGGCTGCCCTTATGACCGCCGCTCCTTCCCTTACCGTCATGTTTTTCTGGAGCGGACCGATCACCAGCGCCCCGAAACACAGCCTCGAAACCTTCAGCCCTGTTTTTCCCAGTTCAACATATTCCATGGAAAGGATACCTCTTTCGTATAAAAAACAACCCCGAACTGGTCGGGGTCCCTGTCATTCCGAATCATTTCTTGTTTTCGAGGTAGAACCGCACTATCTCTTCGAGCAGTTCGTCCCGTTCAAGCCTTCGTATGACGCTCCTCGCATTAAGATGATTGGTGATGTATGTAGGATCTCCCGAAAGGATATAGCCAACGAGCTGATTGATCGGATTATAGCCTTTCTCGTTCAGGGCTTTGTAAACCGTGAACAGTATGTCCCGTGCTTCGTTCTCCTTGTCCTTGTCCATTTTGAACATCATGGTTTCGCTTGCCGCCATCATCAACACTCCCCTGCCATCATGCAATGCCCGGCATGTGCCCGGCTGTACGGAAAACGTACGTTTGACGTGAACACTATTATATTATAACATACGGGGATTATATTCAAGTCGTCTGCCCCAAACAATCAGACCTCACCGGAAATGAAGTCGTTTTCTGCTTCCACGAGCCTGGTCGGAAGGATATTTCCCACAACACCGGCGTCGCCTTTCGACAGCACCCTAATATAATTCGGCGTGAGGCCTTCATACCAGCCTTTCCGGTCCCTGTCCTCCTGCTCGTACAGGACGGGCATTACCCGGCCGAGGAAGCTACTGTTGAATTCAAGCTGGCACCTGTCCGACAGCTCGATGAGCCTTTCGCTCCTCTCCTCCTTGACCCTGCCGTCCACCTGGTCACTGCGCCGGGCCGCCGGCGTCCCCTTCCTCGGGGAATACTTGAAAACGTGCATCTTCGCGAAGCGTATCTTCTCCAGGAACCTGTACGTCGTTTCGAACTCTTCGTCCGTTTCGCCCGGGAAACCCACCATGACATCCGTTGTGACCGACACATCCGGTATTTTATCCCTCAGCAGATCCACTGCCTTTGCGTATTCAGCCGTGGTGTACTTCCTGTTCATCCTTTTGAGCGTCTCGTCACAGCCGCTCTGCAGAGAAATGTGGTAATGGGGGCATAGCTTCTCCAGCCGGGCTGCTTCGGCGACGAATCCCTCGGTTATCATCGTCGGCTCCAGCGATCCAAGCCTTATCCTCTCGATCCCGTCGACATCGTGGACCATCCTGATGAGGTCGGGCAGCCTGATCTGACCCAGGTCGAGGCCGTAGGAAGCTATATGGATGCCTGTCAGCACGACTTCCCTGAACCCGGCCTCCACAAGCCTGCGCACTTCGCCGAGGACTTCCTCTGCAGGCCTGCTGCGTATCGGCCCTCTTGCGTAAGGTATTATACAGTACGAGCAAAACTGGCTGCACCCGTCCTGGACTTTCATTATCGCACGGGTGCGGCTCTTGTACTTTTCGATGCTGAGGTCCTCAAACGAGTACTCTTTCATGATATTCCCGACCGCGGTTATCCTGCCTCCGCCGTTGAGGAATTCCTCGACATACTCGGGCAGCCTGCGCCTCTCGGCGGTCCCAACGATTATATCGACCTCGGACATGCTCTCAACTTCTTCCTTCGCGGTCTGCGGGTAACAGCCGACGGCTACCACCACCGCATTCCTGTTCCTCTGTTTCGCGCGCCGTATCGCCTGGCGGGATTTCCTCGAACTGAGGCCCGTCACGGTACATGTATTGATGACATAGACATCCGCGGCCTCCTCGAAATCGACCACGGCATAGCCCGCTTTTTCGAAGGCCTCTGCCATTGCTTCCGTTTCGTACTGGTTCACCTTGCATCCAAGAGTGTAAAATGCTGCTTTTTTCACGATTCCTCCAATATGGCTCCCGATTTCCTTCTATTCCGCGTAACCCGGTGTAATTTCACATATTTTTAACGTTCTCGTAATTGACTTGTTACCAATTACAGGATATTATTTAGATAATCCCGTATATATAGTATATACCAACCTTTAGGGCAAAGGAGGCGGCACCATGAAATCATTCAATATTATGCTCAAAACAATAAACGATGTCAAAGACTTTGTAAATATAGCAAACAAATATGATTTTGATATCGACCTTACATCAGGACGTTATGTTGTCGATGCAAAGTCCATAATGGGCATTTTCAGCCTCGACTTCAACAAACCGATCAGAGTAGACGTGCACTCGGACGACTGCCAGGAATTTTGCAAAGAGATCCGGCCTTTCCTTGTCGAGGAATAAATACCCGGTCTGCTTCATTGATCGAACGCTGTACACTGTGCAGGAAACCCGCAGTGCGGGGGATGCAGTTCCGAAACATATCGACCCGGCGATACGTTCAGCCGGGTTTTTTGATGCGCCATCAAATCTCCGGACGCAGTGGATCCCCTTCCAGGATATCAGCAGCCGTTTCTTCGCTGTACACCTCGATGCCGTTCCTGATGAGGAGTTCGGCGGCCACGCCATTTCCGGGTATCGTTTTCCCGCTGAATGTGCCGTCATAGATCCGCCCGGCACCGCAGGACGGACTTCTTGCTTTCAGTATCGCCTTTTTCGCTCCGCAGGCCTTTGCAATCTTCAGGGTTTCATATGCGCCTTTTATGAATTTTTCAGTCATGTCCGCCCCGGTCCAGCTTATGACGGCGCACCTGCCGTCGAGCACATCGCCGCCGTCGCCGCCGGCTATCTCGCATGGGTCCCTCGGCGTCGGACATCCGCCGAGCTGTTCCGGGCACACCGGGATGACCTTCCCCTCCTCCGCCAGCTTCATGAGCTTCTCATGGCAGAAGCATCCCCCGTCATAGCGGGTGCTTATGCCGAGCAGACACGCGCTTACGACGTACATTCGATCCTCCCTTTACATGTTCCTCGATGACAAAGTCGATCTGCCTTGATTCCACGTCTGCCTTTACCAGCAGCACACGGACAGGATCCCCTATCCTGTAGATTTTGCCGGTCCGTTCTCCTATGAGCATGTAACGCTTGTCATCATATATATAGTAATCATCATTCATGTCACTGATCCTGACAAGCCCCTCGACGGTGTTTTCAAGTCCGACGAACATCCCGAACGAAGTGACGTTGGATATTATGCCGTCGAATACCTCACCGACCCGCTGCTTCATATATTCGACCTTCTTCAGGTCCTCAGTCTCCCGCTCCGCTTCATCCGCGGCCCGCTCCCGCTCGGAGCATTTCCTCGCTATTTCCGGTATCACCTCAGACAATTTCTCTTCCCGCTCTTCGGAAAATCCGCCTTTCAACTGCTCCTTTATGAGCCTGTGTATGATCAGGTCCGGGTACCTGCGGATTGGCGACGTAAAATGGCAGTAGTACCTTGCGGCAAGGCCGAAATGGCCGACGTTCTGGTGGCTGTACCTGGCCTTCGCCAGGGACCTCAGCATCACCGTGCTCACTATCAGTTCCTCGCGTTTGCCCTTCACTCGCTCAAGCACGTCCTGCAGCGCACCGGGATGTATGTTGTGCAGGCCTTTCAACGGGTATCCCAGGTTTTTGGCAAACTCGGCGAATGCAGCTATCTTTTCGCTGTCGGGTTCTTCGTGTATCCTGTAGACGAAAGGCATCCCGGTCCAGAAGAAATGCTCGGCAACGGTCTCGTTGCACACGAGCATGAACTCCTCTATGATCCTGTTGGCTATGGTGATCTCGTAGCGCTTCACGTCAATGGGTTTCCCGTTTTCGTCGAGTATCACCTTCGCCTCGTCGAAGTTGAAATCCATGGCGCCCCTTGCCATCCGCCTCGCACGCAGTATGAGCGCCAGTTCCTTCATCGTCCTGAAATCCCCGACCAGGTGGCTGTACCGCTCGGCCAGTTCCCTGTCCCCTTCCTCAAGGATCTTATATACATCTGTGTATGTCATCCTCTCCACGGACCTGATCACGCTTTCGAAAATCTCGTGCCTGATCACTTTCCCGCTGTGGTCGATGTCCATCATGACCGTGAATGCCAGCCTGTCCACGCCGGGGTTCAGGCTGCATATCCCGTTGGACAGCTTCGCCGGCAGCATCGGTATGACCCTGTCGACAAGGTAAACGCTGGTGCCCCTTTTCAGGGCTTCCCTGTCCAGCGGCGTACCTTCCCTGACATAATAGCTGACGTCAGCTATATGGACGCCAAGCCTGTAATTGCCGTCGGGGAGCACCTCGATGGACACGGCGTCGTCGAAGTCCTTCGCATCTTCGCCGTCGATAGTGAAGAGCCTGAGATCCCGCAGGTCCCGTCTTCCCTTCACCATGTCTTCGGTAACCGTGTCGGGGATCTTTTCAGCCTGCGCCATCACATCGTCGGGAAACGTTTCGGTCAGGTCATATGCTTTCATTATGGACAGGATATCGACCCCGGGCTCCCCGCTGTTCCCTATGATCTCGACTATCTTTCCTTCGGCGTTGCGCCTTCCGTCGGGCCATTTCACGATCTCCGCGACAACCTTCTGTCCTGGCCTGGCGCCGTTCGTCTCGTCTTTCGGTATGAAGATGTCCCCGTGGATCTTCCTGTCGTCAGGCACCACGAAGCCGAAGTATCTGCTGCTTTCGAACGTGCCGACGACCCTGGTCACTGCACGTTCGAGTATCTTTACGACTTCGCCCTCGGCCCTCCTGCCGTCTGTCCCCCTGGATGTTATGCGTACAAGCACCCTGTCATTGTGCATCGCACCTGCCATTCCGTCGGCAGGCACGAAAATGTCGGGGACATTCGGATCGTCAGGTACAAGGAAGCCGTAACCGCGCTCATGGCGCTGGATATGGCCCACGATGAGGTTCATCCTCTCCGCTATCCCGTACCTGTCCTTTTTCGTCCTGTATATAACACCCTCCCGCTCAAGCGATTCAAGTATCTCGGCCAGCTTGCCCCTGTCTTCGCGGGGCACGTCCAGCACCACGGCCAGCTCGCTGAACTTGAGCGGCTTGTATGCCGCTTCCTTCATAAAGGCAATTATCTTGTCCTTCCGTTCCTGTAATATATCCATCTATCTCCTCCTGTTGTATTTCCCGTCTCCTGCTGCATTTCCATGTACTTTCCGTCCTGTTGCCAGGGTACCCGGTTTTGTCCGGTCCTCTATTATTATCCCGGTTTGGTATGGTTTTAAACTAAAAACGAGGGTTTCAAGCCCCCGTTTCCCCAAATGTGCCTGTTCCCTCCATGGATCCCAGTTTCCATCTGCATACTGATGGCCAGTGGTCACCCTGCATCAAAAAAGACCATGCATTTCTGCACAGTCTTTTTTCATCTTCACTCACAGGATGAGGACCAGTACTGCCGATGTGATTATGAATGCTACCGCAACCACGGATGTATATTTGCTCAGTATGGCGTCCAGCGTCCTGCCCTTGTTTTTACCGAAAAACGTCTCCGCTCCGCCTGCGATCGTGCCTGACAGTCCTGCCGACTTGCCCGACTGAAGAAGCACTATGACGACCAGCGAGATCGACAGCAAAATATGCAGGATCACCACGATTATCTGGCCTGCGTTCAAAAGACAACACCTCCCGAAAAATCAACAAAAAACATTGTAGCACATATCCCGGGAAAAAACAAGCATTATATCTACCTGTTCTTCAGGTTGAACCATGCATCCAGCCCGGGATAGATCGCCGATGTGCCCAGTTCTTCCTCTATCCTGAGCAGCTGGTTGTACTTTGCGACCCTGTCCGTGCGTGAAGGCGCCCCGGTCTTGATCTGTCCGGAATTGGTCGCGACTGCGATGTCGGCAATGGTAGTGTCTTCCGTCTCGCCGGACCTGTGGGAGGTAACCGCCGTATATCCGGCCCTGTTTGCCATCTGGATGGCATCGAGCGTTTCGGTGAGCGTGCCGATCTGGTTGACTTTTATGAGTATGGAGTTGGCAACCCCCATTTCGATTCCTTTTTTGAGCCTTTCGGTATTGGTCACGAACAGGTCGTCTCCGACAAGCTGGATCTTGTCGCCAAGCTTTTCGGTCAGCATCTTCCAGCCTTCCCAGTCATCCTCAGCCACGCCGTCCTCGAGCGATATGATCGGGTATTTGTTTGCAAGGTCGGCCCAGAATTCCACCATTTCCTCGCGGGTCTTGACTACATTGCTCTTCCAGAAATGGTATGTGCCGTCTTCCCTGTACATTTCCGTCGCTGCCGCGTCGATAGCGATGCGGAAGTCGTCACCGGGCCTGTAGCCAGCTTTCTCGATAGCCTCGAGTATAGCCTTTATCGCTTCCTCGTCATTCTTCAGGTCAGGTGCAAAACCGCCCTCATCGCCGACCGCCGTCGAGTATCCCTTGTCACCCAGCACCTTCTTCAGGTTGTGGAATACCTCGGCGCACATCATCAGCGCATTTCTGAAGCAGTCGGCCCCGACAGGCATTATCATGAACTCCTGGATGTTGACGCTGTTGTCTGCATGCTTGCCGCCGTTTATGATGTTCATCATCGGTACCGGCAGGGTTTTTGCGTTCACGCCGCCGATATACTGGTAAAGGCTCAGCCCGAGCGCTTCAGCCGCTGCCTTGGCAACTGCCAGCGATACCCCGAGGATCGCGTTGGCGCCAAGCTTGCTCTTGTTGTGGGTGCCGTCCAGCGCGATCATTTTCCTGTCTATCGTCACCTGGTCGAACACATTCATGCCCTCGATCTCGGGAGCCAGGACCTCGTTTACGTTCTTGACCGCGTTCAGTACGCCTTTTCCGAGGTATCTGCCCTTATCGCCGTCCCTCAGTTCGACCGCCTCGAACGCGCCGGTCGATGCTCCCGACGGAACGGCAGCGCGTCCCACGAAACCTCCTTCGGCTATGACTTCGACTTCGACTGTCGGATTGCCTCTTGAGTCAAGTATTTCACGTCCAAATACGCTTTCGATTTCCAGGTACTGTTTCATAACCCATACTCCTTTCATTCCCTTTATATTAGGATGATTCTTTCACTGATATGATGCGAATATCCGGCTGCTACATTCCACATTATACCACCACCGGAAGTGCATGTCCACGATGATGAAAACATCCTTTATATTTTACCCGGTAAAAACACAAATCCTTCATTTGCGAATATTTCCGCCTGTAATCCCGGCATTGGACATTTATTACCGAAGATATGCCTCAGTCACAGCGCACGATCAATTACCCGTAACAGACTTTACTTGAATTTTTGTAACCCCCGTTTCGCAAAATTACAGCTAAAGTCACCTACTTCGCTTTTTCCAATTTACATAATGCTGCTCATGGCTGTATTATGTTGTCTCTTATTGAAATATTTCAATAAAAATAGCATGAAAATCGGACTAAAGTTGAAAAAATGCGCTCACCAGCATACAAAAATCCAAGTACCTGGATAACCATTTCGGCTGCAGGAAAACCAAATCAGCAAAAATCACCCCTCCAGTCACCCCACATAACACTTAAATAGCCCCCATTCGGGCTGAACATTATGATAATCTGAAATTGCCGTGCTAAACCATAAAAAATGATGTACATTCTTACAATATGAAAAACCAGGCGTACATCCTCGTAAAATACCGCAAATGACTAGATTTGCATTCATTCGATACTTGGAGGGCAGAGCGCGGCGCATGACGCTCACAGGTCGGCAAATCACGCCGGGCAGCCCGGAATAATCAGGAGGGGTTATCGATGCCGTTAAGGAGAACCATTTCGATCTTTCTGGTTTCAGCACTGATCTTTTCGCTCTTCACAGGATGCAGTCGAAAAAAACAGGAAGAGGATCCAACTGAAACATCACAGGAACATCAGGGCGGAGTGGGCCCTGGCACGACACAGCCATCCGGCACGCTGCCTTCAGGGGAGTTGCTGCTTTGGGCGGCAGAACCGCCGAGGCTTGACGGGTTCCTGCAGGCTGCCCGGTCCGCCGGATCCCGAAGGTTCCGGGCAGTCAGGCCTGTTTGGCGCATTTTCACAGGCATTGGGCGAACAGCCGGACGACATGGGTCCATCTGAAACTGTCACAAAGGAAATCGAGTTGTTTATAAGCAACCTATCAATACCTGCGCTCAGCCTGGGCCCGATCGACATAGGATATTCAGCCGCTGCCAGGTCCGATAAGGGCGGCGACCTGGTAAAGGCCGTGGTCAGCACCACTGACGGCCTGCTGCAGGGCAGCGGCGTCATCGATACCAGCCGTGACAAAATAAAGTCGGTGACTATAAAAATGAACGTTCCCGGCGTCAGGGACGATGCATATATCCATACGACCATTCTCGAAAGCGGGCAGAAACTGACAGATATTTGCCATACCCTTGGATTCAGCCTGCCGGAGATGAATGAGAAGGCAGCAGGCATACTTGCGCAGGAAAGCAGTGCCATCGCTTCCTCAGCAGGCGGCCAGACACTTGCGGATGCCAGTAAT
>ERZ795062.1160-NODE-1160-length-19303-cov-4.980362_pt1 | contig 19303 bp, 23 predicted proteins | sample MGYA00375146_ERZ795062 | MGnify/ENA primary metagenome ERZ795062 (study PRJEB30191, sample SAMN05720281) | activated sludge metagenome | isolation source: Anaerobic digester | place: USA | collected 2015-07-16 ... | reverse complement strand
TTTCTGTATTCGAGAACTTGGCTATGCCAATGCCGAAAAACCAATTCACAATCGGTATCGTAGACGACGTTACATTCACATCTCTTCCACAAAGAGAAGAAATCGCTTTGGGCGGTGAAGGTATGTTCGAAGCTAAGTTTTATGGCCTAGGAGCTGATGGTACTGTTGGTGCTAACAAGAACTCTGTAAAGATTATTGGTGACAATACCAACAAACACTGCCAGGCTTACTTCTCTTACGACTCAAAGAAATCTGGTGGTTTCACTTGTTCTCACCTGCGTTTCGGAGATGATCCTATTCGTTCTACTTATTTGGTAAATACACCAAACTTCGTAGCTTGCCATGTTCAAGCTTATCTTCATCTTTATGATATTACTAAAGGGTTGAAGAAAAATGGAACATTCTTGTTAAATACAGTTTGGAATGCAGAAGAAGTGAAAAAACATCTTCCAAATAAAATTAAAAAATATTTGGCAGTAAATAATATTAGTTTCTACATTATTGATGCTACAGAAATTGCACAGAATATTGGTTTGGGTAATCGTACCAACACCATTTTGCAATCGGCATTTTTTAAGATTACCAACGTAATTCCTTACGAATTGGCTGTAGAAAAGATGAAATATGCTATCAATAAATCATACGGTAAAAAGGGCGAAAATGTCGTTAATATGAATTATGCAGCCGTTGATCGTGGTGGCGATTATGTAAAAGTCGATGTCCCCGCAGAGTGGGCTAATATTATAGTTGAAGAATCCGTTGTTGACAGTTCTATTCCTGATTTTGTGAAAAATATTGTTATGCCTATTAATGCACAAGCTGGAGATGATCTTCCTGTTTCAGCGTTTAAAGGTCGTGAGGATGGTACTTGGGAACAAGGAACGGCTAAATATGAAAAACGTGGTGTTGCTGCTTTTGTTCCTGTTTGGAATGCTGATAATTGTATTCAATGTAACCAGTGTGCATATGTTTGTCCTCATGCTTGTATTCGTCCATTCGTTCTTGATGAAGCAGAACAAGCCAAAGCACCGGTCGGCTATAATACGTTGAAAGCTAACGGAAAACAATTTGCCGGAATGACTTTCCGTATTCAAGTCGATGTTCTTGACTGTCTTGGTTGTTCTAATTGTGCAGATGTGTGTCCCGGAAACAAAGGAAACAAGGCTTTGACCATGGTGCCTATTGAGGGCGAACTTCCGAACCAAGATAATTGGGATTTTTCAGTTGCTAATGTTAAGACGAAACAAAGTTTGGTAGATATTCAAGCTAATGTTAAAAACTCACAATTTGCAACTCCTTTATTTGAATTCTCCGGAGCCTGCACCGGTTGCGGTGAAACTCCATATGTGAAATTAATTTCTCAATTATTTGGAGACCGTCAGATGGTTGCTAATGCAACAGGTTGTACCTCAATTTATTCAGGGTCAGCTCCTTCTACGCCTTATACCAAAAATGAACAGGGACGTGGAACGGCTTGGGCAAACTCTTTATTTGAAGACAATGCTGAATTTGGTTTGGGTATGGTTTTTGCCGTTGATACCATGCGAGACCGTTTGGCTGATCTTTTCAAAAAAGGAATGGCTTGTGATTGTTGCAGCACGGAATTGAAGGGTTACTTTGGAGAATGGCTTGAGAATCGTAATAATCCCCTCAAAACAACGGAATTAGAGGCGAAAATTACGCCACTTGTAAATGCTTGTGATTGCGATATTTGCAAGGGTATTCGTCCATTGACCAAATTTATTATCAAGAGATCACAATGGATTATTGGAGGTGACGGTTGGGGATATGATATAGGTTTCGGTGGTTTAGACCACGTATTGGCATCCGGAAAGGACGTAAATGTCTTAGTAGTTGATACTGAGGTTTACTCTAACACAGGAGGTCAGTCCTCAAAATCTACTCCAGTTGGAGCTGTTGCTAAGTTTGCTGCTTCGGGTAAGCGTGTTCGTAAAAAAGACCTTGGTATGATTGCTGCAACCTACGGTTACGTATATGTTGCTCAAATAGCAATGGGAGCTAATCAATCACAAACATTGAAAGCTATTCGTGAGGCTGAAGCTTATAACGGACCTTCATTAATTATTGCCTACGCACCATGTATTAATCATGGTTTGAAAGCAGGTATGGGTAAAGCTCAGGCAGAAGAAGCTCGTGCGGTTGAATGTGGATACTGGCATTTGTATCGTTTTAACCCGGATTTGGAGGCAGAGGGCAAGAATCCAATGCAGCTTGATTCGAAAGAACCCGATTGGACTAAATTCCAAGAATTCCTTATGGGTGAAGTTCGTTACAATTCCTTGAAGAAAGTATTCCCGGCACAAGCTGAAGAATTGTTCCAAGAAACTCAGAAAAATGCTTTGTGGCGTTATAATGGTTACAAGAGAATGGCTGAACAAGTTGGAAATAGTGAAAAATAACATTAAAGTTATATAATTGTAAAAGGGGGAAATTTGATAAAACGAATTTCCCCCTTTTTGTTTACAAACAATATGGCGTTATTATTAAAATTAGTAACTTTGAGGAGATGTTTAACAATTAAAATTTTGTGTAATGGAAGCAATAAATAAAGTTTTGGAAGTGATTAAAAATGCAGGAGAACCTATAAACGCAGGTAAGGTGGCAGAATTGTCAGGATTAGATCGTAAGGAAGTCGACAAGGCAATGAAACAATTAAAAGATAATGGATCAATCGTTTCTCCTAGGCGTTGTTATTGGTCTGTAAAATAATTTGTTATACCAAAGAATTGAAAATGGAACATCATCATCACCATGAACATAATTATGACATAAAGAATCTGGGAAACATTTTTTTTATTGGAATTTTATTAAATGTTCTTTTTGTTTTAGTTGAATTTAGCACAGGTTTCTATTATAATTCCCTTGGGTTGATTTCGGATGCGGGTCATAATTTGGGTGATGTTGCCAGTTTGGTTTTGTCTATGTTGGCATATAAACTTTCAAAAGTTCATAAAAATAACAAATACACCTATGGATATAAAAAAAGTACGGTATTGGTTTCACTGTTAAATGCTGTTATCTTGCTAGTTTCTGTTGGTTTTATATCGGCAGAAAGTATTCATAAATTATTTAATCCTCAGCCACTTGAAGGTTTTGCTATCGCTTGGGTGGCTGGTATTGGTGTTGTTATTAATGCTCTTACCGCCTTTTTATTCATCAAAGACAAAGAAAAGGATTTAAATGTAAAAGGAGCTTATTTACACATGGCAGCAGATGCTTTGGTTTCTGTTGGAGTCGTTATTTCCGGAATTGTCATTGCATTTACGGGTTGGTATATTATCGACCCGATTATCGGGCTTTTTATCGCATTGATGATTGTTGTTTCTACATGGAAATTATTGCACGAGAGTATACGTCTTTCATTGGATGGCGTTCCTACTAATATAGATATTGAAAGGATAGAGAAAATGATAGTGTCCGAGCAGTATGTGGAAAGTGTACATGATTTGCATATTTGGGCGTTGAGTACAACTGAAACGGCTCTGACTTCACATATTGTAATTTCCGATATGTCCCGGATGGAAGAAATAAAGGCACATCTTAAAAAAATATTATCAGAAGAGGGCGTTTCTCACGCCACTCTGGAGTTTGAGGGAAAGAATATTTGTTGCTTAAATAATTGTTTTTGAATTACCTTTTTACCTTTTATATTCAAATGCTTTTTTTAGTTTTTTTTCTTCGATTTTTTCGCTTCTTCTTTTGCATGATTTAAATCATTAAATAAAAAATCTTTCTGGAATCCATTTTACATTCCAAATAAGTAGTAAGAATAATATAATGTCGTATTTTCTTGGTAGTATCGAATAATATTTGTATATTTGTCTCAATATGAGATACATAATACTGAAAACAGAAGAAATTGAAGCATTAGAACAGCTTTATAAAACAAGTACAGATAATACTATAAGAAAGCGGAGTCAATGCCTTCTTTTATCACACCAAAAGCGAACGATAATTGACCTATCTAAGGTTTTTGGTGTAAATCGCAGAACTATCGAACGGTGGTTTGATAGTTGGGTTTTAAAAGGTGTCGAATCTCTTTCAATCGAGCCTGGCAGAGGAGTAAAAACCCGTCTGAGAGGGTACGAAAAAGAGGTTTCCCAACAAGTAGAACTTCACAGTCGCAATTTAAAAAATGTGGTTTCCTACTTCAAAGAGCAACATAATATAATCATTTGCAAAAAGACTTTGCAGAATTTTTTAAAAGATGCTCACTTATAGTTGGAAAAGAGCTCGACTATCTTTAAAACGCAAACGCAATAAGTTGGAATTCGAACTCAAACAGAGTCAAATTGAATCCCTTAAAGCGTTAGAAGACAGTGGATACATCGATATTTATTTTGGCGATGAAAGTCATTTTGGATTAACACCCAATGTGCCTTATGCATGGCAAAAAAAAGATAACCCTATACTTTTACCTGCTGCAAAAGGAAAATTTTTAAATGTAATTGGTTTAATGACACGTAAAAACAATCTCTTTTTTGAAGAGCTTGAAACAACTTTTAATACGGATAAAGTAATCAGTTTTATGGATAATTTTGTTGCACAAATTAAGAAAAAAACCGTTGTTATACTTGATAATTCACCAATTCATAAATCAAATAAATTCATGGCGAAAATTCAGGAATGGGAAGAACAAGATGTGTTTATCTTCTTTTTACCGCCTTATTCGCCTGAGTTGAATTTGATAGAAATTTTATGGCGTAGAATAAAGTATAATTGGATACCTTTTGACGCTTATATCTGTTTTCAGAATCTCAAAGAACGCTTGTCGTATGTGCTAAATAACTTTGGCTTAAAATACGACATTATATTTTAAATACTACTTATATGGCAAACATCTCAATGTTTCAAATTATTTTTTCGAAAATATGTGTAAGAGTTCACTTTACAAAAAAGTAAATAGCTACTTTTGATACTATTTCCGCTACAAATAATCCAATAATAAACGCTGCTGTCAGTTTTCCGCCTTTTACTCCGCACGAAACCTTTAAGGCATTATACATTAGTGCAATAGACCAAATAGTAATGGGTATTATCAATATCATGACCACAATGAAAGAAACAGATGATAATAAAACCATCGGGTTATGCATAATTGTGTTCGTGTCGGGTACTTTTGTGAAAAATGCGGCAATGGAAGCGAGCAATAGTGGTGCCTTTGAGAGCGTCATTGTTCCGAGAATATCAATAAATCGTATATTTCTCGATATTATTAATCCTGCAATCCACATGATAAGGGTTAGAGCTAGAATGTCGACACCAAGCATAATGAATGAGTTTGCTAACGATGAGTCCTGTACAATATGTATGTCCAGCACGCCATCAAATATTGTATGACTGAATGTGCCGATAATACCCATTAGTACAACAAAAAATAATCCAAGTCCAAAAGCTTCCAATCCCGCGATGCGAGAGAAAGGGTTGAACACTAATTTGAAGAATTCTTTACTTTTCATCTGTTTTAATTTTTTTAATAATTTCATTTAACATATTTCTTACAGTGGGATAACTTAGTTTCAATTCTGATGCCATTTCTTTCAAACTTCCACTATTGATCATAAAACGAATAATAAATTGCTGGTCGTTTTCCGATAACAATGCCAGTAGCGGTAGATTGTATGAACCGTTGACTTCAGTTTGGCAAGCTTCACATTTCAGACATTTTACTTTGAGTTGTGCCTGACAACTCGGACAATAAGTAGGTAACATATTATTAAATATTTTTCTGCAAATCTAAATAATTTATTTATAATATAGAAATATAATTGAATAATATTAATTTTATATTTAATATTATTAATTTTTCGAGGACGATTAAGAAGTAGAATCAGAAAATAGGAGAAATTGTATATCTAAAGAACAGAAGTGTGTGTCTAAAAATATTAAAATGGGAGTACCCTAAACATTAGAAGTTTGATAGAAAGGCCTGGATGTGTCTATTCAAATGGAGTCTTTATTTTTCCAGATTCATAATTTCAAGTAAAATTATGTTTTTTGTTTTTTCAGTTATCTTGAACCTGTCGTCAATGCGTTTTCCTACAATCCATGCAATTTTTTCATCGGATTTTAAAATCCAAGTATTGTGTTTTTCAATCAAATTTGTTTTTTCATCAATAAAGAAGTCGCTTACTTTTTTGCTATTCTTCATTCCAAGAGGAAAGAACGAATCGCCCCTTTTCCATTTAGTTAGGATTAAAGGGAATGTCATCTTGTCACCATCCAAGCAGGCAATATGGGTATCTTTTGGTATCGTGAAATTGTTTTCTTTTTTTAATTTTGTTATGTGCATAAAGATAGGCGTTTCTAAAACAGAATCTTTTTCTGAAATGTGAAAAAAATCAGGAAAATGTTCCTTTGCTTTTGTAATAATCAAATTGTCTCTGTCTTTCAAAAGTTCGTGTGTTTCAGAATAGTATTTTTTACCGGCAATAGAATCCAAATTATTAGCGATTACATTTACTTGCTGTGGTTTAAATCCAAAAGGTTTCAGAATCTCATATAGTATGGTTTTATATCGTTTTTCTTGTCTCAGTTTGGGCAAATCGACAAAAAAGCAATTGTCTTTTGCATAGGCGATCTCATTTTTTTTCTTTTCTATAAAATCTTCATAAATAGCACTTACTTCGGTAAGATTTTCTATGTTTTCAGTAATTGTTTTTGAAAAATTCGGATTTATTTTTTCTAATTCGGGAATGATGATGTTTCGAATTTTGTTGCGTGTAAACTCATTTTCTTTATTTGTGGAATCCGTAATAAACGAAACTCCTTTTTGTTGCAGAAATTCTTCAATATCAAAACGTGAGATGCACAAAAAAGGTCTTATTATATATCCATTTTTAGGCTTTATACCTGTTAAACCGGCAATACCTGTTCCTTGAATGATATTCATTAAGAACGTTTCTATCGAGTCATTTTTGTGGTGAGCAACACAAATGGCTTCAGCTTGATATTCTTTTCTCAAACTTTCAAACCAATTGTACCGCAAATCTCTAGCCGCCATTTCAATCGATATTTTTTTTTCGCTAGCATACCTTTTTGTGTCAAACGAAATGGTTTTTAGGTAAACATGTCGTTGTTCACAAAGATTTTCGACAAACTTTTGGTCTCTATTTGATTCTTGTCCACGTAAATGAAAATTACAATGAGCAGCTACACAAGTGTATTCTAATTGTTGCAAGAGCAAAAGGAGAGCAACGGAGTCTGCTCCTCCACTTACGCCTACAATTATTTTTGTCTGCTTAGAAAGTAGTTTGTTATCAGCTATATAACTCTCTATTTTTGTTACAATGTTACTCATAGTTACAAAAGTATTAAATATTTCTTTGTTTGTCGGCTATTTTTCATCCTTTTGGTTTAAAAATATAAAAAAACACCTAAATGTTTGACTCATATTGTTATAAGTTATATTTTTGCACAAAACACCAATTTTGTGCAATGACTGAAAACAGTTCTTTAAATATAACGATGCCGAAGACTCGCCAACTTTTGTTGGACGTAGCGCGTCAATTATTCGCTAAAATGGGAGTGACCAACACAACCATGAATGATATAGCTACGGCTTCAAAAAAAGGTAGACGTACATTATACATCTATTTTAAAAGTAAGGAGGATATGTATTATGCTGTCGTTGAACAAGAAATGTCAAAATTGGTTGATACTTTGGAAGTTGTTACTCAAGAAAACATGGCTCCTCAGGATAAACTTGTTAAGTACATATATACCCATTTAGATACTATTAGAGATATTGTCAAGAGTAATGGCTCTTTGCGTGCAGACTTTTTCAATGATATAAAGACGGTGGAACGTGTTCGTAGAAAAGTAAACGTAAAGGAGCTTGCAATGCTCAAGACAATTATTCAAGAAGGAGTCAGCCTCGGTATTTTTGAGGTTGAAAATATTGATTTTGCTGCGTTTATATTACTTAGTGCTCTTAATGGCTTGGAAGTTCCTTATATGAAAGAAAGTGTTGCCATTAAAATGAAGGAACGAAGAGAATTCATTGTTCGTTTTATATTTGCAGGACTATCCAAACAACCTATCTAATAGGAATCCTCGATTTTTTATTTTACCCACTTGGTTGTGTTTATTTCACTTGCTTGTTTTATTGAACTTACACTTGGTATAAGTTTACGCGTATTGCTTGTGTCTGACGATGCTATTTTTACATAATCAACGTACAGAGAGCAGTTGCCCGGCACTTTAAATCCAAACTTGTTGCCTTCTATTCCAATATCGTCAACATCATTATGGTAAATGAACTTACCATTGATGTAATAGTATAAAATTTTGCCTTGTTTTCGTACCGCTAATGTGTTAAAGTCTCCGGCATTAAATTCTTCCTTATACAAATCGATAAAAGGACCGAGGCATTCCGTTTCTCCTATGTATACATGTTGTGTCGTATTTGCCATGTAATAATGCAAGGCACAATTAGTAGAGCTTTCTCCTTCATCATATGTTCCAAAAACCATACCAAAAGTACCGTCTTCCTGATACTCTATTTTTAAACGAGTTTCAAAATAAAAGTCATCACTAACATCAATGCCTAGTCCATTTAATACATAGTAGGAATTTGTCGTTTTTGTTGTGAAAATATAGTTTCCATCGGCGATTTCACTTTTATATGAATCGTCTTCGCCAATAACCCAATTTGAACTCTCCGTAAAATCTTGATTTAAAATGACAGATTCATTTACGGAAGAAAACTCAGGGATTATAGTGCTCCATTCGGGCACTTCATCGGTACTGGTAAATAACTCCTTTATGTAGTATTCTTTCCTAAAACCTCTGTAATTAATATTCGAACCTCTGTCGTTCGGTAATTCCCCGCCACACATAATAGTTTTCCAGTCGCCATTATTTAGGACGTTGTTAAGATGAAAACGTTGTAAAAAGCCATGACCCATTTCGTGAAAAATAAGATCTTCCTTTATATCTTTCTCATTTTTTGCTTTTCCGGCTTTTTCCCAATATTCCCTGTCAATTTCTATAACAATAGGCTTTTTTTCGTAATAACAAAGTCCCGCAACATTATCCTCTAAGTCAGCAAATCGCATAATGAGACCCTTGTCGTCAAAATCTAGACCAAAACGTTTGGCGTCCGATTTAAATTTCTCTACATAAGGTGTAAAATCGGCTGGTACATTGTACGTAAGGTTGTCTGATTCGCAAGAAGCGAAGAATAAAACCAATATTATGTAGAAAAATAAATTTTTCATAAAACAAAATAACGTGCTAAAATATATTTTTTTTCAAAAAAATGGTGTATCTTAGTACAACCTAATTCTAAAATTCAAACGTATGGCAATAATTAACTTTAAAGGAGAAAAAATTACTACCAATGGTAATTTACCGAAACCGGGTACGGTTGCTCCAAATTTTACATTGGTATCGACGGACTTAAAAGATGTTTCATTGTCGGATTTTAGAGGCAAAAATGTTATTATAAGCATCAATCCGAGCTTGGATACTTCGGTCTGTGCGGCTACTGCAAGGCACTTCAATAAAACAGTGTCAGATCTTCATAACACAGTTGTGTTATACGTAACTAAGGATTTGCCTTTTGCACATGCAAGGTTTTGTTCGGTTGAGGGAATTGACAATGTGATTCCATTGTCAGATTTTCGTTGTTCAACATTTTCTAAAGATTATGGTATTTTAATAGAAAATGGTCCATTGAAAGGGTTATTAGCTCGTGCTATTGTTGTTATTTCTCCCAATGGTGTTGTACAATATACCGAACTGATAAGCGAAATCACCAATGAACCCAACTATGAAACAATTCTTTCTACGTTGAGCAAATCTTCGGCTACTTGGTTCTAAGAAAAGTTTTAGAAAATTTATATTTCAGGACAAGAATGCTTCCTCGACATTGGGGTAAGTTATTCTTGTCTTGTTATTTTCCCTCCTAAACGATTGATGCGTTCATCAATATTTTCGTATCCTCTGTCTATTTGATCAATGTTGTGAATAATACTTGTGCCTTCAGCACCCATAGCAGCTATAAGCAATGCAATACCAGCACGAATATCGGGTGAACTCATCACAGCACTGCGTAATTTAAATCTTTCTCCTAATCCAATAATCGTTGCACGGTGAGGGTCACACAAGATTATTTGAGCTCCCATGTCGATTAATTTATCCACAAAGAACAACCTGCTTTCAAACATTTTTTGGTGAATCAAAACGCTTCCTTGTGCCTTTGTTGCTACCACTAACATTACGCTTAGAAGGTCGGGACTAAGACCTGGCCAAGGAGCATCAGCGATGGTCATAATAGAACCGTCCATGTATGATTCAATGGTATAACTTGTTTGTTTTGGGATAATAATGTCGTCGTCTTTGACAAATAATTGAATTCCTAATTTTCGGAAACTATCAGGAATCATTCCCAAATTTTCATAAGAAACATTTTTGATAGTAATTTCGGAATTTGTTATGGCTGCCATGCCGATAAAGCTTCCGATCTCAATCATGTCCGGCAATATTTGATGCACACATCCGTGTAACTCAGATACTCCTTCTATTGTGAGCAAGTTAGAAGCAATTCCACTAATTTTTGCACCCATACTGTTCAGCATTTTGCAAAGCTGTTGTATGTATGGTTCACAAGCTGCATTGTAAATAGTGGTTGTTCCTGTTGCTAAAACAGCTGCCATAATGATGTTGGCAGTTCCCGTTACAGAAGCTTCATCTAAGAGCATATAACACCCCCTAAGATTCTTGCCTTCTATTTGATAAGCCCTATTCTGGGCATCATAAATAAAATTGGCTCCTAATTTTTGAATGCCAATAAAATGCGTATCTAATCTCCGTCGACCAATTTTATCGCCTCCGGGTTTAGCAACAACGGCACGACCAAAACGACCAACCAAAGGACCTACAAGCATAACAGAACCACGTAAAAAAGAACTTTTGGAATGAAAATCTTGACTTTGAAAATAGTCAAGGTTTATCTCTTTTGCTTCAAAGCTGTAAGAATTATCTCCCAATTTGCAAATTTTCACGCCCATGTCTTGAAGTAGATCAATAAGGTTATTTACATCAAGAATATTGGGAATGTTATTAATGGTAATTTTTTCGCTGGAGAGCAGTGTTGCACAAATAACCTGTAAGGCCTCATTTTTAGCACCCTGAGGGATAATTTCACCTCTTAATTCGTGACCACCTTCTATAACAAATGAACTCATAGCGTTACTTTTTTTGTTTGTTACGTTGTTTGTTTCTGCTCTTGTTGTTATTGGCTAAAATGTCTTTCGATTCTTTCAATTTTACTGAATTTTCTGTAAAGTTAAGAACGCCATTGGAAAGTTCACGCAAATCATCAAATATTTTCTTATCGTCAACCACTTCTTTATTCCATGTAAGAAAACATTTTTTCATGTGATTGGCAAGCAACGAAATAAGCTGGTCTTTTTCTTCTCCGTCTTTATACAGAGAAGCTTTCTGAATCATCAAAGGAAGAGTCCTTCCGTAATGACGGTATTTTACATCCAAATGGGGGTAATCAACACGTTCCGGTTTTGTATATAAGATGTTCTTTTGAGGAATTTCGTATGGATAATCAATATCAAGTTGAAAATTAGACATAATAGCTAAATGATCCCAAAGTTTATGGCGGAAGTCATTTACGTCACGCAAATGCGGAAACAAATTTCCCATAATATTGATTATTGTGCGTACACATCGAGTTCTTTCTCCTTTGTCTTCGATTGTTAGTGCGTGATTTACCATTTGTTGAATGTTGCGTCCATATTCGGGCATAATCATTCTCTCGTATTCAGTGTAATATTTCATTCGTTGTTATTGTTCTAAATCTATTTTTGATGAAATGGGAAGGCATTCGTTTCGAATCTAAAATACTTTATTTTTAGGCGTTGAAGCAATAAATTCTTTTAGGTAAAAGGGTTCAAAATAAGCTGTATCTTTAAAGTTGTATTTTTCAAAATCTTTTTCCGCAAGCGAAATCATATATTTTGATAAGGGCGTTTTTTCGCTTACAAAGTAAGCATTTGGATGCGTAATTTGAGTTTTGCATTTTTCTGATCCGTTCCCAAAAAAATAAACTCGTTTTTGTAAAAGATCAAGATAAGAACTCTCATCAATAATGTCTGCTGAGGTGGGTCTTATTTCTTCCAAATTTGTATTAAAAAAAGCAGAATAAACTTCCATCCTTCGAGCATCAATCATAGGACAAAGAAGAGATCCTTTTTCGGGATTTTCTTCGACCAAGAATCCATAAGCCATCAACTTTAATGTGTTAATTGCTATTAGGGGAACATTTAAACCATAACACAATCCTTTTGCAAAAGAAACACCGATGCGTAAACCTGTGTAAGAACCCGGACCACAACTGATAGCAATAGCATCTATCGTTTTGTTGTCGTTTTTCGCATTGTTTAAAATGTCTTTTGCAAATATACCTAAAACTTTACTATGATTTTGCCCTTGAACATCTATTTTTTCAAATAAAATTTTTCCATTTTCAGATAGGGTAACCGAACAAACATTGGTGGAAGTTTCGATGTGTAAAATAACCGGCATAAAAATATTATTTGTAGACTGCAAATTTATATTTTTCGATTGAAAAAATGTTCATAAAAAATGTTTTTCTTTGTTTTGTGTCGCTAATGTGACGTTTTTTTTCTTAAAAGAAGTACTTTTGTGAAAGATAAATATAAATTATATGATACAATCGATGACAGGATACGGTAAGGCCGTTTGTGAATATGACAATAAAAAAATTGTTGTTGAAATTAAATCTTTAAACAGTAAACAATTAGACCTTTCTACTCGTCTTTCTTCTTTGTACCGAGAAAAAGATATTGAGATAAGAAATGATATATCACAGAAATTGGAAAGAGGAAAAGTCGATTTTTCTTTGTATGTGGACAATTCCGTGGGCGATTCTGTTACCAAAATAAATGTGGTAGCCTTTCAAAATTATTTGCAACAAATAACGGAGATTGCAGATAAAACCGGCATAGAGAAACCGGCAAATTGGTTTGATATTTTGTTTCGTTTTCCTGATGTAATGAAAACTGAAACGCAGGAATTGCAAGAAACAGAATGGATTGTGATTAAAAATGCCATTGCTCAATGTTTGGATAACCTTATAACTTTTAGACAGCAAGAAGGTAAAGCCGTTGAAGCTATCTTTGGAAAGAAAATAGAAAATATAGAAAAACTCTTAGGTCAAATATCTTTGTATGAAGGCGAAAGAGTTGAAAAAATCAAACAACGCTTGGAACAAAATTTACAAGCAATTGATGATAAAGTGACTTACGACAAAAATAGGCTTGAACAAGAATTGATTTTTTATATTGAAAAGTTGGACGTAAATGAAGAAAAGGAAAGATTGAAAAATCATTTACGCTATTTTGTGGAAACCATGAATACCGAAAAATCAGCGGGGAAGAAACTCGGTTTCATCGCTCAAGAAATGGGTCGTGAAATAAACACCCTTGGTTCAAAGGCCAATCATAGTGAAATGCAACGTATTGTTGTACTTATGAAGGATGAATTGGAACAGATAAAAGAACAAGTACTTAATGTGCTTTAATTAAAAAGACGATAAGAAAAATTTGATATGCAGGGTAAACTAATCGTTTTATCGGCACCATCCGGCTCCGGAAAGACTACCATTATGAAGTATTTGCTGGAAGCGGGTCTCAATTTGGAGTTTTCTATTTCGGCAACCACAAGACAGCCTCGCGGAACGGAGCAAGATGGGGTAGCGTATTATTTTTTGTCGGTAGAAGATTTTAAACGGAGAATAGTACAAGGTGATTTTTTGGAGTACGAAGAAGTTTATAAAGACTGCTTTTATGGAACTTTAAAAACTGAGATTGAGAGAATTACCGGTCAAGGTAGAAATGTTGTTTTTGATGTAGATGTGTTAGGTGGATTAAACATAAAAAAACAGTATCCGGAACAAACCCTCACTTTGTTTATTCAGCCACCGAGTGTCGAAGAATTGCAAAAGCGGCTGCTTCATAGAGCTACGGATTGTGCGGAAATGATACAAAAAAGGGTAGAAAAGGCCGCCTATGAAATGACTTTTGCTCCTCAATTTGATGCAATAATTGTGAACGACGATTTGGAAAGGGCTCGAAAAAAAGCAGAAACGGTTATTCGTGAATTTTTATCAAAAAAATCATGAAAGTAGGATTGTATTTTGGCTCTTTTAATCCCATACACGTCGGACATGTTGAATTGGCAAAATATCTCTTGCACTGTACCTCGTTGGATGAAATTTGGTTCGTCGTTTCTCCTCAAAATCCTCTAAAACAAACAGAAAAATTATTGTGTGATGATATGCGGTTGGCAATGGTTCGCATGGCTGTTGCAGATGTCCCCAATATGAAGATTTGTGATGTGGAGTTTCATTTAAGCAAACCATCGTATACTATTGATACATTGACCTACCTGTCCAAAAATTACCCCAGTAGTGACTTTACATTGATAATTGGGAGTGACAATGTCCCGACTTTTAATAAATGGAAAAATTATCTTGAAATTTTGAAAAGGTATTCGATTATCGTTTATCCACGGCAATTTTCAGACATAAGTAAGGAACGAAAGGATTATCCTCAAATGATTTTTATGGAAGGAGCACCGCTATTCAAATTTTCTTCTACGGAGGTAAGAGAAAATATCCAACAAGGCAAAAACTTTGAATCTATGGTTGATGCTCTTGTGTTTGACTTTATTCAGAAATATAAGCTGTATCGTTGATTATTCGTGATGATAGGGTTCGTTTTTTAAAATGGTCATAGCCCGATAAAGTTGTTCTACAAAAATAAGGCGAATCATTTGATGCGAAAAAGTCATTTTAGACAGTGAAATTTTACTATTGGCTGTTTTATAAACATCTTTTGAAAATCCATATGGACCTCCTATCACAAAAACAATTTTTTTCTTTCCACTACCTAATTGTTTCTCTATTTGCTGAGAAAACTCCAAAGAAGTGAATTGAGTTCCCTTTTCATCTAATAAGATAACTTCATTAGCGTCAGCAAGACTTTTCAGTATTAATTCGCCTTCTTTTTCTCTTTGAACTTCGCATGATAGACCCTTTGTGTTTTTTAATTCGGGTATTATTTGTATCTCGAACGGAATATAATGCGTTAGCCTTTTGAAGTATTCTGCAATGCAATTTTGAAGATGATTGTCAGTGGTTTTTCCAACAACAAGTAGTGCTATTTTCATTTTTTTTCTTTATGTTTGCACAAATATCTGAAAAATTTTAAACAATTTCGCTGGATTGGTCGAAATGAAAAAAAAGAATCTGAAATATCTTGTTTTAACCATGTTTTTTGTGGCACCTTTTTTTACGTCAAGTGCCCAACTTAATATGATAGATGAGGTTTCAGATGCTTTTCAGAAGGGTAATGCTAGTGCGATTGCATATTATTTAAACGATAAAGTTGAGTTTTCGATTGTAGGTGATAAAGTCGGTATTTATACCAAAACACAGGGAGCATCCATTTTGCAATCTTTTTTTTCTGGAAATCCTGCACTCTCTTTCAATGTATCTCATAAAGGAATAAAAGAAAGTTCAAGTTTTGTAATAGGAAGCTTTACTTCTTCAAATAATAAAAAATTCAGGGTGTATTTATTGATTAAAAAGGTTGATAGTAGATCATTAATATGCCAACTTAGAATAGATCAAACAAATGAATAAAACGTATAAAGAACTAATCCAATATTGGTTTTTAGAAGATATTGGAGATGGAGATCATACATCCTTATCTTGTATTCCGGAGTTTGCCGTTGGTAAATCCCGCTTGATTATAAAAGAAAAAGGTGTGCTTGCAGGTGTTGAAGTAGCACGCGAAATTTTCAATGCATTTGATCCTAGTTTAAAAATGACAGTTTTTATAAAAGACGGTTCCGAAGTAAATGTTGGTGATGTGGCATTTGAAGTGGAGGGTAAAATTCTTTCTTTACTACAAACAGAACGATTGATGCTCAATATTATGCAACGTATGAGTGGCGTGGCTACTGTTACTCGAAAATACGTGAAGCAACTCGAAGGATTGAAAACGAAAGTGTTAGATACTAGAAAAACTACTCCCGGACTCCGTTTGTTGGAAAAACAAGCTGTAAAATTGGGTGGGGGCGAAAATCATCGTATTGGTCTTTTTGATATGATTTTGTTAAAAGATAATCATGTCGATTTTGCGGGCGGTATAGAAAATGCGATTCTTTCTGCACAAAAATATTGCAAAGAAAAGGGTAAATCTTTGAAAATAGAGATTGAAGTACGCAATTTTGAAGAATTGGGCAGGGTACTCAAATTAGGTGGAGTAGACCGCATTATGTTGGATAATTTTACTCCTGAAAACACGAAAAAAGCAGTCGAAATTATTAATGGAAGGTATGAAACCGAATCTTCAGGCGGGATAACATTTGATACGTTACGTACCTATGCGGAATGCGGTGTCGACTATATTTCCATTGGAGCACTTACTCATTCAGTCAAAAGCCTAGATATGAGTTTTAAAGCAGTATAGTTTGATAAGAATAATGATAAAAAAAGGTTGCATTCGACTATGCAACCTTTTTTATGGTTAATATTGTTCGCTTTCGTTAGGAAAATCGCCACTTTTCACGTCCTCTATGTATTGCTTAAATGCATTAGACATAATATCATTCAAGTTTGCATATCGACGGAGAAAACGTGGTGAAAATCCCTGACTTATTCCCAGCATATCATGCATGACTAATACTTGTCCGTCAACATAGCCACCAGCTCCAATTCCAATAATCGGTATATGTAATTTTTTTGCCACTTTTCCGGCAAGTTCCGCCGGTATTTTCTCCAATACTATAGCGAAACATCCGGCTTCTTCCAACAAAAGTGCGTCTTTAATCAATTTAGTTGCTTCATCATCATCTTTCGCTCTTACCGTATATGTGCCATACTTATTAATTGATTGAGGCATTAAACCAAGGTGTCCCATAATAGGAATCCCTGCAGAAAGAATGCGATTTACCGACTCAATAATTTCTTCTCCACCTTCTATTTTTAAGCAGTCGGCACCCGTTTCTTTCATGATTCGGATGGCAGATGCTACAGCCTCCAATGAATTGCCTTGGTAGGTGCCAAATGGCATATCCACTACAACTAGGGCTCTTTTCACAGCTTTAGTTACTGACTTTGCCATGAAAATCATTTCGTTTAGGGTGATTGGCAAGGTCGTTACATTACCACAGATAACGTTTGATGCGGAATCTCCTACCAAAATAACATCCATATTAGATTGATCAACAATACTTGCCATGGAGTAATCATAGGCTGTAATCATAGTAATTTTCTCCCCTCGAGATTTCATTTCCATCAAGCGGTGGGTCGTTACTTTTCGTGAATCATCATTATGAACAGACATACTGTATGCGTTTTTATTAATGAAAGTGCAAAGTTATTAATAAATTCATTATCCGTCTCTTTTTATAAAATTATTTAAAACTCATTGGTTGTTAAAAATTGATTTGTATCTTTACCATATGTTTAAAATCTAAACTTAAAATTATGGCTGAAGAAGAATTGTTGGAGTTTGACGATGATGCTGCAATCTCCTTTATTTTGAACTATTTGCCCGACAATCTAAAAACTGTATTTGATGATGATGACATTCAGTATTTACTAGATGTTATCTACGATTTTTATGATTCGAAGGGATATTTGGATGAAGATGTAGTTGAAGAAGTTGATATAGATGAAGAAGAATTATTTAACTATGTGTTAAAATGTGCCAAGAAAGATAAGATGGTTAATTTTTCTCCTGAAAATGTCCAAATTCTGTTGGATGCGGAATATGAATATTCTAAGTCAATAGGTATTTTTAACGATTAGCATTTTGTCATAATATTTTTTCGTAACATTAATTTTTCCATCCTTTAGAAGAAGAGAAAAATGAAAAAAGCTCTTTTCGGTGTTTTTGGTGCGTTTTTGAAGTTAGTTGCTCGTTTGCCATTTCCCGCTATTTATGTGCTTTCTGATTTCTTATATTTGATTGTTTATAAATTAATTAAATATAGGTTGAAGGTGGTGCGATTGAATCTTACAAATTCTTTTCCTGAAAAAAATGAAATAGAACGATTGGAACTTGAGAAACGATTTTATCATCATTTCTGTGATACTATTGTTGAAACATTAAAATTGTTTCATATTTCTGAAGAGGAAATGAAGCAGCATGTTATATACAAAAATATTGATGTGATAGAAGATGTTATAGCTGTTGAAGATGGTTGTCTTGTTATGTTAGGTCATTATGGTAATTGGGAGTGGGCTGCGTCATCGGCTTTATATATTTCTCGCGAAGCCACGGTTATGCAATTATATCGTAAATTGAAAAATAAAAATTTTGACCGGATGATGCTTGTTCTTCGTCAGCAGTTTGGTGCAATTTGCGTGGAAAAAGATAGTGCTTTTCGATCTATTTTAACTTGTAGAAAGAAAATGAAAAGGTGGTTGCCGGTTTTATTGCAGACCAAACTCCATCTGTTAGAAATATACATTATTGGACTACATTTTTAAATCAGGATACCCCTGTGCTTGACGGAGCTGAGCGTATCGCTCGTCCATTAGCATACGGAATGGTTTATTTTGATGTGAAAAAAGTAAAACGTGGATATTATGAAATAGATGTTATTCCTATGACCAAAAATGTAGCAGAAACTTCTGAATTTGAAATGACGGAATTATATATGAAAATGATGGAAAAAACAATACTCAGAGATCCTGCCTATTACTTGTGGAGTCACCGTCGTTGGAAATATAAAAAACCTCAAAACATAAGTAGTTAATAAACAATGAAAAAAGCTGCTGTCGTTATTTTAAACTGGAATGGAAAACATTACTTGGAAGATTTCTTGCCGAGTGTTGTCGCCTTTTCTTTGTTTGAAAATACCGAAGTCGTGGTTATTGATAACGGTTCGACAGATGATTCCATTGATTTTCTAAAAAAAGAATATGACCAACAAGTTCGAATAGTTCAGTTGGATGCTAATTATGGCTTTACCGGTGGATACAATAGAGGATTGCAAGAAGTTTCAGCTGAATATGTGGTTCTTTTGAATTCGGATGTGGAAGTTACCCCCGATTGGTTATCGGAACCTATCAAACATCTTGATGAACACCCGAAAACGGTTGCTTGTCAGCCGAAAATATTAAGCTACCAACACCGTGATATTTTTGAGTTTGCAGGTGCTTGCGGCGGCTATATTGATACTTTGGGTTTTCCTTTTTGTCGCGGTCGCATTGTTAGCTACT
>ERZ795062.1156-NODE-1156-length-19348-cov-29.159695_pt1 | contig 19348 bp, 19 predicted proteins | sample MGYA00375146_ERZ795062 | MGnify/ENA primary metagenome ERZ795062 (study PRJEB30191, sample SAMN05720281) | activated sludge metagenome | isolation source: Anaerobic digester | place: USA | collected 2015-07-16 ... | reverse complement strand
CTTTACAATGCGCAGCGGAAATAAAATTTATTTGGTATTGACCATAAATGCATAGATAATTAAACAAGATAAGACCTAATTTGTAGATTAAAGATACCTTTTTAAAGAAACATAAATTACAGTGTTGAGCTAATTTTTAAAAGTATCCTATCTAGCTCATTAAGTCATATTTAACTTAAGTTTGAAAATTAATTAAGCAGCGATAAGCACTCTATTTGATAAACATATATCACTTATTATCAATACCACAGCTAATATCTAAATTTTGATTATGTATATTTTCTCTTAAAGTAATACTCTCACTATGATGTATGTGTTCTAGCATTAGCTCACGAGCTTGCTCTGGATTGTGATTTACCACTGCATCCAATATCGCCCAGTGCTCAAATTGAAACTGCTTTAATATTTCATTTGTAAATGTTTTAAATATAGTACGCTGTAAGATAAGTTCTGGCTTTATCGTGTCTAAGATAGATAAGATGATCTTGTTTCCAGCAACTTCAGCTAAAGCATGATGAAATTTATTGTGGACATCTACATCAGGAATTTCATGTTCTTGTAAAAGTATACTTTTAAGCATTTTTACATCTTTCTCGCTTGCATTTATAGCTGCTAAAAAAGCCACTTGCCCCTCTAGGGCTTTACGAACTTCCACTAAATCGGATAAATGTTTTTTATCAAAAAATAGTTTAACGAGTTCATTTGTTTTAAGATATTGTAATGCCTTTTGTGAAACGTAACGCCCACGACCAGGCTTTGATTCTAGAATACCTGTTAGTTCTAATGCTTTTAGTGCTTCTCTAACTGCATTTCTGCTCACGCCAAAACTTTTCGATAATGATATTTCTCCAGGTATCATTGAACCTGGCTTCAACTTATTTGTTCTAATTGCTTCAATAATTTGCTCTAAGATATCATTATATATGAGTGTCTTATTAGCTTGCAAAAACATATACTCACCCCATGAAAATATTATTTTATAAAAAATACTATAATTAACACATAAGCATAGTAAAATAATATTTAAATATTACGAATTCAGTACATGTACCGACACATAACATTGAGCCGCTCCTATCCCACAGTTTTAATTTAACATAAACTACTCTTTACATCAAGGATGGGAATATAAACGGCTCAATTTGCGGTTCTTATAATATTTTACGTTAAAAAATATAATGATTATACACTAAACAAAATTACTAATTTCCTCTACTGAAAGCTTATCAAAACCTAGTTTAGCAAGAGTTGTCCCTTCTTTAAGGTAGTCTACTCCATGAAGATAAGATGCAAGTCTAATTGTAATTTCAACCACAGGTACATTAAGATCTGCTTTCTTAGCTAATAAATAAGCTGGAACAAGCACTTGTGGAACGTCTTCAGTAAGATATCGACTTTTAATATTATGGCCTATCAAATCATAATACGGTGATTCAGGGCTATGTACGTATTCATAATATGTAGTCGAATCATTCCAACCATAATATATTTTCAACTGTTCCAAGGTATCTAAAAGATCAATTCCATAAGCCTTCCCAATTGCTAAACGCTCATCATCCATTTTCTTCATAAGTTTAGATATTTCTGGCGTAATGCCATCTATATAATGACGAAACGTTTTAGGGTTTTGTTCAATAGCTCCGTAATTCAAAAGCACTGGCAATGGATGTAAGGTGAAGTTGCTATTGCCTAAATCTATATTGAGTATTTTATCACATTCTAACATTTCAACATAGGGATTGAATATATCCTGTAAAATATTAAATATCTGCTTAAAACAAGAGCAAGGACTTGTGGCCATGTGAAGTTTGTCTTTCTTTTTAAAAACCCTTACCTCGTTATACGATGTTATACGACAGGCATACGGCAAAGAAGCCGTCTCTGTGATAGATATATCTAGATCAAGCCCTTTATCATTTAACATCTTTCGAAGCTTAAAGCAGCCGTAATTGCCGGGCATTATCACAATATGTTGTCCACTTTTCAAATGCGGGATCATTTTCTTAAAAATTGGTTCATGGGCAAAGGCAGGAACTACGACAAATATAGTTACTGCATCTTTAATCGCTTCGGCAATATCCATGGTAACCTCTTTAATTTTACCCTCCAGGATGATGTCTCCCGATAAAAGCACACGTTTCTCTTGTTTGAGACGCTTGTAATCATCAGTCTCCTCCAATGGTTCCCACATCACGACATCGTATCCTCTAAACCCGATTTGCGCACATACCGCTCGTGCTCCATTACCGCTTCCTAAAACAGCGATCTTTTCTTTTTTCACAGTAATACCTCCTTTTTATCTTCAATGAGAAATTCTTGCATCGGGAACATTGAGATCATCAATTCATAATCAATCAAACTGTAATCATCCACTCTGGAAGGATTCGTATCAAAACAGCTAACACAATAACATAAACGCTCAATCGATTCCTCTATAGCTACGACAGAGCGGCTATTTATAGTTTTGTAGGGTCCGACGAGAACAACTGTTCGATAAGGGTTAACCCACAACCGATCGTTTCCGGCTAATGGATGACCATAAAGGGCGTAACCTATATGAACGTATTTCTTCGCCTCATGAAGTACCCTCAAGGGCGATCCCTCAACAAAAATGACTTTTTTATTTTCGTTAAAGAAAGAAGTAACTCGTTGATTATTTGAAATTATAATCATAATAATACAATCTAATCAAATAATGTCTGCTTAGAAATTGACGTCGTTAAAGCTATTAATGCCTTCTCTAAAAGACGCTTACGAAGTGCCAACTCATCATCAGGGTTCTTAGTAGGATCACCTACAGGATGAGGGATAGCAACACCACGTATTATTCGATTTGCACCAACCGTCAGCGCAACCGGTGGTATAGCCGTAATAAGGACGGCAGGCAATCCTACTCTTTCAATTTCTCTGGCAATCGTTGCACCGCAACGAGTTCCAGTCCCTCAAGTAGACGTCAATATAACCCCCTGAACGCCTTGGTTTTTCAACCACTCGCCAATCTCTTTCCCATAGCGTTCTGCCGAGCTAACAGCGGTTACATTACCTACAGTTACCGCATATTCATCATAAATCTTTCGAAAGGTCCCCTCTTTCTCCAACTGCCTTGCCGCATCAAGGGGTAAAACCCTATTGGGATTTTCGGTGGCAGGAACCGGATCATAACCTCCATGGGCTACTTCATATTCCCCCTTACCCAATGCTTCCAATCCCCTAATAGAATAATGGCACCATTTAGATGCATTATGAGCCTCAATACGATCAGGGTTACCTTTTGGCACAATACCTCCCTCTGTAACCAAAGCAATTACAGCATCTTTAATATTTTCAATTGGAAGAGCTGGAGGGACATTTGCAAAGGTAGGTATAGGAAGTTCCGTCTCATATGGCATGTCATACAATTTTTTGATCATCATATCAACAGCTCGTCTAGAACCTCGTTTATCTGCTCTAACATTTATCCGTATTCCTCGAGGAATGTACCCTTCCTCTTTAGGCCCTCCTATTGGGAGCTTGTTAAGCAATTTATTTGCAATAGTGATCATTCCCGTAATCGCAGATGTCATATCGCGAGCAGAATCACCGGTCTTAAAAATGTAAACATATTTTCTTGCTATATCAACCCCGGGATTCAAAGGATGCATCGCTGTAACAACGGGAATATAAAGCTGGGTCGCAATTTCTTTACAAAGGGTACCACAGGCAATCCCATATCTTCCCGCAGCAAAGGCCGGTCCGGCCATAAAGAGGTCGGGGTTTATTTGCTTTACTAAATTTAAAACATAGCTTACCAATTCTTCAACATGTTCGGCAGCATAGTTATCCCCACAAATAATAGTCTTAACTACTTCAAAATGATGTCCCGATTCCTGCTGTATTGCTTTACCTACACCAACAGGACCGTCGATTACTGTTGGTGGAATTCCAGCCTGATCTTCTCCACCAATATGTCCAAAAAATTGATTAACGTAATGTACTACTTTAATTTTTTTATCCATAATGAACACCTCTTAGATAGCCTTAGTGGTAAGATTATCTATACCCAACTCATTGGTGGATCCCATAATCCCAGCAATTTCGATATCTATAGATCCATCAGGTAATATAGAACCAACATGTCCACCTGTAATGACCTCTACACATTCTATATAACCAATGGTCTCCTTAAGAGGAGGTAAAACAACCCTTTCATTGCCATTTCCATTTGTTACAATAGCATCAGCTTTAGGACTAACGTGGGCAAGGCCCTGCGACGCACCATCGGGACCGGCATACTCATCGGTAACAAGGACTGTCTTTATACCATTATCCTCAAAAAGACTTGCTAGTTCCATTAAATCGACTTCTGGGTTGCCCCCTCCATCCTCGGAGCAGATTGCCCCATCAGCCCCTAAAGCCTTGACCAATTTAAGGACATAACTGCAATTTCTTTCCTTCTCAACAAAGGCTGTCCCAACAGGAGTTACAACTACACCTAAGAACTGAATACTTTTCCCATGTTCTCCTAACAAGTCTTCAACAATAGGATTATTCTGATAGTGATAAGTTGTATTTTTATGACAAGGAGCTGCGCAGTTCCCGCTTACAACAGCGCCATCCATCATCTCGGTTGAAGTAAGCAGGATTGGCAAACATCCTCTGGCATTTAATCCGTAGAAATAATTATCATGAAGCAAACCCTGTGCTATGGCCTGACAAACATAAACGACTTTTGGAAGCTGTCGACTATCCGATAAAACCTCGCGTAGTGATGGGACTTCATAACAAACCTCTTGATAATTCATATAACCTCGTGCGCATTCTGCAAGATATCTCGCAGCCTTTATACCCGCCTCTCGCACAACTCTTTCATGTTCGTGTTTCTCAATCCCGGGTAGCGGATCTAAGACAAGCACTATGTTGTTTTTCTTTGAAAAAATGCTATATTCGGCTCCTTTTCCGCTCATATCAATAAGACCTTCCTGGAAATTGACCAATTTACCACACGTCACCACGGCAGAGCCATCAAGAACTATGGTCGTCCCTCTGCCTGGAATAAAGTTTGGATCACAAAAAAAGCCTGGAAAAGTACTACACTCCTTTCCCAACTTTGCCCTTGGCTCAACGACATCTTTAACAGGAATAATGCGCTTGCTTTCTCCAGGCCTTGCTAGTTTAACATCAACACTTTGTAAATGTTCTTCTTCAAATAATAGAGAAATAAGTTCTTCCTTATTAATATATAGGATATTATTTTCTACCATGGTATTGTTACCAAATTGTATATCTGATATTTTAATGCTTCTCAATTTAAAAAATTCCATAAAAATCCTCCTCATTTTATTTTTCTGGCGATGAGGTTATTTTTATACCTCATCGCCAGAAAACAACCTACTTAACTTCTTTCATTACTTTGTTAAATGTTTCCTCACCGATATCTTTTTTAATTACTGGCCATACTTCATCTCTTACTTTTTTCGCCATTGCATTTAACTCATCTTGAGTAAAACTTACAACTGAAATACCATAATCAGCAAGATGTTTCTCATTGTTCAATTGCGACTTAGGAGCTTGTTGCCAGCGTTTCTCTTCCATTTGCAGCCCTAATTTAGTTAGAGTATTTTTATCTTCGTCCGAAAGTTTATTCCAGAGGTCTTTATTAATGTACAAATACCACATTTCAAGGTGATCATTCACGGGAAGATAATATTTTATTATGTCTCTAAAATCGGCATAGTATCCCTCTGCTCCTGCTCCAATAGCACCTTCTACTATTCCGGTCTGCATGGCAGTAAAAGTCTCTGCCCATGGAATAGGAGTTGCTATATAACCTAAAGATTGTGCCGTTAGTTCATATGATTTAATGGGAGGCACGCGAATTTTTACTTTTTTCTGAACAGAAGGATCGCCCGGAGCCGGAACGGATTTCACAAGAGCAATACCTCCAAAATAAGATGGCCATCCCGCGATAACATAGATATTTTCCTTATTCGCGAGCAAGTCTGTAGTTGCTTTGTAAACAACCCCATTATGATCATATAACTTTTTTGCTTCTTCCCAATTAGTGGCAAGATATGGCGCTGTGTTAATTTGCAAAGCCTTAGTCACAGTTGTTCCTATGCAAGCGATTTGCATTTCAACAGCCCCTATGGACACTCTTTCTTGGACGACAGTATAATCCCCTAATTGGCTGGCAGGATATATATCAATGATTATGCGACCATTAGTCTCCTCTTTTACCTTATCGACAAACCATTTGACGTCGTTATCAATCTCAGTTCCAGGTGGCCTAATGTGACCAATCTTCCAATGGTATTCCTGAGCAGCAAAACCTGTAGTTGCATACATGATGCCAACCAGCATTGCAAACGCTACAACTAAAAATCTTTTCATGCTCATGTTCTTCCCTCCTAGCAATTTATATTTTTGTGCTGTTACAACAACATTATTAACACTTTTCATCAAATTATACAAAAGAAAATGTAGCACCCACACCTTTAGCTAGAGCCTTTTCATATATCAGAGAAGCCACAGCAACATCCAATGCTCCCATGCCAATGGTAATGCACATAATTCGTTCTTCAGCACTTTCGCGGCCTGTTTTTTTACCAGCAACGATTTCTCCAATAGTCGCATAAATATTACTACGATTTAGCTTACCAGATTCAACCACCGCTTTTAAGGTCCCTCGGTGCAGACATTGCTCAATGTTATCGACGATAATCTTATCGACGCTGAGAATTAAATCATCGGCACACTCCCTAAAAGATCCCAAAGGCAAGACAGTTACGCCACGTCCTATCATTTCGTTAGTGATGAATTGATTTTTTGCATGCGTTACTGATATCACAGCATCACAACCTCTGGTAACATCCTCAGGTTTGTCCATTATCTTAATTGGCACGTTGACCTTTTGCGTCATTTCCTCCGCAAAAACACGACTTGCATTGAGATTAATATCATATACTCGTAGTTCTTTCACATTAAAAGCAGTGCAAACCGCCAAAGCTTGAGTACGACCCTGAGCACCAGCACCAAAAAGCCCTATGATTGGTTCTTTCGGATTTTTGATCAAATATTTCAACGCTACAGCCGCCTGAGCCCCAGTTCGAAAGTTAGTAATTAATGTACCATCCATCACTGCCAAAAACCGCCCATCTTGTGGATCTACTAGAAAGATCATCCCGCTTAGATAAGGCAAACCTTTCGATGGATTACCCTCCCATCCTCCTATAAATTTCAAGCCAGCGATCTTTTGCCATCCTACGTATGCAGGCATTGCATTCATACCTGCACGATACGGAAGGCCACTATTACCATCTCCCAAATCTAAGTGTACCTTCGGGGGATTGATGACATCCCCTTCGCCCATACCTTTAAATGTTTTTTCTACTGTCTCGATTACTTCTGGCATCGCAACAAGCTCATTAATTTCGCTTCTGGTTAAAAGAAGTGTACTCACTTACTTTTGCCCCCTCTATTCGATTATTCAAACTCATATGTTCCCCCTATACCCTTGCTCTCTGCTTTTTGAAACACTATAGTAGCGACGGCGATATCCATAGCACCTGTTCCTATAGGGATGCACAAAATACGTTCATTCTTATTGCGCTTAATTTCTTTTTTACCAGCCACAATTTCACCTATAGTGGCAAATATGTTACGTTCAGATATTTTTCCCTCTTCGCATAATTCTTTCAATGCTCCACGATGTAAACATTGACCAACATGGTCTACTATAATCTTATCAGCGCTAAGGATGAAATCATCATCACATTCCTGATAAGAGCCCATAGGAAACACTATAGTACCTGGCTTAATCCATTCGTTTTTAAGAAATTTATCTTTAGATTGTGTAACGCAAATGATAGCATCTGCATCTGCTGGTTCTTTCGGGTCTTTCGCTATAACAATTTCACCTTGCACCACATTTTTCATATCTTCTGCATATTTTTTAGCTGCATCTGGGGAGATATCGTATACACATAGTTTTTCAATATTGAATATTTGTGAAATTGCCATTGTTTGGGTGTGCCCCTGCATGCCTGCACCATATAGGCCAATTCTAATATTTTTGTCAGGATGTAGATATTTCAATGATATTGCACTTTGAGCTCCCGTTCTGAGGTTTGTAATATGAGCTCCATCCATAACAGCCTTAAAGTTACCCATTTTGGGATCGATCAACAGAATAAGAGAAGTTATATAACCCAGACCATGTTTCTTCCGTTCAAAAAATCCGCCAGCCCATTTTATGCCAGCAGTATCAAGCCAACCAATATAAGCAGGCATTGCATTCATAAACCCACCATATGGCGGATAAGAGGCCGTTTCGCCCAAATCTAGGTTGACCTTCGTTGGATTAATAACTGTCCCATCTCCCATCCCTTTAAACGTTTTCTCCACTGCATCCAGCACTTCACTCATAGTTATTAAACTTTGGACCTGACTCTTACTCAACAAACGTGTCTGAAACATAACCACACCCCCTAATATAATTTAATTTATCATCAATATAACTTATTACACTAAAATTAATTCTTCGAACAAAACCAATAAAAGTTACTTCACATACCCCAACACTGTAGGTAGCCACATAGATAAAGGAGCCCAATATGTTGTCAGAAACACAGCGGGCACATATCCAAGGAACAGGAAAATCATTGTTGGCTTCAAAATATCTGCAAATTCACAGTTGCCCACCCGCATACCCAAATAAAGGATGCTCGCATAAGGAGGAGTAACTCCTCCCATCGCTAGATTTGTCCCCATGATAGCAGCTAGCTGAATCGGATTCATTCCCATAGCCTGAACTAACGGCAATAGCAAAGGAGCTAACAGAAGAATACCTGTTATATCATTTACAATCATCCCAGTAATAAACAATATAATGTTAATAAAAATAAGTATTAAAAAATAATTATCTGTCACTTTAAAAACAAGATCGACAAACAATTGTGGAGCTCTCAACATGACAAGGGTTTGGCTCAGTATAAGCGTAAATGCCATCATTGTCATAATAGCTCCCACTGATATTGCTGTATCTCTTGTTGACTTTAAAAATGAACGAATGGTCAGCCCCTTATAGAACCAAACGCCAATTGGTATAGTTACAGCGGCTGCAACAGCTGCTGCTTCAGTAGGAGTAAAGATGCCACCGTATATTCCCCCCAAAATAATGAAAGGAACTGTTAAAGCAGGAATAGCTTTTATAAATCTTTTAATTTTATTTTGCTCAGGGTCATCTATTGTAATATTTGATGGCATCTTTTCAAAAGTAACTTTACCCTCGGTTACACTTGGCATTCTACGAACCGATATGACGTTTATGATGGAAAATAGGATTGTGATTAAAATCCCTGGGCCAACTGTCGAAAGAAAACAAGCAAGAATTGAAGTTTGGGTAATCCATCCAAACATTATCATTATCACACTAGGTGGAATTAAAAGGCCCAATATTGAAGAAACTGTAACTAAAGCGGTTGCATAACCTCTAGGATATCCCTTTTCAACCATCCGCGGAATCATAATAGGCCCTGTAGCTGCAATCCCCGTAAATCCACTTCCTGAAATTGCCCCAATAATAGCACATGCCACAATGGATACTACACCCAAACCTCCACGAATTTTACCGATTAAAATATCTACGAAATCAAGAAGAGCATTCGCTACACCGCTATAAGAGAGTAAGGTGCCTGCATAGATAAACAAGGGGCATGACAACAAAGTTAAATTAATCATTTGATTAAAATCCCACATCATCATGCCGGCCATCGAAACATCTGCAAAAACATTCATGAACATAATAGCCCCGCCGAAACAGAAAGGTAATGGAACGCCCAATAATAACAAGGCCACAAGAATTAAAATGACCATCAACAGAGTAATAGATAAGCTCATTATATTTCTCTCCCTTCATCAAACTTAGAACGTTTTGAGGAGGTAATATAATCCTTTAGTTCTACAAATGTATATATTGCCATCAAAAGTAAACATATAAATATGGCGCTTTCTCCATAAAATAGTGGGATGTACAACAAATTACTAGTTTTCCAAACATGATAGGAATATAAGAAATAACCATATGCCAAGTAAGTTAGCCAGATACAAATTATAAATGATATCAAAGTTTTTAAAATATTCATATACTTAAGGGCTTTTTCACTTTTGATATATACTTTTAAAATCCCACAATCAATATGTGATCTTTCCATTGAAGCTTGAGCACCACCTAGAAAATATAGCCAAATTGTTGGGAATGAGACTAATTCTTCTATGCCCATTAATGGGGCATGAAATACGTATCGCAATATTACCTGTATGACAATAAGTGCTGTAACACCTAACATAAGAGCTGTACATATTAATATTTGTAACCTATACATAATTGACCATAACGATAAACCATGACTTTCGCTAGTCAACTTAAGAACACTCCTCTCTTATATTGATTCGAAGATTGTCTCATTTACAATTTATCATATTTAGCCATCGTTCTTTCAACGTATTTGCTGTAGGGGTAGAAGCAAGACCTCCCAACATGCTTCCCCTCAATTCAAAAGGCAATAATTTTTGCACACTCACGAGAGCAGTAATAACTTCATCAGGAGGTATAGCACTTTCAATCCCTGCTAATGCCATATCTGCCCCTGCAAATGCAGCTACAACACCTATTGCATTTCGTTTTATGCAGGGTATTTCCACAGGTCCACCAACCGGATCGCAAACAAGCCCAAGAATGTTTTTCATTACCAGAGCAAAAGCATGTACTACCTGTTTAGCCGTCCCACCAGCAAGTTGGACAAGAGATGCCGCAGCCATGGCAGAGGCAACACCAATTTCAGATTGACACCCCCCCATAGCTCCTGAAACTGGGGCTCTCATTGCAACTAATGCGCCTATCATTGCACCTACTAACAAAGAATCTCTTATTTCTATCTCCTGTACATGAAGCTTTTCAGCTACAGCAATAAGCGCACCCGCAAGGACACCACAAGAACCTGCTGTGGGCGCAGCAACTACGCATCCTAAGGATCCATTGGTAACCATGGCAGCTAAAGCATTTGCAATTGCATTTCCAATAACATCACCGCTTAATGAATGCCCTTCTTTGACCCAGTTCAACATCCTGATCGGATCATCACTCGGTACAAAAGAAGCTATTAATTTTCTGTTTCCGCTTAATCCCTCCTTTACTGATTGATTCATTGTTTTCCATATATACTCTAATTTTTGAACGATGTAATCTCGACTCACTCCGCTCCTTTTCATTTCATAATGAATTGCAGCTTCAGGCAAAGAAATACCTTTTGAAAAGGAGTATTGCAAAAAACCCTCTATAGTAGAAAAAAGTGGTTTATGATCTATTAACTTATAGCCTAATATATTTTTTAAGGGATATACTTTTTCAATAACTGCAACATTTTTGAATCTTTCAATTAAACTTAAAGGTAAAGGTTTCTTAGACAAACACTTAATAAGCTTTTTTTGAGCATCAATCTCGCTTTTATAATATTGTATATCTATCAAATTGCCTTCAAATAAGCTAATAATTTCATCATCGTTTAAAGATTCGCTGGCGACGAGCATTAAACCATCTTCATCGCCTTTTAATGAGACAGGAAACTCGTCGACCCTAGATACTAAAATCTCCCCGCCACCTATGGAGCTAGCCTCAATATATATATTATTTTGTTCTCTTGAAAGAAACACCGCTACAGTATTAGGATCCTTATCTGAATCCCTTTCTAATCTATATGAAATAGTGATTCCCTTATCGCGTACTATATCAAGCGCTTTTGCGATATTGGGAGCATCTTCATCCATCCCCAACAAACCTGCGACGATCGCTGAGTCGCTGAAATGCCCTTTATAAGTCACGGCCAATGCCCCATAAAAATACAACTCTATATGTTCAGGAGTGCCACCAAGCAAAATACGTGCAATTTTACCAATTCGAGCCATTCCAGCGGTATGGGAGCTTGAAGGTCCCGTCATGACTGGTCCTAAAGCATCAAAGACACTTACTAGCCGCTTATATTCGTTCATTGTTTATTCTCCTTTAAGATAAATGTATAGGCAAAACACAAGAAACTAGCACGTTAAAATACACTCAAAATTAAATGTAATATAAAAAATCTACTAAAAAACTATGAATTAAAATCAATCAATATTTCTAAGCCACTAAAGCAAAATGCAGATAGATTTGGAAACTTCCGATAATATTAAGAAAATAATATTATGATTAGTACTTAACTAATTAAATAACAACATAAACTTAATTCTGCCCAACTTGTCCAGTTGTAGAACAAGTTATTTGTACAACAACTCCTTCATTTTGTCAAGCAACCTAAAAAGTTTTTTCATCGCTATGAAATAAATTCAGAAAAACAACAGGAGTAATAGCTTATCATGCATACATCATAATAAGGTGGCCTAACAACAAGTAAATTATTCTCCTAACTGCTAGGCTATATACACAAAAATAATTTTAGGGAGAGAATAAGAAAAAATTTATCTTTCTTACCCTCTCCTTATGTTCTATATGTTCTATATGTTCTATATGTTCTATATTTTATTTGAGTTTATAGTACTTTTCCGGTATGTTGATATCCGTCAGATGCAAAAACCCCTTTCCAAAGACGTAGGTATCTTGCATGAGAAGGACATAGTTTTTCATCTTCACACCTGTATTGGCATCCGTGTAATACGTTGCCCTCCACCCAGCCCCTGGAGTATATACCTCAAGCGCTTTCTTCAACGCCTCAGTGTCGTTGAGTTTTGCTTTTCCTTCTACAACCCATTTTCCAAATTCGCCAAGCCCTGCGGGGGTGGCATAGCCAATGGAATATGCCCATGTCCCTAATCTACCAGCCATTCCAGCCTCAACTACTGCTTTTTCTATTTTAGCCATAATAGCCTTCCAATCACCCTTTTCCTTCTTAAGGTCTACATTGAAAGCACCTGGATATCCTTTCAATGGAGATGGTGCATCTGCCTCAAGAAAATAACCCGCATGACAATGAGTTAGTTGCATTAGTAATGGTTCAATGTGAGTTTGATTCGTCGTGAAAAAGCATGTATTCTTCCCATACTTTTCAATCCACGCAGGTGTTTTCTCAAGTATATATTGCTGTGCCCCTGCAACTCCCACATCTGATGTAGGATCCGGTGCTGTTTCCTGGGCAAACTTAAGGCCCAAATCTTTACAAGCTTCTTCCATTATACGCATACGTCTTGAAAGAAGTTCTATACTTAAATGGCGTGGGAAAGAAATGTGGACAAACGTACCAGCCCCCAACTGTTTTGCACCGTATACTATCGTATATCCTCGGCTAATATCGTCCGCTCTCACTACTAGGGAAGCTACTGGGTAGATCATGTTTGGATCTTCATGAGGAGTCCCAGCGAGTCTTATGATATCTGGCCGTTTTTCCATAATCCTTCTAAAAGCCTCTACTGTTCCAGGAACGGCTTCATCAACAACTATTACCTTCATCAGGGGGTCATCGGTAAGGCTTACGATCTGAGTGATTGTGGTCTCCATTTCTGTAGTAAAGTTATCTGGAGATGTAAGGTGTCTGATCATGCCTCCATCAGCTACATCACCATATTTTTTCAGTAGAGCTTCTGCGCCTCGGTAATTATCTTCAGACTGAGAAACTGTTGGAGTAACGATTCCAATGTGAAAAGGAGCTTCAGCTAACGCTAATCCAGAAAAGGAACACAATAAAAATGCTACAACACATACAAAACAACAAATAACCCTTCTCACGAAAAAGCACCTCCTATTTTTATCTCTTTTTTAATTGACCCTATTATTTATTAAATTCCTGCAACTGAAGGCGTTTCTGCTCTTCTAAATCTTCCTTCATCTTCTTTCTCAACGTCTCGTCTAAAATTGTTTTCAAACCGGCCCTGGCCAATCCCCTGGCTGCTTTGCACAAAGCGCTTTTTGCCCTGTCTCCACGGCAGGCTTGTGCAAAGTCTGCCGTGTGAGGCGCAATTTCTTGTTCAGAGATACAAATAAGTAATTCCAAAGTAGGAACTCTCCATGAAATAGCACCCATATCCGTAGAGCCGGTAAGGCTTGGATGATCATTGATGGGTTCCCCTACTTCTTTTTCCATAATTTCTTTTAACATTCTTTTACCGGTAGGGTTGGGAAGCACATTATCCATGCTGTATCCACACTTACTCCAAGATACTTCTGTCTGAGTTGCCATAGCTGCTCCTCTTGCACAATCAAACACTTTCTCTACAATTTCGTCTAAATACCCCCTCCAAGGAGCTCTTATAAGCAACCGCGCTGCAGCTTTACTCGGGACTATATTTGGCGCTGCACCCCCTTCCGTAATGATGCCATGCATGCGCGCTTCTGGCCTAATATGCTGCCGTAACATATCTACTGCATGTAAAAATAGCTGAAGCCCATTAAGTGCATTTTTCCCCTCCCAAGGAGAGGCCGCTGCATGAGCTGACTTCCCAATAAAAGTGAATTCATAAGGATCTACAGCCAAAGAATTGATGCCTATAAAAGAACTCCCGCTCTCCGGATGAGCCATAAGAACTAGATCACAATCGTCGAAAAGCCCAGCCTTCGCCATAGGCACCTTTTCCCCTGTTGTCTCTTCGGCTGGAGTGCCAATGACCCTGATCTTAGCGGGGATATTTTTTTCCTCCAATACATGTTTGAGAGCCCTCGCTGCTAAAACTGAAATGGGCCCACACATATTATGACCGCAACCATGTCCAACTTCCGGCAAAGCATCGTATTGAGCGAGAAAACCTATAGTAGGCGCATCCCCTTCCCCATTTTTGAAGAACGCATTAAAAGCCGTGGCATGTCCCGCATAGGGTCGTCCTACCGTAAAATTCTCCTTCTCCAAAGCCTCGCATAAAACTCTGGATGCCTCATATTCCTGATGACCAAGCTCAGGGTGTTCCGCTATCCAATCGCTAATAGCTACAATCTCTTCAAGGTTTTCGTAAATATACTCATCTAATTTCTCAGCAATATCCTTGTACTGAAACATAAACCACACCTCCAATTGGTATATCGTTTATCATTCCGTTATAGTGACATTAGAAGAACCTGCCACGACGAGAGGCAAAGAGATGATGACCATCCGTTCAAGCTTCAAGGAAAGAGGAAACGTTATGGATTTATCGACAACTCCGTCTGCCAACGTCTCTATTAAAAAGGCATTCTTTAAGCCAACAACCTCTACTGAAACCCTATCCCCTGGTTCAAGCTCAAACGTTTCTTCTCCTATTTTGATACGAACTTTGGTTAAAGCAGGAAAAATTTTTCCATCTTGATATACTTCTTCGTTGGCGAAAACAACAATATGCTGCTTACCTATAAAGACCAAAAAGACACCGAATAAAATCAAAACGATAACAAGGACAGTTCGTATAAACATTCTCCTTTTAAAAACGCTCAAGCAAATCACCCTCTGCCTTCTAAACTACGCTTTCGTTTTCCATTTTCATTCGAGCTATTCGTACCCTACGGCGTTCTAACGCATGAAGCAAGAGAGCTATGGCGATAATCCCATAAGAAACAAATACCCTAAAATATTCGCCAAGCTGTGCATCGCCTATAAGGTTCTTCCCAGCAGTCGGCGAGATCACGAACATCAAATGGAAAAGCAGAACTCCAACAAAGACATTGACGATATTTGCCTTCGAAGCAGTAGCGCCCCCAACGAGAAGAGCTGCTATGGCAAAGATGCCCGTCTGCTCGTGACTATTATATGTATTTATCGTCCCGATATTTTGCAGGAAAATAATTTGACCATAGCAAGCAAGGATAGTGGAGATGATAATAGCTACGATACGAGTCCTCTCCACGGGGATTCCAGCTCCATCTGCAACCACCATATCTTGACCAACAGCCCGCATATCTTGTCCAAGTTTTGTCTTTTCAAATAAAATCAAAAAAAGGCAAAATGCCAAGATAACTATAAAAGTCGCAACAGGTATGGAAAGCCCATGTATTTCCATCGATACAAGTGAGTCTAGCGCTCCTCTAATACCAGCAAGGCTTAATGCATTCCTCACGCCATAGCCTCTAGAGAGCAACAACTGTGGGCTTTTTATTGGGAAAATTCCTCCCATACAATAAAGAACTACAAATTGATAAGCACCATTCATAAAAAACCCCAAAATATACGAGGTTACCATTTCTCTCCCTTTAGCCTTGTTCATTATGTATCCACAAAGAAAACCCAACAAGACAGATATAGGGGTCCCTATTAAAGCAGCCACTAACAAACCTGGTATGCCGACAACGCCCCAATCCACAGCAAGCATTAGACCAATTTGTCCAGCCATTGCGCCAAGGACCATGCCAAAATTTAATCCCATTCCAGCGAGCACCGGAACAAGAAGAGCCAATACAAGGAATGTATCACGACTCAAACGTGTTATTATTTCTTGAAAAAGGTAGCGATAACTTAAACCTGATATGGGAATTGCCAAAGCGGCAAAAACTAGAAATATAATAGGTACTATATTTGATAGTATAAAACCCTTCAAAGAACGTCCTTTCATCTCTTTTTCACCTGCTCTTTTCTGGTAAGGGCATATAAAATCATGCCATTAGAAACGACGATCCTGATGACCTCTGACATATCTGTCTTTAAAAGGCTGTTGATAACGGAGGGCGTCATGGTCAATATCCCTTGAAAAAGCAACGTACCTAAGACCACGTTCGTAATTGTCGCTTTATTTACAGAAGCTCCTCCAAGCAAAACTGCCGCTACAGCAGGAAAGGCCATATAAAAAGGCCCCATATAAAGTTGAATGAAACCATAACTTTGCTCATACACGATCATTCCGATCGCTCCTAGAATTGTAGACATAACTACCGACAACATCCTCATACGATCGACGTCAACGCCGTTAGCTCGAGCAAACTGCGGATTGCTTCCTGCAGCCATCATAGCAGTACCCGTTGTAGTCCTAAAAAAGGCCCACATTACAAAACAAACTACAGCAAAAAAAACTAAACTCCCGGTTGGGAAAAAGAAGTAATTTCCAATATGAAAAGAAAGAAATTTATCTAGAATTTGAAGCCAAAAAGCTTGAAGGCTTATCGTAGTTCGTAATCCGCTACCGCCAAATCCCCACAACATTAAAGGATTATGATAAGGCAAAAGAAGCCACATCATACACATAAAAGCCACAGAGGAAAATCCAACGTAGGTTGCGATCATCATTTCATCGCCCTTTGTCAAATTTAAAAGCCAACCATAAAAATAGCCTAAGATAGCAGCTATGGGAATTGCAATTAAAATAGCCGCAAAAAAACCAACAAATCCTTGCAAGGAAAAATTCATAGATGTAACTGCACCAACAAGCCCAGCTATTATCCCTAAAGGCAACCCGAAATTAAGGCCACAACCTGATTGAATCATGGGAACCATGGCTAAAACCAAAATACCATTCATCCCTACCCTAACTAAAACGTCGCTTAACGACGTATCTATACGAACATTGACTAAAGGGGCACTCGCAAATAGTGCTACCAAGAAAAAGGCGATTATGAGGCGAGGCCAGCCAAATCGTTCTATGACTTTTCCTATTTGCCCAAAACTACACATTAGTTGCTTCCTCCTCTATTACCAACATTACCAAGCATGAGCAGGCCAAAGTCTTCTAACGGAGCATTAGCAGGCAGGATATCCGCTATTTCGCCTTCGTTTACAATTGCGACTCGATGACAGATGGAACGGAGCTCAAGAAGTTCAGAACTTGTAACTATAATAGTTGTCCCACAGTTTTCGTTGAATTCTTTTAAAACATTAAGGACAAGCTGTTTTGCGCCTATATCAATACCACGTGTAGGTTCTGAAGCAAAAAGAATATTAGGAGAAGTGGTAAGAACTCGAGCAACACACACCTTTTGTTGATTTCCCCCAGAAAGCTCTATAACTTTTTGGTCAGGTCCAATACACCTTATGTCTAGCCTTTTGATATAATCCCTTGCATATCGGTATATTTCTTCCTCATCTCTCCATTTAATAAATCCTCCCAGAAACTTTTTAACGAATTGTTTCTGGACTTGCATGGCAGTAAATACGATGTTTAATGCTATGGACTCGTCAAGTAATAAACCAACTCCTCTTCTATCCTCCGAGATAAAAGATAAACCCGACTGTAACGAAGAAAGAGGATCATTAAGCTTGATTTGTTTATCATTTAACAAAACTGTTCCTCTCGAGGGAAATAATCCCATAATGCCGTTGGGAATGCCTAGTTTTCCTTGCCCTGCAAGACCACCAATGCCAAATATTTCCCCTTTAAAAACATCAAAAGAAACATTCTTTACTTTTTCACCCGGCATATCCACTTGTAAGTTGCGAACAGACAAAATCACTTCGCCTTCAGTCAGTTTTGGCTTTTTTCTAACATCTTTTGAGCTTTCTTCTACTTCTCTACCAACCATCCATGATGCAATACTTCTAACATCTGCCTCTGAAGTAGGGATATCTTTAATAAGTCGACCATCTCTAAGGACAATAATGCGATTGCATATATCAAGGATTTCCTGAAGCCTATGAGATATAAAAATTATTCCAATGCCCTTCGCGGATAACCTTTTTAGCGTTTCTAGCAAGGTCTCAGCCTCGGATTCTGTTAACACAGCCGTAGGTTCATCGAGGATCAAAATTTTCATCTGCGTTCTATCTATCTCACGTGCTATTTCCGTAAATTGCTTATAACTCACTGGCATTTCGGAAACAAGGGTATCCGGGTTAATATCTACGCCTAGTGCTCTTATGGCTTCTTCAGCCCTTCTCCTCATCGCCGGTCTATCCAATAACTGAAAACGATCACCAAAAACCTCGACTAGGGGATTGTACCGAGTAATCTCTCTGTTAAGGAGAATATTCTCCGTCGCAGTGAAATTTGGGATCAGGAAAAACTCTTGATGGACCATACCTATACCATTATTAATAGCGTCTACCGGATTAAAGAAATGGACTTCTTCCCCTTCTATTATAATCTTCCCACCGTAACCGCCCGTATTGCGAATAATAGGCATTCCGAAAAGAATGTTCATAAGCGTAGATTTCCCAGCCCCATTTTCCCCTACTAACCCTATAATTTCTCCTCGTTTAAGCTCAAAATTTATATCTTCCAGAACTGTATTGCCGTAAAAATCCTTGCAGAGACCGCATACCTGGAGAACTATATTTGAATCTGACATTCCACACTACCCTCCTTTTTGGATAATGTTCTGCTGCATGGCTGTTGAACAATTTGATGGTAACACCTTGCTATCTATATGTCAACGACGCGACTTAAGCATTGACAATCGTACAGTTAACCTATAAACTCACTTTGTTAATTTTGAACAAAA
>ERZ795062.1153-NODE-1153-length-19408-cov-9.619904_pt1 | contig 19408 bp, 15 predicted proteins | sample MGYA00375146_ERZ795062 | MGnify/ENA primary metagenome ERZ795062 (study PRJEB30191, sample SAMN05720281) | activated sludge metagenome | isolation source: Anaerobic digester | place: USA | collected 2015-07-16 ... | reverse complement strand
CGAGCCTAAAAACAAGAAAGCGAGCTAGTCCAGTGGAGTGAAACAGTTTGGATAACTGTTTCAGCTGGTCACCAAGAAATACGAAAGTGACCACAGAGCCTGAGCCGGAAAACCCAAAAGCGAAGTGTTTTAACCCGAGCCGAGAAACAATAAATAAACAATGACTGTTTGTTTTCTGAAATTATAAGAAAGAACACAGATTTTTAAATCAGTAATTTGAAAATCCGTGTTCTTATTTTTTTCTTAGATAAACAAATATTAGAAAGCACAACATTTCTAAAAATCATTTTCTATTCTCCATTTTCCAGTTGCAAGCCTTTCCATTCTTGTTAATTTCTTGTTATAATGACAAAAAAGGATGAAGGAGCTAGTATGAAAATTGTTATTATCGGAGCTTCATTTGCTGGGTTGAGTGCAGCTTTGGAGTGTAGAAAATTGTATAAAGATGCTCAGATTACATTGATTGATCGAGAAAAGGATGTTGCCTTTTTTCCAAATGCCTTAAACTGGAAATTGTCAGATCGCATGACTGAATGGGAGGAAGCAAGGATTTCTCTGTACAAGGAACTATTGCAGACTACCATTACCTGTCTCTTTGAAACTGAGTGTTTAGCCATTAATCCTGAAACGAGTCGGCTTAAATTAAGACAGCAAAATGTCATCAGTGAAATAAGCTATGATCGTCTGATCTTAGCTATGGGTGCCAGTCAAACGTGGGAATGGGGCCAGCAAGAACTTCAAGACTACTTGATCCGGTCTAAGACCCTTACTCAAGCGCAAAGAAGTCTAGAAAAAATAAAGCAAGCAAAAACTATTGCAGTGATTGGAGCAGGGCAGATTGGATTAGAAAGTTTGGATGCTCTGAGTCGAATGAATTTGAAGTTACATGTGTTCGAGGCGCAAGATTCCCTGTTGGCGAAGTATCTTGATGAGGAGATGGTTGAGCCCATTCGTCTGGAAATGGAACAAAGAGGAATTCTAATACATTTATCCGAAACTGTGAATCAGATTGAGATAGATGAGCAGGAAAAGCAAGTTACTTGCCGGACTGTAAATGGAAAGTATCGAGCTGATTTTATTCTTCCATCAACGAATTTAATACCCAATATTCAATTGGTAAAAAATCTCCTGAGAATAAACGTTGAAGGTACTGTGTGGGTAAATGAGTATCTTGAAACCAGCCAGAAAAATATTTTTGCTGTGGGAGATTTGGTTAGTTTACCAGTAGAATATTTTGGCCAAGCATATCTTCCAATGATTCATCATGCTATCCGAACTGGTAGACTAGCTGCTCAGAACTTAGTGATGCAGAGTATTCCATTGAAGAAAACCCAACGGATTGTATCGAGTCGCTTGTTTGGCTATTATGTGACTAGTATTGGGTTAACAGAAAGTGAAGCAAATTTATGGCTGAAGTGTAAGTCGATTCGGATGAGGAGCCCATACAGTCAATGGGAATCAGAAATGGCTGATTTTAAATTGATTGTAGATGAAAATGGACGGATTGTAGGAGGTCAACTCGTTTCGGTTGTCGATCATATTGAACAAATGGATGCCTTGTCACTTGCTATTTCAAATGGTTTAACAGTATTTGATCTAGTCCAACAATCTTGGTTATGTCTTCCAGGTAAGACTCCCTTGGTGCCAATGATGGTAGAAGCAGCTCAGGAATACATTCGGCAAGAAAACCTAGCACATACGGAGGTTGGCTATGCAGATTGATTCCCTATTGGAAAAACGCGAACGAGCTATTTATCAGTTGCTCCTGTTTGTGGAAAACAGAAAAGACGCTCCCTTGCTGAAAGATGTGTGTCGCCATTTAGATCTGACAAAATCAACTTTATTGCGCTATATAGATTCTTTTAATGAAGAGTCGCATGCTGCAGAATTGGGTCTTTTATTTCACCTTGAGGAAGAAAAGGTTTCTTTACAAAAAGATGCTCGACTAAGTCAGCAACAAATATTATCTTATCTTTTTCAGCCAAGTATCAAGTATCAGATCATTGTATTTTTATTAGATAAAGAAGATGTTTCTTTACAGACATTGTCTCAAGAATTACTAATTAGTGAGGCAACGCTCAATCGCCATCTCGCATCACTAAACCAATTACTGGCTGAATTCGGCATCGCCATTAAAAGCGGCCGGTTGAAAGGAAGCGAGCTTCAAATCCGGTATTTTTTACATCAAGTCCTCCTCTTGACAACTGTTAGCTCCAAATACCAAGAGGAATTTGCCAGACGCCATTTGGACGCCTTATTACCCTTATTTGAACGCTTTTATCAGTCAAAACTCAATCCTAAACAGGCCTATCGTCTTTTATTATGGTTGATGATTTCACAACAACGGTCTAAGTTACAACAGTTAGATTATAGGGCACTCTATAGCCTCATGAGACCTTATCAGGACCATAAATTTTATCGACAATTGCGGAAGATGTATCTGACAGTGGGACAACAACAATCTGCTTCCTTTCAGGAAGGCGATATCATGGCTTTATTTGCATTTTTGTTTAGTCACTTTATTTTAGAACCACATCAGTTGGAACAGGTTCTGGGCTTTGGGGGTCCAATTATGCAAGCAACGTCACTTGCTTTGCACGTTTTTCGTTCACACCTAGGAGAGTCCTTGTCGATTTCAGAAGAGGCCCTTTATCATTTGAATCAGACCATGAGTCAATTGTATTTCTTTCAATCTTCGCTTGAACTTGAAGTGGTACAAGAACTTTCATTTGAAGACGAATCAGCCCAATTATTAAAAAATGTCTTTAAAACAGCTTTTCATAGAAGTCTAGATGCTGATCAGGTAATGGCTGGCTATTCTCCAAAAATCAAAGCCTTATATGTATATTTTAGTCAGATAAAGCCGATACAGGTCAAAATTGGTTTCGCATCTTCTTTGCATGAGGTTTTATCCTACCCTTTATTAATGCAGTTGAGAGAAAAGCTTGAAGGCAATCGTCAGGTGCTTATAGACCCCTATCAGAATGGAGAATCTTATGATTTCATTATCACTGACTACCTTAACGAATCGTCATGCCCTATTTATTATTTAGGAACTCAATTAAAAATGTATGATGTTGTACAATTGAAATCTATTATACAAGAGCTGTACAATCAAAAGGCAAGACAATCAGAAAAAATTGCAACTCAAACACCTTTTCCAATAGAACATCGGTAACTGATTGAAAAAATATCTTTAGCAGGAACAAAATAGTTGCTTGAAAAAATTTGATATTCGTTGATTTGCTGGACTTTCTAGCTCACTTATATCAAATTTTTTTATTTTTTTAAAAAAATTGATAGGATACTTTCCCGAGAATGGGTTAGAATAGAGTTACTAAGAAAACGGAAGCGTTTTCAAAAAAGATAAACAAACAGGAGGGAGACCTATGTCTACTGAAAAATACATCATGGCTATTGACCAAGGAACTACAAGTTCACGCGCCATCATCTTTAATAAAAAAGGTGAGAAAGTTGGCAGTTACCAAAAAGAGTTTACGCAAATTTTCCCTAAACCAGGTTGGGTTGAACATAACGCCAATGAAATTTGGAATTCGGTCCAGTCAGTCATTGCAGGATCCTTTATCGAAAGTGGTGTTCGTCCTGATCAGATTGAAGGAATTGGTATTACCAACCAGCGTGAAACAACGGTGGTCTGGGATAAGGAAACAGGTCTTCCAATTTACAATGCCGTTGTCTGGCAATCTCGCCAAACAGCTCATCTTGCTGACCAGCTGAAAGCGGATGGTCACGCAGATATGATTCATAAAAAAACAGGCCTTGTAGTGGATGCTTACTTCTCAGCAACCAAAGTTCGTTGGATTTTGGACCAAGTCCCTGGAGCGCAGGAACGTGCTGAAAAAGGTGAGATTCTGTTCGGAACCATTGATACTTGGTTAGTGTGGAAGTTAACAGATGGCAAACAGCATGTGACAGATTATTCAAACGCAGCTCGTACCATGCTCTTCAATATTGAAGAGTTGAAATGGGATGATGAAATTTTATCTCTTCTCAACATTCCAAAAGCCATGTTGCCAGAAGTTCGTTCAAACTCTGAAGTTTATGGAAAGACAGCTCCATTCCATTTCTATGGCGCAGAAGTGCCAATCTCTGGCATGGCAGGTGACCAACAGGCTGCCCTATTTGGACAACTGGCATTTGAGCCAGGTATGGTGAAAAATACATACGGAACTGGTTCTTTCATCGTGATGAATACAGGCGAGGAGATGCAGTTGTCTCGTAATAATCTATTAACGACGATTGGCTATGGTATCAATGGTAAAGTATACTATGCTTTGGAAGGCTCTATCTTTATCGCTGGTTCGGCGGTTCAATGGCTCCGTGACAGCATGCGAATGGTGACAACCTCGCCTGAGTCAGAAGAGTTGGCACGCAAATCTACCAGCAATGATGAAGTCTATGTTGTTCCAGCCTTTACAGGACTTGGAGCTCCGTATTGGAATTCAGATGCGCGTGGCTCTGTTTTTGGATTGACACGTGGTACAACAAAAGAAGACTTCGTCAAAGCAACTCTTCAATCCATTGCCTACCAAGTTCGTGATGTTATTGATACCATGCAATTGGATACGGGTATTGATATTTCTGTCTTGAAGGTTGACGGTGGTGCAGCCATGAACAGCCTCCTCATGCAATTCCAAGCAGATATTTTGGGTATTGAAATCGCACGCGCTCAAAACCTTGAAACTACAGCTCTTGGAGCAGCATTCTTGGCAGGTTTAGCAGTTGGTTTCTGGAATGATTTGGATGAATTGAAAGAACTCAACGCTGTCGGCCAATCTTTCCAACCAACCATGAACGAAGCTCGTAAAGAAAAACTTTACAAGGGATGGAAAAAAGCTGTCGCAGCAACTCAACTATTTGCAGAAGTGGATGAAGAGCAATAAAGGACTTGTTAGCGAGGGGAGAGAAGGCTTTTCTCTTGCTAGACAGTCCTATTCGAAAGTTAGGAAGTGAATAGAATGGAATTTTCAGAAGAAACAAGACGCATAGCCATTGAACGAATGCAGGATCGTCAACTAGACCTGCTCATTATCGGTGGTGGTATTACGGGTGCTGGTGTGGCTTTACAGGCAGCAGCAAGTGGCATGGAAACAGCCTTGATTGAAATGCAAGACTTTGCAGAAGGAACTTCCAGTCGCTCAACAAAATTGGTGCATGGTGGATTACGTTATTTGAAACAATTTGACGTGGAAGTGGTATCCGATACCGTATCTGAACGTGCTGTAGTACAAAATATTGCCCCACATATTCCAAAGCCAGACCCAATGCTTTTACCAGTGTATGATGAGCCAGGTTCAACCTTCAGCCTCTTCCGTTTGAAAGTAGCCATGGACTTATATGACCTCTTAGCTGGTGTCAACAATACTGCAATGGCCAATAAGGTCTTGACTAAAGAAGAAGTCATTGAACGTGAACCAAACTTGAAGCAAGAAGGATTGATTGGTGGCGGTGTCTACCTCGACTTCCGCAACAATGATGCCCGCTTGGTCATTGAGAACATCAAACGTGCAGCCAAAGACGGCGCCTTGATTGCCAGCCGTGTCAAAGCTGAGAAATTTATCAAGGATGAGTCAGGTAAAGTTATCGGAATTGTTGCTCGTGATTTGCTGACAGATAGCACCTTTGAAATTCATGCTCGTTTGGTCATCAATACAACAGGACCATGGAGTGATGAAGTGCGTAATCTGGGTGGCGAGGGCTCAGGCATTCTCCAGATGCGTCCAACCAAAGGTGTACACCTAGTTGTCGATAGCTCTCGCTTGTCTGTTCCTCAGCCAACTTACTTTGATACAGGTCACGCAGATGGTCGAATGGTCTTTGTCCTTCCACGTGAAAATAAAACCTATTTTGGTACAACAGATACAGACTACACTGGCGATTTGGCGAATCCGATGGTAACCCAAGAAGACGTTGACTATCTGCTTGATATTGTCAACAATCGCTTCCCAGAAGCAAACTTGACCTTGGATGACATTGAGAGCGGTTGGGCAGGTCTTCGTCCCCTCTTGTCTGGAAATGGAGCTTCTGACTACAACGGTGGAAACAACGGAAAACTCAGCGATGAGAGCTTCAATAGCTTGATTGAAACAGTTAAAGGCTATTTGAACAATGAAAAGAGTCGTGACGATGTGGAGCAAGATTTGACACATTTGGAAGGCAGTGTTTCTGAAAAACACCTGAATCCATCTGCTGTATCACGCGGTTCTGCACTTGATCGCGATGACAATGGTTTGCTGACTCTTGCAGGTGGTAAAATCACAGACTTCCGTAAGATGGCCGAAGGAGCAATAGAAAAGGTTGCAGACATCCTCAAAGAAGAACATGGTCGCAGCTTTAAACTCATCAATTCTAAGACCTATCCAGTCTCTGGTGGTGAATTGAACCCGGCAAACGTTGCAGAAGAAATCGAACATCTTGCTCAACTAGGTGTGAAGAAAGGTCTTGTCTATGATGATGCGCTTTACTTGGCAAACTTGTACGGCTCAAATGCGCCAAAAGTCTTTGCATTAAACCATAAAGTAGAGGCCGTTTCTGGCTTGAACAAGCGTGATTTGCTTTCCCTTCACTATGCTATGAAGGAAGAGATGACCTTGACTGCCGTTGACTATCTTCTCCGTCGTACCAACTACATGCTCTTTATGCGTGAGCAGTTGGATGCGGTGGCACCAGACATTTTGAAAGAGATGGCTGCTTACTATGCTTGGTCAGAAGAAGAACTAGCACAACAGGAACAATTGTTGGCAGATACACTTGTTAAGAATGATTTGACCTATTTGAAAGATAAATAGAAAGAGGTGCATGATGACAAATGAATTAATCGGTGAAGTGTTGGGTACCGCCTTACTTGTCTTACTAGGTAATGGTGTGGTAGCAGGAGTAGTACTAGATAAGAGTAAGGCTAAGGATGCTGGTTGGATTGTAATCACAATTGGTTGGGGTCTAGCAGTAGCCATGGCAGCTTTTGTGAGTGGCTTATTGGGACCTGCCCACCTCAATCCGGCTGTATCAATTGCAATGGCCTTTGCAGGAAATCTCCCATGGGGGTCTGTAGTCCCTTATATCCTTGCTCAATTTATCGGAGCTTTTATCGGTAGTATCCTAGTTTTCCTCATGTACAAAGATCACTACGACGCTACTGAGGACACAGGTGCTGTATTGGCAACTTTTTCTACTGGTCCTGCCATCCGTAACCTTGTTTCCAATACAATTAGCGAAGCAATTGGAACCTTTGTTTTGGTCTTGGGATTATTGGCTTTCGGTCAGTATGATTTTCCAACAGGGCTTGGTACCATAATTGTTGGTGGCTTAATCCTATCTCTAGGAGTATCATTAGGTGGTCCGACAGGATATGCCCTAAACCCTGCGCGTGACCTTGGTCCTCGTATCATGCATGCCATTCTTCCGTTGAAGCACAAGGGCGATTCGGATTGGGGTTATGCTTGGGTACCAGTAGTTGGTCCGATCATCGGAGGCTTGCTTGCTGCTGTCCTATATGGTCTCATTTTTTAAGAAATATTCTTCTCTAATCAGCAATGGTTAGGGAAGTTTTTTGGTATTTGGATAACAATTGTAAGCAAGATAGTTTAAAATATCAATAACTAGTGATAAAATACTTGTATCATCATCAAAGAGGTATTCTTATGAACAATACAGGTATTCATCACATTTCAAGCTTGGTAGGAAATATTCATCAAGCCTATCATTTTTATCACCATATTCTAGGCTTGAAATTAACCTTAAAAACGGTGAATCAGGACGATTCTTCTATGTATCATTTGTTTTTTGGAGATGCAGAAGGTCGATTTGGAACGGAATTCACTATTTTTGATATGCCGACACTAGCTCGACAACGGGAGGGAGCAAATCGATTGGAGAGAACCATTTTTCTAGTCAAAGATTTAACTGCCTTGGAATTTTGGCAGAAAAGATTGACAGAGTTTGAAGTGGTAAACGAAGGGATTCAGGCTTTTGGAAGCGGGCATATCTTGAATTTCCAAGATGAGGATGGTCAGTTGCTTGGTTTAACATACCATGAATCCATAGGAGAGATGCTACCTGTTGAGATCAAGGACATTCCTGCGGCTGCAGCAATTGTAGGCATAGCTGGCATACAAATGCGGGTTCGTGAAGAGAAAGCTCTAATTGAATTACTTGAGGACCGTTTTGGTTTTGTGGAAGAAAATCGATTTGAATACCAGGGACAAGAAGTGATTTCACTAGTATTTGATAACGAGTTTCAACACCGAGTGCAGGTTATGGTCGATAAGGAATCAAAAATCAGTGTAATCGGTGTTGGTGGTATCCATCATGTGGCTTTCGGCGTGCTAGATGAATCTGATTTAGAAGAAATAGTTGACCATTTGAATCTTCAAAATCGTCCACACTCTGGTATTATCAATCGAGATTTCATGCATTCCTTGTACTTCCGAGCACCAAATTATCTCATGTTTGAGGTTGCAACGATGAATGGTGATAAAGAAGCCCCAATGCCAAATCAATCATCCAAATTAGATGAAGTTGAATTATTTTTACCAAGTTTCTTAGAGCAAGAACGATTAGAAATTGAAAAAATACTCGACCAACGTTATTAGGAGAAAATTTGTATGGATTATCGCTTTATCAAAGGGACCAGACCCCGTCTCTTGGTCTTTTTCCACGGTACAGGTGGCGACAAGGAATCAATGCTCTTTCTCCGCCAACAGCTGGATCCAGAAGCTTTTATCCTTTCCTTGGATGGAAGTTGGGGTCAAGGCAGGAAAAGGCGTTTCTTTGCCCCGCTGATTGATGGTCAGCTGGATCTTGTCGATGTTGAAATGCGCTTGTCGGCTTTTCTGGATTTTTGGCAGGACTCAGACATTCAGCCCTACCACGAGGTTACCTTCGTTGGCTTTTCAAATGGTGCCAACTTCATCATGGGCTTGTTAACCAAACAGTCAAATCTGGCGGACAATTATATCTTGCTCCACCCTTCAGCCTTAGATTATGCTTTTCCTATGGAAAATAGCAGAGCAGAGATTTTGTTTACACTAGGGCAGAATGACCAACTCGTCGACCAAGTTGCTCTTGAAAATCTTGTAGATGATTGGCAAGCGTCAGCCTTTCCCAAAGCCAACCTAGCTCGTTTTGACAAAGGCCACTTTCTAAGTCAAGACGAATTGACCTATGTGAGAAATTGGTATCAGGAAAAAATAAACGAAAAGACCTGAACAAGTTGTTCAAGCCTTTAAGAGTTATTAGATTAAGGATTCTAATTTGTCAACCAATGAACCTACATAGGCGATGGTTTCTTTAAGAGGTTGATCTGTTGAAACGTCAACACCAGCGTGTTTAGCAAGGTCTTGGGCAGAAAGACTTGCACCGAGTGACAAGGTTTCCAACCATTTTTCAACAACTTCTTCAGGATTTTCTTCCAATTGCTTAGCCATAGCAGTACCGATGGTCAAACCAGCTGAGTAGGTATATGGATACAAACCAATGTAGTAGTGTGGTTGACGCATCCAGATAAGACCTGCATCGTCACCGATTTCAAAGTCATCACCCCAGAATTCTTTGATGATGTCTAGCTTGATTTGACAGAGAATGTCCCCATTTAGATATTCATCATTATCAAGGCGAGTGTAGACTTCACGTTGGAAGGCAGCTTCAAGCAAGTGAGTCACCATGTTGTGGAAGTAGGTGCGACTAATCAATTCACTAATCAGATAGGCTTGGAAACCAGGATCTTGATTGTTTTTCAAGAGGGTATTACATGTCAAGACCTCATTTGCAGTAGATGGAGCTTCGATGAAGTATAGTGATGGTTCATAGCTTAGCACACTTTGTTTCTTAGCCAATTGGAAATGACCAGCATGTCCTAATTCGTGAGCCAATACCAAGACCTCATTCATCAAACCTGTCCATGAAAGTAAGATGTAAGATGGTCCGTCATACAAGGTAGCACAGAATCCACCTGTTGCCTTGCCTTCGTTTTGAGCAAAGTCAATCCAACGCTCATCAAATGATTGTTCAATCATTTTCACATAATCTTCACCAAGAATGCCCAAGCAGTCAATCAAGAATTGTTTGGATTCTTCAGGAGTAATGCGTTGGTTGTATTCAGATGGCAGACTGATTTTCAAGTCAGCGTGTGTGATTTTATCTAAACCATGAGCCTTAGCAACCAATTTCACATAGCGACGCATGTGAGGAGCCAATTCTTTCATGATGACATCAATCTGACGGTCGAAGAGGTCGCGAGAGACATTTTGGCTATGCAAGAGGAAGTCGATCGTATTGTCAAATCCACGCAAGCGAGCTTCGATTTGTTCGTTTTTGATATGAGACAAATAAGTCGCTGCAGTTGTATTCTTGTATTTCTTCAAGGTTGAATAGAAGCCAGCAGCTGAATTGCGACGGATTTCGGTATCATGGCTGAGTTCATAATCATTTTCAAAGAGAACATAGCTGTTTCTAAGTGTTTCACCATTGGCTTCAAAACTATCAAAGGTCATATCCTCAAACTTGGTCACACCGTAATTGTTATAAGGCTGACCAAATGTTGGTGCAAAGTTTGCAAGAAGCTCTTCTTGTAAAGGATGAAGCTGGTATGGTTTTTGACGAATAATATTTTGAATGTATGATTTCCACTGAGGTTGGTCAGTAATCACACTTTCCAATACATCTTGGTCTAGTAAACTCAGTTCTGTATGTAAGAAAGACAATTTTGGAATTGTGTAGGCAATTGTCAAGTCAAAATCATTTGACAAACTGGCTAACTCGGTGTTCATTTTATCAACTTCAAGCGGTAGGAAAGCGTAGTGTGATAATTTACTCTCTAAAATAGCTAAGCCTTCGTATTCTTTTAGAGCTGCCACAATGGTCTCAAGTGTTGTTAATTTCCCTTTGTAACTTGCTTCAAAATTCTCAACTTGTTTTTTATAGGTTGCCAAGGCATCTTTATAGGCCTGATTATCTGGAAAAATCAGATTGGTATTCCAAGTAAGTTGAACGTCAATTTCATGACGCTTTGGCATTGCAGTTGACATGGTATTCTCCTTTATGTTGTAATATTGACATTATATCACAGAATGAAAAAAGAAACTTGACAAAACCGTGAAAAACCTAGATAATAGAAGTATGAAAGGGTTTACTGAAAACCAGAAAGGAGCTTTTATGCAAGTCATTAAACGTAGCGGAGAAATTGTTGAATTTGATCCAGAAAAAATTTATCAAGCTATTCTCAAGGCAGCCCAAACAGTTTATGTTATTGATGAAACTTGGCGGAAGAATCTTGCTCAGGTAACCAAAAAAGTTGTTCTTGACTTGGAAGAAGCTCATACAGAGCGACCTACCATTAGTATGGTTCAATCTCAGGTTGAACATCGTTTGCTTGATGCGGGTTATATCTCAATCGCAGAACATTATATTTCATATCGCTTGCAACGTGATTTGGAACGTAATGGTTATGCTGATAAGATTATTGTGCATTTGCGTTTTGAACAAGTACGTTAAGCTAAGACCTAGAGGAATCTAGGTTTTTTGCATATCAATCAATACATATTTTGGCAATAATCAATTAAATTTAAAAAATGTGATATTCTGAGCATATTCTTTGAAATCGGTAACATTCATATTGTATAATATAATTTGTAAAAAAAATATATTTTCGAAAGTGAGATTTTACTATGTCTAAAATCGTTGTTGTTGGTGCTAACCACGCTGGTACTGCCGCAATCAAAACTATGTTAACAAAATATGGTCAAGAAAATGAAATCGTTGTATTTGACCAAAACTCAAACATTTCATTCTTGGGTTGTGGAATGGCTCTATGGATTGGTGAGCAAATTGCTGGTCCAGAAGGACTTTTCTACTCAAACAAAGAAGAGTTGGAGAGTTTGGGAGCTACAGTTTATTTGGAGTCACCTGTTACAAATATTGACTATGATGCTAAAACAGTTACTGCGCTTGTAAATGGTCAAGAACATGTTGAATCATTTGACAAACTTCTTTTTGCAACTGGTTCACAACCTATCTTGCCACCAATCAAAGGCGCTGAAATTAAAGAAGGTTCTCTTGAATTTGAAGCAACTCTTGAAAACTTGCAATTTGTTAAATTGTACCAAAACTCAGCTGATGTTATCGAAAAATTGAAAAACAAAGATATCAATCGTGTAGCAGTTGTAGGTGCTGGTTATATTGGTGTTGAGCTTGCGGAAGCATTCCAACGTAAAGGTAAAGAAGTAGTCCTTATCGATGTTGTTGATACATGTTTAGCTGGTTACTATGACCGCGACTTGTCAGATCTTATGGCTAAAAACTTGGAAGACAATGGTATCAAACTTGCTTTCGGTGAGACTGTTAAAGAAGTTGCTGGTGATGGCAAAGTTGAAAAAATTATCACAGACAAGAACGAATACGATGTTGACATGGTTATCTTGGCAGTTGGTTTCCGTCCAAACACTGCATTTGCAGGTGAAGGAATTGAGCGCTTCCGCAATGGTGCCTTCCTTGTAAACAAACGCCAAGAAACTTCAATCCCAGGCGTTTACGCTATTGGTGACTGTGCAACTATTTACGACAACGCTACTGGCGACACAAGCTACATCGCATTGGCTTCAAACGCGGTACGTACTGGTATCGTAGCAGCTCACAACATCTGTGGCACTGACCTTGAAGGTATCGGTGTACAAGGTTCTAACGGTATCTCTATCTACGGATTAAACCTTGTATCAACAGGTTTGACACTTGAAAAAGCTACTCGTCTTGGCTTTAACGCAGCAGTTACTGAAGTTACTGATAACCAAAAACCAGAATTCATAGAACATGGTAATTTCCCTGTAACTCTCAAGATTGTTTACGATAAAGATTCACGTCGTGTTCTTGGTGCACAAATGGCTGCTCGTGAAGATATTTCATTGGGTATCCACCTCTTCTCATTGGCAATCCAAGAAGGTGTAACAATCGAAAAATTGGCCTTGACAGACTTGTTCTTCTTGCCACACTTCAACAAACCTTACAACTACATCACAGTAGCTGCCTTGGGTGCTGAATAATCAATTTAAGTTGATAAATATGGCTCAGAGATATTCTCTGGGCTTTTTTGGGCGGTGGTTCTCACGTTGTCGACTGCCTATCTAGAGTTTTTTTGGTATAATGAAGGGTATGATTATAACGAACCTGTATTCACAGTGTAGTACTTCCATCTAAGGCTAGTTTTTCAGCTATTCATCGTTTCTTTTTCCAAAAATACAGTCGGTATTTCCTCAAAAAAATACCTTGATTAGCTATAAACGATCCCCTATTTGAAAGTAAATTACTTGTAAATACAAGTTCTAAGAAAGTATGAGAAAATGAACCCATTATTAAACGGAATGAATGACAGACAGGCAGAAGCGGTGCAGACGACAGAAGGACCGCTATTGATTATGGCAGGGGCTGGTTCGGGTAAGACGCGAGTTCTGACTCACCGTATCGCTTACTTGATTGAAGAAAAAATGGTCAATCCTTGGAATATCTTAGCTATTACCTTTACGAATAAAGCGGCGCGTGAGATGAAGGAGCGGGCCTATGCTCTCAATCCTGCTACTCAAGATTGTTTGATAGCTACCTTCCACTCCATGTGCGTACGGATTTTGCGTCGTGATGCTGACCATATTGGTTATAATCGCAATTTTACGATTGTCGATCCAGGTGAGCAACGCACCCTTATGAAACGGATTTTGAAAAATCTTAATTTAGATCCGAAAAAGTGGAGTGAACGTTCTATCCTGGGAACCATTTCTAATGCCAAAAACGATTTGATTGATGACAAGGCATTTGAAGCCCAGGCAGGCGATCTATATACGCAGATTGTTGCTAAATGCTACACGGCTTATCAAAAGGAGCTAAGACAGTCAGAGGCCGTTGACTTTGATGATTTGATCATGTTGACGCTCCGCCTTTTTGACCAAAATCCAGAGGTCCTGACCTATTACCAGCAGAAATTCCAGTACATCCATGTCGACGAGTATCAGGATACCAACCATGCCCAGTACCAATTGGTTAAGCTCTTGGCATCTCGTTTCAAAAATATCTGCGTGGTCGGAGATGCGGACCAGTCTATCTATGGTTGGCGTGGTGCGGATATGCAAAATATCCTGGACTTTGAAAAGGATTATCCAGAGAGCAAGGTCGTACTTTTGGAGGAAAACTATCGTTCGACCAAGAACGTCTTGCAGGCAGCAAATGAAGTGATAGAAAACAATCGCAATCGCCGTCCGAAAAAACTCTGGACACAGAATGCCCAAGGGGATTTGATTACCTATTATCGTGCTCGGGATGAAAATGACGAGGCAATATTTGTAGCGAGTCAGATCGACCAGTTGCGCCGAGAAGGCAAGGCCTATAAGGATTTTGCAGTTCTCTACCGGACCAATGCTCAATCCCGTACCATTGAAGAAGCTCTGCTCAAGTCCAATATCCCTTACACAATGGTTGGCGGTACTAAGTTCTACAGCCGTAAGGAAATTCGGGATGTCATTTCCTACTTGAACCTCATTGCCAACCCATCAGATAATATCTCTTATGAACGCATTGTCAATGAGCCAAAGCGTGGTGTTGGCCCCGGTACGGTTGAAAAGATACGTGATTTTGCGACCAGTCTTGGCATGTCCTTGCTGGAAGCATCACAAGATATTATTCTGTCACCAATCAAAGGCAAGGCTGCACAGGCGGTCTTTGACCTAGCCAATCTTCTTTATAAGCTCCGTAATCAACTGGACAGCTTAACAGTTACTCAAGTGGTAGAAACTGTCTTACAGGAGACAGGCTACATTGATGCCCTTGCAGCACAAAATACGTTGGAAGCCAATGCTCGCATTGAAAACATTCAGGAATTCCTTTCTGTTACCAAAAAATTTGACGAAAAGGATGCTGAGGAAGAAGAGACAGGTCTGGATCGGTTGACGCGCTTCCTGCTTGATTTGGCACTGATTGCTGACACAGATGATGGCGATAGCGAATCTTCAGAAGTGACCCTCATGACTCTTCATGCGGCTAAGGGTCTGGAATTTCCTGTTGTCTTCCTGATTGGTATGGAGGAAAATGTCTTCCCGCTCAGCCGTGCAGCAGAAGAAGAGGACGAATTGGAAGAAGAACGTCGTTTGGCTTACGTAGGCATCACCCGTGCTGAGCAGACTCTCTACCTGACAAATGCTAATTCACGCCTCCTTTTTGGTCGCAGTAATTACAACCAACCTAGCCGCTTTATACGTGAAATTTCCAGTGATCTCCTTGACTACCAAGGGCTTGCTCGTCCAGCTAATACTAGCTTTAAGGCTTCTTATGTCAATGGCAGAGCGACACAGTTTGGACAAGGCATGAGCTTGCAACAAGCCCTACAAAGTCGAAAAGCAGCCGTACAACCATCCGCCAAGCTCGGAGGCAGTATGCCCTTCGCATCAAGCAACCAATCGTCAAGTTCAGGCACCAACTGGTCAGTTGGAGACATCGCAGTCCATAAGAAATGGGGCCGCGGAACAGTCCTTGAAGTATCAGGTTCAGGCAGCAATCAAGAACTCAAAATCAATTTCCCCGACATGGGACTCAAAAAAGTCTTGGCAAGTTTAGCGCCGATAAGTAAAGAAGATTAAATTTAGTTAAAAAACAATTGCACTAAGCTCGAAAATATGATAAAATATTTTTGTAAAATTGAATAGAACATTTGGGGTGCCAAGAGGCTGAGATTATACCCATCGAACCTGATGCAGTTAGGACTGTCGAAGGGAAATGTGTATCAACAAATTTTGTTGACAAGTATTATATTCGTATTCTAGTATAGGATACTGTATTTACTGGACATCAATCATCGTAGGTGTAACTCCATTTGATAAACCATCAGATGGAGTTTTTTCTATAGTCGAATGAAGAGTTCTCAGAAAGAAGGAACTGAGTGCAGGTAGCTACAACAGCCTAGAGGCTGTTCGAGGTTGGAAATAAGACATGCGCAACCAGTTACTTTCGTAGAGTTCGGCAAGCCGAAAGTGATGATACATCTAATACAATTAAGAATATTTTCACAAATATCCTCAGCCGATTCATTTTACATTTCCTAACGAGAAAAAGTGAAAGGAGACATTGATGAACAAAATGGTCATTTGGTTTGACCTTGATGGAGTTATTTTTGATTCCTATGAGGTCTGGGACCAGGTGGTTCAAGGGATTTTGAAACATCACGGAGTTGCGTATACCCAGCAGATAAGGGAAGAACTTTGGCGTATTCCAATGGAAGATGTTAACGCGTATTTATTGCAACTTGTGGAGAATTCCTTAGATGAGAATGAACTTGAAAGGCAAAAAATGAATCAACTGCAATCACTATATAGAGATATTTCCTTGGTGGAAGGTGTGCATGAACTCCTATCTACATTGAAGGCAAAAGGTGCAGTCATGTACGCAGTCACTTCAAACTATCTGGAGCTGGCTGAACTAGGATTGTCATCCCATCATCTGTCTAACTATTTTGTGAAACTATATAGCAGTTTGGATCTGTTTGGGAGTGATAAAAATAGGGAATTTTACCAATTCATCCTACATCAGGAACGGATAGATCCAGCCAATATCGTAATGGTCGAGGATAATAAGAACAATCTTTGTATTGGACATGAGTTAGGAATAGCGGGAGTTTATATAGAACATTCAAATTCCCCTTTTTCTGTTGAGAACACTGGTATAGTTAGCATCAAGCAATTAAGTGAATTGATACCAATTTTGGAGGATAGAAAATGACATCTTTACATGTAGCATTATCAATAGCAGGAACAGATCCGACAGGCGGAGCAGGTATTATGGCTGATTTGAAGAGCTTTCAGGCTAGATCAGTTTATGGTATGGCAGTCGTGACGAGTGTCGTTGCTCAAAATACCAAAGGGGTGCAACTAATTCGTCATCTTGATCAGGAAATTTTAGAAGAACAATTGAAAAGTGTCTTTCACGACATTGTTCCAGATGCAATAAAAACGGGAATGTTAGCACAAGTCGAGACCATAGAGCTCGTCGCAAGCTATCTTGCTGAACAGAAGTGTCCATATGTCTTGGATCCTGTCATGGTCGCAACGAGTGGAGACCGTTTGATTGAAGAGGATGCAATCCAAGCGCTGAAAACAAAATTACTGCCCCTTGCTACCATCATTACACCGAATCTACCAGAAGCAGAAGTATTAGTCGGTAGAACACTGAAAAGTGAAAATGACATCATGAATGCGGGCCGTTGGATCCGGAAAGAGCTTGGGGTAAAAAATGTGGTCATTAAGGGTGGTCATCTGGCAAAGGTGGCATCTGACTACTTATTTTTAGAAGATGGTGAGGTCAGGATCATCAGTGCAGCACGCATTGCTACGAACCATACCCATGGTACAGGTTGTACCTATGCGGCAGTCATAACTGCAGAGTTGGCGAAAGGTCGGACAGTAGCACAAGCAGTCGAAACCGCCAAACGATTTATTACTGAAGCAATTCAGACTGCTCCAGAACTGGGTCATGGAAATGGTCCTGTCAATCATACCACCTACAGAGGAGAGTAGCAAGATGTATTTGGAAAAATTACGTAGTCAAAATCCCTTGACCATTTGTATTACGAATGATGTAGTCAAAAATTTTACAGCCAATGGCTTGCTTGCTCTGGGTGCCTCCCCTGCGATGAGCGAGTATCCAGAAGATTTGGAGGATCTACTTCCCTATGCAAAAGGCTTATTGATTAATACAGGAACCTTGACCAATGAAACTTGGGAACTATACAAATCTGCTTTGGATATTGCTGAGAAATATGGTGTACCTACTGTCTTAGATCCTGTCGCGGCAGGTGCTGGTGCCTATCGCAAGAAAGTTGCCTTGGATCTGTTACATCATCATACTATTTCACTCGTTCGTGGGAATGCAGGAGAAATTGCAGCCTTGATTGGTGAAAGTATTGAAACGAAAGGGGTAGATTCTGCTCAGATTGACAATGTTGGTGAACTAGCTCTCAGAGCCAACCAACAATTAGGAATTCCTGTTGTGATTACAGGAAAAAAAGATGCTATCGCTGTGAATCATCAGGTTCGGATTTTGGAAAACGGTAGTGAGTTAATGACCCTAGTGACAGGGACAGGATGCCTACTGGGAGCAGTTCTGGCTGCCTCTATTCAGCTAGCTGATGAGGATTCATTATTGGATTGTTTGGAAGAGGTCCTATCGGCTTATTCGATCGCTGGAGAAATGGCAGAGCAGAAAACCTCACTACCAGGAACCTTCCAGATTGAGTTTTTAAATAGCCTCTATGCAATCCAATCAGAAGAGGTTGAGGAAAATAAAAAGGTCATTCATTATGAATAGAAAAATCCTTCAAGTTTACTTTATTTGTGGCACGACAGATTGTCCAAAAGGCAAATTTTTGGATGTACTGGAAAAGGCATTGCAGGCAGGAATCACTTGTTTTCAATTTCGTGAAAAAGGTGAGCAAGGTTTAAAAGGGTCTGATAAACTACTGTTGGCAAAACAAGTTCAACACCTGTGTCATCGCTATCAGGTTCCATTAATCATTAATGATGATGTTGAGTTAGCATGTGCAATTGATGCTGATGGAATACACCTTGGTCAGGAAGATTTGTCAGTAGAAGAAGCGAGACAGCTCTTCCCAGGGAAAATAATTGGACTATCAGTTGGAACAGAAGAAGAATACCTCAATTCGCCTATTGAACTAGTAGATTATATCGGAAGTGGACCTGTTTTTCCCACTTTATCTAAAGATGATGCTAGTCCAGCAATTGGAATGGATGGATTAAAGCAACTAAGGAGACTCAATTCCGATCTTCCTATGGTTGCGATAGGAGGGTTATCTGCTAAAGATTGCAAGGATATTCTCCAAGCAGGTGCAGATGGCATAGCTCTTATCTCAGCCATTTCCCATGCTGAAGACCCCTACGAAGCAACAAAGATATTGGTGGATGGGATGCAAGCAATGTCTGTTTAAATTATTGTAGAAGAAAATATATATTATAGCACAGTGGGATTAAAAAGAGGGTTCGAATCCTCTTTTTGTGTTAGTTGCGAACATGGACGAGTGATTTACTGTATATAGTTACTATATTTATTAGGTATAGTTGGACCAGTTGAACAGCAGATATGAAAATATTCAAAAGTTAGGGAAAGATTGCATACACAACACAATTTATTAGTAAAAAAAGCTCCAAAACGTGGATTTGTCAGCATTTATAGAGCTATTTATATTTTTAAACTGAAAAACCAAAAAGGAGGTAATTGTAAAAGGAACGTGATGGAAAAATCATAGATTTTTTATTAGCTATCTCAATTTCAGTGAAAAAAGTAACTTGTATCTGTATAGAATTTTTGAGTTGAAGTGATATCATTAATTTTGAATCTATGCTTTGTATCG
>ERZ795062.1148-NODE-1148-length-19469-cov-9.357113_pt1 | contig 19469 bp, 18 predicted proteins | sample MGYA00375146_ERZ795062 | MGnify/ENA primary metagenome ERZ795062 (study PRJEB30191, sample SAMN05720281) | activated sludge metagenome | isolation source: Anaerobic digester | place: USA | collected 2015-07-16 ... | reverse complement strand
CCCATGTTGTCGAGGATGACGTCGGCCCCGTGGCCGTCGGTCTGCTCGCGCAGCACCTCGACGAAGTCCTGGTCGCGATAGTTGACGAGGATCTCGGCGCCCAGCTCACGGCATACCTCGAGCTTGTCTGCCGTGCCCGCGGTGACCGCGACCCGCGCCCCGACCGCGCGCGCGAGCTGGATCGCCATGGTGCCGATCCCCGACGAGCCGCCGTGCACGAGCAGGGTCTGGCCCGGCTGCAGCGCGGCCGTGAGGAAGACGTTGGACCACACCGTGCACGCGACCTCGGGCAGCGCCGCCGCATCGACGAGATCGACACCGGCCGGCGCCGGCAGCACCGACCCGGCCGGGACGGCCACCTGCGCGGCATACCCGCCTCCGGCGAGCAGCGCGCAGACCTCGTCGCCGACGCGCCACCCGCTCACGCCGGCCCCGAGCGCGGCGATCCGCCCGCTGCACTCCAAACCCAGGTATGCCGGTGCGCCCGGCGGCGGGGGATAGAACCCCATCCGCTGCAAGATATCGGCGCGGTTGACCCCGGCTGCGACGACGTCGATGAGGACCTCGCCCGGGCCGGCGGTGGGGGCGGGGACGTCGGCGACGACGAGGGAGTCCGGGCCCCCGGGAGCGGGAACGGTGACTGCGCGCATGGATCGAGACTAGCGAGGCGCGGTGGGGATGGGTCGGGGCCTGCTGCGAGTGGGAGGCTGACGCCATGACCCAACCCGTCGGTGCCGTCGAGTCGGTCGGAGCCGTCCAGTCTGTTGCGCTGCCGTATGGGTCGAGCGGGTCGAGCCGGTCGGGTCGCCGGCTGGCGGGAGCGCCGAGGTGAGCAGCGGCTACCGACCCGGCGAGACGGCATACCGGCGGGTCATCGTCGCGCTCTTCGCGGCCGGAGTGGCGACTTTCGCGCTGCTGTATGCCGCGCAACCGCTGCTGCCGGACTTCACCGGGGAGTTCGGGGTGACCCCTGCGGTGGCGGCATTCGCGGTGTCCGGGACGACCTTGGCGCTCGGGCTGGCGCTGCTCGTCGTGGGGCCGAGCACCGAGGTCTTGGGACGGACCCCGATCATCATCACGTCGCTGTTCGTCTCGTCGATCGTCGGGGTGCTCGTCGCCGTGGCTCCGTCGTGGCCGGTGCTGCTGGGACTGCGGGCGGTGCAGGGGTTGGCGCTGGCCGGCATACCGGCCGTGGTCGTCGCCTACCTGCGCGAGGAGATCTCCGACTCGGCGCACGGGGTGGCGACCGGCGTCTATATCGGCGGGACCGCGATCGGCGGCATGGTCGGGCGGCTGGTCGTCGGGGGCGTCACCGACCTCGCGGGCTGGCGCTGGGGACTGGCCGCGGTCGGGCTGCTCGGGCTGGCGTGCGCGGTTTGTGTGCAGCTGCTGCTGCCGCGGTCGCGGTTCTTCCGGCCGGCGGCGGCGTCGCGGCGCGACCTGGTGGCCACGACGCGGCGGCTGCTGTCCGATCCCGGCCTCGTCGCGCTCTATCTCGTCGGGGCGGTGGCGATGGGGTCGTTCGTCGCGACCTTCAACACGATCGGGTACCGGCTGCGCGGGGAGCCCTACCTGCTCGGGGTCGCGGTCTCCGGGCTGATCTACCTGTCCTATGTCTCCGGTTCGGTGTCTTCGGCGTATGCCGGGCGGCTCGCCGATCGGGTGGGCCGGCGCACCGTCTTGCCCGTGTCGTTCGCCATCACGCTGGTTGGGTTGCTGGTGACGCTGGCGGCACCGTTATGGCTGGTCGCCGTGGGGATCACGGTGTTTGCGGCGGGCTTCTTCGCCGTGCATGGGGTGGCCTCGGCGTGGGTCGCGGCGCGGGCCCATGCCGGGGGTGGGGGGACCGGGCAGGCGACGGCGTTCTACTTGTTCTGCTACTACCTCGGGTCGTCGGTGTTCGGCTCGCTGGCGGGCGCGGCCTGGTCGACCGGTGGTTGGCTGCGGGTCGTCGAGATGACCGGGGCCTTGGTGTTGGTGGGGGTGGGCCTCGGGGTGTGGCTGCAGCACATCCCGACGTTGGCTGAGCCCCCCGTGGAGGACGAAGGCGTCACTGCCTACTGACGCAGCCCCTCGGCTCTTGGCGGGACTGCTTGCGAGACAGGCAGTTTCGAATTAGGTCACACTTCTGTGATATAATTGAGATTCACCTAAACGCCAGCGAGAGGACCTCGATGACGCGCCCAGTGGATTCCCGGCTCAACCGCAGCGGCTACGGCCAGCTCAGCGAGCGAGACCAGCTGCCCAACCCTGCCGACCCGGCCCCATTCGAGCGTGATCCGGCGCGCTCGGCCGTGCCTGCGCAGCAGTCGCCCGGCTTCGATCACGACACCCCGGACCGCCCGGACCATGTCCACCCGGCCTTGGCGATGGAGGGGGCCCGATGAGCGAGACGATGTCAACCCTGTCGCCGGATCTGACGGCTGGACCGAGCAATCCCGCCACGACCGAGCCGACCGCCAGTCCATTCAGCGCCGCAGATCTCGCCCTGGCCGGGGGCATTCCCGAGACCGACCGTGGGTTGCTGGAGAGCACGCTGCGCCAGGTGATCGCGCGGCTGGCGCGGATCGACGCGCCCATCGAGGCCGAGGTGAGCATCAAGGATCGTGGGTCCTCGGACATCAAGACGACCCTCGAGGTGTGGATCCACGGTCTGCCTCGCCTGGTCGCGACGTCCAACCTGCAGGATGTGCGCGCGGCCCTCAACGACGTGGGAGCCAAAATGGTCGCGCAGATCAACGAATCCGCCGAAAGGCGGGAACCGATGAACAACCGTCAGCGTCGCGACACGATTCGCAGTTGAGGCCCACGGCCGCGGTGTCCGCCGGTCCACAATGCGCCGGCGGCACCCGGCGGCGATGATGCACCCATCGAGCTGTATGCCGCGCGCCGAGCTGGCTCGCCGGCAGGGCAGCGACATCGGACCAGCATCATCGCAATGGGGAGGCATGACATGAGCACCAGACCGGCTGCGACCGGGCCGAACTCCGACACGCCCGAGGTTTCCGGGACGGACCCGGCCAGGCCGGCACCAAGCAGCGGCAAAGCCGCCGGGACCACGCCGGCCGCCCGCACCGATCCGGCCGCCCGCACCGAGCCGGCCGCCCGCACTGAGCCGGCCGCCCGCACTGAGCCGGCCGCCCGCACCGAGCGCGGCACCGTCGTGGCGGAATACCGCGCCGAAGGGGGGTTCGCAGGCGTGCGGGACACGCTCACCGTCTGGGCTGACGGTGCCACGGCCCTCGAGCTCCGCCCCGGCTCCACTGTCACCGGCAAGGCCACGGCGACGCAGCTGGCCGACCTGAAGCGCCTCATCGCCACGCGGGAATTCGCCTCTGCAGCACGTCAATATGGGCACAACCACGGCGTGGACCGCACCATCTACGCGATCCTCGCCGCGGGTAAGACCATCACGATCGCCGGGGCCGCCACCCTCCCCAAGCCGGTCGCCGAAGCGCAGGTCATCCTCAACGCCCTCATGTCCGCCCTGCGATGACCGCATCTCAGCCCTTGGTGACCGTCGCGACGATCACCATCAAGGCGCAGGACGTCCCTCGATTGGCGCGGTTCTGGCGGGATCTGCTCGGCTATGTCATCGTTCCCAACCATTCCGACTCGGCGCACCTCGCCGATCCCGTCGGCAACGGCCCGTCGATCCTTGTCCAGCCGAGTTTGCGCCCGGCTGGGACGGCCGAGGTGCCGCCTTCCGCCGTGGGCGGCGCAGACGACGCAGACGACGCAGACGACGCAGACGACGCAGACCGATTCCACGCCGACCGCCCCCATCGCGACGGCGGGCACGCTGCCCGCATCCACCTCGACCTGCGGCCGGACGACCAGCACCGCGCGGTGGCGCGCGCCGTCGAACTCGGGGCCACGCTCGCCGACATCGGCCAACTCGGAGACGAGGGTTGGGTGGTCCTCGCCGATCCTGAGGGCAACCACTTCTGCGTTCTCGAGTCGGCGGCGGCTCACGCTGCGCGCCTCGCCCATGACCCGGGCCGGCCTACCCGCATCGACGAGGCCTGACCGCCCTCCAACCCGGCGCCGACCCGGCGTCGACCCGGCGCCGACTCCAGCGCCAAACCCTCCCGGATCGGGGGTCACACCGGCGCGTCGGCCACGTCGGCCACCTGTGCCCCGAGCGCTGCGATCATCTCCTGCGCCGACAGGGTCACCGCAACGCCATGCGCCCCGGAGCCCATCGACACCCGACGCCCGGGCTCGGCGACCAGCGAGGCGTCGACCACGACGGGCCACGCCACTCGCGCGCCGAACGGCGTGATCGTCCCGCGCTCGTAACCTGTCACGGCATACGCGCCGACCGCGTCGGGCATCGACAGCCGGGAGGTGCCCAGCAGTGCGCGCAGCTTCGGCCACGAGAACTCCCGGTCCCCCGGCACCAACACGAAGAGGTAGTCGTCCTCCGCCCGCCGCACCACGAGCGTCTTGACGATGTCACCGGGCTCGACCCCGCGCAGCGCCGCCGCCTCGGCGAGCGAGCCGACCCGACCGTGGCGCGTCACGGCATACGCGACTCCCAGCGCGTCCAGTGCCGCCAGCGCGCGTGCCTCTGCCTCGCTCACCCGGCCAGGGTATGCCGTGCGGCCCCCTTCCCCGCGGGGCGGAACCCCCGAACTGGCCGCCCCGCACCCCGACTCACAGCAGCTGCAAACGATTTCGTCACCCAAAGGTCAAGCCGGGGTGTCAGGATGAGCTCGCTGGTCATCGTCGACTCGAGGGAGTCTTGTGGGGTCGTTCTGGGTCGAACACGCCTGGCTGCCAAGCGGCCTGGCACGTGGCGGCGTCCGCTTCGTCGTGGGTGACGGGCGCTTCGTCAGCATCGAGACCCGCACGCCGTGTCGGCCCGAAGACGAGCGGCTGCCCGGCGTGGCCTATCCCGGCTTCGCCAACGCCCACAGCCACATCTTCCAGCGCAGTTTGCGGGGGCGCACGCATTCCGTCGCGGGACACGGCCCGGCGTGGTGGGCGCGGATGTATGCCGCCGCCGACCGAATGACCCCCGACCTCTACCTCGACCTGGCGCGGGCGACCTTCCTCGAGATGGTCTTGGCCGGGTTCACTCTTGTCGGGGAGTACCACTACCTGCACCACGCCCCTGGTGGCCGGCCCTATGCCGACCCCAATGCCATGGGGCACGCAGTGATCCAGGCCGCGCAGGAGGTCGGCATCCGGCTCACCCTCCTGGACACCTACTACCGCCACGGCGGGCTGACCTCCGATGGGCACGTGCCGCTCAACCAGGTGCAAGAGCGGTTCGTCGACGGGTCGGTCAACGCCTGGTTGCAGCGCATGGAACGCATCGAGCAGAACGAGATGCTCCGCCGGGGCGCTGCCATCCACTCGATCAAGACCGTCCCGCGCGAGGACGCCGCCCTCATTGCCCAGGTGGCGACCGAGCAGCCGCTGCACGTCTATGTCTCCGAGCAGCACGCGGAGAACCTCGCCTGCCAGATGTATTACGGCCGCACACCCACCGAACTCCTTGCCGAAATCGGCGCTCTCGGACCAGAATTGACGGCCGTCCACGCAGCTCACCTGTCCGAAAACGACATTGCGCTGCTCGGCGACACCGAGTGTCAGGTCGTCGTCTGCCCGACATCGGAGCGCGACATGGCCGAGCCCCTCGGCCCGATCCGCAAGCTGCTCGACGCGGGCGTGCCGGTGGGCATCGGGTCGGACAGTCAGACGTCGATCGATCCGTTCGTCGAGTTACGCGAGATCGAATACCACGAGCGGGTCGACTCGGGTGAGCGCGGCCGGCTGACCAACACCGAGTTGGTCAACTGCGGCACGGTGGCGGGATATCAGAGCCTGGGCTGGTACGGCGGCGGCATGATCGCCCCCGGCCGGCTCGCTGACTTCGTCACGATCGACTCGTCATCCGCGCGCACTGTCGGCAGCAAGTCCGGCGAGTTGCTCTACAGCGCCACGGCCAGCGATATCGGCACGGTCGTCGTCGGCGGGCGGGTCATCGTCCGCGACGGCCATCACGCGCTCGGCCATCCCGGCCAGCTCATGCGCCGGGCGCTGCTCGCGTTCCGTGGTCAGCCGCTGCAGTCCTCGGGCCTGCGCACCCCCCACTGAGGATCGGCCACGGACAGCGCCCGGGCGTGACCTCCGGCGGGTGCCGCAGAGACGGTATGCCGTGGCGCAGGGGTGCGCGACGGCATACGAGTCAGTCGGTGACCTTCTGCAGCGCGGCGGGCAGGTGCCCCGCCGACTGGGCGTAGTACTGCGCGGCCTTGCGCTGGGCGGCGACCCGCGCGGCGCTGACGACCAGCCCGGTGATGGCCGCGAAGAGCACGGCCTCCTGCCACGAGGTGTCTTCGGGGTGTGTGGGGTCGTCCGGTGCCGGTTTGCCGGTCGAGATCTCCCACCCCTTGCTCACGAGCTTCTGCGCGACCGCAGCCGCGATCACGGCCGAACCCGTGCCGAGCACCTTCCAGACCATCGAACCCATGCCAACCTCCTCGCGACCCGCCCGCGCACCGGACAGGACGACTCTCGCACACCGGCCCCCGCGCCCGCGAGGTAGAGTCGTGGCGTCACGACAGGGGAGCGCCCCGAGCGCTGAGAGTGCGGTTCGCCGCAGACCCTCGAACCTGCTCCGGTTAGCACCGGCGAAGGAAGTCGAACTCTCGCCCACTGTCGGCCTCGCCGGCGCGACCGGCGTTTCGCCGGCAGCAGGCCCCTCCTCACCCATAGGAGGACGCGCATGTCCCGCACCATCCACAGCATCCACACCAGCCGAGCCAGTCGAGCCAGCCGAATCCGCACCAGCCGCACCACCCGGCCCAACCGCGTCGGCCGCACCGTGCTGACTGTCGCGGCGCTGACCGTCGCGCTCGCCGGCTGCTCGGTGACCTCGACCCAGACCAGTTCCTCCAGCCGGGCAAGCGGCAGCGCGCCCGCACCGGCCTCGAGTGCGGCACCCGACCCCACGGCATACCGGTGCACGGCCAACACCGCGGTCACCCTGCTTTCCCACGACTCGTTCTCGCTCAGCGACGAGCTGCTGGCGGCGTTCACCGCGGCGACCGGGTGCACGGTCACCCTGGTCAAGAGTGGCGACGCTGGCGAGCTGACCAACAAACTCGTCCTGACCAAGAACTCCCCGCTCGGTGACGTCGTCTTCGGCATCGACAACGCCTTCGCCGGGCGGGCGGTCAGCGCCGGCATCCTCGCCCCCTACCGGCCGGTGCTGCCCAAGGGCGCCGACGGTTACGCGCTGCCCAGTGCCGCTGCCGACCTGTTGACCCCGGTCGACTTCGGCGATGTATGCGTCAATGTCGACACGGCGTGGTTCACCAGTCACCAGGTCACCCCGCCGGCCACCCTCGACGACCTGCTCACACCGGCATACCGGGGCTTGTTCGTCACGCCGGGCGCGAGCACGTCGAGCCCTGGATTCGCCTTCCTGCTGGCCACGATCGGCGCCAAGGGCGACGGGTGGAAGGACTACTGGAAGGCGCTCATGGCCAATGGCGCCAAGATCACCTCGGGCTGGACCGACGCCTACGAGGTCGACTTCACGGCCGGCGGCAAGGGCTCGCGCCCGATCGTGCTGTCCTATGCGTCCTCGCCGCCGTTCACCATTCCCAAGGGCGGCTCGGCGCCCACCACCGCGGCGCTGCTGGACACCTGCTTCCGGCAAGTCGAGTATGCCGGTGTGCTGGCAGGTGCCAAGAACCCGGAGGGTGCCAAGGCCCTGGTCTCCTATCTGCTCACCAAGCCGGTGCAGGAGTCGATCCCGGACGCGATGTACATGTTCCCGGTCTCCGGTGAAGCGGCGCTGCCGGCGCTGTGGGCGCAGTGGGCCAAGGTCGCGCCCAAGCCGTTCGCCGTGGCTCCCGAGCAGATCGACGCCAATCGCGACTCCTGGCTGCGCGACTGGACCGACCTGGCCGCTCGCTGAGCCGAGCTGACCTCGATCTGAGATGACCTCGATCTGACATGACGTCGATGCGGCGGCGGGTGGCCGGGGGCAGCAGCCCCTGGGTGCTCGCTGCCGCGGCGGCCCTGCCGCTGGCCTTTCTCGCGGTCTTCTTCGTGTTGCCGGTCGGGGGAATGCTCGCCCGCGGCTTCGTGCCCGAAAGCGGCGGCGTCGATCTCGGGGGGTTCGCCGACGTCTTCGGGCGGGCGCGCACCGGCCGGGTGCTGTGGTTCACCCTGTGGACCTCGGCGGCGGCGACCGTGGTCACGACTGCGGTCGGCCTACCGGTGGCCTACGTCCTCTACCGGCTGGCGCTGCCCGGTCGCCGCGTGCTGCGGGCGGTCGTGGCGATCCCCTTCGTCATGCCGACGGTCGTCGTCGGGGTGATGTTCCGGTCCCTGCTCGCCTCGGGCGGACCGCTCGGGTGGTTGGGCTTGGACGGGCATTGGGCCGCGATCCTCGCCGCCTTCGTCTTCTTCAACCTTGCTGTCGTCACCCGCACCGTCGGCGCCACCTGGGAGCACCTCGATCGTCGCGCGGAGGACGCCGCGGCCACCCTCGGAGCGTCGCCCTGGATGGTTTGGCGCACCGTGACCTGGCCGGCCCTGGCTCCCACGGTGCTGTCGGCCGCAAGCGTGGTCTTCCTGTTCTGTTCGACGGCGTTCGGGGTGGTCCTCACCCTCGGTGGACTGCGCTACGGCACGGTCGAGACCGAGATCTACCTGCTCACGACGACCCTGCTCGACCTGCGCGCGGCTGCCGTCCTGTCGGTGGTCCAGTTCGGGGCGGTCGCCGCGATGCTGGCGGTCACGGCATACCTGCGACAGCGCGCGGAGGCGACCCAATCGCGGTCCGGCGCAACGGCCTCGCCGCAACCGCGGAAGGTGACCCGCGCTGCTGCGGCGCCCTTGGTCTTGGCTGCTCTTGCTGTCGCCTTTCTGCTCGGGCCGATCGTCTCGCTTGTCGTGGGTTCGCTGCGCCGCGACGGCGAGTGGACGCTGGCCAACTACACGGCCCTGGGCGAGGTGACCCGAGCGAATGCGCTGACGACGACGGTCTGGGACGCGCTGGCGGTGTCGGCGCGAGTCGCGATCCTCGCCGCGCTGCTGGCCGTGGCCTTGGGCCTGCTCGTGTCCGTCGTCGTGTCGCGGCGCCCTGCCTCTGCGCGCGGGCGGGCCACGCTCAGCGTGCTCGATGCGGTCTTCATGCTGCCGTTGGGCATCTCGGCGGTCACCGTGGGTTTCGGTTTCCTCATCACGCTCGACCGGCCGCCGCTGGACCTGCGATCTTCGGTGGCCCTCGTGCCCATTGCGCAGGCCATGGTCGCGTTGCCGCTGGTCGTGCGCACCATCGCTCCGGTTCTGCGGGCGATCGACGACCGGCAACGCCAGGCCGCGGCCACGCTCGGGGCGACTCCCTGGCAGGCGCTGCGGGTGGTGGATCTCGCGGTGGTGCGCCGTCCGTTGCTCGCGGCGATCGGCTTCGCGTTGGCCGTGTCATTGGGCGAGTTCGGGGCGACGAGCTTCCTCAGTCGGCCCGACCGACCTACGCTGCCCGTCGTGATCTACCAGCTCGTCGGGCGCCCGGGCGCTGAGAACTTCGGCATGGCGCTCGCGGCCTCCGTCGTCCTCAGCGTGCTCACCGGAGCCGTCATGGCAGGGGTGGAGCGGCTGCGGGTCGACTCGGTCGGGGCCTTCTGAAATGGCCGTTACCTCGGGGCAGGCAGGTCGTCGATCGGGTCTGGACGTGCGCTCGGTGACCGTGAGCTTCGGCTCGACGACTGCCGTCGATGACGTCTCGGTGACCCTGCAGCCCGGTCGAGTGCTCGCCGTGCTCGGGCCGTCGGGCTGCGGCAAGTCCACGCTGCTGCGAGCCGTCGCCGGCCTGGAGGAACTCGGGGGTGGCTCGATCCACTTCGACGGCGAGGATCTCGCCGGGGTCCCGACCCATCGACGTGGGTTCGCCATGATGTTCCAGGACGGTCAGCTGTTCCCGCACCTCGACGTGGCGGGGAATATCGCTTACCCGTTGTCGCTCAAGGGGATTCGCGGCTCCGCGCGAGATGAGGAGGTCGCCCGGCTGCTCGCCCTGGTCGACCTGCAGGGGTATGCCGTGCGCCGTCCCGGCACGCTCTCGGGCGGGGAACAGCAACGGGTCGCGCTGGCCCGGGCGCTGGCCGCGCAGCCGAGGTTGTTGCTGCTCGACGAGCCCCTGTCCGCCCTCGACCGGTCGCTGCGGGAGCGTCTGGCGGCCGACGTGCGCACCGCTCTGACGGTGACCCATGCGACGGCGATCCTCGTCACTCATGACCACGACGAAGCCTTCGCCGTCGCCGACGACCTGGCCATCATGCGAGCGGGGCGTCTCATCCAGCACGGGACCGTCCCGGACGTCTTCCGACACCCCGCCGACGCCCAGACCGCCCAATTCCTTGGGTACTCAACGGTGCTCGCGCCGCCGGAAGCGGAGCGGCTCACGGCAGACCTGCCGGAGGTCGTGCGGGGGCACTCCGTGGCGCTGCGACGTGCGGCACTGCAGGCTGCGCCGATCGCCGAGCCGGACTATCGTCAAGGACTGGAGGGTACGGTCGACCGGGTCAGCGCAGCGCGTGACGGGTGGCATCTGGAGGTCCTGATCGAAGGAATCGGCAGGATGCCGGCGATCGCCGCCGCCGATGTCGTCACTCGGGTGGGAGATCGCGTCACGCTCGAGGTGAAGCGCTCGGATGTCGTGATCCTGGGGGAAGGAGGTCAGCGTGAGCGGTAAGTCCGGTGCAGCGCCACGCCGCGTCGCCGTCGAAGGGGCCACCTGGTGGCCGCGTACCCGAGTCACCCCGGTGTTCGCCGACCTCTCCCTGCACGTCGAACCGGGGCAGCGGGTGCTGCTCACGGGACCCAACGGTTGCGGAAAGACGGTGCTGCTCAACGCGATTCAGGGGGCAGTCCCCGATCCCACGGCGGGTGAGTGGCTCGGCACCGTGACCGTCGCCGACCCCACTGCGAGCGACGTCACCGCGAGCGACCTCACCGCCAGCGACCCCACCGCCAGCGACCCCACCGCCAGTGTCCCGGACGCGACCCCGGCCCTCGGGGGCGCGGAGCCGGTCAAGGTCACCAAGAAGGCCCTCAAAGCTGCCTTCGCCGCAGTCGGGCTGCGTGGCTTGGATCCAACGGTCGTCGACGACCGGGTTTCGGGCGGGCAAGGCCAGCTCGTGCGGATCGCACGCCAATTGGCAGCTTCCCCACCACTGTTGGTCTTCGACGAGCCGGTGTCGATGCTTGATCCCGGAGCCGTTGCGACGGCCACGTCCGCGATTGGCGCGGCGACGGCCCGCAGCGGCGCCACCCTCGTCGTCGCGGCCCACCGGCTCACACCGTGGTTGTCCCACGTCGACCGGGTCGTCGTCATGGACGGGACCGGCCGGATCATCGCCGACGGCCCGACCGCGCAGGTGCTCGAACGGCATACCCAAGCCTTGCTCGCGGCGGGCATCTGGGTGCCGGGGCGGGCTGACCCCACGCCCGACGCGATCGGTATCGCCTGGGATGCACCCGCGGTGCAGCGCCGCGCGGTCATCGCGCGAGCCGAGTCGGTGACCGTGCGACACAACGATGCCGACCTTGTCGCTGAGGGATTGCCCGGCCTGCGGCGCGAGGTCACCGCGATTCGCGACGGCGACCTCGACCTGCTCTCGGGACAGTGCGTCGCGCTGGTCGGGCCGACCGGCGCGGGGGGCTCGTCCTGGCTCTCCGCGCTCGCCGGGGTGGTGGCCGCTGAGGACGGCACGATCTCGTGGTCAGGCGCGGCCATGCACGTCGACAACGCCGAGCGCGGCGGGCGGCTGCCAGAAACCAGCGCGGTCGGAGCCACCCTCACCGACCCGGACGACGACGCAGCTGCCGGTATGCCGTCGGTCCAGCCGGTCGCTCCCCACCAGCTCACCTCGCGCGACATCGTCCGCGCCCTGGGGTGGATGCCGCAGGACCCGTCGAGCACGGTGCTCGGCGCGACGGTGCGCGACGACCTGCTGACGACCGCCCTCGCGGCCGGCTTGGCGCCCGACCTCGCCTCGCGCCGCGCCGACGTGCTGCTCGACGCGCTCGGCCTGACCCGCCTGGCGGTCGCCGACCCCCGCACCCTGTCCAGCGGCGAGTCGCGGCGGCTCTCGCTCGCGGGCGCCGTGATCCATCAGCCCGCGCTGCTGTTGGCCGACCAGCCCACTGTCGAGCAGGACCGGCACGGCTGGGCTGCCGTCACCGGCATCCTCGAATCGCTGCGTGCTGCGGGCTCCGCGGTGCTCGTCACCACGCACGACGGCGGTCTGACCCCGTATGCCGACCGGATCGTCGGCGTGCGACCGCCCCGGGTGTCGGCGGGGAAGAGCACGCACGCGCGGACGGACGCCGAAGCGGCTGCCGACGCCGATCTGGTCGTGGTCACGCCCGTCAGCGAGGCTCCCGAAGAGGCGCCGGGACTCGCTCAGCTGGGCGTCCCTGAGGCACCCTCGGCATCCCCGTCAGCCCTGTCGACTTCGGCGTCCTCATCCGCGTCCTCATCGGCGTCGACGGCACCAGCGGCAGCGTCATCGACAGCCGGGTCGGCACCGTCGGACGCCGCCCGCACGCCGGCCGGCCGGGCCGCAGACGGGGAGGGCGAGGGTCCCGGCGGCAGTGTGGCCGGCCAATCCGAGACCTCGGTCGCCGGCGTCCCGGCATCCTCCCGGGCGCCGTCGCTGCCCGGCACTCGCGACCGTCGCAGCGGGACGGCCGGTGAGGGCATGGGACTCTGGTGGGTCGCCTTCATCCTGGTCTGCGGCGTGTTCGGCTTTGCGGGGTTCGTGCACTTCTTCGGTGGAGCAGGTCTGCAGGACACCGCAGCCACGGCCCTCTGGTGGGCCGGCCTGGCGATGGCGGCGCTGCTCGGCGGGCGCGCGTTCCGGTCCTGGCGGGCAGCGCGGACTCGGTCGAGCGCAGCCCAGGACGCCGCAGGCTCGTCGGGTGTTGCCACATCGATGGGTGGTGCCGGATCGACGAGTGCTGGCGGATCGATGGGTGGTGCCGGATCGACGAGTACTGCCGGATCGATGGGTGGTGCCGGTTCGACGGGTGCCGCGGGACCGGGCGACCCTGCTGGCCAGACCGATCAGTGTGCGGGGCAGGCTGATTCATTCGGGGCGGTCGAGGGCGTGGGCGCGCGCGGCGACGGTGAGCCGGACGGCATACCGACTGAGGCTCTGCGCGAGGACAGCAGCGGTGGACGTCCCCTCGGGACCCCACCGGACGAGCGGGCGAGGAGGTTGCGTGGGGTCGGCGACGGGCCGCCAAGCCTCGAGTCGTGACCTCGACGCAGACCCACGGCGCACGCCCATACTCGGCGACGGTCGGGTCTGGGCCCAGCGAGGTGTGGGCGACCGACTGGTCGGCCTCGGCCTCGCGCTGCGCACGATGGGCAGCGAAGTCCGGCGGCCAGTCGGGGTGGGGCGTGGATGGCATACGGCAAGGGTGGGCACCCAGGCTCACCTCGACGTCGCCGTCGCCAGGTGCCTGGGCCGGCAATGTGCGACGACCATTTGACACGGCATACTGAGACGGCTAACTATTAGTCATCTAAGTGTCGCCCGTGAGGGGTGACCACCCACATCTGGAGGATCACATGTCCACCCTCGACACCGCCCTCGCTCTTTCCCTCGCGATCCAGAACGGCGAACTCCTCGCCCGCGCCGACGAGTTGCTCGCCGACGACTTCCACTACAGCGGCGCCGCCGGGATGCAGCTCGACAAGGCCGGTTACGTCGGCTTTATGCACGCTCTGAGCCAGTCCTTCTCCGACCAGCAGATGACCTTCCACGCCACGGTGGCCGAGGGCGACAAGGCCGCCGTTGCCTGGACCAACGACATGACGCACACGGCCGAATACCAGGGCGTCCCGGCCACCGGCAAGCGGATCACCGCGCAGGGCAACTGGGTCCGGCTGATCGTCGAGGGCAAGGTCGCCCGCGAGTGGGACACCACCGACATCTTCGGGCTCATGCAGCAGCTCGGCGCCTTCGGGCAGCACTGAGCCCGGCGTGGCTCGGCCGCAGCAGCCAGCCCCCGGGGCACCAGTCGGTGAGGATGGCGCCATGGACTTCCCGCTGCTCATGGCTTCGCGCACGGCCGGGCATCGCACCCGCAAACTCGCCATGCGATCACTCGGCGAGATCGGGCTCTTCCCCGGGCAGGAGGTCGTCCTCATCGAACTCCTGACCCGGGGTGAGCTCAACCAGACCGAGCTCGCCTCCGCCCTCGAGGTCGAGCCGCCGACTTGCACGAGCATCGTCGGCAAACTCGAGAAGGCCGGGCACGTCACCCGCACGACCCGCGGCCGCGAGAAGCGCGTCGCGCTCACCTCGGCCGGACGCGTCACCGCCGAGCAGGCGGTGCAGGTGTATGCCGCGATGGAGCGTTCACTCTCGAGCGGCCTCACCCCGCAGGAGATCGACCACGTCCTGACCAGCCTGCATGCCGTGGCCCACGCCGCCGACCAAGCGCTTGCCCCAAACCCTGATCCCACGTCTGATGAACCGATGACTGAGCAGTAGCCCCCGGGGAGGAACCCATGACCGACGCCGAGTTCTGCGACGAGCTACTCGCCTTCACGCCCTCACTCGGGCGGGCGATCGGGGGTCGAGCGGGAGATCGGGCTGGTCGCCCTTAGGAAAGCCCGATGATCTGGCCGTCGGCGTCGAGGTCGATGCGTTCCGCGGCTGGATGGCGCGAGAGACCCGGCATGGTGCGCATCTCGCCGCACACGGCATACACATAGCCGGCGCCGGCGGCCAGGCGGGCCTCGCGCACCGGCAGTCGCCAGCCGGTCGGGGCGCCGCGCAGGGCCGGGTCGGACGAGATCGACAGGTGGGTCTTGGCGATGACGACCGGAAGCCCACCGAATCCCAACGCTTCATAGCGCTGCAGCGCCCGCCGAGCCTCGGGAAGGTAATCGACGCCGTCGGCGCCGTAGACCTGGCGGGCCACCGCGTCGATCTTGGCGGTGAGCGGGTCGGCGAGGTCGTAGCTGTAGCGCACCTCGGTGGGCACGCCGGCCACCCGAGTGACCGCCTCGGCCAGCACGAGCGCCCCCGCGCCCCCGTCGGCGACGTGGGTGGAGACCGCGCAGGGCACGCCGGCCTCGGCGGCGATCCGGGTGATCACGTCGTGTTCGCTGGCGTGATCGGAGGGGAAGGCGTTGATGGCGACGACCGGGTGCAGGCCGAATCCCGCGACGATCTGCAGGTGGCGACGCAGGTTGTCGGCACCCGCCAGGACCGCCTCGGGGTCCTCCGCCAGCATCGCGTCGGGCAATGGGGCGCCGGCCGTGATCCGGAACCGGCCAGAGTGCGCCTTGAGCGCGCGGACCGTGACGACGACGACAGCGACGGCGGGCACCAGACCGGAGACCCGGCTCTTGAGGTTGACCAACCGCTCCAAACCCATGTCTGCCCCGAAGCCCGCCTCGGTGATGAGGTAATCGCCTGTCACGGAGCCCAATTGGTCAGCCACGACGGACGAGTTGCCGGTGGCGATATTGCCGAAGGGCCCGGTGTGCACGAGTGCCGGCGTGCCTTCGAGGGTCTGCAGCAGGTTGGGCTTGAGGGCGTCCTTGAGGATCACCGCCATGGCGCCGGCGGCGTGCAACTCTTCCGCGGTGACCGGTCGGCCGGCATACGTCGCTCCCACGACGATGCGCCCGAGCCGTGCCCGCAGGTCGGCGAGCGAGGTCGCGAGCGACAGGAGGACCATGACCTCGCTGGCAGCCGTGATGTCGAAGCCGCCTTGCCGAGGCACACCGTCGACCCGTGCGCCGAGACCGACGACGACATTGCGCAGCGCTCGGTCGTTGACGTCGAGCACTCGACGCCACGAGATCGAGCGCGGGTCGAGGTCGAGGGCGTTGCCGTGGTGCAGGTGGTTGTCGACCATGGCGGCGAGCAGGTTGTGGGCCGCGGTGACGGCGTGGAAGTCACCCGTGAGGTGCAGGTTGAGCGTTTCCATCGGCAGCAACTGGCTGTAGCCCGCGCCCGCCGCACCACCCTTGATCCCGAAGGTTGGCCCCATCGACGGCTGGCGCAGCGCGAGCGTCGCCCGGTGCCCGAGTCGGGCCATCCCTTGCGCCAGACCGATTGCAGTCGTCGTCTTGCCTTCGCCGAGTGGGGTCGGCGTGATTGCCGTGACGACGATGTAGGTCGCCGGAGCGACACCGGCGGCTTGGCGTTGCTCCTGCAGGGCGGCGATGGCGGCGAGGTCGATCTTGGCGACCGATCGTCCGTAGGGTTCCAGGTAGTCGGCGCGGATCCCGGCGCGGTCGGCGATGACCGGCATGGGCTCCAGCCGAGCGGTGCGGGCGATCTCCAGATCGGTCGGCAAGGTGGTCATGCTCACCCTTGCACCCTAACCCCCGGGGGTATGCCGTCCCTACCCCTTCCAGGCGGTCCGCTGGGTCACCATCCGGTATGCCGTTCGCTCGCCACCCGGTATGCCGTCGCGCGCCGTCCGCACCGCTGCTCAGGAGGTCGTCGCGGTGGCGAACTGCAGAACCCAGTCCTCGCGTTCCTGCCCGTCGATCGCCAACCGCCAGGAGAATCGGCACCCAGCGGGCAGCGGGAACGGCGGCACCCGGAACGCGAACAGGGCGTCGGCCGGGGCGCCTGGCACCAGCCCAGGCGGGCGCTGCACGGTGATCCGAGTGGTCAGCCGCAGCGGAGCCGGCAAGGCCTCGCCCTCGGGGGGTCGACCCCGCCGACCGGAGGCGTCCGGTGCGGCCCAGTCGGGCGCCGGTCCGACCCCGACCCGCACCGGGTGGCCGTCCTCGTCGACGAGGGCCAGGGAGATCTCCAGCGTTTGGTCGGTCTGATCCCACGGGACTTCGAGCTTGAGCGCGATGTAGGTCTCCAACGGCCCAGCACTGCGGATCGACCACCCGCCGCCATTGACATAGAGCTTCCCGCCGGCGACGACGGCGTGGTCGGCGAGCATCATGGCAACGCGCATGGGGCCCAGCCTTTCACGGCATACCAGCGCAGTTAGGCTCCCCTCGTGAGACTCCTGCTCGTCCGGCACGGCCGCACCGCCCATAACGTCGATCGGCTCCTCGACACGGCATACCCGGGCGCGCCCCTGGACGAGACCGGCCACGAGCAGGCTCGGGCGGTGGCCGAGCGCCTCGCCGAGCACCCGATCGACGCGATCTACGTCTCCGATCTCATCCGCACCCAGCAGACCGCCGCCCCACTGGCGGCACTGCGGGGACTCACCCCGCGGATCCGGGGTGGGCTGCGCGAGATCCAGGCCGGAGACTACGAGCTCTCGCCCGATTGGTCGGGCTATGTCACAACGATCTTCGGCTGGACCCAGGACCCGCACCTGCGGATGCCGGGCGGCGAGACGCTCGTCGAGGTCCTGGCCCGCTTCGACGAGGTCGTCGCGGAGGCTCATGGTGAAGGTCATGACACCGTCGCCATGGTGAGCCACGGCGCGATGCTGCGCTCCTGGACGATCACCCGGGCGCGCAACCTCACGCCCGAGTTCGTCCGCTCGGCACCGATCGACAACACCGTCGTCATCGACCTCGAGGGCGACCCGCGGCAGGGTTGGCACGTCCACCGCTGGGGCGACCGCACTCCGTGACAGCGGGTATGCCGTGCGCCGCACCTCCGCGGGGTCTGGATGCGCTGCCGCGGGCTTGGCCCACCGGCATACCACTTGTCTGGTGGGCCTGCCCGAGGAATGAAAACCGGTGGCAGCGCGCGGTGGTGGCCGTGGGAGGCTAGTCCCATGCGTGAGCTGACACAGTCCAAGAAGCTGGCCGAGGTGTGCTACGACATCCGTGGGCCGGTGCTCGAAGAGGCCAAACGCCTCGAGGACGACGGCCATCGCATCCTCAAGCTCAACATCGGCAACCCAGCACCTTTCGGCTTCGAAGCGCCCGACGAGATCCTCGTCGACATGATCGCCCAATTGCCTTCTGCGCAAGGCTATTCCGACAGCAAGGGGATCATCTCCGCACGTCGGGCGGTGACCCAGTACTACCGCCTCAAGGGTGTCGAGGGCGTCGGCACCGAGGATGTCTACCTCGGCAACGGCGTGAGCGAGCTCATCGTCATGGCGATGCAGGCGATGCTCGACAATGGCGACGAGGTTCTCATCCCCGCGCCCGATTACCCCTTGTGGACCGCGAGCGCGGCGCTGGCCGGCGGCCGACCGGTGCACTACCTGTGTGACGAGGCCAGCGGGTGGTTGCCCGACCTGGCCGACCTCGCGGCGAAGATCACGCCTCGGACCAAGGCGATCGTCGTCATCAACCCCAACAACCCCACGGGAGCTGTCTACCCCGAGGAGGTATTGCTGCAGATCGTCGAGTTGGCCAGGCAACACGAACTCGTCCTGATGGCCGACGAGATCTACGACAAGATCCTCTACGACGACGCGGTCCACGTGTCGCTCGCCTCGCTCGCGCCGGATGTCTTCTGCCTGAGCTTCAACGGGCTATCCAAGGCCTACCGAGTGGCCGGCTTTCGGTCCGGCTGGATGGCGATTTCGGGGCCTCGGCACCACGCCCGGTCCTTCGTCGAGGGTCTCAACATCCTGGCCAACATGCGGCTGTGCGCCAACGTGCCCTCGCAGCACGCTATTGCGACCGCGCTGGGGGGCTACCAATCGATCAACGAGCTGGTGTTGCCCGGCGGTCGCCTGCTCGAGCAGCGCAACCGAGCGTGGGAACTGCTCAATCAGATTCCCGGAGTGAGCTGCACCAAGCCGGGCGGCGCACTCTATCTCTTCCCGCGCCTTGACCCTGCGGTGCACAAGATCCATGACGACGAGCGGTTCGCCCTCGACTTGGTCCGCGCCCAGAAGATTCTTGTCGTGCAGGGAACGGGCTTCAACTGGCCCGCGCCCGACCACTTCCGGATCGTCACCCTGCCCCACGTCGAGGACTTGGAAGAGGCCATCGAGAGGATCGGCGTCTTCCTGGCCAGCTATCGGCAGTAGATCCTCCTGCCGTTACCCGTCGTAGCGGATGACTGCGGCGATAGCGGGCCGGCCGCTCGTCGCCCACCGGTCCGGCCCGACCCAGTCCGGCCCGACCCAGCCCGATCCAGTCCGGCCCGATCCAGTCCGGTCCAGTCCCGCCGTCGCGAACGATTCGCGAGGTCACCGATAAGCAGGCGATTGCCGGGCAGACTGCACCCGTTGCTCGTCTACTGCTCGTTCGTGGAAGTGGACGGTCTTCGCCCCTTTGGCGTCGGTGGTGATGTGGTGTCGGTGGTGGAGGTTGTGGATCAGCCGGTGGTGGTAGCCACACAGGGGGATCGCGAGGTCCAGATCGGTCAACCCGCCTTTCGACCAGGGGTGTCGGTGATGCAACTCTGACCACGCGAAGGGTCGGTCACACCCTTCGGCGGCGCAGGTGTCGTAGACGAGGGAGAGGGCGGTGCGTTGTGGGTCGCTGAAGAACCGGTGATGTCGGCCGAGGTCGA
>ERZ795062.1137-NODE-1137-length-19585-cov-20.819508_pt1 | contig 19585 bp, 16 predicted proteins | sample MGYA00375146_ERZ795062 | MGnify/ENA primary metagenome ERZ795062 (study PRJEB30191, sample SAMN05720281) | activated sludge metagenome | isolation source: Anaerobic digester | place: USA | collected 2015-07-16 ... | reverse complement strand
GCATACATGCAGATCGGCCAACAATGGCTGATCCGAAAGAAACAATTTGCCATTATCGCAAGGGTAGCTGTCCTTAAGTCCTTCTTGCTCAACTCTGTTAAAACAGTCATTGGTTGGGTCAATCCTGTTGGAGCAGTCCTTGTAGTGCTCGCAACGTTAGGGCATGGTCTCCATGCGGCAATGCTTTGGGTTGGGATAAAAAAATCCGGGACCTTTACAAGAAACTTGCCCCCGCAACAAACGCCTCAGCTATCGCTAAAGAACCTTGCTAAGCAGTATCATGATTTCCCCTTATACAGAGCACCTCAATTATTTATAAACGCCACATCTCAAAGCCTCCCGACTTTGATGTTGGCAAGTTTTTTTGGTCCCTCTTCAGCTGGTTTCTATACGATTTGTAGAACTGTTATAGGAATGCCGTCTCGTTTGGTAAGACAAGCCGTTGGTGACGTGTTTTATCCACGTGTGACGGAGGCCTCTCACAGGGGGGAAGACGTTTCAAGGCTCATCCTGAAAGTCACACTCGCCCTGGCAGCAGTGGGGTTTCTCCCTTTCGCCGTCGTCGTAGTTTTTGGGCCACAACTATTCGCATTTGTTTTTGGTGGGGAATGGCGCGTCGCAGGCGAATATGCGCGATGGATTAGTGTGTGGATGTTTTTCCAATTTATCAATAAACCAAGCGTAATGGCCATACCAGCACTGAAATTACAAAAGTCCTTCCTAATATATGAGCTATTTAGCACTGCTTCACAAGTACTTGCCCTTTTTATTGGTTTCTCAATTTTTTCGAGCGATATAATCGCCATAGCCTTATTTTCCATGTTTGGAGCCTTTGCCTACGTTTTTTTAATTATTTGGGTTATCGTTAACAGTAAAAATAAACTGGAGTGACAAAACTTGGAGAAACAACTCGACAAATCCCATTACCAATTCTCAAAATATGTTTCGAAGAAACGATGGGCAATCATATGGCATCAAATTCAGGAAGTTGTTTCGCTCGCTCCAGAAAATATTTTAAAAATCGGACCTGGTCCTGACATCTTTAAACAAATACTTTCACATTTGGGGTTTAGCGTCGACACCGTGGATGTAGACCCCGAACTGAAACCAGATTTCGTTGCAACAGCGGGACAACTTCCGTTTAAAAATAACTCCTATGATTGCGTTTGCCGGATTCGCGACGAGTTTGGTTTTACTCGCTATATATCCCCAAATTTGGCTCATTGGAATTTTTCATCCCCAAACCTCAACTGAAACTACCTGTTCACCAATTCGACGGCGAGCATCACTGGGAAATAAATAAATCGGGGTATCCGTTATCCAGAATCTATGGTGACTTTAAATATAAAAACTTGTGCCTAGTGAAATCCTACAAGGTACGAGAAAACCCTTATCACCGATTCTTTGTATACGAAGAATTTGATTCACATGATGAGTTTAACAAAGAAACCTGAAACTGATCTTGAGGGAGGATAATAAGCTCTTTCTTGGGACGCATATAGATACTTTGGCAAAAACGGCTGGACGAACATACAATGTATATACAGCATCTCTTGCAGACTTCGTACTTAACGGTGCCGTAACTTATCCGTACACGGTCTACAAAGACATATATCTTGCTTTGCCTGCCTCTATCACAATCGAAACGGCAGATCGTGTTTTAACCACAGAAACTTATTGGGTTCCTGAGGAAACCAATCCCTATAAAAACATAAACGAAGCAGCGACAGCTCTGAGAGAGAGCTTAAAAAAACACGTAGATCGAATAACCAAAAACATGAAAGAGGTGGCGCAGTTTTTAAGCGGCGGTGAAGATTCACGCACGCTTTTGGGGCTTATACCTTCAGATTTAAAACGAGACGCCTTTATCTTTCTTGACAGCATGAACCGAGAGGGGAGAACCGCCCAAAAGGCTGCAAGGGCCTACGGGGCAAATTTCCATGTCGAATTTCGCAGTCCGACACATTACTTAGAGATCTTAGAGGAGGCCAGCGATCTCGTTGGCAGCGGGCACGAATACATACACGCCCATAGCCTCAAGTTTCATAAACCTTGCGGTCTGACCGAATATTCTGGAGTTTTTGGTGGTTATTTGTCTGATTCCCTGCTGAAAGCTCTTTACGCTCGTAAAATGCGAGGTTTCGGCAGGTTTCCATTTTTGCCTGAATTCATCCTTCCCGTAGAAACACGGACAAAGCCCATGACATGCCCTTTGTATGAAAAGAGTATCCTCGCAGAAATTGACGAACGCCGGTTGAAACACATGGAAAGGGTGCGTAAAATTCGCCCCGTGACATCTCATGAGTGGTTCGTTTTATGGCCCTCCACAATGCGAATTGCAATCCCAAACCTTATTTCCCATGGTTGTTTAATGTACCTGTGCGCTTTTCTGTCTGGTCTTGGCATCAATTTACCAAACGCACTGGGATCGCCAAAGAAACAGGAAATCAGGGACCTTGGTTTGACTGGGATAATATAATAAATAGTGATAAATGGAACGAACTGGTCAAAAAGTATCGGAAAAACATATCATATCTAGGTCTGGCAAAAATAAGAGATCCTTTAGAAAGGGTTTTTAGTGACAAGATTTTGACAAAAATGCAAAAATTGGATTTACTTCAAACTTTATATAAACTGGACAGTGTGCGTAAATAAGACATGCTTATACATTAAACTTTATTTGCCTGAGAAGCAAAGTTTTTAATTCAGAGGTGTCAGATAATGAGCACGACTACTTCATATTGCAATGAAGATATTGGTTAATGAAGGATAAAAATATTTATTTTTGCTCTAAGCCAAATTTGGAGGAGAGGAAACAAACATGACAAACATGCAGGCTAATTCAGTCGTGAGCGTTTATTATTCCTATAAATATAGGGCACCTGGGCAGATATATAAGGACAACGAGACCGAAGCCCTGAAGAAGCGCGAATCGAAGCTTTACCGACATATCGGCCAGCTCAAGTACGAGGTCGACTGGTTGAAAAAAAATCTGAGAAGCTCGGCCAGGTCTCGTTTGGACCGTAGCAAGGCACTGGAACCGAAAAACAGAAAACTTTCCCTGCGCAGACAGCGCGAGCTTTTGGGACTGAACCGCTCGAGCTTCTACTGCAGGAAACGCAGCTGGGAATCTGCGCGGAACCTGCTGATGATTGAGGTCCCTGACAAGCAATACACACAACATCCCAGCTGGGGCATCAGGCGGATGACCGCGTAGCCGAGACGAAAGGGCGAACAGGTCAACCCCAAACGGGTCAAAAGGCTCTTGCGGGAAATGGGGCTTGAAGCCGTCTACCAGAAGCCGAGGTTGAGCAAGAACAACCCGGAGCACAGGATCTACCCCTATCTTTTAAGGAATCTTGACATAACAGGACCAAACCAGGTCTGGTGTTCAGATATCACCTACAGTGCGGATGAACCGTGGCTTTGTCTGCCTGAAGGAATATCAGACGCCACGGGAGGCAAGAATCAACCTGGGAGCGTTCTTCTGGCACTACAAAAAAACGGCCGCACCAAAGCCTGGATGACAAAACGCCTTGCGAGGTTTATAATTTTCAAGGAGCGGAAGTACAAGTCAGTACCTGAGAACCGCCGGACCGATCACCTTCTTTTCGTCACCCCGTGGTCCAAAGAGTGGGGAGTACCGCAAAAAATCCCTGAACTGGAGGTGCAGCCGTGCAAGTATCCCCTTCTTTTGGTGAAAAACCAAAAATCGCCGTCGTCGGCCTGGGTTATGTCGGGTTGCCATTGGCAGTGGCCCTGTCAAAGGCGTTTGAAGACGTCATCGGTTTTGACAGCAACCCCGCAAGAATCCGGGACCTGAAACATGGTATAGACAAAACAGGCGCCGTCGAGGCAGAAGAGCTTTCTTCGGCAAACATCTGTTTCACCAGCGACGCCGAAGACCTTTCAGGCCAAAACCTGTTCATTGTAGCCGTACCCACACCGCTTGATGCAGCTCACAGACCAGATTTGAGGGCCCTTTCCAAAGCTTCGGAAACAATAGGAGGAATAATGCAACCCGGCAGTGTCGTCTGCTACGAATCCACCGTCTATCCCGGCGTTACCGAAGATATCTGCGGACCCATTCTTGAAAAGACATCGGGACTCAAACGAGGCACAGATTTCTTTCTTGGCTACTCTCCTGAACGGATCAACCCCGGAGACAAGGTCCACCGGCTTGAAACCATAACCAAGGTCGTATCCGCCGAAAACGAAGAGGTCCTTGACCTTCTTGCAAGCGTCTACGGGGCGATCGTTGAAGCAGGCATCTACCGTGCGCCTTCTATCCGCGTCGCCGAGGCCGCAAAGGTCATAGAGAACACCCAGCGGGACCTAAACATCGCGCTCATGAACGAGCTCGCCCTGGTCTTCGACCGCATGGGACTGCGTACCGAAGACGTCCTTCAGGCTGCGGAAACCAAATGGAACTTTCTCTCTTTTCGGCCCGGCCTCGTGGGTGGACACTGCATAGGTGTGGACCCCTACTACCTCACCTACAAATCCGAGGAACTCGGGTATATCCCGCAGGTCATCCTGGCCGGCAGACGGATCAACGATACAATGGGGCGGTTCATCGCCGAAAAGACCGTCAAGCTCCTATGCCAAAAAGGGCTCCAGGTCACCAATGCCAAAGTGGGCATCCTGGGCGTCACCTTCAAGGAAAACGTACCCGACCTTCGGAACAGCCGTGTACCTGACATCGTCGCTGAGCTGAAGGATTACGGCATCTCCCCCGTCGTCGTAGACGACCTTGCTGACCCCGAAGAAACCCTGGAAGAATATGGCCTTACACTGAACGAGGAGAACGCCCTTACTGACCTGGACGCTTTGGTTATCGCCGTGCCCCATGAAATATATTTGCGAAAAGGTATTGCTTACTGGACAGGGAGACTCAAAACAACTGGCGGTGTCTTCGTAGACGTAAAATCGAAATTCGATCCTGAAGAAGTCCGGGGTCCTCATATTTACTGGAGTCTGTAATCAAAGCTTCTGTTTTACGCAACAAAAACATATACTTTCTGAAACAACAGAAGCGGTAAAGCAAAAACCAGGAGGAAAAGCTCATGAAAATTCTTGTCACCGGAACAGCTGGCTTCATCGGTTTCCACACGGTCCTTCGGCTTCTCGAAAGAGGGGACGAAGTAGTCGGCATTGACAACATCAACGACTATTACGACATCAACCTGAAATACGGCAGGCTCAAAGAAAGCGGCATCGATCCCGCCAAAGTGGAATGGGCGAAACCCGTAAAGAGCACCCAATACGCAAACTACACCTTCATCCGGCTAGACATCGCCGACCGCGAAGCCATGGCTAGGCTCTTCGAGCAAGAAAAATTCGACCGCGTCGTCCACCTCGCCGCTCAGGCCGGCGTCCGGTACAGCCTGCTCAACCCCCATGCCTACATCGACTCGAACATCACGGGAACCCTCAACATCCTCGAAGGCTGCCGTCATGGAAACATCGAACACCTGGTCTTTGCCTCCAGCTCTTCCGTCTACGGCCTGAACGAGACTATGCCCTTCAGGACCTGCGACAACGTGGACCACCCCATCAGCCTCTACGCGGCTACGAAAAAGAGCAATGAACTCATGGCCCATACCTACAGTCATCTTTACGGAATACCGACAACGGGACTTCGCTTTTTCACCGTCTACGGCCCATGGGGACGGCCCGACATGGCGCTGTTTCTTTTCACGAAAGCCATCCTTGAAGGCAAGCCCATCGACGTCTACAACAACGGCAACATGAAGCGTGATTTCACTTATGTAGACGATATTGTTGAAGGAGTCATCAGGGTGCTTGACAAACCGGCCGAACCAGACCCTGCATGGTCAGGAAAAAATCCCAAACCAAATACCTCACCGGCACCATACAGGATCTACAACATAGGCAATTCACGCCCTGTCGACCTCATGGACTTTATCAATGCCATAGAAGAAGCCCTGGGGAAAAAGGCGAAGAAAAACTACTTGCCTATGCAGAAAGGTGATGTACCTGCGACGTGGGCTGATGTGGAAGATCTGGGAAAAGCGTTCGATTACAAACCCAAGACAGAAATGCAGGAGGGAATAAACCGATTCATTTTCTGGTTTCGCGATTTTTATAAGTCCTAAAAACCATAAGCAATACCTGAGTTCCAACAGAACGGATGCAAACAGACCTTTCTGAAACGCAAAGCACCCGTTGCAATATTTCTTTACAGCGACCCTAGTCATGATGCAGACAAATTTATCCGAAGCTTGAAGCAAGACAGGAGTTTTTTAGCTTGGCACAGCAAAAACCATTCTTCTCTGTCGTGATTCCGCTTTACAACAAAGGGCCACATATTGCACGTTCGATAAATTCTGTCCTGTCACACACTTTTCGGGACATTGAGCTAATCATCGTAAATGATGCATCTGCTGATAACAGTCTTGAAGAAGTTGCCAAGTTCAGTGGCCCGAGAATTAGCCTTTACCACAGGGAAAAACCAGGACCTGGCGATTATGCCGCCAGAAATCTCGGAATCGAAAAAGCAAAAGCAGAATGGATAGCATTTCTTGATGCTGATGACGAGTGGATGCCACGACATCTTGAAAGTTATTTCGAATTTATTGACACCCATGCTGACATAAATATGTTCGGTTGCGGCTGGCGATACGAACAGAAAGGGATAATTTCTACTGATCGATATTATAATGCTCACAAGCAAAAGCTGACCTTACTGTTTCTCCGTCAACCTTCGAAATGGCATAGACATACTTGCCGGATGGGAGTGGTGGAATATCCTCAACAAAGCGGACTTCCACTCTTACATCTTCTCCCATAACGTGCTTGATATCCTTTTTAGCTGTTCCATACCTTGTTTTACCTCTAAATTATCGGTGTTAAATCCTTGTCGAAGACACTTTCAAAACGATATGATCATAATCTTCCTGTATTGCCTGATATTTTGATATAAAACCCTTATTGTGCACGACACCAAAGAAGTGGACAAAGAATAACGGATTGACAACAGAGCCATCCCGTTTTCGGAAAACAGAACCAGATCTGCCATCAACACTCTCAAGCGTCTGCCAATCCCTCCCACAAGGACAAGGAGGATTGTTTTTCTTGACCGTCGCCATGTCGCCTATCTTGTAGCGGATCAGGGGCATCGTGTAGTTTGTCAAAAACGTGAGGACTACATGGCCTGCGCCCTCTTCAATGGGGTTGCCGTGATTATCCTCTACAAAGTGAGTGAAGGGATTGACATGGATGCACCCTCAGGACAAGTGCAAGCAATATCTCCTGCTTCACGGCTGCCATATCGATTTATCACCGGAGCCTGAAAAACGTCCTTGATTGTTTTCTCGAACTCCGGGTACAACGTTCCCGCTGAAACGATGACTCCCCTGGGTTTGTGTTTCACCGTCATGCCGGTTTGCTTTATGTGCAGGGCTAGCGTATAGGCGGCATCAACGTAGCATTCCAGGATGTCAGGTTTATACGCTTCGTATTCCTGCAAGTATTTTTTTGCATCGTCCATCGAAATTCTGAAGGCATCAAGTACTTTTATCTTGTGAAGCATGGAGGAAATTTTCCCCTTAACATTCCCCTTTTGTTGCAGGACATCCCTCGGGGAACCCCATATTTTCAGGATCTTTGCCCCAGGCATCCATCCTGCCCACGTGTATAAATGGTACTCACCTGCAAGCGAGCTTTGTGAGTACCATTTATCCTGAATCACTTGCAGCGGCGTCCTTGTTGAGCCTCCAGTGGAGTTCTCATAAGCATCCTCGGGTAAAGGATCAATGCAAAATGCTTTTTGGTCTTTCATCAGTGTCTCTTTTTCAATAATGGGGAACTCCTTTAAAGCTCTTACGGGATCATTCTCGATCGCATCCCTGGAAACAACCAACTTCCGATAAATAAAATGGAACATTCTCAACGGCATGCAGTAAAAGTGCCTTCAACCGATTTGGTACAATTTCCCTATAGGACAACCTCGATGAGTTCACTTCTGACAGGCTTTTCCAAAAGAGCGGTCTCCTGATTTTGTCTACGATCGCAAAAATTGGGTTCAAGAGCTAATACTCCTTCCATTTAGAACTTATCATAATAACCCCGTCCATAAAGGGTCTTGGCTCGCGTCAATTGAAACAAGCAATCTTCCTTCAAATGAGGTTTATGTCATCGAGTTCGTTAATGATCTACCCTGTTTTTTTCGCCTTCAAAGAAAAGACAACAGCGTCAACTAACAAATATACTGAAATCCCAAACACTGTAAAAACTAGAGGCCAAAACAATAGTATTCCGAGGCTACTTCGATGAAATCTCACTGCCTCGGGCAGAATCATCAAGTAAAAAACACAAAACCAAAGCGATTTAGCTCGCTTTCTCTGGTTCTCAAGCCATCCAAGAGCCAGAGCAACAACAACGTATACAACTAATACGCCGAACGTGCCGAAATTTACGTATGCCTCCAAAATACTTGAATAGGCTGTTCCGGCAATTGCCCCTCGTTTCGCTTCATGAGGGAAATATTTATCCCTAAATTCATCCATCGCTGTTTGTGGTTTGTTCGGCCAGATAAACCTGGGTATGGGGAATGTCATTCCCTTTAAATATGTTTCTCCAAACATCAATTCACTGTCCCCCGACAAAATGTACGTATTGAAATTCCCGAAAGCGGCACCGAACTCATTGGTACCAGGGTTGAGTGCCTGTATCCAGAATCCTGATTGTGAAATTCGTCTAGAGACGATGTCCCAATTCCCCGTAGTCAGACTAAAAGCCAAATTACTCCTTATTCCGCCCAAGAAAGCTAGTGCAACATAAACCGACAAAAACACGACGACCAATTTTATCTTTATTTTTTTTATCGGTTTAAAAAAAGATGCTGCTACGAAAAAGATTAAAAAAACTCTTAACAAAGGCCCTCGCCTGCCTAGAATAATAAAAATCATCCAAACAGGGGCACTTAAAATAATCCAAATTAAAAATTTTCCTCGTGTTTTTTTAAAGAATGCCGTCTCAACTGCAAAAGACAAACCCAAAAAGGCTATTGAAAGATTAAGCATGTTGACGCTAGGAAGAGTTCCTGTCAGATTCGAAACAGCGCTTTGATATGAAGCCTTACCTGCTATTAATGTTCCAAATCCTCCGACTCTGAGAAAATTTATCATTTCCATTAAGGACGCGATAATCGCAAGCGCAAACGCTGTTTTTTGCATAGCTGAACGTTTTAGATTTAACGCAACCAATTTTTCCCCATCGGTTTTTCCATTTGATGCTATTAAAAGGAACCCTGAACTCAATCCAACGACTGCCAATGAATAGTGCAAAAGAAAAATTTCTGTATGAAAAGGGCGAGGAAAGATTGCCGACAGACCTTCGCCCCATTCCACTGCAATTGGGCCAGACAAACCATACAGAACCGAGAATATCACGAAAATCATTGCAATATTTGTAAAATTACCGGTTAGGAGACGAACTTCATAGAGAAGCAGCAAACTCGAAATTATAGAACAGGCTAAGGCAACTCCTATTTCGCCCAAAACAGAAAAAAATGCTGAAGATGCAGCGAACAAGCAAACTAAAATACCCACCACTGCTGATTTGAACGACAAATTCATTTAACTTCTCCTGTTTCCAGTAAGTTCAAAAGCTCACACAAAATATTTACCGATCGGTCCACAGAAAAAAAATTCGCCCTTTCCTTGTTTTCTTGTTGTTGTTTGTACACTTTAGACAGGCTAAGGGAAATTTCGTCGGCAATTTTTTCCCAATCTCCAGGTGGCGCAAGTCGCCCATACCTGCCATCTTCAAGGATTTCCCGTGGCCCGCTAGGACAATCTGTTGCAACAACGGGCGTTCCGCAAACCATCGCCTGGATAAGCACGTTAGGCAATCCTTCCCAAAGGGAAGAAAGGACAAACACCGAGGCTCTTGCCATGTACGCAAACGGGTTCTCGACGAAACCCGGCATGTCGACTTTTCCTTCTAATCCAAGCTCCTTGACTAATTCTTCCAGTTCTTTTCTTTTTTCGCCTTCGCCTAGGATGATAAGTTTACACGGCGTTCTCTTTTCAACGATGCTGAAAGCCTTTATCAAGGTAGGATAATCTTTGGGTTTTGTAAGCCTTCCAGCCGAAAGAATAACCGGGACAGATTCTTTAAACCATGGATGAGAAACAGGTTCATTCATTCTTTTCTGGATCATTTCTATGTCCACAGGATTATAGATTACGTGCACCTTTGACTCGGGTGCTATCTTGTTTTCGACAAGGTCAAGCGCCACACCTTTTGAAGGTGCAATCACAAAATCTGCATATTTATAAAGCCTTTTTTGAAGAAACGATACCAAGCGCGTTTTGACCGGAGGATAGGGTGAGTTTCCGGTCTTGTTTGCCATAGATGGTGTGCTTGCCTCCCTTATTGCAAGTCGGAATTTTTCACGCGAAAGCAGCTTTGCGATTACAGCAATAATATTGGCATGGATCAGGCTAGACACCATTACCGTTGGCTTGTTTTCGCGAATATATCTTAACAACGCCGGCAAGGAACGAGAAACACGATCCTTTTTCAAGTCAAAGACATTGACTCTTTTATCGATCTCGTCGACATAGGGTCCGGTCAATGAGCAAACAACAAGATCCGTTTCGATGCCCTTTTTCGCAAAGGCGTTTGCAAAGGTCACCATAACCCGTTCGGCTCCGCCGCCGTGGCACGTAGAAATAAAGAATGCTATTTTCCCCTTAATCAATGCTCTGCTCCTTTTTGTGCTCTGAATGATTAAAAGAGTTACACGTTATTGGGAACAAACTTCACGCCACTCTTGAACATAAGCTTCCAGAATGACCCCAATGCGGAAGTTCTCATAAATACGTTTTCGGACAGCTAATTTCTTTTTTTCCCAATGTTCCGATTTTTGCATTTCTTCAATTGCTCCATAAATTTTACCCGCAAGTGCTTCGGGGTCTTCCGGATGGATCACCCATCCCGTTTCACCAACAATCAACGCGGCATCACCTACATCAGTTGTAATGCATGGTGTTCCACAAGACATGGCCTCTGTCAGAACGTTGGGGAAAGCTTCTCCGGATGATGAGAGGATATGGACATCAATTGCGTTCATCACTTCAGGGATGTCAGATCTTCGTCCAAGCAAGAGAACCCTGTCTTCAACGTCCTCATCTTTTATTTTTTTTACAAGTTCATTGTTGAAGATATACATTCCGGTTCCTGCAAGCACGCAAAGAGATTTCGTTCCCGACTTCTTCAGTATTCCCAATGCTTGTATCAGGTTTGCATGGTTTTTTTGCGGATCATACCTTGCAACCATGCCCAAAAGAGGAATGTCGTCAGATATCCCCCACTCGGATCTGAGGCGCTGCCCGGCTTCCTGATCGGGAGAGAATTGATTGAGGTCATACCCGTTAGGGATCACTACGAATTTGTTTTTACAGTACCCCAGTTGCTGATGCACTTCTGCCGCCCGCTGTGAGCAGCAAATTATTTTTGCCGGCACCAAAGGCGAAAGCAGGGCACAGAGTTTGGAGACAAATATCGTGGATCGGGCAGATTTACCAGCTTCCAGCGTGCTGTGGTGTATACCCCAACATATCGATTTATGACCTGCAACTCGCGCAATAAAACCTCCAATAAGGTTGGCATGATACATCAGGAGGTTCAGCCCTTTCAGCTTTAAACGTCGTTTTGGCATCCCAAACCCCTCATAAAGAGAGGCAAAAACAACAATGTCACAACTTTCATACTTCTGTTTGATTTCATGGTCAGACAAATTATAAGAATTTGAATATCTTATACCATTTTCCTCAAGTAAAGTTCTTTGTTCATTCGAAAGCTTCCCAACAATATCAAGAGTAACATCTAAACCCTCACAAGCTTGCACTATTCGGTCCAGGTTTTTGTTCGAGTCAGTTCCGATCTGCGGTATCACCGGATTATCTTCATTGAATCGTTTTGGCTTGAACGTAAAACCCTTCGTTACCGGGTCTGGTACAACAATAATTTTTTCCTCAGGACACTGCACCAGCTCAAGCAATTCCTGCTTTGTAAACGAGGAGATGACAGTGACAATTGATGACCTTTTTATCGGAAGATCAAACCAAAATAACTTGAAAATTTTCCTGCGCAATCCTTTCAAACGGTGAAGACTGCGGCAATCGTGAATCGTCAGGACTGTCTTTTTTCTGGAAAGCAAAAGGGCAAGATAATGAACATCTCCTGTGATATGGTTAATATCTCCTTGGGAAAAAATCGCCATGAGGCAATTCAGCATTCTTCTTATTATGCCTTTACTTTGGAATGGGCAAAGAAAAACCTTATATGTGACTTCTTCGGGTAATCCTTCTCTGACTGCTTCAAAAACCCGCTCTATGCTAAATTGACTACTAAGAGGCTTCCGCTGGTAATAGGTAATCTTCATTTTTTGTGCCCTCCATTGTCTCCTAGCAGTTGATATGCTTCCTTGAATATTTTCCTGTTTGCCTCAATGGCTCCAGTTGATTTCACAGAAGACGCAATAAAACTATAGGCTCCCTTGTTGTATTTCAAGAATTCTTGCGACGGCATGGAACAACAAAATTCTACGACATTAATAATTTTTTCTTCATTTGATAGAGACAAATCCCACCCTGCCTGGCGTTCCTCAAGATCCCTCCACGGCGTCTGGTCGCTGATAAGTACTGGTGTCCCGACTGATAGCGCCTCATGAATCACATGACCGAAATTTTCGCCATGGGTTGGAAAGAAAAATAAATCGTGCTCCGCCATAACCTTGGGTACTTCTTCGTGAGGGACGCTACCATTGTAAGTAACTTTGACGTTATCAGGCATTCTGGCAATTATTTCCCGACATTTCGCCCAATAGGTTTCATCGGTTACTGGTCCATAGATGTTCATTTCCACACGGCCTTTTACTTTTTTCAGAATCCGTAGGGCACCGTCAAGGTTTTTTTTGGGGCTTATCCTGGAAAGGAAAATGATTTTCAGGAAGTCCTTCTCCTTTTTCCTGCGGTTTTGGTAAAGTTCCTGATTGACACTACCTGCGTTTGCAGGGGTTAAATTTGGTGCAATATGAACAACAGCTGAATCGCCGAACCATTTCCGAATGTCTCGTTCTTCGTATTCGCTCGAAGCCTGCCAGATGACGTTTTTGTATAAACCCATTGTCTTGGAGAATGCTATGTATGCTCGTTTCTTAGGGAATTTGAGTTTCAGTGCACCATCAGAGAATTCACCCCTAGGTGCAACAATTACAGGGTTATTGTCCAACATGCCTATGCGTCTTAAAAGTAAAGGGCGAATCGTAAACCGAGGGTTGAAAAAGCTATTTAGGTACATGACATCGTATGGAATATCTCTGATAAGTTTTTGAAGATTTCCTAAACTCATCATCTTTGGAGAGGCATAAAAAACTTTGGCTTTCCCGACCTCGTTGAATTCATTTATTTTGACAGAGCTATAAGGCTTTTTCTCCCCTAGGTCTCTGTCTGACGTGATAATCCGAAAGTCAAATTCATCACCCAGACTTTCCACCAAGTTCGTAATTGTTCGAATTGGCCCGCCGGCACGAAAACCTGGTAAGTAGCAGACCACAAAAATAAGTATGATTGGTTTCTTCATTCCTTCCCCCTCAAAAACCTTCATGCCACACGTTTTTTCTAACGTATTCCGTATAACTCAGAGTGGATCTCAACACTTTCTCCGATGCGAATGACACTTCGTAATCCTTTACCATCTGCATCGATCGCTTTTCACCTTTCGGCTGGCCTCGCAAAATCTCCAGCCCCTGTCTCACTCTTTGTGGGTTCAACCCCGTCATCATGACGGCACCTTCTTCCATGTCCTCGGGTCGTTCATGGGCTTCGCGGATATTGAGAGCCGGGAAGTTCAGGATGGAAGATCCCTCGGTTATGGTGCCGCTGTTGGAGAGCGTGGCCTTGGCATGCATCTGGAAGTGGACGTAGTCGATGAAACCGAGAGGTTTCATGAGCCTAATGTTTTCCGAAAGCTTGATGGCCTTTCCCTGAAATACCCTCTCTTCGTAAAACCTTGAGCAGCGTTTTGAAAAGTATCCGAATGTCGAGCGTCAGCTTCTAGTGATCCGCATACCATACGTCCATCTGAAACCGATCTTACCATAACAGAGCGTTCCTTCCGTTAACCTGGACCCAGCCTGTTATGCCCGGCCTTATCTCCAGGCGTCTCGCCTGTTCTGGTGTGCAGCGCTTTATGTATCGCACATGGAGCGGCCTCGGCCCCACCAGGCTCATGTCCCCTTTAAGGACATTATATAACTCTCGGGGAGCTCGTCAAGGCTCCGAGTTGCCTCACCTAAACCCTGGACGAAAACGAATCGTTACCTCACGAAAAAATCTGGACGAAAGGTCTACGATTTCTCCGGGGTCATTGACCCCGGAGGTAGGAAGGCACGGTGAGGCAACTCGCCTGGATGACAGAACGCCTTGTGAGGTTTATAATTTTCAAGGAGCGGAAGTACAAGTCAGTACCTGAGAACCGCCGGACCGATCACCTTATTTTCGTCACACCGTGGTCCAAAGAGTGGGGAGTACCGCAGAGGCCATCCTAAAGAAAATTTTAATAGACCCTATGATCCTTGAAACTAAAAGACGACAGTCGAAGGGAGGTGGCTCAGTTTAAATGAGCGCGTGGCTCAGTTTTACATGAGCACGGGTGGCTTACTTTTGGTGAGCATGTGGCTCAATTTTATATGGACATTCGCAGTTCGGTGCAATTAAAAACTCCAGAAAACTCGTAGCCTTTTCATAAAAACAATTTCAGAAAAGCGGGTGATCTTTTGCGCGTATTATTTTTAACTGTATCAAAAATTGAAAATATAAACGAAAGAGGGATATATACCGATCTCGTTAGAGAACTCAGTGCAAGAGGAGTTAATGTATACGTTGTGACGCCCAGACAAAAGCGCGAACACTTGCCAACTGAACTAATAAGGCAAGATAATATATATTTACTTAAAGTTAAAACGGGCAATATAACAAGCACAAAGTCCTTTATCGAAAAAGGGATATCAACTATAATGATTCAACATCAATATATAAAAGCAATAAAAAGATATTTTAAAGACGTACATTTCGACATGATCCTTTATGCTACGCCACCAATCACGTTTAATATGATAGCTAGTTATTTTAAGACAAAACAGAACAGTAAAACATATTTGATGCTAAAAGATATATTCCCGCAAAATGCCGTTGATATCGGAATTTTAAAGAAGGGTAGCTTGCTTTGGAGGTATTTTAGAAAAAAGGAAAAAGAGTTATACAAAGTGTCTGATACGATAGGTTGTATGTCGAGGGGGAATGTAGAATATCTGTTAAAACATAATGGTTTCATAGAAAAGGACAAAGTGGAAGTTTTCCCAAATGCAATCAAGCCAATCAGCCGCGTCGAGAAAGAAGAGAAAACCATCGAGGTACTTGAAAAATATGATATCCCAATTGATCATACATTGTTCGTGTATGGTGGAAATCTAGGTAAGCCCCAGGGTGTAGATTTTTTGCTTGAGGTGGTTGACAATTTTTACAAGGTTGAAGGTGGGCACCTATTAATCGTGGGAAGCGGGACAGAGTACGACAGGATCGAAGAACATATTAAAAAGGGCAAGCCAAAAAATGTAAGCTTACTTTCTAAGCTTCCAAAAGAAGAATATGATAAATTAGTAATTTCTGCAGATGTAGGTTTGATATTTTTAGATAAAAGGTTCACTATACCAAATTTTCCGTCAAGGCTAACGTCATACATGGAAAGTTCATTGCCAATCCTTGCTGCGACCGATAGGAACACTGATCTAAAAGACGTGATTGCCGAATCTAAATGTGGATTTTGGTGTGAGAGTGGCGACATAAATTCATTCATAAATTACGCTCAAGAGTTAACGAATGATGAAGGGTTAAGAAGTGAAATGGGGCTAAACGGAAGAATCTATCTAGAAGAAAATTATGATATTACAAAAACCATAGATATATTATTAAAGCACTTATATGGAGATGAGGGAAATGTTCGAAGATAAGACACTTTTAATTACAGGTGGTACGGGAAGCTTCGGCAATGCAGCACTAAAAAAATTTCTTGATACGGATATAAAAGAAATTCGCATATTTTCGCGGGATGAAAAAAAGCAAGATGACATGAGACGGATTTACAAGAATGATATAATAAAATACTACTTGGGAGATGTAAGGGATATAAACAGCGTCAGAAATGCCATGCACGGCGTAGATCTGATTTTTCACGCAGCAGCCTTAAAGCAGGTGCCGTCATGCGAGTTCTTTCCACTCGAAGCAGTAAAGACCAATGTAATAGGCACGGATAACGTGCTCACGGCTGCCATAGAATACGGAGTCAAAAAAGTGATTTGTCTTTCAACGGATAAGGCGGCTTATCCGATTAACGCTATGGGAATTTCTAAAGCCATGATGGAAAAGGTCTTCATAGCGAAATCGAGGACAGTCTCTCCTGAGAAAACGATAATTTGCGGAACACGCTACGGAAACGTAATGGCATCCAGGGGTTCTGTCATTCCACTTTTTGTGGAGCAGATTAAAAATGGCCTACCTTTGACCATAACTAATCCCAAGATGACGCGTTTTCTGATGAGCATGGACGAGGCTATCGAGCTGGTTATCTATGCTTTTCAACATGCCCAGGCAGGCGACATAATGGTTAAAAAAGCACCGTCGTCAACGATAGGCGATTTAGCGCTAGCGATTAAAGAAGTATTCAACGCGGACAATGAAATTAAAATAATAGGCACCCGCCACGGAGAAAAACAACACGAGACCTTGCTCACAAAAGAGGAGTATTTAGTTGCCGAGGATATGGGGGGATTTTTTAGGGTGCCGGCAGATAAAAGAGATTTAAATTACGATAAGTATTTCATCGAGGGAAGAATGGAATTAGAGGCACAACAAGAATATAATTCAAGCAACACTACAATACTTAACGTTGAACAAATTAAAGAAAAATTGCTACAAATTAACTATATTCAGGAAGAGCTAAATAACCATTACCGATGAAAGGATATGAAAGCTATGAGAATTCTCATTACTGGAGCAAGGGGGTTTATTGGCAAAAACTTAGTTGCTGAGCTTAAAAACAGAGGTTATGAGGAAATTTATGAATGCAACAAAGATACGGAAAAGAAGCTATTGGATGAATATGTGAGGCAGTGCGAATTTGTATATCATTTAGCTGGAGTGAACCGCCCCCAAAAAAAGGAAGAGTTTATGGAGGGCAACTTCGGGTTTACGTCAGAATTGTTGAATCTTCTTAAAGAACACAATAACAAAGCACCACTATTATTTACTTCTTCCATTCAGGCAGAAAGAGATAATTATTATGGTAAAAGCAAAAAGGCAGCTGAAGATTTGTTGTTTGCATACGGCAAACAAACGGGTGTCAGGGTGTACGTTTATAGATTACCAAACGTGTTTGGTAAGTGGTCTAAACCAAATTATAACTCTGTAGTAGCGACATTTTGTTATAATATTGCGCGCGGCTTGGAAATACAAATAGATGCACCAGAAAAAGAACTAAACTTGTGTTATATAGATGACGTCGTAGATGAGTTCATTAGCGCCATGGAAGGCTGCCCCTTACAAGAAGGCCGATTTTGCGTAATTCCCGTAACGCATAAGATAAAACTTGGCGAAATGGCGAAAATGATTTACGAATTCAGGGAAAGCAGACATGACTTATTTATCCCCAATATGGCAGACCCATTTACAAGAAAACTTTACAGCACGTATTTGAGTTATTTGCCTGAAGACAAATTTTCCTATGAATTGATAATGCACAAGGATAGTAGAGGCTCATTTACAGAATTTATAAAGACCCAGGAGAGGGGTCAGGTGTCGGTGAATATATCTAAGCCAGGAATAGTTAAGGGCAATCATTGGCACCACACGAAAAATGAAAAATTCTTAGTAGTGAGCGGAAGAGGTATAATTCGGTTTCGAAATGTTAATTCCAATGAAATCGTTGAATATCATGTTAGCGGGGATAAGCTTGAGGTTGTTGATATACCTCCTGGCTATACTCACAATATCGAAAATGTTGGCGATACAGATATGGTGACGATAATGTGGGCCAACGAACCCTTTGATCCCGAAAGACCCGATACATATCACCTGGAGGTTTAGGTATGGCAAAATTAAAGGTCATGACAGTCGTTGGTACCAGACCTGAAATTATAAGGTTGTCAGCAGTGATAAAAAAGTTTGAGGCTTCAGAAGCTATAGATAACATCTTAGTGCACACGGGACAGAACTATGACTATGAGTTAAATGAGGTATTTTTCAAAGATCTAGAATTAAAAAAACCAGATTATTTTTTAGGTGCCGCCGGAGAAACTTCTATGGAAACCATAGGAAATACCTTAATAAGGATGGACCCTATCTTGGAAAGGGAAAAACCAGATGCCTTCCTTGTGTTAGGCGATACCAACAGCTGCCTGTCCGCCTACGCTGCAAAAAGAAGGCATATCCCTGTATTTCACATGGAAGCAGGAAATCGTTGTTTTGACCAAAGAGTTCCAGAGGAAGTAAATAGAAGGATCGTCGACCAAATAGCCGATATAAATCTAGTATACAGCGACTTAGCAAGGGAGCATCTGATAAGAGAAGGATTCCCTTCAGATAGGGTGATTAAGACAGGCAGTCCCATGTATGAGGTCATTCACGGGAAAATGCCGGACATTGAAAATTCAGACATCCTCCAGAGACTGGGCCTGAATAAACAGGAATACTTTGTAGTATCTTCTCACAGAGAGGAGAATATAAATAACGAGAAACACTTTTTTGACCTTATTGACAGCATTAATGCAATTGCTGAGATATATCATTTGCCTATCATCATGAGCACACATCCAAGGACGAGAAATATGATCAAAGAAAAGGGTGTAAAACTTAATCCCTTGGTACAAACTTTAAAACCTCTTGGTTTTATTGACTACGTTAAACTAGAAATCCATGCCAAGGCGGTTTTAAGCGACAGCGGAACCATCAGCGAAGAAGCCTCGATACTTGGTTTAAGAGCTTTGAACATCAGGGAAGCCCATGAAAGGCCTGAGGCGATGGAAGAGACAGCTGTAATGATGGTAGGATTGAAAAAAGAAAGAATTATACAGGGCCTCAAAGTGCTTGAGACACAAAAAAAGGATAGCCTAAGACTAGTCAGAGATTACGATGTACCAAATGTATCGGATAAAGTGTTGAGAATAATAATTTCATATATCGATTACGTAAAAAGAGTAGTTTGGGGTGTGTGTAATTGAAAGTCCTGCAAATAAACTCTGTATAACCCCGGGGTCGGGTCTTTAATCTTGAATTTTATTTCAGCAGGTGTATAACCCCGGGGTCGGGTCTTTAATCTTGAATTTTATTTCAGCAGGTGAATACATTAAAATTGCTTTGATCTTACAGGTGATTTGATTGAAGGTGCTATTTCAAGGACAGCATAAAGACAGTAGACCAACTAAGGGTATTTCCTGGTCCAGCCCTGCAAAAGCTGACTAAATTTTTATCAATTACCTTTTCGTTATCTACTCGAA
>ERZ795062.1135-NODE-1135-length-19599-cov-9.948373_pt1 | contig 19599 bp, 21 predicted proteins | sample MGYA00375146_ERZ795062 | MGnify/ENA primary metagenome ERZ795062 (study PRJEB30191, sample SAMN05720281) | activated sludge metagenome | isolation source: Anaerobic digester | place: USA | collected 2015-07-16 ... | reverse complement strand
CCGCGGCGATCGGGCGGCCAATCGGCCCAGGCCCGCAAAGACCGCACCGGCGACCAGCGCCAGGCCGCACCACAGGGCGATCTTGTCGGCGGTGCCGAACAGGTTGACCGCCAGCGTCTTGACGGCGGGCGGCACGCCGTCGACAACCCACCCACCGACTGCGGCCAGCGGGTCGACCGACCTCGCGGCCCCGGTGATCCCGTCGACGATCCAGGCCAGGGCAGCGGCCGCGCCGAGCCCGAGCGCTCCGGCAGCGAGGCCGTTGCGCGAGCTCACCCCGCGAGTTCCTCGCGCAGGCTGGTAGCCAGAGCGCGGAATGCCTTGCCGCGGTGGGAAATTGCGTTCTTCTCGGCCGGCGTCAGCTCGGCCGCCGTGCGGGTGTCGCCCTCGACGAGCAGGATCGGGTCGTAACCGAAACCGTTGCCGCCTCGCGGCTCCCGGGTGAGCGTCCCTCGGAAGTGCCCCTCGGCCACCCGCACCCGACCATCCGGCAGCGCCAGCACGGCAGCGCAGACGAATCCCGCACCGCGGTGTTCGTCGCGCACGTCGCCGACCTGAGCCAGCAGCAGCTCGAGGTTGGCCCGGTCGTCGCCATGACGGCCGGCCCAGCGCGCACTGAAGATGCCGGGCGCTCCCCCGAGTACGTCGACGGCGAGGCCGGAGTCATCGGCCAGTGCCGGCAGTCCGGTTGCACCAGCCACGGCCCGGGCCTTGAGCGCCGCGTTGTCGGCGAAGGTCACCCCGTCTTCGATGACGTCGGCGACGTCGGGGAACTCCGACATCCCCACGAGGTCGAGATCGAGATCGGCCAGGACATCGCCGAGGATCTCGCGCAACTCCTGCACCTTGTGCGCGTTGCGGGTGGCCAGGACGATGCGCCGCGTCACGACGTGCGCTCGCGAGGCGTTTCGGCCAGGGCGGCCTGCTGCACCGCGGTGAGGTCGGCGCAACCCTTGGCCGCCAACGCGAGCAACCCATCGAGCACGGCCCGGTCGAACGGTTCACCCTCGGCGGTGCCCTGCACCTCGACGAACCGCCCGTCACTGGTCATGACGACGTTCATGTCGGTCTGCGCGGTCGAGTCTTCGGGGTAGTCGAGGTCGAGCACCGGGCGCCCCTGCACGACGCCCACCGACACCGCCGCGACCGAGCCGGTGAGCGGCCGGGCAGTGGGTGCAATGAGACCACGCGTTTGCGCGTCGGCGATGGCATCGGCGAGCGCCACAAAGGCCCCCGTGATCGCGGCAGTGCGGGTACCGCCATCGGCCTGCAGCACGTCACAGTCCACCACGATGGTGTTCTCGCCGAGCGCCTTCGTGTCGATGACCGCCCGCAGCGACCGGCCGACCAGCCGCGAGATCTCGTGGGTGCGCCCCCCGATGCGACCCTTGACCGACTCACGGTCCGACCGGGTGTTGGTCGAGCGCGGCAGCATGGCGTATTCCGCCGTCACCCAGCCGGTCCCCCGCCCCTTGAGCCACCGCGGCACCCCTTCGGTGAACGAGGCGGCACAGAGCACCCGGGTGCGGCCGAACTCCACCAGGACGCTGCCCTCGGCGTGGTCGAGCCAGTTGCGCGTGATGCGCACCGGTCGGGTCTGGTCGGGAGCGCGGCCGTCATGGCGGGGAGCGTCAGTCACGGGGCCAGGCTAGCTGGCAACGAGCAGGTATGCCGTCCGCTCACCACACGGGTGACGACCGACAGCAGACCCCAGCTACAGCTCGACGACGAGCTCTGGGGTGGCTACCTCGACCTCACCGGGCCACACCGCGGCAGCCTGCGCACGGCATACCTCGACGTCGTTCCACGCCGGCAGGTGCGTGAGCATGAGGCGCTTGACGAAGCCGGCGTCCAACGCCGCCTGCGCCACCCGCGAACCGGTCATGTGGATGTCGCGCTCGGGGTCGCGGCCGTCGACGAAGGCCGAGTCGGCGAGCACGAGATCGGCCCCCCGCATGAGCGGCATCAGCGCGGCACACGTGTCGGTGTCACCGGTGAAGGTGATCACCCGTCCGTTGGCCTCGATCCGATAGCCGTAGGCCTCGACGGGGTGGTTGACCCGCCGGGCCGACACGACGAACGGCCCGATCTGGAAGCGCGAGGAATCGACCACGGCGTCGAAGTCGAACTCCGGCACCTCGTCGGTGGGGTGGCCGTAATAGGCCAGGCCCACCCGCTGAGGGGTGTCCGCAGGGCCAAGGACCCGGATGGGACTGCGTTCGCGCGCTCCCGGACCGTATTTCGCCATGACGTAGAGCCCGCACAGGTCGAGGAAGTGATCCGCGTGTAAATGGCTGAGAACGACCGCGTCGAGTGTCGTGGGGTCGATATGACGCTGCAGCACGCCGAGCGAGCCGTTGCCAAGATCGAGCACGATCGACCAGATCCGTCCCTCGTGCTCGGCCTGCAGCAGATAACACGATGCCGGGGAGTACGGGCCGGGGAAGGAACCCGAGCATCCGATGACCGTGAGCCTCATGGCTGCGCGACCTCCTCGCGATGGGCCTGAACCGCGGCCTCAGGCCCCAGGAAACGCCGGGCCAGCCGGCTGAAGACATCAGGATCGCCGGTCGTCACGAACTCATGGCGTGGGGGCGGCAGGTGGTCGGGGCGGAGCGACGCCGTGTCGGCCAGCAGCCGGAAAAGATCCTTGGCGGTCTCCTCGGCCGAGGACACCAAGGTGACTCCCTCGCCCATGACATAGGAGATGACCCCGGTGAGCAGCGGGTAGTGGGTGCAGCCCAGCACCAGGGTGTCGACGTCGGCGTCCTGCAAGGGCGCGAGATAGTCACGCGCGACCTCGAGCAGGTCGGGTCCGGAGGTGACCCCGCTCTCGACGAACTCGACGAAGCGTGGGCACGGCACCGACACGAGCTCCACCTGAGGCGCCGCGGCGAACGCGTCCGGGTAAGCCCGCGAGGTGTGCGTGCCCACGGTGCTGATGACGCCGACGCGCGCGTTGCGGGTAGCCCGCACCGCACGACGCACAGCTGGGCGGATGACCTCGATGACGGGCACGTCGTAGCGCTCCCGCGCATCGTGCAAGACCGCGGCGCTGGCGGTGTTGCAGGCGATGACCAGGGCCTTCACTCCCCGGTCGACGAGCCGGTCGAGACACTCCAGGGCGAACTCGCGGGTCTGCGCGATCGGCCTCGGGCCGTAGGGAGTTCGCGCCGTGTCACCGAAGTAGACGATGCTCTCGTGCGGGAGTTGGTCGAGCACCGCTCGTGCGACGGTCAGGCCCCCGTAGCCGGAGTCGAAGATCCCGATCGGTGCGTCGGCCATCAGGCAAGGATAAGAGTCCGACGACGCCGCCCCGAGCGCGCCCGCGGTCAGGTCGATCACACGGCATACGCCGGGTGCAGGTCAGCCGAAGTGGCGCCGGCCCATGAGCGCACCGGCGAGCGAGTCCTGCAACCAGGTGAGGAAGTCGTAGACCGCGACGGCATACGCCAGGGGGTGATCCGGCGTCCGAGCGACGACGCCCTCGACCGCTTCGACATCCGACTCGGTCTGAATCCCCAAGCGGTCCGCGAGCAACAACCGGGTGTCCGTCAGCGCGACGAGCAGGGCCTCTGCATCCGCCTTGGGCAGGGCTACGCGCTCGCTCTCGGCGGCGCGCAACACCGCCGACGCCTGAGCCAGATTGTCACTCTTGCGCCGGCGCAAGTCTTGCTCGGTCAGCCGGCGGAACTCGGCCGCGATCGCGGGGTCGCCGCGATGGGCATCGGGGAGTAAACGGTCCAACGCGGGATCGCGCTCGGGGTCGGGATCGGCGCGCCGGTGTTCGTGATCTTCTCCGGTGAACGAACTCCCGAAATCCGGCCCGAGGCTGGCGACCAGATCGGCAAACGGATCACCGGTGTCGGTCAACGACTCGATGGGCGCCAGCAGCACGCGGGTCTGGTCCAGCAGGCCCGCGATGACGGCCCGCTCGGTCGCGTCGAGCTTGGCGACGAACAACTCCCCCTTGCGCTTGAAGGCCCGCGCCATGCGCTACTCGTCCTTCTCGAAGGTCGCCCACAGCCCGTAGCCCTGCATCGCCATGGCGTCGCGCTCCATCTCCTCGCGCGACCCGTTGGAGACGACCGCCTTGCCCAGCGTGTGCACATCCATCATGAGTTTCTCGGCCTTGGCCCGCGGATAGTTGAAGTAGCTCTGAAACACATAAGTCACATAGCTCATCAGGTTGACCGGGTCGTTCCACACCAAGGTGATCCACGGCGTCGCGGGATCGGCCAGGTCGGCTGTCTCCGACTGGCGTTCCTGCACAGGAGCGATGGACACAGGCTCACTTTAGGCTGTCGTGGTGACCCCCTCCGCCTCGGCCGCGTCCGCCAGCACCGCACTGCTCACCGACCACTACGAGCTCACCATGCTGCAAGCGGCCCTGCGCTCGGGTGAGGCCCACCGCCGGTGTGTCTTCGAGACCTTCACCCGCCGGTTGCCGGAGGGCCGCCGGTATGCCGTGCTCGCCGGCACCGGACGTCTCCTCGACGCGCTGGAGGACTTCCGGTTCGGGGCGGCAGAGATTGCCGATCTGCGCTCGCGCAAGGTCGTCGACGAGGCCACCTGTGAGTGGCTCGCCGGCTTCCGGTTCTCCGGCGACATCAGCGGGTATGCCGAGGGCGAGTGCTTCTTCCCCGGCTCGCCGGTCCTCGTTGTCGAGGCGAGCTTCGCCGAGGGTGTCGTGCTGGAGACGCTCGCGTTGTCGATCCTCAACCACGACAGTGCGATCGCCTCGGCGGCTTCGCGGATGACCTCGGCGGCCGGTGACCGGCCGTGCATCGAGATGGGCTCACGGCGCACTCATGAGCAGGCCGCGGTCGCGTGCGCTCGGGCCGCCTACGTTGCCGGGTTCGAGCGCACCAGCAACCTCGAGGCAGGGCGCCGCTACGGCGTGCCGACGACGGGCACGTCTGCCCACGCCTTCACGCTGCTCTACGACAGCGAGCGCGCGGCCTTCGCAGCTCAGCTCGAAGCGCTCGGCACGGACACGACGTTGCTCGTCGACACCTATGACGTGATGACTGCGGTCCGCACGGCGGTCGAGTTGGCCGGACCGCATCTGGGCGCGGTTCGGTTGGATTCCGGCGACCTCATCGTCCAGGCCCACGAGGTGCGCGCGTTGCTGGACTCGCTGGGGGCCACGGACACCCGCATCATCGTCACGTCCGACCTCGACGAATACGCCATCGCCGCCTTGCAAGCCGCACCGGTCGACGGCTACGGAGTCGGCACCGCGCTGGTCACGGGGTCCGGCGCCCCGACCTCCAGCATGGTCTACAAGCTGGTGTCGCGAGAGGATGCCTCGGGCACGATGACTCCGGTGGCGAAGAAGAGCAAGGACAAACTCAGCGTCGGCGGTCGCAAGTGGGCGCTGCGTCGGATCGGATCGAACGGCCGCGCCGAGGCCGAGATCGTCGGCATCGGTGAGCGGCCCCTCGACGACGGCAACGATCGCAGTCTCATGGTCGACCTGGTCCGCGCCGGTGAGCGGCTCACCACCGGGGACCTCGGTGCCGCGCGGGCCCGGCATACTGCCTCCCGCGCCGAACTTCCGCGCCACGCAACCCAATTGCAGCGTGGCGAGGTCTGCATCCCCACTCGTTACGAGCCGTGAGCCGTCACGTCTCGCGGGCGCGGTGATAATGGCAGCATGCGCAGCCCCCGGACCGCACTCATCGTCGTCGACGTGCAGAACGACTTCTGCGAGGGCGGGTCGCTGGCCGTCGCCGGCGGCTCGGCTGTAGCCGAGGGCATCGCCGCCCTGGTGGCCGACCACGGAGACGACTACGCGGCCATCGTCGCCACCGCCGACTGGCACGAAGACCCGGGCAGCCACTGGGCCGCCGAGCCCGACTTCCGCGACACGTGGCCGGTCCACTGTGCCGCGGGCACGCCGGGCGCCGACTTCCATCCGGCCGTCGCCGCGACCCTCGCCAGGGCCGATGCCGTCTTCCGCAAGGGGCGCGACCAGGCGGCATACAGCGGCTTCGAGGGGTATGCCGTGGACGGCACCTCCTTGGGCGACTGGCTGCGCGCCCACGACATCGCCGCGGTCGATGTCGTCGGTATCGCGACCGATCACTGCGTGCGCGCGACCGCGGTCGACGCCAGGGCCGCCGGCTTCGCCGTGCGGGTCCTGCTGCAGTTGACCGCAGGTGTCGCCCCGGATACGACCGAGCGCGCGATCGGCCAGATGATCGAGGTCGGTGCCGAGGCGGTCGGGGTGGTCCACTCCGGGTAAGGTCCCGGTGGCGGGGTGGCTGGGCACCATCCCCGATGTGCCGGAGGGACGGTGGGTGGGTGTGAAGAGGTGGTTGCGTGCTGCCCCGCTGACCGTCCTTATCGGGGTGACCCTGGGTGTTGTCGGCCTGGCCATGGCCATCGGCGCTGCCGAGCGCGGCTGGACCACCTCGACCGCTTCGGTCACCGCGACCCGTCCGGTCACCGCCGAGCCGGTGCTCACATTCGCCGTGATCGGCGACGTTCCCTACACCCCAGCCCAATTGGCCGCGCTGCCCGGCTGGATCGACCAGATCAACGCCGACCCCAAGTTGGCCTTCACGGTCCACCTCGGCGACATCAAGGCCGGGTCGACCCCGTGCACGAGTGACTACTTCCGAGCCGTGCGCACTGCGTTCGACCGGTTCCGTGGGCCGCTGGTCTTCACGCCCGGAGACAACGAATGGACCGACTGTCACCGCACCTCGGCCGGTGAGTTCGACCCGTTGGAGCGGCTCGCGGCACTCCGATCCATCTTCTTCCCCACGCCGGGCCGCACTCTGGGGCAGGCTCCGCTGGAGGTCGGCTCGCTCGCCGGTCAGGGGATGCCCGAGATCGCCAGCTGGCGCACCGCCGGCGTTTCCTTCGCCGCCCTGCACGTCGTCGGCAGTGACGACGACCTACGGCCGTGGACCGGACGCGGCGAGAAGACCGCGACTGCCGCTCAGCGCGCGGAGCAGACCGCCCGATCGGCCGCCGTCCGCGCGCTGGTCGACACGACGATCGACACCGCGGCCCGCTCCAACGACCGGGCGGTGGTGTTCTTCCTGCAAGCCGACATGTTCGCCGCCGGTGAGGAAGAGACCACCGACCCGACGGCATACCAGGCCTTGGTGCAGACGCTCGCAGCCGGCGCCGCCCGCTATGCGGGGCCGATCTACCTGGTCAACGGCGGATCGCATACATTCGCGCATACCCGTCCACTGGAGTCGGGATCGGAGTGGTTGGCCACCTACGGGCTCAGCCGGCCGGCTCCCTCGATCATCCGGGTCGCCGTCGACGGATCCGAGAAGGCCACCGGCTGGCTGCGGTTCAGCCTCCCGGCCGAGGAGGCCGGGGCGGGGCCATCCTTTGCCGCGCTCGGGAGTTCCGGCGGGCTGCGCGACCCATTGGCGATCACCCAGGTGCCCTTCCGCTCGGTGTCCACCAGTCCGGCTTCGGCGGCCCAGCCTGCCGGCTGAGCGCAGCGGCGGCGCGAGCGACCTGGCCAGAGAGGGCAGTCGCCGTCGCGGCCGGGGCGCGGTCGGATAGCCTGACACCCATGTCTGCTCGGCTGTCGGACTCCCTGCTCGAGCGGTTGATCGATGATGCCGCCGTCTTCCCCCCGGGAAGTGCGCCGCTGCCCGATGCCGTGGCCGCACACCTGGCCCGGACGGCATACCGGCACTTCGTCGGACCGCTGCTCGTGCCTGCCACGGCCACCGACCGGGTCCTCGACCTCGCCGGCGAGGCGCCCATCGAGGTGGGCCTGATCGCGCGGCCCGGCATGCCGATCGAACCCGTCCGCGAGGGTGTCATCGCCTGCATCGGCACCCCCGTCCTCGTGTCGGGCGTCGAGGTCGGGGCGAGGTCGGCCTGGCGCACCCTCGACGACCTCGGCGTCACCATCACCGTCGAGATCCCGCGCGAGGGATTCGACGCGGCACTCGACGAGGTGGCCGCAGCCGCGCACGACTACGCGCTGGCCGGCGGTCCAGACATCCAGGCGAAGTTCCGCACCGGCGCGACCGACGTGTGGGCCTGGCCGGACGAGGCCGAGCTGGCGCGCTTCATCCACGGATGCGTCGCCCGTCGGCTGCCCTTCAAACTCACCGGTGGGCTGCACCACGTCATCCGCGCCGACCGGGTCGACGGCCCGCAGCACGGGTTGCTCAACGTGCTCACCGCGGTCGATGCGGCAGCCGCCGGGGCAATGCCCGACCAGATCGCCTCGTGCCTGGCCGAGCGGTCCACGACGCCGCTGGCCGACGTGCTGCGCGGGATGACCGGCGAGGAAATCGCCGAGGTGCGCGCGGTCTTTCGCGCCTATGGCTGTTGCACCGTGACCGACCCCATCGGCGAGCTCGTCGAGCTCGGCCTGCTCAAGGAGGAGCACTGATGACCTGGCTGGACGTGCCGGCGAACCACCCCTTCGGCATCGCGACGTTGCCCTATGGCATCTTCAGCACCGCCTCCGACCCGCGGCACCGGGTGGGGGTGCGCATCGGCGACCACGTGCTCGACGCCGCGGCAGCTGCCGTGTCGTCGAGCTGCGAGTATGCCGTGCCAGCCCTCTCGGGACCGACCCTCAACCCGCTGCTCGACGCCGGCCCGGGCGCATGGGCCAGCACCCGCCAGTGGGTGACGGCGGTGCTCACCGACCCGGCCTACCGGGAGGCGGTCGAGCCCCACCTCATCCCACTGGCCGAAGTCACCATGCACCTGCCGCTGGAGGTCGCCGACTACGTCGACTTCTATGCCAGCGCCAACCACGCGATGAACGTGGGCAAGATCTTCCGCCCCGACTCCCCCGCGTTGCCGGTGAACTGGAAACACCTGCCCATCGGCTATCACGGGCGGGCCGGCACGGTCGTCGTGAGCGGCACCGACGTCGTGCGCCCCAGCGGCCAGCGCAAGGGTCCGCAGGATCCGGCGCCTGTTTACGGACCGAGCATTCGCCTGGACATCGAGGCCGAGCTGGGATTCCTCGTCGGTGGGGCCACGACAATGGGTGACCGGGTGAGCGTCGACGAGGCGGCCGACCACATCTTCGGGGTCGTCATCCTCAACGACTGGAGCGCCCGCGACATCCAGGCCTGGGAGTACGTCCCCCTCGGTCCCTTCCTGGGCAAGTCGTTCGCGACGTCGATCTCGGCGTGGGTCACTCCGCTGTCGGCCTTTGATGCTGCGCGGGTGCAGTTGCCGGGACAGGACGAACCCAAGCCGCTGCCCTATCTCGAATCAACCTCTGGCACAGGGGCATTCGGCCTCGATGTGCACCTTTCGGTCGACGTGAACGGCACCGTCGTCACACGCCCCGAATACGCCACGATGTATTGGTCGCCCGCGCAGATGCTCGCCCACATGACGGTCAACGGCGCCAGCCTGCGCACCGGCGACCTCTACGGGTCCGGCACGATCAGCGGCCCGGAGAAGGGCACTCGCGGCTCCTTCCTCGAGCTGTCGTGGGGCGGCACCGAACCGTTTACCCTGGCCGACGGCTCGACGCGCAGCTATCTGCTCGACGGCGATGTCGTGACGATGACCGCGTGGGCACCCGGACAGGACGGCGCGACGATCGGTCTCGGCGAGGTCACCGGTCGAATCGTTCCCACCCGCTGACGGCCTCTGACGCCAAACGACACCGGCGTTCAGCGGCGCGCGGCCCGCAGCGCCTGGTCGAAGTCGGCCTGGAGGTCGGTCAGGTCTTCCAAGCCCACCGAGATGCGTAGCAGGTCCTGACCCGGCTTGGCGCCCTCGGCGACCGGACGGTGGGTCAGGCTGGCCGGGTGCTGGGCGAGCGTGTCGACGCCACCCAAGGAGACGGCGTGCACCACCAGCCGCAACGCCGTGAGGACGGTGCTCGCGGCGGCATACCCGCCCTCGACCTGGATTGCGAGCATCGACCCCGCGCCACTCATCTGACGTCCGATCAGACCGTGCGGGTCTTGGCCCGGCAGTCCCGGGTAACGGACGCCGGCGATGCCCTCATGGCCCAGGAACCACTCCGCGAGCGCTTGCGCGTTCTGCTGTTGGGCCCGCACCCGCACCGCCAGGGTCTGCAACCCCCGGTGGAGCGCATATGCGGCCATCGGGTGCAACAGCCCGCCGGTGAGGGCACGCACCTGCCGCAGCCGGGCGGCCCATGCCGCATCGGTCACCACGACTCCCCCGAGTTGGTCTCCGTGGCCGCCGAGGTACTTCGTCGCCGAGTGCATGACCAGGGTGGCTCCGTGCTGCCCGGGTCGCTGCAGGATGGGGGTGGCAAAGGTATTGTCGACGAGCACCGGCACCGAGCCGGACTGCTCGACCACGGCGGCGATATCGACCAGATCGAGGGTGGGGTTGCCCGGCGTCTCGAGGATGACCAGCCCGGTGCGGTCGGTGATCGCCGAAGCCACCTGGTCGGCCGTCACGAAACTCACCTCGGTGCCGAGCAGTCCGGTGGCCAGGATGTGGTCGGAGCCGCCATAGAGCGGGCGCACCGCGACGACATGCGGGGTGCCGGCCGACACGCAGGCGAGCAAGGTGGCGGTGAGCGCTGCCATCCCGGTGGCGAAGGCGACCGCCTCGGGCATCCCTTCCAGTGCCGCCATGCCGCGCTCGAAACGATCGACGTTGGGGTTCCACAGCCGCTGGTAGACGAGGCTGGCCGCGCCCGCTTCCGGACGCTGGCCGGTGGCGAGCACCTCATAGGCATGCCCGCCGGCATCGAGATCGGGCAGCGGGTAGGTCGTGGACAGGTCGATGGACGGCACATGCAGACCGAGGGCGGTGAGGTCTTCCCGCCCACCGTGCACGGCGGTGGTGTCCAATTGGTGGGTCGTCGGGTCCTCAGACATACCCTCAGTGTGCGATTCACTCCATCGATGGGCTAGAGTCCCGCAGATTCTTCGGTCCTGAGAGACCAAGGCCGAGGAACTCTCGTGCATGACGGCATACCCTGGGCTGGTGCCGAAGACCCCACTGCCCCCCGGTCCGCCGCCGCGCGTCCCTCCTGCGCTCGACGACATCGACCGTGCCATCGTCGCGACCCTGCTGGCTGACGGCCGTGCGTCCAATGTCGCGCTGGCCCGCAGCGCAGGGATCGCCGAGTCGACCTGCCTGGCCCGGGTGCGCTCGCTCCAGGAGCGCGGGGTGGTGCAGGGGTATGCCGCGCAGCTGGACTTCGCCCGGCTGGGCTTCCCGATCCAGGCGATCGTTGCCGTGCGACTGGCCGGTCAAGACCGCCGTCAGGTCGACGCATTCGGCGACCACGTGAGCGGCCTCCCGGGCGTGCTCGCCGCCTACAACGTCAGCGGATCGGACGACTTCCTCGTGCATCTGGTCGCCGAGTCCCCCGACGCGCTCCGGGACGTCGTGCTCACCCACCTGTCCGGGCACGCCGGCGTGGTCCACGTGCAGACCTCACTGGTCTTCCGCAGCCATCCCGGCCGGACCCCGCTGCCGCCGCGCGCCTGAGTGGCCGAGCTGTCACGGCATACCGGGCTTGGGCTTCTGCTCCACGAGGGTGTCGGCGACCTTGTCGTGCAGAGTCTGCCGACGGGGGTCCCAGAGCAGCCAGAGCTTGTCGAGGACGGACACCACCGGTGTGAGCAGCGAGATGATCGGGACCGCGCCCAGCACCTGAAAACCCACATCGAGCAACTGCCGCCGCAACGCCTCACCGACCGTGAGCGGCCCAGGCCGGGCGGCGCGACGGACCCGAATCCGCAGGGCCATCTTGCCTGGCGTCGCGCCGGAACGGACCAGGAAGAAGGTCTGGTAGGCCAACGAAATCGCCAGCGTGATGAGGGTGATCCAGATGATGTTCGGCCCCAGGGTGTCCTGCACCATCGCCGTCACCTCGGCCAATTCCGGCTCGGGAGCGGTCGGGTCCTCGACGAGATCGCCGATCCACCGCAGGTACGCCGATGCGAAGTCCTTCCACAGCGGGAAGGTGATCGCGGTGGTGAGGATCCCGAGGATCACGTTGTCCAGGATCGCGGCGAGCAGCCGCTGCCAGGGTTCGGCGAGCGGGCGTCCGTCGGGCGTCACCCGCCCCAGGGGTGCCCAGGCCGGTGGCTGCGGGGCTGCGCCATAGCCGTAGTTCGACGGCGGCTCGTTGTACATCCCGCCGCGCCCCGAGGGGTCGGTCCACGCTCCGGCGTCCCGAGGTGCCTGGCCCGCCGACTGCCCCGCCTGGGGGGCATGCCCCTGGCCCTGCCCAGCGGCCGCACGGTATGCCGTCGGGCCAGGGTGCGTCTGCGGCTGCTGCGGCTGGGGGGCCGGCGCCTGCTTGGGCACCGTGTGGTCGGTCCACAGGACACCGTCCCAATAGCGCAGGTTTGCGGGGTTCTGCGGGTCGTCGTACCACCCGGACGGTTGGCTCATGGCTCTACCTTGCCATGCGAGGTGCGTCGACTCCCGCGCCGTCGTGGCGGGCTGGCAAGAATCCTCCCCGCAGGGTCTGACGCGTGGGCGGCCGCACGGCATACAGTCGGCTTCCGTGACCGACGCCCCCTTCCGCACCGTCATCGAACCCTTCCGTATCCACTCGGTGGAGCCATTACGGCTCACCACCGCTGCCTACCGCCGCGAGCGGGTGCGCGAGGCGGCCTACAACCTCTTCCAGCTGCGGGCCGAGGACGTCATCATCGACCTGCTGACCGACTCGGGCACCGGCGCGATGAGCCGGGACCAGTGGGCGGCCATCCAGCACGGCGACGAGTCGTATGCCGGCTCGCCGTCCTACTTCATCTTCCGGGACGCCGTGCAGGAACTGTTCCCCTACCGGCACGTCATCCCCACCCACCAGGGGCGAGCCGCCGAGCGCATCCTCTTCCAGGCACTGGCTGGGCCGGGCAAGGTCATCCCGAGCAACACCCATTTCGACACGACCCGCGCCAATGTCGAATACACCGGTGCCGAGGCCCTCGACCTGGTCATCGCCGAGGGCAAGGACCCGGCCGCGATCCATCCCTTCAAGGGGAATATGGACGCCGCGAAGCTGGAAGCCCTTCTGGCAGAACGTGGTTCGGAAATCCCGTGCGTGATGATGACGATCACGAACAACTCCGGCGGTGGGCAACCGGTCTCCTTGGAAAACCTTCGGGCGGTCAGTGAGATCGCCCACCGGCACGGCAAGCCGCTCTTCCTTGACGCTTGCCGGTTCGCCGAGAACGCGTGGTTCATCCGGGAGCGGGAAGCCGGGCAGGGCGAGCGTGATGTCCCCGACATCATCCGCGAGATGTCCTCGCTCGCCGACGGAATGACGATGTCGGCCAAGAAGGACCCGATGGGCAACATCGGCGGCTGGCTGGCGCTCAACGACGACGAATTGGCCCAGCAAGCGCGCAATCTGCTCATCCTCACCGAGGGGTTCCCCACGTATGGCGGGCTCGCCGGCCGCGACCTGGAAGCCCTCGCGCAAGGGCTCAAGGAGGTTGTCTCGCACGACTTCCTGCGCTACCGGATCACCTCCACGGCATACGTCGCCAATGCCCTCGAAGCCCTCGGTATGCCGTGCATCAAGCCTGCCGGCGGGCATGCGGTCTACATCGATGCGAAGGCCCTACTGCCGCACATCCCGCCGCTGCAGTTCCCGGGTCAGGCGCTGGCGGTCGCTCTGTATGAGCAGGGCGGCATCAGGTCATGTGAGATCGGATCGGCGATGTTCGGCCGGCACCCGGACGGCTCGGAGTCCCCCGCTGCGATGGAACTGGTGCGGCTGGCCATCCCGCGACGCACCTACACCCAGAGCCACATGGACTATGTCGTCGAGGTCGCCGAGCGGGTCATGGCGATCAAGGACTCGCTGCCGGGCTACCGCATTGTCGACGAACCCGCCCAGCTGCGCCACTTCACGGCCACCTTCGCGCCGATCGAGTAGCTGCGCGGACCGAAGGGCCTGTGGATGACCGCAGCGCCGGATAGGGCCACACCGGCAAGGTTGGCTCCATGCGGCAAAGGAGGCACCATGGGAGTCATGACGGCGCTCACGGACGGGCGGGTGTTCACCCACGCGGATCTCGAGGCGATGCCCGCCGACGGCAACCGCTACGAACTCGTTGACGGGCTCATCGTCGTGACCCCGTCCCCGAGCCCGGCCCATCAGGGCGTCAGTCTCGAGTTGTCGTTCCGGCTGCGTGAGGCATGTCCCCCAGCCTTGCGGGTGCGCACTGCCCCACTGGACGTCGTGCTCGCGGATGACACCGTCCTGCAGCCCGACCTCCTCGTCGCCGACCCCGCGACCTTCACCGAGCACCACGTCCTCGGCGCACCGTTACTCGCCGTCGAGATCCTCTCGCCCTCGACCCGACGCTACGACCTCGACACCAAGAAGTCGGCGTTCGAGCGAGCCGGATGCCCGACCTACTGGGTGATCGACCCGGCAGGCCCCTCCATCACCGCTTGGGAACTCCACGAGGGCAGCTACCGACAGACCCACCACGTCACCGGCGAGGCGACCTTCACGACGAATACGCCCTTCCCGGTCAGCTTGAAGCCCTCGGAGCTGCTCCGCTGACCGAAGGCCTGTGGATGACGGCAGCGCCGGGTAGGGCCACACCGGCATGGTTGGCTCCATGCGGCAAAGGAGGCACCATGGGAGTCATGACGGCGCTCACGGACGGGCGGGTGTTCACCCACGCGGATCTCGAGGCGATGCCCGCCGACGGCAACCGCTACGAACTCGTTGACGGGCTCATCGTCGTGACCCCGTCCCCGAGCCCGGCCCATCAGGGCGTCAGTCTCGAGTTGTCGTTCCGGCTGCGTGAGGCATGTCCCCCAGCCTTGCGGGTGCGCACTGCCCCACTGGACGTCGTGCTCGCGGATGACACCGTCCTGCAGCCCGACCTCCTCGTCGCCGACCCCGCGACCTTCACCGAGCACCACGTCCTCGGCGCACCGTTACTCGCCGTCGAGATCCTCTCGCCCTCGACCCGACGCTACGACCTCGACACCAAGAAGTCGGCGTTCGAGCGAGCCGGATGCCCGACCTACTGGGTGATCGACCCGGCAGGCCCCTCCATCACCGCTTGGGAACTCCACGAGGGCAGCTACCGACAGACCCACCACGTCACCGGCGAGGCGACCTTCACGACGCAGACGCCCTTCCCGGTCAGCTTCAGACCCTCGGAGCTGCTCCGCTGAGCGATCGTCGGGACTACTCGTCCTCGGGGAGCCATCCCGCGTTGTCGTCTTCGTAGATCGCCTTGCAGGTCGGGCACACCGGGAACTTCTGCGGATCGCGGCTGGGGATCCACACCTTGCCGCAGAGGGCGACACAGGGGGTGCCCATGACCATGGCTTCCATGATCTTGTCCTTGTGCGCATAGTGCGAGAAGCGCTCGTGATCACCTGGCTCGGCGACCTGCGGGACCGTCTCCTCACGCTCCAGCACGCTGGTCCGCGTGCCAGGGTTGGGCTCTGACGGCATCGGGAGCGGCTCGAACGGATCCTGCGGGAGAGAGGCGGACGGCATACGCAACGCTATCCCGGGCGTGCGACCTTGCGCGACAACGGTTTTCATCCGAGAGCCACCTCCAGGTCGGTGATGAGGTCACGCACGTCCTCGAGCCCCACCGAGAGCCGGATCGTGCCATCGGTGATCCCGACGGCAGCTCGCTCGGCGGGTGTGAGGCGACGGTGTGTCGTCGTGGCGGGGTGCGTGACGAGCGACTTGGCGTCGCCGAGGTTGTTGGAGATGTCGATGATCTCCAAGGCGTTCATCACCCGGAAGGTCTCGGCCTTGTCGCCGTCGACCTGGAAAGTGACGATCGTGCCGCCGCCGGTCATCTGCCGGCGGGCCAGGTCGATCTGGGGGTGATCGTCACGCCAGGCGTGCCGCACGAGCGTCACCTTGGGGTGCGCTGCAAGGAAATTCGCGATGGCCACCGCTGACTCGTGCTGCCGCTCCACGCGCAACCGCATCGTCTCCAGGCCCTTGAGCATGACCCACGCATTGAAGGGCGACATGGCCGGACCGGTGTGCCGCATGAGGTTCTTGACCGGCCCGCCGATGTAGTCGGCCGGCCCGAGGATGACCCCACCGAGGGCCCGACCCTGGCCGTCGATGTGCTTGGTGGCCGAGTAGATGACGATGTCTGCCCCGAGGTCCAGCGGCCGGGAGAAGACCGGGGTGCCGAAGACGTTGTCGACCACGACCTTGGCGCCTGCCGCATGGGCGAGCTCGCACACCGCGGCGATGTCGACGAGTTCGAGCATGGGGTTGCTCGGGGTCTCGAAGAAGACGGCGGTCGTGGGCTCGGACAACGCCTCGCGCCACTGGTCGAGGTCCGCGCCGTCGACGAGGACTCGCTCGACGCCCCACCGCGGCAGGATCTCGTCGATGATGACCATGCACGAGCCGAACAGCGCCCGGGAGGCGACGATGCGGTCGCCTTTGCCGCACAGCGCGGCCAACGCGATGAAGACCGCCGAGACGCCGGTCGACGTGGCGAACGCAGCCTCGGCCCCCTCCAGCAGTCGCATGCGCTCCTCGAACATCGCGACAGTGGGATTGCCATAACGGCTGTAGACGAACCGGTCGAGCTCCTCGTTGAAGGCCGCCTCCGCCTCCTGCGCGGTCCCATAGACGAACCCGGAGCTCAGATACAGCGCCTCCGAGGTCTCGTCGAACGCCGAGCGGGCGAGCCCGCCGCGGACGGCATACGTGTCGGGGTGCAGCTCGCGGCTCACGACTGCCTCCACGGCAGTCCGGCGACCTTCCACCCCGCGACGGCACGGTGCTGGTGGGCGTCGTGGGGCCCTTCAAAGCCCTCGAGGATGTTGTATGCCGGTCCCATCCCTGCCGCAGTGGCGGCAGCAGCCGCATGCTTGGACCGCACCCCGGAGCGGCAGAGGAAGTAGATCGGCTGGTCGGCGCCCACTCCGGCGTCGCGCACCTCGTCGATGAAGCGGTCGTTGACCGCCCCACTGGGGTAACGCTGCCACTCCACGGTCACGACCTGTTTGCCCAGGGTTGCGAGGTCAGGCACCCCCACATAGGACCATTCGGCGTGCGTGCGCACGTCGACCAGGACCGCGTCCGGATCGGCCGCGAGGGCGGCATACGCATCGGTCGGGGAGACGTCACCGGCATAACTCATGCCGCCAGCGTAACCACGCCGTTCAGTTGAGGCTCGGATCGTCCGGATAGAGGGCGAGGAAGGCCAGCGGACCCCGCTGTCGCCGTAGCACGCGTTCCCACAACTGGTCCGGCTGGTCGCAGAAGGCGTCTCGGGCTTCGGCTTCCACGACCGACCAGTCACCCCGGCGGATCTCGCGCTCGAGCTGACCTGCGCCCCAGCCGGCATACCCGGCGAACACCCGCATCCCGGCCACTTCCGGCGCCACGAGCACCGGTGGAGCGTCGAGGTCGACGACCCCGATGCCGCCGAACAGCTTGCGGATGCCCAGCGGCTCGCCGCCATCGCCGGGCACGGTGACGATACCGATCGCCGAGTCGGTCTGCACCGGCCCACCTTGGAAGAGGGTCTGCGGAGCGGTCGTCACGGCCTGCCAGCCGGGGAGTACGGCGTCGACGGGATCGGTGAGTTGGCGGTTGAGCACCACGCCCTGACCACCGTTGAGATCGTGATGCAGCATGAGGACGACACTGCGGGCGAAGTTGGGGTCATCCAGCAGCGGGGAGGCCACCAACAAGGAACCGGTCAGGGCCGGCTGTCGGCTGGGTGCGGACGCCACATCGTCAGTGTGACACGCCGGGGCGCTCCTCCCAGCGTCGTGCGGAGCCTCCGTGTCGCGGAGCAAAGCCCCGCTGGCCGCCGGCTCGCGGTGCCCGAGCACCTCCGCGCGGGCCGCCACGTGATCCTGACGGTCCTCGACGGTGGGCCTTGTCGCCCTCCAGCAGGTGGCGCAGCGCTTCGTCCGAGATGGGTTGGCCCGACGGTGGGCGGCCACCGGCAGCTGCGACGAGTTCTCCGCCGGGAGCCACCCGAGTGGCGGCGATATCGACACCAGCGGCACCGAGCAGCCGCTCCATGGGCTTGCGTTGGTGCGGGAGGACGAGCGTGACGACGCTGCCCTCCTCGCCGGCACGCGCCGTGCGACCGGAGCGGTGCAGGTAGTCCTTGTGGTCGGCCGGCGGGTCGACCTGGAGCACGAGAGATACGTCGTCGACGTGGATGCCACGCGCGGCAACGTCGGTGGCGACGAGCACCGGCAGGGTGCCGTCGCGGAACCCGCCCAGCACCCGGTTACGCACGCTCTGGCTCAGCCCGCCGTGTAACGAGGCGGCCAGGACCCCGGATTCGCGCAGCTGCATCGCCACCCGGTCGGCCCCCAGCTTGGTGCGCACGAAGACGATGGTGCGGCCAGGTCGGTTGGCCAGCTCAGCGGTCACCGGCTTCTTGTGCTGCGGGTCCAGCAGGAAGGCGAAGTGCCGCATCGTGGCCACGGACGCTGTGGCGTCGTCGGTCGAGTGGGTCACCGGGTCGGTGAGATAGCGCTCGACCAGGCTGTCGACGCCGTTGTCGAGAGTCGCGGAGAAGAGCAGTCGCTGCCCTCCGGCCGGGATCTGGTCGAGGATCGTCGTCACCTCGGGCAGGAACCCCATCTCGGCCATGTGGTCGGCCTCGTCGAGAATGGTCACCTCGACAGCACCGAGGTCCACAGCGCCGCGGTCCAGCAGGTCGATGAGCCGGCCGGGCGTCGCGATGAGCAAGTCGATGCCGCGCTGCAGGGCCGAGATCTGGGTCGTGTAGGACAGCCCCCCGGCGACGAGCTTGTGCCGCAGCCCGCCGACGTGGACCAGCGGCTCGAGAGCGTCGGAGACCTGCATGGCCAGCTCGCGCGTCGGCACCAGCACCAGCGCCCGCGGGCGGCGGGCCTGCCGGGCAGTTCCGGAGGCGAGCAGCCGGGTGAGGGTCGGCAACCCGAAGGCCAGCGTCTTGCCCGACCCGGTCTGGCCCCTCCCGAGCACGTCGCGCCCGGCCAGTGCGTCGGGAATCGTCGCGTCCTGGATGGGGAACGGCGTGGTGATGCCGTCGCGGGCGAGCCGCTCGACGAGCACGTGCGGCAACTCAAGCGCCGCGAAGCCGTTGTCTGCGCCGACCTCGACCTGGCCGGTCGCGACCGGTCGCCGCGCGGAACTCGTCCACGTGTCGGCGGCCATCCGCTCCTGCTCGGGGTCGACCCATGCATCGGTCACCACCTCACGTGGGGGACGCCGGTCAGGGCGGAAGCCTGCGCGGTCACCACCGCGCTCGAAGTCGCGTGGGCGGCGCTCGCCGCCGTATGCCGGTCGCTGTCCTGCGGATCTCGCCACACCGCTGTCACGGCTGTCTCGGCGGTCGCTGCGCTCGTCCCACTCGCCTCGGTATGCCGTCCGCTCACCTCGCGTGGTGCGGTCACCGCGGCGCTCGTCGCCACGATCGAAGCGCTCGTCACGTCTCACGTAGGGGCGATCATCGGTGCGCGGTGAGCGGTCCGGGCGACGATCCTCACGGGCGAAGATGCGCTCGTCACGGGAGTGGCCCGCGGGGCGCACCGGGCGGGATGGGCGCGCGGGACGGTCTTCGTGGTGCCAGCGTGGGCGGTCGTCACGTGCGGGGCGCTCGTCACGATCACGGTTCCACCGCGGGCGGTCATCCCGCGCGGGCCGCTCGT
>ERZ795062.1134-NODE-1134-length-19604-cov-8.889304_pt1 | contig 19604 bp, 18 predicted proteins | sample MGYA00375146_ERZ795062 | MGnify/ENA primary metagenome ERZ795062 (study PRJEB30191, sample SAMN05720281) | activated sludge metagenome | isolation source: Anaerobic digester | place: USA | collected 2015-07-16 ... | reverse complement strand
CAAAGGTCAGCAGGTCCAGGTCCAGCGTCCGGGGCGCGTGGTGGTACGGCCGCTGGCGCCCTGCGGCCCGTTCAAGTCCTTGCAGCTCGGCCAGGAGTTCATGTGCGGTCAGGTGCGTGTCCAGCGCCACGACGGCGTTGATGTAATCCGGACCGGTCGCCTCATGGGGCGCGGAGCGGTACAGACTGGATCGACGCAGCACCCGCGTGCCAGGCAAGCCATCGAGCGCAGCGATGGCGTCGGTCACCGCCTGCGCGGCATTGCCAAGGTTGGCACCCAGCCCGACGTAGGCGATGACGGACCCGGGCCGCACGCCGTTGTCTACTCCGTCGCAGAGGCCGTGCCCGGGCCGGCGTCCCCCCCTCCCGAGGGCTTGCGGCGGCGCCGGCGGCGCTTGCGCGGTGCGCCCTCGTCGCCTTCAACGCCGCTGCCATCAGCCGCAGCGGATGGCTCGGCGGGGTGAGCCTGCGGCGGGACTGCCCCCGCCTCATCGCCGGGGCGCGCCGCGCCACCCGGCGCCGGCGCGCGGTGCACCCGCGGCGCGCGGGCCTGCTTCTGCTGCTCCGCCTTGACCTGATAGACCAGGTCTTCACGGGTGGCGTCGTCGGCCAGGCTGAACTCCTGCCACCAGTCCGCCAGCACCACGTCCACCTCGCCGGTTTCTGCGCGAAGGCGCATGAAATCAAACGCCGCCCGGAACCGTGGCTGTTCGACCAGCCCGAACGGCGCGCTGCCGACACGCTTGTCGAAGCGAGGTTGCATCATCCAGATCTCCCGCATGTCGCCACCCAGCTTGCCGCGCCCGGACACGTCGCCGATGCGCGTGTCGAAGACCTCGTCGATCGCACCCTGCAGGGCGGGATGCGAGTGCTCGCGTTGCGCAACGCGCCGCGCCCAGCCGTCGCGCACGTCGGCCCACAGCACACAGGCCAGCAGGAAACTTGGCGCGACCGGCTTTTCCTCGCCCACGCGCCGGTCGGTGTCCTGCAAGGCCGCACTGACGAACGGTGAGTCGGCCCGCTCCACCACCAGATCGAGCAGCGGATAGATGCCGCGTGCCAGGCCCAGCTTGCGCAGCTGTTCGATGGATGCCACCGCATGCCCGGTCTGCAGCAGCTTGAGCATTTCGTCAAACAGGCGGCTTTGCGGCACGTCCGCCAGCAAGGCCACAGACTCCACCAGCGGCTTGGCGGTCTTGGCGTCCAGCGAGAAGCCCAGCGAACTGAGCTTGGCGCCAAAGCGCACGGCCCGGATGATGCGCACCGGGTCTTCGCGGTAGCGCGCCGTCGCGTCGCCGATCATGCGCAGGGTGCGTTTCTTCGTGTCCTGCAAACCCTTGTGGTAATCGACCACGATCTGGGTTTCGGGGTCGTAATACATGGCATTGATCGTGAAATCACGGCGCACCGCGTCTTCTTCCTGGGGGCCCCAGACGTTGTCGCGCAGAACACGGCCGGTGGAATCCACCGCATGCTTCATCCCGGCGAGGTCGTTGCGGCTGGTCTTTTCGTTGCCGGCCACCTGTTCGGCGGCGGCGTTGTCCAAATAGGCGCGGAAGGTCGACACCTCGATCACCTCGTGCTCACGCCCACGCCCGAACACCACGTGCACGATGCGAAAGCGCCGCCCGATGATGAAGGCGCGCCGGAACAGATTCTTCACCTGCTCGGGCGTGGCGTTGGTGGCCACATCGAAATCCTTGGGGCGAAGCCCCACCAGCAGGTCGCGCACGGCCCCGCCCACGACGTAGGCCTCGAAGCCGCCTTGCTTGAGCGTGCGCACCACATTGAGGGCCCGCTCGTCCACCAGCTTCGGATCAATGCCATGGACCTCGACAGGGATCTCCTCGCGCTTGCCAAAGTGGGGCTTGCCGGCGCCTGAAGGGGTCTTGCCCAGCAGCTTGTTGATGAATTTCTTGATCATTCTTGATTGGGGCTCGCCGGGTCGCGGGCCAGAGATATGCAACAGGCCGGTTCTCAGGCCTCGGAAGAAAACAGGTCCAGTATGCGCCAGCCCCGGGCCTGGGCCACGGCTCGAAGCCGGTCATCCGGGTTCGTGGCAATGGGACAGTTGACCCGCTCCAGCAGGGGCAGGTCATTCGCCGAGTCGGAGTAGAACGTGATGTCCGCCCGGTTCCAGTCCAGGCCGTGAGCGCCCAGCCACTGTTCGACGCGGCTGACCTTGCCCTCCCGGAACGACGGGATGCCGCGAATTTCGCCGGTGATCCATCCATCGGCGCCGCGCTCAAGCTCCACCGCGATCAGCTCGTCGACGCCAAAAGCCGTGGCAATCGGGCGGGTGACGAATTCGTTGGTCGCCGTGACGATGACCAGCTGGTCCCCGGCGTCCCGGTGCTGGCCCACCAGCGAAAGCGCCTGCGGACTGATCAGCGGCTGAATCACCTCCCGCATGTACCGCGCCTGGGCCTCGGCCGCCTTTGCAGGGCCCTGCAGCCGCGCGGCCTCGGTCGAAAACCGGGTGTAGGCACGGATGTCGAGGGTCCCGGCCTGGTAATGCGCATAGAACTCATCGTTTCGCTGCCGAAACGACTCGGAATCGGTCCACCCGATGTCGTTGGTGAAAACACCCCAGGAATAGTCCGAATCGATGGGAATCAAGGTGTGATCGAGGTCAAACAGGGCCAGCTTGGCCTTTGGCGAAGTCATTCGTTCTCCAGCATGGATTTGATGAGGGGAATGGTCACGGCACGCTGGGTCCGCAGGGCATAGCGGTCCAGTTCGTTCAGCAGCTGAATCAGGCTGCCCATGTCGCGTGAAAAACGGGTCAGCATGAAATCGACCACGTCGTCGCGCAGAAAAATGCCTCGGCTATCCGCTTCCTGGCGCAGCACGGCCCGCCGTTCCGCTTCACCCAGCACCTGCAGCGCAAAGACATGGCCCCAGCCCAGTCGGGTTCGAAGGTCTTCGCGCAGGTTGAGATCGGCCGGCGGCAGTTGTCCGGCCGCCAGCACCCAACGGGGCTGCCCGGTTTTCGGCGCCATGGCATTGATGAACCAGTTGAAGGCGGCCTGTTGCTGCACGGCGGTGTACAGGTGAACATCGTCCAGCAACACCACCGACCAGGCCTCGTCGAATGGCGGCGGCTCCAGCACGGACGCGTCCATCCAGCCGGCCACCGCGCCCTGCTCCCGCAGCGCCTCGTGCACCGCCTTCAGCAAATGGGACTTGCCACTGCCGGTGGCCCCCCACAGATAGGTCGGCACCGGCGAGCGCACGGGGCTGCCGACACCAATCTGCAGGTGGCGCAGTGCCGCCTCATTCGGCCCCGCAAAGAAGCTGTTCAGGGTGGGTCCACGGGCCAATCCGAGGTCCAGCGTGATCTGTCTCATGCCCGCCCAGCCCGTTTGAGGGCCTTGGAAGGCGGGCAGCCCGAGGATCGGCGCGAACGCGCCCATGGCGCGCAGGCGCGGCATCGGCGTTCGGGCTGGATGGCTAGCGGCAGGGGCCGCACGAGGGAGGACTGGACAGGCAAGAGGCGAGAGGGTGAACCCTTAGAATCAGGCGAATTTTAGTCTGCTTGCCCGTACGAGCGTGCATGGGCATCCCGCCCCCACCCAACCCGATCTGCCCGATGAGCCACACTGCCCCCCCCTCCCCCCTCAGTTACAAGGATGCCGGCGTGGACATCGACGCAGGCGACGCCCTGGTTGAACGCATCAAGCCCTTGGCCAGGAAAACCATGCGCGAAGGCGTGCTGGCCGGCATCGGCGGATTCGGCGCCCTGTTTGAAGTCCCCAAGCGCTACCAGGAGCCCGTGCTGGTGAGTGGCACCGACGGCGTGGGCACCAAGCTCAAGCTGGCGTTCGAGTGGGCGATGCACGACACCGTGGGCATCGACCTGGTGGCCATGAGCGTCAATGACGTGCTGGTGCAAGGCGCGGAGCCCCTCTTCTTTCTGGACTACTTTGCCTGCGGCAAGCTCGATGTGGACACGGCAGCAGCCGTGGTGGGCGGCATTGCCCGCGGCTGCGAACTCTCGGGCTGCGCCCTGATTGGCGGCGAAACCGCTGAAATGCCCGGCATGTACCCGGCCGGCGAATACGATCTGGCCGGCTTCGCGGTCGGTGCCGTCGAAAAATCAAAGATCCTGACGGGCGCCACTGTGAAGCCTGGCGATGCCGTGCTCGGCCTGGCCTCCAGCGGCGTGCATTCCAACGGCTTCAGCCTCGTGCGAAAGTGCATCGAACGGGCCGGATCGGCTGCGCCCGCCGTGCTGGACGGCAAGCCCTTCCGCCAGGCCTTGATGGAGCCGACCCGCCTGTATGTCAAGAGCGTGCTGGGTGCCCTGGCCGCCCACCCGATCAAGGCCCTGGCCCACATCACCGGCGGCGGGCTGCTGGAGAACATTCCGCGCGTGTTGCCCGACGGCATGGCGGCCGAGCTGCGGGCGGGCAGCTGGCCACGCAGCGAGCTGTTTGCCTGGTTGCAGCAGACGGCAGGCATCGACGACGTCGAAATGAACCGAACTTTCAACAACGGCATCGGCATGGTGGTGGTGATCGATGCGGCGCACGCCAGCGCCTGTGCGGCGACGTTGCGCTCCGCCGGCGAGCAGGTGTTCGAGATCGGTCAGATCGTGCCGCGCGGCGATGGGGCCGCCGTATTGATCCGCTGATCGGGCGATCAGACTCCTGACTTAATAGCAGCCACTGACCATTCGACGCCGGGAACTGGCCCTTTTTCCCGATCTTCCTCGTTGAAGATCGATTGAGACGGCCTTGCGGCGCACCGGCCTCAGCCGCGCAGTTCGCCCCGCAGGTCGGCCAGACGGTCTTCGATGGCGCCCCGATCGGGGCGGGTGCCCGCGTGCGAGAGGTAGGTTTCAAGGTCGCGCACGGCGTGCTCCACATCGCCCAGCTCGGCGTGGACCAGCCCCCGGTCGCGGATCTCCTCCCAGGCCTGGGGCAACAGCACAGCCAGCCGATTCTGGGTCGACAGCATCCGCGCCCAGTCTTCCTGGGCACGATGAATCGCCTTGAGGTTGTGCAACATGCGCGCGACGATGGCGCGCGGTGTGACCGCCTGCAGGTACCGCTCGGGCACTGATCCGGACGCCTGGATGCCCTGCCCAGCCGGACGCAGCGGCTCCAGTCGCTCCGACAGGTCCTCCCGGCTCGGCAGCTGACCGGTAAACGGGTCCAGGAGCACCGGCCCTTGCGGAAGCTGGGCCCTCACCAGGAAATGCCCGGGAAATCCGACCCCGTGCGCGTCCAGGCCGATGCCACCGGCCAGTTCCAGCCACAGCACAGCCAGCGAAACGGGAATGCCCCGTCGGGTGCGCAGCACGGTGTGCAGGTAGCTGTTCTCGGGGTCGTCGTAGTGGTTGAGATTGCCGGCAAAGCCCAGATCGCCGAAGAAAAAGCGGTTCAGGGCATCGAACCGCTGGGTCACGTCCTCCGTGCTGGCCAGACGCCGCTTCAGCCGCGCCAGCAGGTGGTCCACCGCACCGGGGACCTGCTGCACGTCGAGTTCGGGGTATTCGTCCATGGCCAGACTGGCCGCCGCTTCCAGCAGGGGAAACTGCTCATCGCTGGCCACCAGGCACGCAAAATACTCCAGCGGGGTCGGGGTGCGGAAACTCAGGGCCATGGGCATTTGTAGGAGATGGCGCAGCGGGCGTCAAGCCCGCGCGGGCGACCCGAAGCCGGGAAACCGCGCCTGCGCCAGCGCGCGCGTCACCGGCGCACCAGCTGGCGCAACTTCAATCCGGACGCCCACAGCGCACCGAAATAAATCAGCACCGAGCCCGCGATCATCAGGGCCAACAAGCCGATCCGCATTCCCTTCGTCGCCTGAAGCTGGGTCCAGTGGAATTCGTTGGCCCCCCACATCAGAAACACCGCCAGCAAGGCGCTGCCGGCCAGAATCTGCAGGGCGAAAAGACCCCATCCGGGCGCCGGGGTGTAACTGCCCTTGCGGCGCAAGCCCACCAGCAGCCAGCCGGCATTGACCAGCGCACCGAGGCCGATGGCCAGCGCCAGGCCCGCGTGCTGAAACAAGGGCACCAGGACCAGGTTGAGCAGCTGCGTGAGAACCAGCACAACGATGGCGATCTTCACCGGGGTGCGGATGTCCTGGCTGGCATAAAAGCCCGGCGCCAGCACCTTGATCGCGATCAGGCCAAGCAGTCCGGCGCCGTAGCCCATCAAGGCATGCGTGGTCTGCTGCACGTCAAGATCGGTAAAGGCCCCATAGTGGTACAGCACAGCGACCAACGGTCTGGAAAAGGTCAGCAGGGCCACCGCACAGGGAACCGCCATCAGGACGACCAGGCGCAGGCCCCAGTCGAGCATGGCCGAGTACAGTGCGCCGTCCTGTGCCGCCTTGGCCGCCGCCAGCTGGGGCGTGAGGACCACGCCCAGCGCCACGCCGAGCAACGCGGTCGGGAACTCCATCAGGCGATCGGCGTAGGTGAGCCAGCTGACGCTGCCCGGCGTGAGGTGCGATGCGATCTGGGTGTTGATGACGGTGGACACGTGCGCCACACTCACCCCCAGCAGCGCCGGCATCATCATCGTGGCGATGCGCCGAGTCGCGGGGTTGTCCCAGGCGCCCCGAACGTGGGACCAGCGCCAGCCGATCGCTGGCAACAGGCCGAGGCGCCGCAGAGCCAGCATTTGCACCGCCAGCTGCAACAGCCCCCCCAGGATCACGCCGCCTCCCATGGCGTAGATGGGCTCGATGCCTCGCTCGCCAAGCCAGGGCGCGCCCTGCCAGGCGGCCAGAATCATGGCCAGGTTGAGCAGCACCGGGGTTGCCGCCGGCACGGCAAACCGCTTCCAGGTGTTGAGCACCCCGGCCGCCAGCGCGACCATCGACATGAAGCCGATGTAGGGGAACATCCAGCGTGTCATCACCACTGCGGCCTCGTAGCTCGCCGGCGCCTGCTTCAGGCCGCTGGCCATGACCCAGACCAGGACCGGCGCGCCCAGCACACCCAGCACGCAGGTCAACAGCAGCACCCAGGCCAAGACCGTCGCCACATGATCGATCACCTGCTTGGTCGGCTCATCGCCCTGCTGGGTTCGCACGCTCGCCAGCACCGGCACAAAAGCCTGACTGAAGGCGCCTTCGGCAAAAAAGCGTCGGAACATGTTCGGAATGCGAAACGCGACGTTGAACGCGTCGGTCATCGCACTGGCGCCGAAAATCGACGCCACCAGCGTTTCGCGCACCAGGCCGGTGACCCGGGAAGCCAGGGTCAGCAACGAGACGACAGAAGCGGATTTGAAAAGGCTCACCGGCGCAAGTGTAGTGCCCCGCCCGGCTTGGCCCGGGCTCCGGTGCGCAGCTGGATTCCAGCTGATAGAATAGAGAGCTTTGCTGGCATCATCCTCAGACACAAGGAAATATTGAAATGGCTTCTACGAAACCCAAGAAAAAGAACCCGCGCCTGGCGTCGGGCCGCAAACGCGCACGCCAGGACGTCAAGCTCAACGCTGCCAACACGTCCCTGCGCTCGAAATACCGCACCGCCGTGAAGAATGTCGAGAAGGCCGTCGCGGCCGGCGACAAGGTCAAGGCGGCGGAAGCCTTTGGCAAGATGCAATCCGTCGTGGATACCATCGCCGACAAGGGCATCTTCCACAAAAACAAGGCCGCTCGTGACAAGAGCCGCCTGTCGGCCAAGGTCAAGACCCTGGCCACTGCTGCAACCAGCAGCGCCGCCTGATCTCATCAGGCAAACAGCCCTGACCACCTGACGGTGGTCTGCGTTCTAAACGGGTGCGCTGTCAGCAAGCAAAAAACCGCCTTCGGGCGGTTTTTTTGTGTCGGGTCGCAGAATAACAATCGTCCGACCGTGCCGGTGGTCCACGGAACGGCGGGCGCCCTACTCGCTCAACGCGTCGGGCTTGGCCCAGGCTTCGAAGACCTGGAGCTCGTTGTCCTTGGCGAAGTTCATGCAGAACTCCCAGGCCAGCGGCTCGGCCTCCCGCAGATCGGGATGGACCACCACACATTTCACGCCCCCCACGGAGGTCGGTACGCACCACGGCGAGTAGCTGAGATGGCTTCCGGGGCGAGCGCCACCGGGACGGAATTGGCTCATGACGCCCGCCAGCCGTTCAGCCCAATCACTGGGTCTGAAGGTCTTGCCTTCCCGGGTGATGCCCTGAATAAAGACTTCTTTGGCGGTGTTGGAAACCATTGGGTACTGGTGCTGGGTGGGCGCTGGACCGCACGAAGGATCGCTCCGTGCTGCGACGCAACAATAATTGTATCTTATATAAGACTTCAAGCCTAACGGAGGACGCATTGCAGTGATGCGCAATCGTCAGCAGATGCCGGGTTCACTGCGCCTAAAATCGGCTCTTGACGGCCCCGGTTTGACAGGGCCGCTTTGTTTTCAGGAGACCCCATGACTGCGTTCATCGAAGCCGCTTCGCCCCATACCATGAACACCTACGGCCGTCTGCCGATCGCGTTGAGCCATGGTCAGGGTTGCCGAGTCTGGGACATCAACGGCAAGCAGTACCTGGACGCCCTCGGCGGGATCGCGGTCAATACGTTGGGGCACAACCACCCCAAGCTGGTCCCGGCCCTGCAGGACCAGATCGCCAAGATCATCCACAGTTGCAACTACTACCATGTGCCGAACCAGGAACAACTGGCTGCCAAGCTGGTGGAGCTGTCCGGGCTGACCAATGTCTTTTTCTGCAGCACCGGCCTGGAAGCGAACGAGGCCGCCTTGAAGCTGGCGCGCAAATTCGGCCACGACAAGGGCATTGAAAAGCCGGAGATCGTGGTGTACGAAAAGGCCTTCCACGGCCGCAGCATCGCCACGCTCAGCGCCACCGGCAATGAAAAAGTGCAAAAGGGCTTTGGGCCCCTGGTGGAAGGCTTCATCCGGGTGCCGCTCAACGACATTGAATCGCTCAAGAAAGCAACCGACGGCAATTCCAATGTCGTGGCCGTGTTCCTGGAGACCATTCAGGGCGAAGGGGGTGTGAATCCGACGCGCATCGACTACCTGCAGCAGGTGCGCAAGCTCTGCGACGAGCGCGGCTGGCTGCTGATGATCGACGAGGTGCAATGTGGCATGGGCCGCACCGGCAAATGGTTTGCCCACCAATGGGCCGGAATCAAGCCTGACGTGATGCCCCTGGCCAAGGGGCTGGGCTCGGGCGTGCCCATCGGTGCCGTCGTGGCCGGTCCGCGAGCGGCCCAGATCTTCCAGCCGGGCAATCATGGCACGACCTTCGGCGGCAACCCGCTGGCCATGCGCGCCGGCGTGGAAACCATCCGCATCATGGAAGAAGACGGGCTGCTGGAACACGCAGCCCGGGTGGGTGCCCATCTGAAGGGAACCCTGGAGCGAGCGTTGGCCGGAAACCCGGGCGTCCGGGATATTCGTGGCCAGGGTCTGATGATCGGCGTGGAACTCACCATGGCCTGTGGCGCGCTCACGCAACAGGCGGCTGACAAGGGCCTGCTCATCAGCGTGACGGCCGACAACGTGATTCGTCTCGTACCACCGTTGATCATGACGGTGTCGGAGGCTGATGAGGTCACGTCCATCCTGGTGCCCTTGATCCGGCAATTCCTTGCGGAGTGAATCGTCATGGACCTGAAGCACTATCTCCAGTTCAACGACTTGACGGCGGACGAATACGCCTACCTATTTGCCCGGGCGGCGTTGATCAAACGCAAGTTCAAGGCCTATGAAAAGCACCAGACGCTGGCCGACCGAACCTTGGCCATGATCTTCGAAAAGGCCTCGACGCGTACCCGGGTGAGTTTCGAGGCGGGCATGTACCAGCTGGGGGGCTCGGTGGTCCACCTGACGACGGGCGACAGCCAGCTGGGCCGTGCCGAGCCGATCGACGACAGCGCCAAGGTCATCAGCCGCATGGTGGACCTGGTGATGATCCGCACCTACGGGCAGGACAAGATCGAGCAGTTTGCCCGGCACTCCCGCGTACCGGTGATCAATGGGCTGACCAACGAGTTTCACCCCTGCCAGATCCTTGCGGACATCTTCACATTCATCGAACACCGGGGCAGCATTGCTGGCAAGACGGTGGCCTGGGTGGGTGACGGCAACAACATGGCCAACACCTGGCTGCAGGCGGCGGAGTTGCTCGATTTCACGGTGCACGTCAGCACGCCCGGTGGCTACGAGGTCGACCAGGCCGTGGCCGGCATCCGCAGCGGCAGCAGCTACAAGGTTTTCAAGAACCCGATGGATGCTTGCAAGGACGCCGATCTCGTCACCACCGACGTCTGGACGAGCATGGGCTTCGAGGCCGAAAACGAGGCGCGCAAGAAGGCCTTTGCCGACTGGTGCGTCGACACCGACATGATGCGTGCAGCCAAACCGGACGCCTTGTTCATGCACTGCCTGCCCGCGCACCGGGGTGAGGAGGTCGAGGCAGACGTGATTGACGGCCCTCAATCGGTGGTCTGGGACGAGGCCGAGAACCGCATGCACGTGCAGAAAGCCCTGATGGAGTACCTGCTGCTCGGGCGCCTCTGATGTCCGCCTGCCAGACCTGCGGCGCCTGTTGCGCCTGTTTCAGGGTCGACTTTGCCGTTGAAGAACTGGACGACCGCGGGGGACGGGTCCCCTGCGGACTGGCCGAGGATCTCACCGATTCGTTGTGCCGTCTGCGGGGCACGGATCACCAGTCGCCGCGATGCGCTGCCTTGATGGGCCGTATCGGCGAACAGGTGGCGTGCGGCATCTATGAATGGCGTCCCTCGCCATGCCGGGAGTTCGCCGAGGGCGGGCCCGCCTGTGACAGGGCCCGCGCCCGCCACGGGCTGCCGCAATCGTTCACTCAGTCGGGCTGACCCTGCTGGGTTGGCCAGCGCTGCCAGTGAACCGGGCGGGCAAGGTCCGACCCGTGTGCCTGGGGTGCATCACAGGCCTCGCAGCGGCTGCAGGCGCCACAGTCGCGTTTTTTTCCCAGCGCCGGATGGATCCTGGCCAGGCGTTGCCGCAAGCCTGCCGGCAACCAGTACCAAAGGGCGTAACACACGGCGGCCAGCACGATCGCACCGACAATCCATTGCTGTGTCATCTCAGCCCCCTCCCCAAAGCAGGGTCAAACGATAGGTCAGAAAGCTCGCCACATAAGCCAGCGCAAAGAGGTAACCGGCCAGGATCGCCGGGTACTTCCAGCTGTTGGTCTCCCGTCGCACAGCGACGAGCGTCGACACGCACTGGGGCGCAAAGACATACCAGGCCAGCAGCGACAAGGCCGTGGCGAGCGACCAGCTTTGGCCAATCAACCCGCCAAGCTGGGAGGCCACATCGGGCCCGGTTGCCGACAGGGCGTACACCGTGCCGAGCGCCCCGACGGCGACTTCGCGCGCAGCCATGCCAGGCACAAGGGCGATGGCAATCTGCCAGTTGAAACCGATCGGCGCAAACACCAGTTCCAGGCCACGCCCGATCTGCCCGGCCAGGCTGTATTGAATCGCCGGCCCGGTGGCGCCCGGCGGCGGGCCGGGAAAGGTCGAAAGAAACCACAGCACCACCATCAGCGCCAGAATGATGCCGCCCACCCGGTTCAGGAAGATGGCTGCGCGCTCCACCAGGCCCAACGCGAGGTTGCGAGGATTGGGCCACCGGTACGACGGCAGCTCCATCATCAAGGGTGAGGGACCCGTATCTTTGCGCAGGCGCATGAGCACCGAGGCGACGCCCATCGCACCCAGAATACCCGCCACATACAGTGCGAACAGCACCAAACCCTGCAGATTGAACACGCCCCAAACCGTGCGCGCAGGAATAAATGCACCGATCAGCAGTGCATACACCGGCAGCCGCGCGGAGCAGGTCATCAGCGGCGCAATCATGATCGTGACCAAGCGGTCGCGCCAATGGCTGATGGTCCGGGTCGCCATGACGCCGGGAATCGCGCACGCAAAGCTGGACAGCAAGGGAATGAACGATCGGCCAGACAGGCCCACCGTGCCCATCACGCGGTCCAGCAGGAAGGCGGCGCGCGGAAGGTAGCCTGAATCCTCCAGCGCAATGATGAAGAAGAACAGGATCAGTATCTGCGGCAGGAACACCAGCACGCCGCCAGCCCCCGCCAGGATGCCGTCAACGAGCAGGCTCTGCAGCGGGCCCTCGGGCAAACCCGATCGGGCCAGGTTGCCCAGCGCATCCACGCCGGCCTTGATCCAGTCCATGGGCACCGCAGCCAGGCTGAATACCGCCTGAAACATCAGAAACAGCGTCACGGCCAGCAACAACATGCCCCACAAGGGATGCAGCACGATGCGGTCGATCGCGTCGTCGGCGTGCAGACTGTCGGCCGGCTCCCGCACCGCCAACGCCAGAATGCGCCGCACCGCCTGTTGGGTCGCGATCACCGCGGCCACATCCGAAGCCTGCCAGATTGCCGGCGCAGGGGCGCCTTCAAGCTTTCGGGCCGCATCGGCCGGGTCCGCCTGGTCCAGAAAATTCAGCAGTTCCCGGGCGCCGTCGTGGCGCACGCCGACCGTCTCAAGCACGGGCAGCCCGAGTTCCTTCGACAACACCGCGCGGTCGATGCTGATGCCTTCGCGCGTGGCCATGTCGCTCATGTTGAGCGCCAGCACCATCGGCAGGCCCAATGCCTTCGCCTCCAGCACCAGGCGCAGATTCAGCTTGAGGTTGGTGGCATCGGCCACACAGACCAGCAGGTCCGGCAGCGCTTCATGGTCGGCGCGGCCGGTCACGACGTCGCGGGTGACCGCTTCGTCTTCGCTCAGCGCATTGAGGCTGTAGGCCCCGGGAAGGTCCAGCACCGTGACCCGACGTCCCGACGCCGTCAGCAGGTACCCTTCCTTGCGCTCGACGGTGACCCCGGCGTAGTTGGCCACCTTCTGCCGGCTGCCGGTCAGCAGGTTGAACAAGGCGGTCTTGCCACAATTCGGATTTCCCAGCAAAGCCACACGCAGCGGCGGCTGCGCACGGGTCGGATGCGGGCTCATCGCACCACTCCTTCAGCGACAGAAAGCGGAACCACCCGGATCAATGCCGCTTCGTAGCGCCGCAGTGCAAAGGTGGTGTGACCGATCCGTACCGCCAGCGGGTCCCGACCCGGGTAGCCTTGCGCAATCACCCGAACCCGTTCGCCAGGCAGGAAACCGATTTCCAGCAGGCGCAAGATGAGTTCACGCTCATTGGCATCGACCGGATCGACCAAACGGCGAATCCGGGCCTCAACCAGACGCGGAAGTTCATCAAGCCCCTGATCAGGTGCCTCACTCGAACCGGCGGGGGGTTGAAGTTCAGCGAACATCATTGCGTCAAACGATAACGATTCTCATTTTACATTCAATGCCAGGGACACCGATTTTTCGCGCATGTTGGAAAAAACCGACACCATGATTGTCCAGCGCCGCTACCTTCCGGAACCATGAAAACGCTTTGGGACATCTCCGCACCCGTCCAGACCGGAACCCCCGTCTTCCCCGGGGACACCCCTTATCAGCAGCAGTGGGCCACGACCTTGGGACCCGGCTGCCCCGTGAATGTCAGCACCTTGACGCTGTCTCCCCACGTGGGCACACATGCCGATGCCCCGCTTCACTATGACGCCCAAGGCGCCAGCACCGGCGAACTCGACCTGACACCCTATCTGGGCCCCTGCCGCGTCATCCACGCCATCGGTGCCGGGCCGCTGGTGCAATGGTCGCACCTCGCCCATGCCCTTGATCGGTTGCCCGCACGGGTGTTGGTCCGCACCTATACCCGGATGCCGGTCGACCGCTGGGACCCGCACCTGACCGCCTTTGCGCCGCAGACCATCGAGCGCCTGGCCGCACTGGGCGTGCTGCTCGTCGGCATCGACACGGCAAGCATCGACCCGGCCGACAGCAAGACCCTCGACAGTCACCAGGTGATTCGCCGATTGAACCTTCGGGTGCTGGAGAACCTGGTGCTCGACGAGGTTCCTGAAGGCGACTATGAGTTGATCGCCCTGCCCCTCAAGCTTATGGCCGCCGACGCCAGCCCCGTACGGGCGGTGCTGCGCGAACTGCCTTGATCGATATCCCCCCATTCAGCACCCTCCGGACGACACCATGAACCCGATTTCCCTTGACGACTGCCGCGCCCTAGACGCCAAAGACCCCTTGCATGAATTGAGCCATCAATTCCAACTGCCGCCTGGCGTGATCTATCTGGATGGCAACTCCCTGGGCGCCCTGCCCAGGACATCCGCAGCGCGGGTAGCCGAAGTCGTGACCCAGGAATGGGGGCAAGGCCTGATCCGCAGCTGGAACAGCGCGGGCTGGTTTGAGGCGCCCCGACGGATCGGCGACAAGATCGCCCGCCTGGTCGGCGCCGGCCCGAGCGAACTGGTCGCGACCGACAGCACGTCGACCAACCTGTTCAAGGTCTTGAGCGCTGCGCTCAACATGGTTCGCCAGGATGCGCCACAGCGCAAGACCGTGATCAGCGAGCGCAGCAACTTCCCGACCGATCTGTACATCGCCGAAGCCCTGTGCCGCGAGCGTGGGTGTCGCTTGCAGCTGGTCGAGCTGGATGAGATTGCGGGCTCGCTGAACCCGGACGTCGCCGTGCTGATGCTGACCCATGTGAACTACCGCACCGGTGCCATGCATGATATGGCCCAGGTCACCGCTGCCGCCCATGCGGCAGGCATTCTGACCGTTTGGGACCTCGCGCACAGCGCCGGCGCGGTGCCGGTGGACCTGACCCGGGCGCAGGCGGATTTCGCGGTTGGCTGCGGGTACAAGTACCTCAATGGCGGCCCCGGGGCCCCGGCATTTGTCTGGGTAGCGCCTCGCCATGCCGACCGCTTCTGGCAGCCGCTGGCCGGCTGGTGGGGCCACGCGGCCCCCTTCGACTTCACGCCCGACTACCGCCCCGCCCCCGGCATCGGTCGCTACCTTTGCGGCACGCAACCGATGATCAGCATGGCCGCGCTCGAGTGCGGCGTGGACACGCTGCTCGCCGCCGAACCGATGGGCGGCATGTCCGCCTTGCGCGCCAAGTCGCTGGCACTGACGGATCTTTTCATCGACCTGGTAGAAGCCCGCTGCGCCGGCCACGACCTGACATTGGTCACGCCGCGCAACCCCGCCCAGCGCGGCTCCCAGGTCTGCCTCGCCCGCAGTACCGGCGCCTACGCCATCATCCAGGCGTTGATCGCCCGTGGCGTGATCGGTGATTTTCGAGCGGGCGACGGACACACCCATCCCGACATCCTGCGTTTTGGCTTCACGCCGCTCTACCTCGGTTTCGAGGAGGTCTGGCAGGCCGTGGAACACCTCCGGCAGGTGCTAGAAAACGCCGAGTGGCAGCAACCGGAATTCAACCAGAAACACGCAGTGACCTGACCATGAGCCCTCACACCCCATCCCCATCGGCCACCGAGCGCATCGTCCACGACGAAAAGGCCCAGCTCGACTTCAGCCGGAGCATGAGCTACGGCGACTACCTGCAGCTGGACGCCATCCTCAGCGCCCAGCACCCGCGCTCGCCGGACCACAATGAAATGCTGTTCATCGTTCAGCACCAGACCAGCGAGTTGTGGATGAAGCTCATGCTGCATGAACTTCGCGCGGCCGTCGCCCACGTGGCTGCCGACGACCTATCGACGGCCTTCAAGATGCTGGCACGGGTGAGCAAGATCATGGAACAGCTGGTGCATGCATGGGATGTGCTGGCCACCATGACACCGCCCGAATACAGCGCGATCCGCCCGTTTCTCGCCAGCTCCAGCGGGTTCCAGAGTTATCAGTACCGCTGCATCGAGTTCTCCCTCGGCAACAAGAACGCCGCGATGCTCAAGCCGCATGAGCACCGTCCCGACCTGCTGGAACTGGTCCTTGGTGCCTACCAGGCCCCTTCGCTTTATGACGAAGCACTGAAGCTGTTGGCCCGCCGCGGCCTGGAGGTGCCCGCCAACCAGCTTCAGCGTGACTGGACGCAGCCGTACGCCGCCACCCCCGCCGTCGAGCAAGCCTGGCTGACCGTGTACCGGGACCCGAAGCGCTATTGGGATCTGTATCAGCTGGGAGAAGAACTCACCGATCTGGAAGACGCTTTTCGCCTGTGGCGCTTTCGGCACGTGACCACGGTCGAGCGCGTGATCGGCTTCAAGCGTGGCACCGGCGGCACCGGGGGTGTGAGCTACCTGCGCAAGATGCTGGACGTGGTGCTGTTTCCGGAAATCTGGACTTTGCGCACCAATTTATGAACCATTTCTGCCTGATCCCGGCGTGAAATGGTCATAACATGCTATCAATTTTTAGCATATCCCGACGCGACCGGGCCACGGTATAACCAGGGCACATCCAGCAGACGCTCGCCCAAGGCCCTGAGCGCCAGGTCACGGCCCCAACGCACAACCCCTTCCGAGTGGAAGATCGTCCCGTTTCGGATGGAGCGCGCCTGCACCCGGGCACAGCGTTGCCAACGCAGACCGGCGTAATGCTGCAACTGCTCGCGGACCGGCTGGTCCATCAGGGCCAGTGAGCGCGCCAACTGTTCGGCATCCTCGATCGCCATGCCGGCGCCCTGCGCAAGATAGGGACGCATCGGATGGGCCGCGTCACCCAGCAGGGCCACACGGCCCGCAGCCTGCTGCCACGCGCCCTGCATCGGCGGACGATCGCACAGCGCCCAAAGCCGCCAAGCCGGCACCGCCGCGATCAGGTCCTGCAAGGCGGCACAGGTCACGCCCATCGCATGCTGCAGGTCCACCGCGTTGGCCGAATGATCCCACCCATGCAGTTCGCCGTTGACTTCTCCATGCACGATCGCCACCACGTTGAGCCAGTCGCCCCCCCGCACGGGATACTGCACCACGTGCAGGCGTGGGCCCAGCCAGGCAGTCACCTGCTGGCTGCGCAGCCGCTCAGGCAAATCCTGTTGCCGCAACATCGCCCGGTAGGCCAGATGACCGGAAATGCGGGGCGCCCCATCATTCAACATCAGTTCCCGAACGCGACTCCAGAGGCCATCCGCTCCGATGAGCACCTCGCCCTCCACCACCAGGCCTTCGGTGGTTTCCAGGCTGACGAGGTGCTCGCCATCCGTATACGAGGCAAGCCAGCTGCCCAGGGCAAGCCGAGCCCGGCCGTCGCGCTCCAAGGCCGCTCGCAGCAAGGCATGCAGATCCGCCCGATGGATCGTCGCGTAAGGCGCACCATAGAGCTCCACGGACCGATGGCCCAAAGGCAAGACGCCGAGTTCACGGCCGGAGACGGCGTTTCGGACCTGCAAGCGCAGGGGAAAGGCAGCCACTTCGGCCAGCGCGCCTTCAAGGCCGAGTCGGCGCAGCACATGAACCACGTTGGGGCCGATCTGGATGCCCGCACCCACCTCGCCGAACTCGGCGGCGCGTTCAAACAGACGAACATCACAGCCCGCCCTGGTGCAGGCCAGCGCCGCGGCCAGCCCCCCAATGCCGCCGCCGGCAATCAGTACCCGTGTGCTCATAGCGGAAAATTGTGCCCAGCCTGGCGGACAGTTCCCTGACATCCAGCGGCCCGCGGCAAGCGTCCGCAACGGCCAGAAACAACAACGCCAGCTCGAAGCTGGCGTGTTCTTTACATGGGGTGGCTGATGGGACTCGAACCCACGACGACCAGAATCACAATCTGGGACTCTACCAACTGAGCTACAGCCACCGTAAGCATTTGATTATAGCCCGTTATCCTACTGAACCTGCGTCCGCGCAGCGCCATCTGCACCGGGCGCCGGCTTGGCCACAAGGATCTCCGCCTTGAGGCGAGCCTTTAGTTCATTGAAATACGCCAGGCTTTCGGCGCCCGTCCACAACTGGCTGTATTGATTGAGGTTTTGGCGCCGGGCGGCCTCATTGGGTGGCTCGTACGCGATGACTTTGTTGACCCGTGCCACGGCATAGCCTTGCGCCCCCAGATCGACGCCGACCAGCACTGGCAGTGCCGCAGAGTCCGCGCGAAGCACAGCGTCGATCAGTTTGGTTGGCATCTGCTGCGTCTGCTCGCGCGAAACGGTCAAAGCGGTCGGGAACTCCGCCGACGACGGGTTGGTTTGCCAAGCGGCCAACTTCGCAGCGCCTTCCTTGCGAGCCAGTTCAGCCGCACGCTCGGCGACCAGACGCGCCCGCACGGCCTCTCGAACCTCAGCTAGCGGCTTGGTTCGAGCAGGGGTGTGCTGGACCACGCGGGCCGCCACCAACTGATTCGGTGCCGTTTCGACCGCCTCAGTGTTGCGTTTCTTTTCGATTGCATCCGGGCCAAACAGTGCGTTCAGCAACTTTGGACTGGCCAGGGGACCTGTCGCGCCGGGTGCGGGAGTCCGGGTAACGTTGCTCGCCGTCTGAATTTCCAATTTCAGGCGTTCGGCCACCGGCTTGAGGCTGTCGGACTGCTCATAAACCCCATTGGTGAATGCGTCCGCCACCTCGGCAAACTTGCGTTGAGCCTGCTGTTTCTTCAGATCGGCCTCCAACTGCGGCTTCATTTCGTCAAAGCTACGGACTTTGGGTGCCTTGATGTCCGTCAACCGAATGATGTGGTAGCCAAACTCCGACTCCACCACATCGCTGATATCGCCCTTTTTCATGGCAAACGCCGCATCTTCGAACGGCTTCACCATGGCGCCGCGCGCAAAGAATTCAAGGTCGCCACCGTTGGGTGCCGAACCCGTGTCCTGCGAGTTCTTTCGGGCAAGCTCAGCAAAGCTATCCGGCGCCTTGCGGGCTGCCACCAGCAACTCATCAGCCCGGGCGCGCGCCTTCTTGCGGTCTTCAGCGCTGGCGGTCTTGGGCGCCGAGATGAGGATGTGGCTGGCGCGACGCTCCTCCTGCCCACTCAGGCGGGTGGCATTTTGCTCGTAGTAGGTTTTCAGGTCGGCTTCGTTGATCGCCAGGGTCTTCTTGATGGTGTCCAGGTCCAGCACCACAAATTCGATGTTCGCCTGTTCCGGGGCCTGAAAGAGGGCTTCGTTTTGTTTGTAGAAGGCCTCGATTTCTGCGTCGGTGAGCACCACTTTCGCATTGAAATCAGCGGGATTGAAGCGGACCACCTGGACATCCCGGCGCTGCAGGAAGGCGTTCAACGCGACATTCGCATCGGCGGCCGACGAAAAGCCGCTGCTCGAAATGCCGGCGAGAACCTGGCGCGATGACAGATCCGTGCGAACCTGAGCTTCGAACATCTCCGGCGTCATGCCCTGGCTGGCCAGCAACTGGCGGTAGCGCTCCATGTCGAGCGTGCCGTCTGGCTTTCTCAGGCTCGCGATGGTCGGGTTCTGTTGCAAATCCCGCGCCAATTTGGCATCCGAGGTCACCAGTTTCAGCTTCGTTGCAGCCGCCGCAAGCACCCGGTCCCGGACCAGGCGCTCCAGTGTCGCATAACGGGCTTCCGGGGTATCCAGCAACTTGACGTCCAGCGTTGGCATGGACTCACGGACCCGGTCCACTTCATTCTTGTGCGCAAAATCCCACTCCGCTTGGGTGATGTCGACGCCATCGACCCGTGCGACGGCCTGCCCCTTGTTCTGTGAGCGGTTGTAGCCCTCCAGACCGAACAGCACAAACGATGGAAAGATCAGCAGGAACAGCAAGAACTGCATGATCTTGGTGTGCTTCCGGACGAAATCAAACATGCGCAGACTCTCAA
>ERZ795062.1127-NODE-1127-length-19674-cov-7.767266_pt1 | contig 19674 bp, 16 predicted proteins | sample MGYA00375146_ERZ795062 | MGnify/ENA primary metagenome ERZ795062 (study PRJEB30191, sample SAMN05720281) | activated sludge metagenome | isolation source: Anaerobic digester | place: USA | collected 2015-07-16 ... | reverse complement strand
ACCTAAATCTTTTGCCATTTTCTCCACTGTTTTATAGGCTTCTGGATGCACTGCTGAATTGTCTAACGGATTTTTCCCGTCTTTAATTCTAATAAATGCTGCAGCTTGTTGAAACGCTTTTTCGCCTAATCGTGGTACTTTTTTTAATTGATTTCTATCTTCAAATGCGCCGTTTTCACTGCGATAAGCCACAATATTTTCTGCCATCTTCTCTCCTATTCCACTCACGTAGCTCAACAACGATTTACTAGCAGTATTAATATTTATTCCAACAGAATTTACACAACGAATAACGGTATTGTCTAACTCTTCTTTTAGTTTAGTTTGGTCAACATCGTGTTGATATTGCCCTACGCCAATTGATTTTGGGTCAATTTTTACCAATTCAGCCAATGGATCGCTTAGTCTTCTTCCAATAGAAACTGCGCCACGAACGGTTACATCATAATTAGGAAATTCATCTCTAGCAATTTTACTTGCTGAATAAACCGATGCGCCAGCTTCTGAAACTACAAATACTTGAACCGGCTTATCAAAAGCAATTTTTTTGATGAAAAATTCGGTTTCACGACTTGCAGTTCCGTTACCAATAGAAATAGCTTCGATATTATAAGCATTTACCATCGATTTTATTTTTTTCATCGCCATAGCAGTATCGTTTTGTGGCGCATGAGGAAAAATAGTTTCGTTATATAACAAATCGCCTTTTTCATCTATACAAACCACTTTGCAACCAGTTCTAAAACCTGGATCGATGGCAAGAATTCTTTTTTCGCCCAATGGTGGTGCAAGCAACAATTGTCTTAAATTTTCCGAAAAAACATCAATGGCTTTACTATCTGCTTTGAGTTTAGCTTCTTGCAAAGTTTCGTTTGAAATAGCTGGTTCAAGCAAGCGTTTATAACTGTCTTTTATGGCTAATTCTAAATGTTCAGTCGTATCATTATTTTTTTTAATGATGTTTTCTTCAATAAAATCAATGGCTTCTTCTTTTTCAATTTCTACATTGAGTTTTACAAAACCTTCTGCTTCAGCACGCAACATAGCTAACAAACGATGTGATGGTGCTTTTGAAATTGGTTCTGCCCAATCAAAATATTGAGAAAATTTTTGCGCTGCTTCATCTTCATCTTTACCTTTGGCAACTTTTGTAGTAATGATTGCTTTTCTATGAAATAGTCGTCGAAGATTTTTTCTAATGTAAATGTTTTCATTAATCCATTCGGCAATGATATCTCTTGCGCCTTGCAAAGCTTCATCTTCATTAGGAACTTTATCGTTGATATATTTTGATGCCAAAAATTCTACGTCATCTACATTTTGGCTCATAATCATTTTTGCCAAAGGTTCTAATCCTTTCTCTCGAGCAACATCGGCTTTGGTTTTTTTCTTCTTTTTATAAGGCAAATACAAATCTTCTATTTCCTGTAAATCGAAGCTGTTTTCTATTTTTTGCTTTAATTCTGAAGTTAAAAAACCTTGCTCTTCAATTGAAGAAAGTACACTTTCTTTCCGTTTTACAATTTCGTCAAACTGTTTGTTAAGTTTAAAAATTTGCTCTATTTGAACCTCATCAAGGTTTCCTGTTTTGTCTTTTCTATAACGAGCTATAAAAGGAATAGTGCAATCTTCTTGAAAAAGTTGGAGTGTGTTTTCAATTCCTTTTAATGGAATTTGTGTGGCGTTTTGAATGAATTGTGTGTTGGTCATTATGATATAAAATCTAAATAGTTTTGTTTATTAATTACTTCAAAATTGGCATCTGGATATGCTTTTGCAAAAGCTGTTGGTATTTTTGATTTTTTCTTTTCATTCCATTTAAATTCAAACCCTTTTAAATTTCCGTTTTCCTCCTCTAGCCAATCTAATTCTTGTTGATCATAGGTACGCCAAAAATAATTATTTGCCCATTTTTTATTATAATTTTGATATTTTACTCGTTCTGATGCTAAATAATTTTCCCACAATGATCCAACATCGGTTCTGGTTTCTAATCGTGTAAAGTTTCCAATAATTCCATTACGAATACCATTATCATAAAAATACCATCGATTAGATTTGGTGATTTCTTTTCGCAAATTTCTACTAAATCCTGGAACTTTATAAATCACAAAAACCTTTGAAAGTAAATCTAAATACCTTTCTACAGTGTTTTTAGAAATTCCTAATTGTCTGGCTAATTCTTGTAGTGATACTTCTTGACCAACTTGAAAAGCAATTAATTTGAGTAAATCTAAAATTTTGTTGGATTGTTTAATACCATCAAAAATTAAAATATCTTTTATTAAATACGAATTAATTATTTCTTTTATATAATTAATTTTATCGTTCCAATTTGGATATTGCTCCAACTCTGGATAACTTCCAAAAAGTAATCGTTCTTCTAGTTTTTGTGTTGTTTCTTTATAATTTTCAAATTCAGAATACTCTATTTGTGCCAACGGAAATAAATAAATCGTATTTTTCCTACCAACAAGTGGTTCACCTAATTTGTTGGTTAAATCAAAAACTGATGATCCTGTTGCAATAATTTTTATTCCGTCTATTGAATCTACTATTAATTTTAAAATCATTCCAATTTCAGGAATATTTTGTGCTTCATCAATTACTAATAATTTCACATTCGCTAACAGCCGACTATAATTATTAACCGATCGTTCTTTTAGCAAATTAGCATCGTCAATATCTTCTCCGTTAAGATGTAAGCAATCTTTTTTTGGAATTTCTGAAAGATATTTTTTAATCAAATCGGTTTTTCCAACTCGTCGTGCACCTAATAAAATCAGTACTTTGTTTGGTAATACTTTTTTGTGAAATTCTGTTAAAACGGCTCTTTTATAGTAATTTGACATTTCAATTTGTTTAAAATTAAAATACAAATATAAATAAAAAACATTAATTCCGTCAGTTTGTTGACTGAATTTGTGTTAATTCCGTCAGTTGATTGACTGAATTTATATTATTTCCGTCAAAATCTAATCTTGAACGATAAAATCTTTTGGATCTTCTTTTTTAAATTCAGGTTGAATATTAATGTGGTTGATACCAAATTTAGTAAACAAAAGCATTTCAACTTCGTGAAGTAAATCATTGAATTGGCTCATTTTAATATCTTCAGAACAATCGAGATGTGCTTCTAAGTGAAGTTCTTCTTCATTTAAATGCCATACATGAATGTGATGTAATTTTCCAACACCAGGAATTTTATGCACTTCGCGCACAATTTCTTTGATATCAATATGTTCTGGTGTAAAAAGCATCAACATTTTAGTAGATGTTTTAAGTAAATCTATTCCAACCACAATTAAATAAATTGCTATTAAAATAGTCATTAAGCTATCTACCCAAAACCAACCATAAAATTTCATTAACAAACCTCCAACTAATACCGCAATCGATGCCATCATATCGGTTAATAAATGCAAATAAGCCGATTTCATATTGAGGTTGTGGTCTGCATCTTTTTTTAGAAAAATAACTGAAAGTCCGTTGACTACAATTCCTAAAAGCGCTAACCAAATTACTAAACCTGATTGAATTGGATGTGGGTTAAAAAAACGCTCAATTGCTCCGTAAATCAAAATAAATGCAACAATTACAAGTGTTGCAGCATTTGTAAAAGCGGCAATTAACTCGGCGCGTTTGTAGCCAAAAGTTTGATCAATAGAAGCTTTTCTTCTCGAAAGTTTATGAGCAACCAAACTAAAAACCAATGAAATTACATCTGAAAAATTATGCAACGCATCAGAAATTAAAGCTAAACTACCCGAAACAATTCCTCCAATAATTTGCGCAATAGTAATTACTAAATTTAGAATTATCGAAAAAACTAAATTTTTAGATTTTACTTCATGTTTTTGTATGTGAACGTGGTTGTGTGACATGGTTATCTACACGCAATTTTATGCACTCTTCTTTCGTGTCTTCCACCTTGAAAAGCAGTATTAAGAAAAGTATCAACCATATCTACCGCTTGTTCAATTGATGTAAATCGAGCTGGAATGCTTATAATATTTGCATCATTATGTTCGCGAGCAAGTTGTGCTATTTCTTTTGTCCAACACAAAGCGGCACGAATATCTTGATGTTTATTAACCGTCATGGCAATTCCGTTTCCTGAACCACAAATTACAATTCCAAAATGTGCTTTTTTACTTTCTACATCATATGCTACAGGATGACCAAAATCTGGATAATCAACACTATCAAAAGTATCTGTTCCGTGATTAATAATTTCGTGTCCTTTTGATTGTAAATAATCTACAATAGCACTTTTATAATTTGGACCAGCATGGTCGTTACCAATGGAAATAATCATTTTTTAAAAATTTTAGTTGTGATTACAAAATTACTTAATAAAGTGGGTTATTTAAAATATTATTAATTAAAAATAAAACATTGAAAATCAAATACTTAATTATTTAAAATTTACAATTGTTAATCAGTATTTACAATTAATTGATATTCTGATAATTACCAATTAACATTGATTGTTAATAATTTTAAATAGAAAATTAGAAGTTTTTATAAAAGGAAAACAAATTTTTATAAGCTAAAATTGAATCGAAAAAATCAAATTTAGTTTTGACTTTTTTTAGCAAAAATATCCACAATAAAAATTCGTTTTTCAACAGAAATTAACATTAAAAGTTTTCAAAAAAAGTAACTAAAAAACGTATGTTAACAACTGTTAATAAAACCTTAATTTTAATTCATTTTTAATACTTTACAATTTCTTAATACTGTTAATTTCTCTGTATAAGTTTAGATAACTTTTTGAAAAAATAAATCTAAAAAAAGTTTTCATCATTATTAACACACTATAATAACCATCAAAAAATTTAAATTTTAAAAGATTCATTTTGTTGTTTTTAATAAATGTTGAAAACTCAAATTTTTAAACAACCTTTAAATTGTTATTTAGATTATCTAAAATTTTTTGAACAACTTCTTTATCGTTTGGATGAATTTTTAGTTTTATTCCGCCATAGGCGATACTTGCAAATGGATCTACCGAAACGATAGTTTCATTTTCAAAGTAATGAACTATACCTTCGTTTTCTAAAATTGATTTCAGAATAACAATGTCTTGAGGTAGATTAAATATTGCAATGGTTATAAAATCGGTCATTGAATTACTTTTTATAAAAATAGTAAATGTTATTTTTTAATTAAAACTATTTGCTAATTAGTGTTTACTGATTTCTATTTCGTAATTTTCAGCAATAATAGAAATGAATTATGAGTAAGAAACCCAAAAAATTTGGAAAAAAGAACAAAACTTTTTCCGAAAAAATATTTAAAATCCTTTCAAAAAGTCCAAATAAACCTTTCAATTACAAACAAATAGCAGCTATACTAGAAGTAGATGATACAAAAAGTAGAAATGAAATTATAAAAGACTTAAAAATTCTTGCTGCTCAAAAAGTAATTATAGAAACCGAACCTGGAAAATATTTAGTAAAAGCTTCTGGACAAGAATTATATGAAGGAGTTGTAGATATGACTTCCAGAAAAACCGGTTATTTTGTTTGTGATGATTTAGAACACGATGTTTTTATACCGTTTATGAATCTCAATCATGCGCTGGATGGCGATAGAGTTAAAGTGTATATTTATAACAAACGTAGTTCTCGAAAACCAGAAGCCGAAGTTGTAGAAATTATAGAAAGAGCAAAAACAGAGTTTGTTGGTGTTATAGATGTGCAAAAGAATTTTGCTTTTGTAACTACTGCAAATGCTAAAATGTACACCGATATTTTTGTTCCAAAGAACAAACTAAATGATGCTCAACATGGTGAAGTAGTTCTAGTTAAACTTGAAGATTGGCCTAAGAAAGCAGATTCTCCTTTTGGCTCAGTAATAAAAGTTTTAGGTAAACCAGGCGAACACGATACCGAAATTCATGCTATATTGGCTGAATATGGTTTACCATATGATTTTCCTATTGAAGTGGAAGCTTATGCCAACAAAATTGATACTTCAATAACTCAGGAAGAAATTGCAAAACGTAGAGATATGCGAAATGTTTTGACGTTTACCATTGATCCAAAAGATGCAAAAGATTTTGATGATGCTTTGTCTTTTCAAGCTTTAGAAAATGGAAATTACGAAATTGGAGTTCATATTGCCGATGTTTCTCATTATTTAAAAGAAGGAACTATTCTCGATGATGAAGCTTATAAAAGAGCAACTTCGGTCTATTTAGTAGATAGAGTTGTACCCATGTTGCCCGAAGTATTATCAAATTTTGCTTGTTCGCTTCGTCCGCATGAAGAAAAATATACTTTTTCGGCAATTTTTCAATTAAATCAAAAAGCAGAAGTTATAGATTCTTGGTTTGGTAGAACAGTAATTTACTCTGATCAACGATTTGCTTATGAAGAAGCGCAACATATTATTGAAACAAAATCGAATGTTATTCCAGCTGAAATTTCATTAACCGGAAATGAATATAAAGCTTCAGATGAAGTAACTCAAGCAACTTTAAAACTCGATGAATTAGCAAAAATTCTTCGTAAAAAAAGAATGGCTGCTGGAGCAATTTCTTTTGATAAAGTTGAAGTAAAATTTAATTTAAATGATAATGATGAACCAACAGGAGTTTACTTTAAAATTTCAAAAGATGCTAATCATTTGATTGAAGAATTTATGTTGCTTGCCAATAGAAAAGTAGCTGAATTTATAGGTAAACAAAAGAAAACATTTGTGTATAGAATTCACGATGAACCAAATGAGGATAAGCTAATTGGTTTACAATCTGTGATTTCTAAGTTTGGTTATTCTCTAAATTTTAAATCAAAAGACACAATATCAAAGTCATTAAATTCGTTATTAGAAGAAGTAAATGGTAAAAAGGAGCAAAACCTTGTAGATACGCTTGCAATTAGAGCGATGAGCAAAGCAAGATATTCCACTCAAAATATTGGTCATTATGGATTAGCATTCGATTATTATAGCCATTTCACCTCACCTATTCGTCGTTATCCAGATGTGATGGCTCACAGATTGTTACAACATTATCTTGATGGAGGAAAAACCGCAAATGAAGATGATTATGAAGAAAAATGTGAACACAGTAGTGATATGGAATTACTTGCTGCAAATGCCGAAAGAGATTCTGTGAAATACATGCAAGTAAAATTCATGGAAGATAAAAAAGATATAGAATTTCTTGGTGTAATTTCTGGTGTAACCGAATGGGGAATTTATGTTGAAATTATAGAAAATAAATGTGAAGGAATGGTTCGCATTCGTGATATAAAAGAAGACTATTATGTATTTGACGAAAAGCAATATGCTTATGTAGGCGAAATGTATAAAGGAATGCTTCAGCTTGGTGATGAGGTTTATGTAAAAGTAAAAAATGCCGATTTAGTAAAAAAACAATTAGATTACACTTATATCCGAAAAAAGGAATAAATATGAAAAAGCTAGTTTTTAGTTTATTATTTTTAAGTTCAATAGCTTTTGGACAAATAGAGAAAAATGTTGGTGATTTTACCAAAGTAACCGCTTTTGACCAAATAGATGTTTACCTAGAACCTTCAAACGAAAATAAAGTAGTTATAGAAGGGAAAGATGCTAATGAAGTAGAATTGGTCAATAAAAATGGAGAACTAAAAATAAGAATGTCATTAACCAAAATGCTCGATGGTGATGATATTTCTGTTACAGTTTATTTTAACGAACTAACTGCTGTTGAAGCAAATGAAGGTTCGAGAATTGCTTGTGGTAATGTAATAAAATCCAATAATTTTGAAATTATTGCTAAAGAAGGTTCACAAATAAAACTTCTTTTAAATGTAAATAGACTAACCGCTAGAACTGCAAATGGCTCAACAGTTTCACTGGAAGGAAACGCTAAAAGTCAAGAAGTTATTGTAAATTCTGGAGGAATTTATGAAGCTAAAAATCTAAAGACTTCTCAAACTATTATTACAGGAAATGCTGGTGGAGAAGCAGATGTTTTTGCTACTGATTTTGTTGATGCAAAAGTAAGAGCTGGTGGAACCATCACTATCTATGGTAAACCAAAACAAATCGATCAAAAAATCATTGCTGGCGGTTCAATTGAAGAAGCAAAATAGATTTTATTTTAAATATTAAAATTAAATTCTAAATTGCAGTGTCAAAAAACAAACTATGATTTTACTAAAAGATATTGTTTCTGCCATTCCGCTTGGATTTTTTTTAAGTTTCATGATTGGTCCAGTATTTTTTGTACTACTTGAAACTAGCGTTGTGAAAGGTTTTAGAGCAGCAATATCTTTTGATTTAGGAGTTGTTTTAGCTGATATAGTATTTATTCTAATCGCCTATTTTTCCAGTTACAGATTAATTCAAAGTATAAAAGATGATCCAGCATTATTCATTTTTGGTGGATTGGTCATGCTTACCTATGGTATAATTTCATTCATTAAAAATAGAAATGAATTACGAAAAAATATTGATGAAGAAGACCCAACAGAATTAGCAAAAAACAATTATTTATCACTTTTTATAAAAGGTTTTTTTCTAAACTTTATCAATATTGGAGTATTAGGATTTTGGTTGGCAATACTAATCACAATTGGTCCGCAGCTAGAGTTGAAAGCATCAAGAATGATAACTTTTTTTAGCACATTAATACTTTCTTATTTTGTTACTGATATTTTTAAAATATTATTAGCCAAGCAATTAAGAAATAAATTAAACCCAAAAAACATTCTTTTGATCAAAAAATTCATTAGCTTAATTCTAATAATTTCTGGTATTTTTCTACTTTCTCAAGGTCTATTTCCTAAAGAACAAAAAATTGTAGGCAAAGCTTTTGAGCAACTAGAAGAACATAAATAAATACTCTAATTGTCTGTAGAATATTTTCAATTTATCTCGATAATCTAAGATTAAATTCTAATTATTTTTAGATTCTTCACTTCGTTTAGAATGACAAAAAACCTCGAAGTTTTCTGTGATATTCGCTATCCTTTGTCCATGAAGGTTTTGTTTTAAGCATCGTCCGGATTCGAACATTTCTTTTAGATTCTTCACTTTGTTCAGAATGACAATAAAACTCCAAGTTTTCTCTACTATTCGCTACGCTCGTATCCTTGAAGGTTTTGTTTTGAAGCATCGTCCGGATTCGAACATGCTTTTAATTAATTTTTTCTAAAAATTTATAATAAAAAAAAGAGCTACATTTCTGTAACTCTTTCGAGGCATCGTCCGGATTCGAACCGGAGTATACGGTTTTGCAGACCGGTGCCTAGCCACTCGGCCACGATGCCGTTGGTGGGCAAATATACTAAAAAGTTTTAATTTTAGATTGTTGATTAACGATTTTTGATTTTTGATTTCATTCTGCATTCAGCAATCTCAAATCTGCAATCTTAAATTTAATTTCTATATTCCTCCATTTCTATAGTAACTGCTTCTACATCACCACCAATAGGAGGATTTAGTTTTGAAACAGATAAAACAATCCTCGATACAGATGGAAGTTCTTTAAATATTCTAACAACTATTCTATGGGCAACATGCTCTAATAATTTAGCTCGAATTGCCATTTCTTCAACTATAATTTTGTTCAAATGAACATAATCTACAGTATCTTTTAAATCATCTGATAGAGCAGACTTTCTCAAATCAGTTTTTACTTCGAGGTCAACTCTATAATCTGAACCTATTCTTCCTTCTTCTTCCAAACATCCGTGAAAAGAAAAAGTTCTGATATTTTGTAATTTTATTGTTCCCATTTTGTTTTAGTTTCAAGTTAATTGGGTTTCAAGTTCAAAGTTAAAAGGTTTTTTCCAATTAATTTAAAGAACTTTAAAGTTTAAACTTTAAACATTTTCTATCTTTGCCAAAAGATAGAAAATTATTATGTCAACCGAAGAAAAATCGCTGAATTTCTTAGAACAAATCATAGAAGAAGATTTGAAAAATGGTTTATCAAAGGATAAGCTTCGTTTTCGTTTTCCTCCAGAACCCAATGGTTATCTACATGTTGGTCATGCTAGTGCTATTTGTTTAAATTTTGGTTTAGGTATTGATTATCAGTCACCTGTAAATCTACGCTTTGATGATACCAATCCTGCAAAAGAAGAACAAGAGTATGTTGATGCTATAAAAAGAGATATTGAATGGCTTGGTTATCAATGGGCTAACGAGTGCTACGCTTCTGATTATTTTCAGCAATTATATGATTGGGCAGTTGAATTTATAAAAAAAGGAAAAGCCTATGTTGATAGCCAATCTTCTGAAGAAATGGCGAAACAAAAAGGAACTCCAACTCAAGTAGGAACAGATTCTCCATACAGAAATCGCTCGGTTGAAGAAAATTTAGACCTTTTTGAACGCATGAAGAATGGCGAGTTTGAAGAAGGAACACATATTCTTCGTGCAAAAATAGACATGAAGCACACCAATATGTTGATGCGTGATCCAATTATGTATAGAATATTACATAAACATCACCATAGAACAGGAGATAAATGGTGTATTTACCCTATGTATGATTGGGCTCATGGCGAAAGCGATTATTTAGAACAAATTTCTCATTCATTTTGTACCCTAGAGTTTCTTCCTCATAGAGAATTGTATGATTGGTTTTTGGATCAAATTTATGATGATAAAAAAGTACGACCAAAACAAAGAGAATTTGCCCGTAGAAATTTATCTCACACGGTTGTTTCGAAAAGAAAATTATTGCAACTAGTTGAAGAAAAACATGTTAGTGGTTGGGATGATCCAAGAATGAGTACCATTTCTGGTATGCGTCGTAGAGGTTATCCGCCAATGGCAATTCGTAATTTTGCTAAGACAATTGGGATTGCAAAAAGAACTAATCTAATCGATGTTTCTCTATTGGAATTCTGTGTTCGTGAAGAATTGAACAAAACAGCTCCACGAGTTATGGCAGTTTTAAATCCTGTAAAACTTGTTATCACAAATTATCCCGATGGAAAAGAAGAATGGCTAGAAGCAGAAAATAATCCTGAGGAAGAAATAATGACGTATAGAAAAGTTCCTTTTTCCAAAGAACTTTATATTGAGAGAGAAGATTTCAAAGAAGAAGCTGATAAGAAATTTTTCCGTTTACAATTAGGTGGAGAAGTCCGTTTAAAAAATGCTTATATCATTAAAGGTGAGAAAGTTATAAAGGATAACGAAGGCAATATTACTGAAATTCATTGTACCTATGACAACGAAAGTAAATCAGGTAGTGGAACCGAAGCTAGTAAAAGGAAAGTAAAAGGAACTATACATTGGGTTTCAATTCCACATGCAATAGAAGCTGAAGTTAGAGTTTATGATCGATTATTTACCAATGAAATGCCTGATGGAAATAAAGAAATTGACTTTAAAGAATTTATAAATCCAAATTCTTTAGAAATTATAAACGGATATGTTGAACCTAGTTTGCAATCTGCAAAAAATCTTGATCAGTTTCAATTTCAACGTTTAGGATATTTTTGTGTAGATAAAGATTCATCTTCTGAAAAATTGGTTTTTAACAAAACAGTTGGTCTAAAAGATACTTGGGCAAAAATTGAAAGTAAGGAATAATTCATTATAAATTATATTGATATAAAACTCGCTATTTAGCGAGTTTTTTTATTATTTATAAAATCTATTTTAAATTTAAAAGACATAAGTTTTTGTAATTAAAAATGACTTTCATAAATTAATTATATCGAATCATAAAAAACGACTAAATAGATTTTACTTTTTATATGCAAAAAGTTCTTTAAATCGCCTTAAAATGATTTTTACCTTTTTTAGAATATCTTAACTACTTTTTTTTCCTTTTTTCACTAACTTTATAGAAAAGTAAAAATTTTAATTATGAAAAATGACAAAACCATTTTGGCTCTTTTGGCAGGTGCAGCAATTGGAGTTGGTTTAGGAATTTTATTTGCTCCAGACAAAGGCGAAAAGACTAGAGAAAAAATCAAAGGGAATCTCGATGATTTAACTGATGATTTAAAATCAAAATTAAATTCGGCTAAAGACAAAGTAGAAAATCAGTTTGACGATTCTTCTCAAAACTTAAAAGAAAAGTTGGATGGTGTTCTTGCATCAACAAGTGAAAAAGCAGATGATGTGATTACTTTTTTAGAAGAAAAATTAGCAGATTTAAAAAAGCAAAATGCTAAATTCAGAAAATAATGCCTTTTGAAAAACTAAAAGAAAACGCCGAAGAAGTTCAAGAAAACGCTAAAGCTTTTATAGAAAGTAATATTGCTTATTATCGTTTATTGGGTTTTAAAATTGCGATAAAATCAACAACAATGTTATTAAAAATTTTTTTAATAACGATTTGTGTTGTCATGGTTTTATTGTTTTTTTCGATAGCTGGAGCACTAGCTATAGGAAGTGCATTGAATAGTAATTCACTTGGTTTTCTGATAGTTGGAGGTATATATTTGGTTTTAGGGCTTGTAATATATTTGGTTAAAAACAAAATTGTAGAAAAACCAATTATTGATATTTTTTCGGATATATTTTTTGATGATTGATTATGGAAAAGAAAAAATTTTATTCGTTTGAAGAAATAAATCATGAACTTGAAATACTCAAAATTCAAAAACAATTGAGCTATCACAAGTTGATGAAAAGCATTGATGATACCAAAGAAACAATTTTTCCAACAGATGATGGAGAACAAAAATTCCTTGGATTATCTGTAAAAAGTCTTAGCTCAATAATAGGTACAACTCAAAAAATAACTTCTGGACCAGTAGGAACTATTGCAAAGTTGGCAATACCTTTTCTAATAAATTGGTGGATAAATAGAAAAAAGAAAAGCGGCAATTGATGCCGCTTTTTTTATGATTCAGGATTTGATGTATCCGAAGGATTATAATCTGTAGAAGTGTGATCTTTATAGTTTTTCAACTTTTTTGGCTGCTTTTTCATTTGTTCACCAACTAAATTACTTGCCGCAAAACTTGCTACCATATTATTCAACATATCTGTTGCAGCACCAGGTGAATTTGGTAACAAAATCAAGTTACTGTTTGTATCTGCACCAATAGCTTGTAGCGTATCATAATGTTGCGTAACTACTATCAATGCACTAGCTTCATGCGAACCAATACCTACTTTGTTTAATACTTCAACGCTTTCTACCAAACCTCGTGCAATTTCTCTACGTTGATCAGCAATACCTTGACCTTGAAGCTTTTTACTTTCGGCTTCTGCTTGAGCTTTTGCTACTATTCTAATTCTTTGAGCTTCACTTTCAAATTGTGCTGCGGTTTTTTCTCTTTCGGCAGCATTAATTCGGTTCATTGCGTTTTTCACTTGAATATCAGGATCAATATCAGTTACAAGCGTGTTGATGATATCATATCCATAAGCAATCATAGCTTCGTTCAATTCGCGTTTTACAGCTATTGCGATGTCATCTTTTCTAACGAATACATCATCGAGAATTAACTTTGGAACTTCGGCTCTAACAACGTCAAAAACATAAGCAGTTATCTGATCATGAGGATATTCTAGCTTATAAAAAGCTTCATAAGCATGTTCTTGAATTACTTTAAACTGAACAGAAACTTTCATTTTTACAAACACATTATCTTTTGTTTGTGTTTCAATGATTACATCCAGTTGTTGAATTCTCAAATTTACTCTTCCTGCAATTCTATCTATAACAGGAACTTTTAATTGCAAACCTGAGTTACGAATACTGTTGAATTTTCCAAATCTTTCGATTACTGCTAGCGTTTGTTGTTTAACAGTAAAAAAAGATGAAAATAAAATAACTAGTCCAAAGACTAAAAGAATGATTAAAAAAGGCATTTTTGAATAATTTTAATGGTTGTGAGTTGATTGTACGAAAATAACAGTATGTTTGTTACAAAATAATTCATAATCAAACAATGAAAAATCTTTTTATAGCATCTTTATTGATGCTTTCAGTTACGTCTTTTGCTCAATATGGTTACCGCGATGGTAATAGAATTGGGATTTCGGCAGGTGTTTCGCAAACAACTTTATTCACAAACAATTTTAACGCTAAACCAGAATTAGGTTTTGCTGGCGGACTTTCTGTTCGAGGTAATTATTACAATAATTGGAGTATGATTTATGGAATGCAATTTTTTTCTAATAATTTTTCACTCGAATCTACTTTTGACCAAAAGATAAAATACAACATTCAAGGAGTTCAAGTCCGTTTATTATTGAGCTATAATGTAGTAGAAGATCATGTTTCGCTTGATTTTGGACCTGTTCTACAAATCAATGGTAAAATGAAAATTGCAACTTCTGATGAAACAAAATTATTGAAAGGAACATTGCTTAGAGCAGACCAAATACTGGATGTTTCTCAATTAAGTGGTAATTTTTATCTTGGCTGTTCGGCTGGAACAAAAACAGTTCGCGCGGTTATTTTCTATGAATATGGGTTTACTAATTTCCTAAATAAACTCAACAAAGATGATGCTTTGATTTTGTTGAACAACAACGATAAATTCAAAGGAAATCTAGGAAGTATAAATGGTCAAGTGGTAATAAACTTATAATTCCAAAAACAATAAAACAATTCAAATTCAAATCTTTTAATTAGAAAATTACTTATTTTATGAAACAATTATTTTTATTTTTTATTATAATATGTTCATTGAATACTTATTCACAAGACACTATTTATTTGAAAAATGGAACAAAAATTATTCCTAGAGTTGGTGTCAATAAATATTATGGAACACCTTTAACAACAATTGAAGATGGGAAAAGAGTAACTTATGCTGTACAAAATAGTGGTTGGAGCAAAAGTGTAAAAAGTAAAGACTTAGATTATGCGTTGGCTGGAGGCAGATTATTAAAAACATTTGAATTAAAGTACAATGATGATGGTGTAATAAAGACATCAGAACCAATTATTTATTATGTTTTAATAGAGAATGAAAAATATAGTTTAATAACCACCTCTTATTCAAAAGATTTAATTGTACCAATAGTTCAAATTTTTGTTATAGACAAGGATAATAAAATAGTTGAGAGTGCTTCTTATGTTGCTGGAAACACTAAAAAAGATGATATTAATAGGAATAAAACAGTAGAAATGATAAAAAAATATTTTTCGAATATAGAAGAAGAAATGGAATTTTTAGATTATTGTAAGTCGATTAATAAAAATGAAGAAACAGGAATTCAAGCATATTTAGATAATCATTTATATAAAAAATATATAGCAAAGTAATAAACTTATAATAAAAAGCCCCGATTATTTCGGGACTTTTTGTTTTTATAAACTTTCAATAGCTTTTTCTATTCTTTTTATGGTTTCTTCTTTTCCAAGAATTTCCATCAGTTGAAATAAATCAATTCCTTTTAATGCACCAACTAGACACAATCTTAGAATAGGCATAACTTTATTTTCTAACAACCAAGGTTTTATTTTTTCTTCTAAAGCCGAAGCATTAAAATCTGAAATTTTTTCTAATTCAACGATTAGCGCTTTCATCAAATTTGGTGTTTCTTCTTTCCAATTTTTGACTGCTTTTTCATCATAAGTTGTTGGAGCTTCAAAGAAATAATCACTCAATTCCCAAAAATCAGAAACAAAATTAGCTCGTTCTTTAATCAAAGAAGTAATTTTTGTCATCAAAGGTTTGTTTGTCATTTCGACGAAGGAGAAATCTCTTTTTTGTAAATCATGAAGAAACAATTCAGCAAGCTTTTCATCGCTTTGCTTTTGCAAATATTGATGATTAAACCATTTATTTTTTTCAGGATCAAATTTTGCTCCAGCTTTATGAACTCTATTCAAGTCAAATTTTTCAACCAATTCTTCTAGTGAAAAAAGCTCTTGATCTGTTCCATCATTCCAACCTAATAAAGCTAAAAAGTTTACTACAGCTTCAGGAAAATAGCCACTTTCTCTATAACCAGAAGAAAGTGTACCGTCTTCGTTTTTCCAATTTAAAGGAAAGACAGGAAATCCCATTTTATCGCCATCACGTTTAGATAATTTTCCGTTGCCTATTGGTTTTAAAATCAAAGGTAAATGTGCAAATTCTGGCGCATTCCAACCAAAAGCTTTGTATAACAAATGATGCAAAGGTAAACTTGGTAACCATTCTTCACCACGAATTACATGCGAGGTTTCCATCAAATGATCATCCACAATATTCGCTAAATGATAGGTTGGCATTCCATCACTTTTAAACAAAACTTTATCATCTAATAAATTGGTTTCAAATTTTATATCACCACGAATAATATCATGTAAATGCAATGTTTCATTTACAGGAGTTTTAAATCGGATAACATAAGCTTCACCAGAAGCAATTCTTTGTTCAGTTTCATCTTTAGAAATTACTAATGATGTATCTAATTTTTCACGATTGTGCCAGTTGTAAATAAATGTTTTTCCTTGTGCCTCGTGTTGTTTTCTGTGATTTTCTAAACTTTCTGCAGTGTCAAAAGCATAATATGCCCAGCCTTTTTCAATTAATTCATCGGCATATTGTTTGTATAAATGTTTTCTTTCACTTTGACGATATGGTCCAAACTTTTCATTATTTCCAACGGTTTCACTTGGCGAAATTCCAAGCCATTCTAGTGCTTCAAAAATATATTCTTCTGCACCAGAAACAAATCTATTTTGGTCAGTATCTTCAATTCTTAGATAGAAAACACCATTATGTTTTTTGGCAAATAAATAATTGAACAACGCAGTTCTAACACCACCAATGTGTAATGGTCCAGTTGGACTTGGTGCAAAACGAACTCTAACAGGTCTTGACATTTTATTTAAATTTTTTGCAAAGATAATCAGAAGTTAGAAGTACAAAGTTAGAAGTACAAAGTTTTTAATAATGAAGTGTTTTCCTTTGTAAAATTTTTAACTTTCATTGTATGTATAAATTTGTACTTTTATCGGTTATAAACAAAAGAGAAAAATTTTGGATAAATCAAGTATTATTTACGACAAATTAGAAGCTTTTATTAGGAAGTTTTATACTAACGAATTACTACGTGGAACAATTTTCTTTGTAGGATTGGGTTTGTTGTATTTTTTATTCACGCTTTTTGTTGAGTATTTCCTTTGGTTGAAACCAACCGCAAGAACCATATTGTTTTGGACTTTTATAGCTGTTGAACTGTTTCTTTTACTTCGATTTATTCTTTTTCCAATTTTTAAATTATTTAAACTTCAAAAAGGAATTGATTATAGCCAAGCATCAAAGATTATTGGAAATCATTTTAGCGAAGTAGGAGATAAGCTGACTAATTTTTTACAGCTTTCTCAAGATAAAAACAAATCAGAATTGCTTCTTGCTTCTATTGATCAAAAGGCAAGCACTTTGCAGCCTATTCCGTTTAGTAACGCAATAAATTTTGGTAAAAACAAAAAATATCTTCCATTAGCCATAATTCCACTGTTGTTTTTTGCCTATTTCTATATTTCTGGGAATAGTAATTTGATTACACAAAGTTTGAATCGTGTGGTTAATTATAAGCAACAATTTCTTCCACCAGCACCATTCGAATTTCAATTATTGAACAACTCACTTACGACTGAGCAAAACAAGGATTTTCTTGTAAAAGTTAAAACAGTTGGAAAAGTTGTTCCAGAAAATCCTATGATTTTCATTGGTGATGAAAGTTATTTTATGGAAAAGGATGAAAATGGTAATTTCCAATTTGTCATTCCAAAACCTAACGAAAATACTGAATTTCATTTTGAAGCAAACGAGATTTCTTCGCATGAATATGAGTTAAAAGTGGTTACTGTTCCTTCGATTGCAAATTTTGAAATGGTTTTGAACTTTCCAAGTTATTTAAACAAAAAAGCTGAAGTAATAAAAGGAACTGGAAATGCAATTATTCCCGAAGGAACAAAAGTTACTTGGCGAATGAATACACTTGCCACTCAAAAAGTGGATTGGCTTGATGCGAATGGAAAATTTTCTTTCTCAAAAAATGAAAACACTTTCTTGTTTTCTAAAAGTATCATGCAAAACATCGATTACCAGATTTTGACTTCTAATAACAAAGTTCAAAATTATGAGAAGCTCAATTATCAAATTTCTGTAATCAAAGACCAATTTCCTGCAATTAATGTCAATAATGCTCCAGATAGTCTAAAAGTAGGCAAAAATTATTTGCTCGGACAAGTTTCTGATGACTATGGTTTATCGAAGCTTCAGATAGTTTTTTATCCAAAAGATAAACCAAATCTTGCTAAACGCGGAATACTCAATGTGAAAAAAGATGTTTTCGATCAGTTTGTTTTTGCTTTTCCAAGCAATCTTCCCGTAGAAGAAGGAGTTTCTTATGAGTATTATTTCGAAGTTTTTGATAATGATGCTATTCACAATTTTAAAAGTACCAAATCATCTGTTTTCAGTAGTAGAATTGAAACTGAAACCGAAAAGCAAGATGAAATGCTTCAACAACAAAATGAAAACATCAATTCTTTATCAAAGTCTCTAAAAGCTCAAGACAAGCAGTTATCTGAAATGGATAAACTCCAAAAAATGGGTAAAGAGAAAGATGAATTGGAATATAAAGAACAACAAAAAATAAATGACTTTCTGCAACGTCAAAAACAACAAGATGAATTGATGAAAGAGTTTTCGGAGAAGATGAAAGAAAACCTAGAAAAGTTTAATCCAGAGAAGAAAGACTCTGAAAAGGAGTTGTTGCAAGAGCGATTAGAAAAATCGCAAAAAGAGTTGGAGAAAAATCAAAAGCTTTTAGATGAACTAAAAAAACTCAACGATAAAATTAGTAAAGAAGAGTTTTTTGAGAAGATGGATAAGTTCAAACAAAATTCAAAAAACCAAAAAAAATCTCTAGAGCAGTTGCTTGAGCTTACAAAAAGATATTATGTTGAAAAAAAGGCAGAACAAATAGCCGATAAGCTTGATAAACTCTCTGAAAAACAGGATAAACTTTCTGAAAATCAAAAAGATAACAATGCTGAGAAGCAAGATGAAATTAATAAAGAGTTTGATAAGATTCAGGAAGAGCTCAATAATCTTGAAAAAGACAATAAAGAGCTAAAATCTCCTATGGATTTACCAAAAACCGACGAAAAGGAAAAGAGCATTGATGAAGATTTAAAAGGAGCAAAGGATCAATTACAAAAACAACAACATGATAAAGCTAAGCCTAAACAAAAAAGTGCTTCTAAGAAAATGAAGCAAATGAGTGAGCAAATGATGGAGATGATGGCTTCTGGCGAAATGGAACAAATGGATGAAGATGTTGCCATGTTACGTCAAATACTTGATAATTTACTCTCATATTCATTTTCTCAAGAAGATGTGATGAAGCAATTCAAAAATCTAAAAAGAGGTGCGCCATCATTTACTAAGAATTTAAAAATTCAACAAGATTTAAAACAACAGTTTAAACATGTAGATGATAGTCTTTTTGCCTTATCACTTCGTAATCCTAAAATAGCAGAAGATGTAACAAAAGAGATTGGAAATGTTCAATATAACGTTGACAAAGCCATTGAAAATCTTGCAGAAGCAAATGTTCCTAAAGGTAATTCACATCAACAATATGCTGTTTCCTCAGCTAATAAATTAGCAGATATGTTGAGCGATATACTAAACGGTATGCAAATGGCGATGCAAATGTCTGGCTCAGGTCAAGGTAAGCCAAAACCAGGGCAAGGACAAGGCGACATGCAATTGCCTGATATTATCCAAAAGCAGC
>ERZ795062.1126-NODE-1126-length-19681-cov-47.394273_pt1 | contig 19681 bp, 17 predicted proteins | sample MGYA00375146_ERZ795062 | MGnify/ENA primary metagenome ERZ795062 (study PRJEB30191, sample SAMN05720281) | activated sludge metagenome | isolation source: Anaerobic digester | place: USA | collected 2015-07-16 ... | reverse complement strand
CACCACGGGAGCGCGGTTCGGCGGGCCGGTCGGGGCTCAAGCCGTACGGATCGGCAACGATCGCCCGGACCGCAGCGTCGGCCCGCATGAGGATCGCCTGCTGGCGCATCGAGTCGATCGTGCCGCCGCTCACCCCGCCGCGCATCGACACCACCGACAGCACGGTCTCGGTGAGCTCGCCCGCCCCATCGGCAGCCACGGTGTCGGCCGTGACCAACACCCCCAAGTCGGACGGGATCGAGTCGAACCCGCATGAATGCACGATCCGCGCCCCCGTCTCCCGAGCGGTCTCGTGCCAGGTGTCGGCACTCTGCCGCACGAACAACACCTCGCCGGTGAGGTCGCAGTAGTGCGTGCCCGCGATCGCGCAGGCCTCGACGAGCGGCATACCCAGTCGGACGTAGGGCCCCACCGTCGTCGCCACGACCCGCGTCCGCGCCGCGAGCGCCGCCAGCGTCACGGGCTCGGAGGCGTCGGCGACGATGATCTCCCACTCGGCCGCCGCGGCCGGCAACCCGGCGCGCACCTCCTCGAGGCGCTCGTGGTTGCGACCGGCAAGCGCGATCCGCACGCCCGCGGGAGCCTGCTCCGCGAGGTATGCCGCGGTCAGCCGACCGACGAAGCCGGTCGCGCCGAAGATGACGATGTCCAGGTCCCGTGGGGTGGTGTCGCTCACCGAGCCACCGTAGCGCCGGTAGGTTCGACCTCACACCACGCCCACGCGCACCCCCACGCACACGCCTCACACCACTTCCGCTCGCGCCGACCCCGCACGTCCGCAGCACCCCAGGAGGTCCCGGTATGCCGCCCACCCCCCGCCCGCCGCGTCGCGCGCTCGTCACGGGCGGAGTCTCAGGCCTCGGGCTGGCCCTCGTCCGAGCCCTCGCCGCCCGGGGCGACCAGGTCATGGCCGCCGATCTCGCCGACGCAGCACCCGAGGGCGTGCTCCCGGCAGGCGTCACCTACCGGCAGCTCGACGTCCGCTCCGACGCCGATTGGGCGGCCGCATGCGAGGCGATCGAGCGCGACTGGGGCGGCCTGGACCTCTTGGTCAACAACGCCGGCATCGCGGCCGGCGGGCGGATCGACGTCGCCGAGATGTCCGAATGGGAGGCCACCGTCGCGGTCAACCTGCTCGGCGTCGTGCGGGGCTGCCGGACCTTTACCCCGATGCTCAAGCGGCAGCAGTCCGGCGCGATCGTCAACATCGCCTCGCTCGCCGGGCTCACCCAAGCCCCCGCGATGAGTGCCTACAACGCGACCAAGGCCGGGGTTGTCGCCCTGTCCGAGACGCTGCTGCACGAGTTGGGGCCGCACGGCATACAGGTGTCCGTGGTCTGTCCGTCGTTCCTGCGGACCAACCTTGCGGTCTCGCTCCAGGGTGCCGACACGCTGGCCGAGGAGGGCAAGGAGCGCTACCTCACCCGTGCCAAGCGCACCCCCGAGGTCGTCGCCGCACGCATCCTGCGCGGAGTCGACGCCGGCCGTTACCTCATCCTCACCGATGCCGACGGGCGGGTCGGCTACTGGACCAAGCGCCTGGCGACACCCCTTTATCGCCGGGCCATGACCGTTCCGGGCGCGCGGATGGCCGCAGTCGAGCGCCGCGGGAAGCCCGGCGGATGACCGGATTCGCGGCCGTGAACTTCGTCCTCGTCGCCCTTGCCTCGGCCCTGGCAGTCGCGGCGCTCATGGTCGGCACGGCATACCTCGCCCGTCGCGTGGGCAAAGTGAGCATCGTCGACGTCACGTGGGGCCTGGCCTTCGTCACCATCTCGTGGGTGGCGCTCGCGCTCGGGACCGGCGACCTCGCCCGCCGCGTGCTCCTCGCCGTCCTCGTCACCATCTGGGGGGCGCGGCTGGCCTGGCACATCGGCCGGCGCGGACACGGCGCCCCCGAGGACCCCCGCTACGTCGCGCTCCTCGCCGACGCTCCGGGCGGGGACATTCATCGGTATGCCGTGCTGCGCGTCTTCGTCCCGCAGGGCGCCATTGCGTGGTTCGTGGGGTTGCCCGTCCAGGTGAGCGCGAGCGTCACCGGCGGCGACGGCACCGGCGGGACCGGCGGGACCGGGTCGCTCGGGTGGCTTGGCGTGATCGGCTGGCTCGGGGTGGCCGTGTGGATCGTCGGGTTCGCGTTCGAGGCGGTCGGCGATGCGCAGTTGCGCAGGTTCAAGGCCGATCCGGCCAATCGTGGCCGAGTCATGGACCGGGGGCTGTGGGCGTGGACCCGCCACCCCAACTACTTCGGCGACGCCATGGTCAGCTGGGGCCTGTGGCTCGTGGCCGCCGGGCACTGGCCGGGCGTGCTCACCGTGCTCTCACCCGTGCTCATGACCGTGTTGCTCGTGCGGGTGTCTGGAGCGAAGCTGCTCGAGAAGGCGATGGGTGCCCGACCGGGCTACGCCGACTACATCGCGCGGACCAGTAGTTTCCTGCCGCGGCCGCCCCGGCGCCGCTGATCGCGTGCTGCCAGAAATGCAGAGCGGGTGGGACGGCAATCCCCCGCCGTCCCACCCGCCATGCATTGACTAGCCCTCCAGATGTGGGCTGCATCCGGTGCGCTGGTCATGGTGGATGGGCCAGCTCTCCCTTCTGGCCCACCCACCACGTGTGTGGTACTGCGGTTCGCCCTTCCGGCTGGTCCCCTCCGAACCCTCCGGAAGGGCGAACCGCTGACCCGCTCCCGCCTCTGAGATCCCCCCGGGCCTCAGTTCTTCGAGTCGGATGTAGGACGGTGACCCCCCATGGTCATGACAGACGTTTCGAGAGATTTTCAAAAACTTTTTGGAGGGCTCTCAGACCAGGCGGGTGACGATGCCCAGACCCCGTGCGCCAGCGCCCATGGTGCGCGGCAGGAGCAGGGTGCGGATCCCAATGGCGGCCGCCCCGGCGTCGTCGAGCGAGTTGTCCCCGACCATGAGGACCTGGGCCGGCGCCAGCTCCAGCGCACGCAGCGCCGCGTGGAACGCCTCCGCCTCCGGCTTGACCGCGCCGCACTCCCAGGAGAGGACGACCGCGTCGAGCAGGGGGGCCAGACCCTGGCGGGCCAGCACCGGGTGCAGGTCCACTCCCATGTTGGACAGGATCGCCGTGCGTATGCCGCGTCCCCGCAGCTGCGCCAGCGTCGGCGCCGCGTCCGGATAGGCCTGCCACTGGTCGAGCATCGAGGCATAGAGGGCGTCGGCCAACTCGGCGTCCACCTCGGGCCGCAGCGCCATGACCTCGTCGTAGACCTCCCGGTGGCGGACGGGGTCGCGATCTCGGCCGTTGTCGGGGTCGACCCGGCCCGCGTGCTCCCAGATGTGGTCGAGGAAGTCCAGGAGGGCGGCATACCCGGTCTGCCCGAAGGCGACCTCGGGCGTTCCGGGCCGGGCGGTGGCCGCCCATGCGCTCCCCAGCCAGCTGGCCGGGTCACCGCCGTGCGCGAGGGTGCTGTGGTAGTCGAAGATCACCCCGCGGATCGGTTCCCAACCGAGGGGGACGGTCACGGCCGACACCTTAGGCCGACCGGCGGGCGGCGACGTCCAAGGCGCGACCGGGAGGGAGGTCGGCGGGCAGGGTGGCGACCGTGGGGTTGGGTTCCGCCGACCACACGAGGTCGGAAGCGGCATACCGGTCGTCCCACAGCGTCGCGTCCATAACGGCGATTCTCGCGCACAGCCACGCGGCACGAAACGCACAGGTGACACACAGGTTTCGCTCGGTTGGGTCCAAGGTTCCTGTGGTGGATTGAGCCGGAGTCGCGAACCACGCCAGTAGCATGCTGGCCGTAGCGCAACCGGGAAGGTGCCATGGCCCAGCTCACGTCCAGGTTGCGAGGCCGCAAGGCCCTGACCGGCATCGTTGTCCTCGCAGTTCTCCTGGCCGCCGGCGCGACCTGGTGGGTGCGTTCGCGCTCGACCGCGTCCGCCGCCTCAGCCGTGCCGACCTCGGCGGTGGCAGCATCGGTGCAGACCCTCAGCCAGTCGGTGAGCGCGACCGGGACGATCAACCCCAAGGTCCAGTCCAACCTGCGGTTCGGCTCGTCCGGCACGGTGGCGGCGGTCGACGTCAAGGTCGGCGATGCGGTGACCGCGGGCCAGCAGGTCGCCGCGATCACCACCACCGATCTGCAGACTGCCCTCGACCTGGCCGAGGCCAACGTCTCCTCGGCGCAGGCCAACCTCACGACGGTCAAGGCCAGCAGCGCGACGACGACCAGCCAGCTCAACGCCGCGAAGTCCCAGCTCGCCGCCGCCCAAGCGAAATTGACCACCGCCCAGACCAACCTCACCAACGCCAGGCTCACCAGCCCGGTCGCGGGCACGGTCGCCACCGTCAACATCGCCGTCGGCGACCAGGTGAGCGCCGGCGGCACGTCCTCAGGCGGCACCGGCTCGTCCGGCTCCGGGTCATCGGGCGCCGCCAGCGCGGCGATCGTCGTCATCACCACCGACGCCTGGATCGTGTCGACCTCGGTGACCTCCGCCGACCTGCCGCTGCTCAAGCAGGGAATGCAGGCCCAGATCACGCCGTCCGGCTCGCGGACGCTCGTCTTCGGCACGGTCTCGACGATCGGGGTCATCGCGACCTCCACCAGCGGGGTCGCGACCTTCCCGGTCACCATCGCGGTCACCGGCTCTCCCAAGGGCTTGTATGCCGGGTCGTCGGCGAGCGTGGCCATCATCGTCAAGGAGGTCGCGGACGCGATCACCGTGCCGACGGCGGCCATCCGCACCGAGGGCGGCAAGACTGTCGTCAGCAAGCTCGTCGACGGGGCCGCCGTGACCACGCCCGTGCAAGTAGGCCTGGTTCAGGGCAGCTTCACCCAGGTGACCAGTGGGATCGCCGAGGGCGACCAGGTCGTCGTCACCGGCTTCTCGGGGCCGGGGTCCGGCTCGGGCGGGCAGAGCACCAGCACCCGCACTCGCGGATCGGGTGGGGCCGGAGGACTTGGTGGCGTCGGCTTCCCTCCCGGTGGGCAGGGCGATCTGCCCGCGCCACCGCCCGGGGCAGTGCCGTGACCGCCGAGACTCCGTGGGCGACCGATCTCGCCGGAGACGCCGTCGCCGTTGAGCGACCGTTGACCGACGGCGCCCTGTTGGAGCTGCGCGGCGTCAGCAAGACCTATACCTCGGGTTCGCTGGACGTGGCCGCGGTCCGGAACGTCGACCTCGTCGTGAACCACGGCGACTACGTCGCGATCATGGGCCCCTCCGGGTCCGGCAAGTCGACCCTCATGCACATCATTGGGTGCCTCGACGTGCCGACGTCCGGAAGTTACTGGCTGGCCGGGGTCGACGTCGCCGGGATGGGCGAGAGCGACCTCGCCGTCGTGCGCAACCAGCGGATCGGCTTCGTCTTCCAGCAGTTCAACCTGCTCCCGACGATGTCGGCCTGGCGCAACGTCGAGCTGCCCCTCATCTATGCCGGGGTGTCGCGGGCCGAGCGCCGCCGGCGGGCCATCGACGCGTTGACCCGGGTCGGTCTGGCCGATCGGGTCGACCACCGGCCGGGTGAACTCTCCGGCGGGCAGCAGCAGCGGGTGTCGGTGGCTCGCGCCCTGGTGACCGAGCCCGACTTGATCCTCGCCGACGAGCCCACCGGCAACCTCGACTCCACGTCCACCGCCGAGATGCTCGAACTTTTCGCCGAGCTCAACCAGCAGGGTCGCACGATCGTCCTCATCACCCACGAACACGATGTCGCCGAGGCCGCCGATCGGATGGTCGTCATGCGCGACGGCAGCCTGGATGAGCCGACAGGAGCACGTCGGTGACCTGGCTGGAAACGCTGCGCACGGCATACGACTCCCTGCGGACCCGCCGCCTGCGATCGGCGCTGACGATGTTGGGCATCCTCATCGGGATCGCCGCGGTCATGCTCACCGTGGGGTTGGGCCAGGGCGCCCAGAAGCAAGTGACCGACCAGATCAACAAGCTTGGCTCCAACCTGCTCATCGTCACGCCGGGCAGCACGACGAGCTCCTCGGGCGTGCGCGGTGGACGGGGAAGCGCGACCACCCTGACCATCGATGACGCGGCCGTGCTTGCCGACCCGAGCGTGGCGCCGGACATCGCCCGGGTCGCGCCGACCAGCGGCGGCTCGCAGAGCCTGGTGGCCGGCACCACGACGTGGACGAGCAATGTCGTTGCGACAAACGCCGAGTGGCTCGGCGTCCGGGCCCGCTCGGTGGCACAGGGGAGGTTCTTCACCGCCGCCGAGGTCACCTCGGAGAGTTCGGTCGCCGTGCTCGGCTCGACCACCGCCGCCCAACTGCTCGGCTCGACCAACGCCGTCGGCCAGACCATCACGGTGGGCGGGCAGAACGTCACGGTCATCGGCGTGCTGAACACCGAGGGCTCAACCACCGGTGGTGACCAGGACGACCTGGTCGTCATGCCGTTGACGACCTATGCCTCACGCCTGTCCACGAGCGCCAACCCCCGCAGCGTGTCGACGATCTACATCGAGGCGAAGGACGCGACGAGTCTCTCCGCGGCATACCAGGAGACGACCAACGCGCTGCTATCGGCGCACGGCGTCACGCTTGCCACCCAGGACTTCAGCGTGAGCAGCCAGCAGGCGATCGTCGAAACGGCGACCTCGACCTCCCGGATCCTCACCGTCCTCTTGGGGAGCATCGCAGCGATCTCATTGCTCGTCGGAGGCATCGGCGTCATGAACATCATGCTGGTTTCGGTGACCGAGCGGATCCGCGAGATCGGTCTGCGCAAGGCTCTCGGGGCGACCCCGCGGATCATCTTGCGTCAGTTCCTCGTCGAGGCCAGCTTGCTTGGGCTCGCCGGTGGTCTGGCCGGCCTCGCGCTGGGCATGCTCGGCGCCGCGATCCTGCCCCGATTGGTCAACTTCCCGGTTGCCATCTCGCCGGTCGCCGCCGCCGCTGGGCTCGGCGTCTCGCTCGTCATCGGCATCACCGCCGGCGTCTATCCCGCCAGCCGCGCCGCGCGCCTGGCCCCCATCGAAGCCCTTCGCAGTGAATAGGAACCCCATGTCCCGTATGCCGCGCACCCCCCTTCTCCGACTCGCACGAGGCGCCGCTGTGCTCGCGTCCGTCGCTGTGGCGGGTTTCGCTTTGACGGCCTGTGGCGCTGGGGCGTCAACGCCCACCACGACCCCGGCCGTGGCGACCGCGACCCGCACGGCAGGGCCCGGCCCCGGCGGGGGTCAACGGATCCCCGGGGTGTCCGGACTCATCGCTGCCGTCGATGGGACGACCATGCAGGTCCAGTCGAGCACCAAGCAAACCGCCGTCGGTTGGACGGCAACGACGAGCGTCGCCCGAACTGCCGCGGGCACCCTCGCGGACATCGTCGCTGGTTCGTGCGTCGTCGTTCGCAGCGCCTCAAGCGACGGCAGCGCGCCCGACGCGGGCGGCGGCGTCACCGCCACTTCTGTGCAGGTGTCCGCGGCCGTGAACGGCGCCTGCGCCGACGTGTTTGGCGGCGGCATCCGAGGTGGCGGGGGGATACCCTCCGGTATGCCGACCGGCCAGCCCGGCGTCGACCAGCTGCCGCCCGGAGCGACCGTCGGGGCACCGGGGGGCCCCGGTGGCCGAGTTCCGGGTGGGTTCGGGGTCGTTGGCCTGGTCACCCAGGTCGGCTCGGGGACCTTCACCGTGGCGAGCCTGACTCGCGTCGGTGACGGCGGCCCGGGGACGGCGTCGGCGGCGCCGGCCCAGACCACGCCCGTCACGGTGACAACGTCCGCATCGACGACGGTGACGACCACGAAGGTCGCCGCAGCCGGCGATATCGCGGTGGGGCTGTGCGCTACCGCGATCGGACCCACCGACGACATCGGCAAGGTGACGGCCACCTCGATCGTCCTGCGGGATGCCGTCAACGGCGCGTGCACTAGCACCGGTGGGTTCGACGGGCCGGGTGCCCCCGGCGCGGGGTTCCCGGGCGGCGGCGGCCCCGGTGGCGGCGGTCCCGGTGGCGGCGGTCCCGGTGGCGCGGCCCCGACCTCGGCGGCCACCAATGGCTGAACGGGTCCTTCGGATCAAGCGGAGACGCTGGCTGCCGATGGTCGGTGTCGGTGGGGCGATCTTGCTCGTGGCCGTCGGCGGCACCTATGTCGCCAACGGCGTCAGCGCGGGGTCGGAGACGGCCGCGTTGCGCACCGGCCAGGTCACCACTGGATCGATCGAGCAGACTCTGACCCTCACCGGATCGGTGACCCGGGTCAGCCAGATGACGGCGCATTTCCCGGTCGCTGGCACCGTGACGGGCGTGTCGGTCGCCGTCGGTGACATCGTCACGGCCGGCCAGGCGCTCGCGACGCTGGACACGGGCCCGCTCAACCAGGCCGTCCTCGATGCCAAGTCCACCCTTGACCAGGCCAAAGCCACGCTGGCCAACGACACCACGACGGCGTCGTCGAGCACAACCAACTCGTCCGCCTCGTCGTCCGGCACGAGTTCCAGCAGCCCGACATCGAGCAGCAGTCGCACGTCCACCGGCAGCTCGACGAGCTCCAGTGGAGGCGGCGGGGGCGGCGGGGGCCAGAACCCCTCAACCAGCGCCCTGGCCGCGGTAGCCGCTGCCGAGGCCTTGGCCAAGACCGCTTGCGCCCCGGTGTTGCCCGTCTCGACGGCCACCTCGACGAGCACAGCCACCTCGACGAGAGTACCGACGAGCACGGCGACCTCGACCGTCACCTCGACCACGACCGCCACCCCGACCACGACGACCTCGCCCCCGACGGCGCAGGATATTGCCGACTGCCTCAGCGCGCTCAGCGCGGTGACCGCGGCTCAGCAGGCGGCGGGCGTCGCACTCACCTCGTATGCCGGTTCTCTCAGTGCCGCCGCGGCCCAAGCCGCCGCCCAAGCGGCTGCGCAAGCCGCCGCCCAGGCTGCGGCCCAGGCCCAGGCGGCCGACCAGGCCAAGGCGGCTGCCGCTGCGGCCCAACAGGCCGCCGCCGCGGTTCGTAGCTCAAGCGGGACAGTGTCCGAGGCCAAGCTCATCACCGACCGAGCCAACGTCACCAACGCCGAGGCCGCCCTGGTGAAGGCCCAGACCAACCTCGCGGCCGCCACACTCGCGGCCCCGATGGCCGGGCGGGTGGGTTCGATTGCATGGGCAGTGGGCGACACCGCGACGGCCGCGAACGGCATACAGATCGTCGGATCCGGTGCCGCGAAGGTGACCATCCAGGTGCCTGCCGCCAACCTCGCCGCGATCGCCGTCGGGCAGGCCGCGCGCGTCACGGTCACCGGCATTCCGGTGATGGACGGCACCGTCTCGCAGGTCGCGTTGCTGCCCACCAGCACGACGGGCTCGTCAGCCTCGACGTATGCCGTTGACGTCCTTGTCCCCAACGCCCCCGACGCGGTCGGCACGGGCGGCAAGGCATCCGTCGCCGTCGTCACAACCAAAGTGGACGGCGTCCTCACCGTGCCCGCGTCGGCAGTCACGGGGGTGTCGACCGGGGTCGGGTCGGTCGGGCTGCTCAAGGGCGGCGTCGTCACGGCGACCCGGGTGCAGATCGGTGCGGTGGGTGGCGGAAGGGTCCAGATCCTCTCGGGTCTGTCCCTTGGCGACACCGTCGTCATCGGCGATGCGTCTGCGCCGTTGCCGACCAACGGTGGGTTCGGCGGCTTCGGCGGAGGGTTGGGTGGTGCGGGTGGCCTCACGGGCGGTGCGGTCCTGGTGCCGGGCCCCAACTTCGGCGGTGGGGCACCCCCAGGAGCGCCGCCCGGCCGCTGAGCCGAGGCAGGGATCAGACGGTCAGCGGATGGCGTTAACCGTGCTCTTCCACTGGATGGCGTGGACGAGCCCGACGATTCCCACGACGAGCAGGGCGATACCACCGAGCAGCGCGAGGGTCACGACGGACGAGATCGGGTAGACGATCGCCGCAATGCCCGCGAGGATCGTGACGACGGCGCCGGCGATCGCCCAGTTGCGGCCGGGCATGCTCTCGAGGCTGCCGAACGTGAAGAGGCGCGAGAAGCCCGTCATCAACCAGCCGGCACCGACCCAGACGCCGAGCACGGCCAGGCTGCCGAGCCCATCCCGGAAGCAGAGGATGCCCAGGATGAACGAGAGGACGCCGGCGATGACGTTGAGGAGGCGGAAGCTCCCCGACATGAGCGGGGTCGAGAGGCCGACGACGCACTCGGAGATCCCGCTGACGACGAGGAAGATCCCGAAGAAGACGCCGACGATGCGCAGGGTCGCTCCGGGCCAGGCCATGACGACGATGCCGAGAACGATCTCGACGATGCTCAGCACGAGCAGGACCTGCCACGACTTACGAATGAGGCCACCGAAAGGAGTGGGAGACGGTGCCTGGGAACTCACGATCGATCCTCCAATCAACACGCACGGGCAGCCAACGTCATCGACGACGCGGCGAGCCATGTCCCTTCCATTCGAAGGTACACCGCACGGATCAGGCTGTCCCACCTCAGGTGAGCCGGGTCTTCTGGACCTTGCCCATCTCGTTGCGGGGGAGGGCGGCGACGAAACGGACCTCACGCGGGCGCTTGTGCACCGACAACTGTGCGACGACGAGGTCGATGAGTTTGGTCGCCAACTCATCGGGCGCCGGGCCTGCGGGCACGACGACCGCGACGATCCGCTGCCCCAGGTCGTCGTCCGGCACCCCGATCACGGCGCACTCGGCGACGGCGGGATGACCGAGGAGGACGCTCTCGATCTCGCCCGCTCCGATGCGATAGCCGCCGGACTTGATGAGGTCGACCGACGCCCGCCCGACGATCCGGTGGGTGCCGTCGGCAGCGATCGTCGCGACGTCGCCGGTGTGGAACCACCCGTCCGCGGTGAACGCCGCGGCCGTCGCTTCCGGCAGCCCGAGGTAGCCGTCGAACAGCGTTGGGCCACAGACCTGTAGCTCGCCGAGGCTCGTCCCGTCGGCCGGCACCGGCGCCCCGTCGTCGTCGACCACGCGGGTCTTCACCCCGGCCACCGGCACCCCGACACACCCGGCTCGCCGCACCCCGTCGGCCCGGGTCGCCACGGTGATCAGCGTCTCGGTCATGCCGTAGCGCTCGCACACCTCGTGCCCGGTCAACTCCCGCAGGCCCTCGAACACCGGGACCGGCAGCGCCGCCGAGCCCGACACGAGCAGCCGAGCCGAGCGCAGTGCGCGGGCGCTCTCCGGCTCGGCGACGACCCGGGACCAGATCGTCGGCACGGCGAAGAACATCGTCGCGCCTGCGTGGGCGGCGGCGGCATACGCGCTGGGGGTCGGTCGGCCCACGTGCCGCAACCCGCCCCCGATCCGCAGTGGGCCGAGCACCCCCAGCACGAGCCCGTGGACGTGGAACAACGGAAGCCCGTGCGCGAGAACGTCATCGGCGGTCCAGGCCCAGGCGTCGGCGAGCGCGTCGAGCCCCGCGGCCACCGCTCGACGAGACAGTCGCACGCCCTTGGGCAGCCCCGTCGTCCCTGACGTGTAGAGGACGAACGCGCCTGCGTCGGGGGAGACTTCCGGCAGCCGGTATGCCGCCCTCCCGCTCTCCGCCGCGCGCTCGGCCGCACCCTCCGTCGCGCCCCCATTCGGAGCCGTCGCGGGCCAGAGGTCGGCCCCCGAGTCGTTCAGGATGTGGGCTCGCTCGCCGGGCCCGGCATCGGCCGGAATGGGAACGACCTCGACCCCGGCCAAGATGGCACCGACCACGCTGATGACCGTGTCCATCGTCGGTGTGGCGTCAATAGCTATGCGGGACAACGACTCCCGAGCCATCGCCTCGGCGACGGCCGTGGCGGAGGTGAGCAGCGCGGCATACGAGAGGGTCGTGTCCGCCACCCGCACGAGAGCGTCGGCGCGGGTCGGGTCGAGGAGCCCGCGAAGGAGCGGTTCGGTCATGGCGTGCCCGCGCCCGGCCGACCGAGCGCGAACTGCGCGACGGTCTCGTAGCGGGAGCCGCCACCTGACCCCTCGCCGAGGTAGGACGCGATGAGGGCGATGTCGACCACCTCCCACACCGGGCTCCGGTAGGAGTCGAGGACCCGCAGCCAGCGGGTGGCCTCGATGGGCGGGCGCGGTCGGGCCAGGGTGAGATGCGGCCTGAACTTCTGCGCGTCCGGCGGAGCTCCGACCTTGGCGCCCGCGGCGCGTCCCGAAGCCGCCAGGTGCGTCAATTCGTCGGTGCCACAGTCTAATCCGAGCCACAGGACGTTGGCGCGGGCCGGGTTGGGGAAGGCGCCCGCTCCTGCGAGTCCGGTCGTGAAGGTATGCCGCTTGCTCGCCTTCGTCGCCAGCCGCTCGATGAGCTCGTCGAGCCGGTGCTCAGGCACCGACGCGAAGAAGGCGAGGGTGACGTGCCAGTGCAGGGGGTGCGTCCACCTCATCCCGGGCCGGACGTCGAGGAAGGCCTCGAGATCCTCACGAACCGGCTCGGGAGGCACGACGGCGAGGAACATCCGTTGGCCCATGCTGCCAGCCTGCCACCCCGTTATCGTGGGGGCCATGGGGTTTCCCGAGAACGTGCTCGCCCAAGGCGAGAAGGTCGAACGCAGCCTGCACCCGCACCCGTTGACGGTGTTCGGGCCGACCCTGCTCGGGGTGGTCCTCATCGCCCTGGCTGTCGTCACGTCGTGGGTGACGCCCGACGATGCGACCGGCAACCGTCTGCAGTGGGGCGCCATCTCCGTCCTGGTCGTGCTCGCCCTCGCGTTGGTCGTCGTGCCGTATCTGCGCTGGCGCACCACGCACTACGTCATCACCAGCCACCGGGTCATGGTGCGCAAGGGCATCCTCAGCAAGTCGGGCAAGGACATCACCTTGTCGAAGATCACCGATGTGTCCTTCCGCCAGACCTTCTTCGACCGGATCATCCGGTCAGGCACCTTGAGCATCGAGTCGGCCGGCGACTCGGCCGACGAGCTCCTGCGCAACATTCCCCGTAGCGATGAGATCCAGCAGCTCATCAACCGGCTCATCGACGAGGACGCCAAGCGCCGCTCCGGCCACTCCTGACGGCCGACCGCCGGTGGCGGCGGCGTTCCGCACCGGTGGCGGCGTCGGCGCGTCCGCTCGCGGATTCGGGACGTTCATCCCCCGGTGTAGCGCCGTTCGCTTCTCGTACACTCGCCCACGGGTGCAGGTGTCGGTCCGCGACCCTGCGAAGACCCCGAGGAGTGGTCTTTCATGGAGGACCTGCCGTTATGGCTGCGGCTGGCGATCATCCTCTTGCTCGTTGCCGGGAACGCCTTCTTCGTGGGGTCAGAGATCGCCATCTCCTCCGCCCGCCGAAGTCGCATCCGGCAACTCGCGGAGGAGGGTAACAGCCGGGCCAAGACCGTCAAGTTGCTCCACGAGGAGCCCGAACGGTTCTACTCGGTCACCCAGATCGGCATCACCCTCGTCTCGCTCGGGTTGGGCGCCGTCGGCATGGAGACGCTGCATACGGTCGTCGACCCCTGGGTGGTGGCGATCTTCACCGCTTTGGGCGACCACGACGCGCTGCACGCCGCTGCCCACACGGTCAGCTACGTCATCGGGTTCACCGTGGTGTCGTTCATCCACATCGTCGGCGGTGAGTTGGCCCCGAAGGTCCTCGCCTTCCACCGCGCCGAGCCGCTGAGCCTGCGGGTCGGGCGCCTCATCAACGTCATGTACCTCACCTTCCGTCCGCTCATCGCGGTGATGAAGTGGGCCTCCGACCTGTTGCTGCGCCTTTCGGGTCAGGGCAACCTCGGGGGCCACGGCGAGAGCCACTTCACGATGAGCGTCGAGGAGATCCGGATGATCCTCGAGGCGAGCGAGAAGGACGGGATGCTCGATCCCGAGGAGACCGAGATGATCCGCGGCGTCTTCGAGTTGGACGAGCAGACGGTCCGCGACGCGATGGTGCCGCGCACCCAGATCCGCGCCCTCGAACAAGACGCCACTCTCGGCGACGCCCTGCGCTACTTCCGCGACATCCCGCACGCCCGGTTCCCGGTCTATGTCGACAGCCTCGACCGGATCACCGGCGTCGTCGCCATCAAAGAACTGCTCACCTACGTCGCCGAACACAGTGGTTCCGACAGCTTCAGCAAGGCGAGCAAGAAGCCGGTCAAGGACTTCGCGAAGCCGCCCTTCCTCGTGCCCGACAGCAAACCGCTCAACGACCTGCTCGCCGACTTCAAGCGCAAGCGCCAGCAAATGGCCATCGTCATCGACGAATACGGCGGCACCGAGGGGATCATCACCCTCGAGGACATCCTCGAAGAGATCGTCGGCGACTACGAGGACGAGTTCACCCGGGGAACGCGGCGGGTCAAGAAGCTCACCGGCAGTGCCTACGAGATCGACGCCTCGATGCGGATTTCCGACCTCGTCGATCTGGTGAGCTTCCCGTTCCCCGAGGACGACGACTACGTCACCCTCGCTGGCCTGTTCTACAAGGCCTTCGGCGGGGTGCCGTCGGTCGGCGACGTCGTCACGCTCGAATCGGGACGGCTCACCGTCCTGGAGATGGACAACCACCGGATCACCCTCGTCAAGTTCGAGGACACCGCCCACCGGGCCGACGGGTCGGTCGGTCTCGTCGAGAGCACCTCGGCGCCGGACCCGGTCTAGGGTCACCACCGCGACGGTCGGCTAGGTTTTTCGGTATGCCGTCCGCCCCCGTCCCCGCGTCCCCGCCGGTCCGACTGTCGGCGCGCGGAGCGGTCGAACCGTTCCATGTCATGGAGGTCATCAAGGCAGCCAGCCTGCGCCAGGCCAGCCACGGCGATGTCATCGCGTTGTGCGCCGGCCAACCCTCGACCCCGGCTCCGGTCGCCGCTCGCGTGGCAGCGGTGCGCGCGCTGGAAGGTGAGGTGCTCGGCTATACCGAAGCGACCGGCATACGCCCGCTGCGTGAGGCGATTGCGCGGCACTATGCCGACTCCTACGGGCTCGCCGTCGACCCCGCCCAGGTGGTCGTGACGACCGGCTCGTCGGCCGCCTTCACCGCGTTGTTCCTCGCCGCGTTCGATGTCGGCGACACGGTGGCGATGAGCCGACCCGGCTACCCGGCATACCGAAACACGTTGCAGGCGTTGGGTGCTCGCGTCGTGGAGTTCGACTGCGGTCCCGACACACGCTTCCAGCCGACCGTCGCCATGCTCGAGGCCCTGCCCGAGCCGCCCGCCGGGCTCGTCGTCGCGAGCCCGAGCAACCCGACGGGGACGATCATCGACCCCGACGAGCTCGCCGCGATCGCCCGCTGGTGCGAGGCGCACGGGACGCTGCTGGTGAGCGACGAGATCTATCACGGCATCTCGTTCGGGCGGCAGTGCGCCAGTGCGTGGGAGTCCTCGCGCTCGGCCGTGCTCGTCGGGTCGCTGTCGAAGTACTTCTCGATGACCGGCTGGCGGGTCGGCTGGATGGTCCTGCCGCCGGCCCTGGTCCGCCCGGTCGAGGTGCTTATCGGCAACCTCAACATCTGCCCGCCCGCGGTCTCGCAGGCCGCCGGCGTCGCCGCCTTCTCCGCGTCGGCGCGCGAGGAGCTCGACGGACACGTGCGCCGGTATGCCGTCAACCGTGACCTGCTGCTGCGGCGCCTCCCCGAGATCGGCGTGGCCAAACTGGCGCCACCGGACGGCGCGTTCTACCTCTACTTCGACGTCAGCCACCTCACCGACGACTCGACGCGCTGGTGTCAGGAGGTGCTCGACGCAACGGGAGTGGCCTTGACGCCGGGCGTCGACTTTGCGCCGGCGACGCCGGGAGGGGACCCGGCCCTGGATGGCCGGGCCTTCGTGCGGCTGTGTTTCGCGGGGACGACCGCGGATCTGGACGACGCGATGGATCGGCTCACCGCCTACCTCACGTAAGCGCTTCCACCGCCTAGCGTGGGCTGCGTTGCCCTATCTCTCCCTGATCGACTGATGTCGATCTCGCTTGACGAAGAGCTGGACAGAAGATGATGCGCGGACGGTTCGCGATGACGGTTGGTCGACGGTCGAGGCGATGGGTGCTCCCCCTGGCCGCCGCGCTGTTGGCCACCGCGTGCACGGGGTCACCGACCCCACCCGGCGCTCCGACCGCGTCAGCAGCCCCGACTGGCAGCGCAGGCGTCCCCGGAGTCTCAGGTATGCCGCCCACCGAGCTCTCAGTGGCGGGGATCACCGTGGTGCAGAGCATGGGCAACGACCCGTTGCTGCCGGTGGCGGTGCGCCGCCCCGTCGCCCCAGGGCAGGGGTCGATGACCGACGCGATCGCGGCCTGGGCCAACGCCACCGAATCGAGTTTCCGGGCCGACAACGCGCCCAGTGAGCAGGCGCCGGCTGAGCTCAACGTCGGGTGGCAGGTCATCACGGCGTCCGGTCCGGTGCTCGGCATCCGGATGGAGACGTTCGAGTTCGGTGGTGCCAGCGGGCAGACCACCCACCGGGTCTTCTACGGTGACGGGTCGACGACGTGGACCGGCATGGACCTCGTGACCACGGCGGGGCGCGCTGAGGTCGCGGCTCTCGTTCGGTCGGCGGTGCGCGCGTCGGGTCACGCCACGCTCGACCCCGACGAGGTCGGCGCAGCCGGGGTCGACGCGTTGCTCACCGACCTCACCTTCTCGGCCGCGGGTGACCTGGTGCTCCTGCTGGATCAGGGCACGGTCGCGCCGTTCTCTGCGGGGAACCTCACCGTGACCGTCCCCCAGGCGACCGCGGAGCCGTTGTTGTCCGAGCGGGGCCGACGGGTGGCCGACGCCGTGCGATCCGGCCTGCCGTATGCCGTGTCCGTCCCGACCTCGGCGGCGCCCACCCCAGTCGCGCCGGCTACCCCGGTCACTCCTGCTCCGGTGCCGCCGGCCACTCCCGCCGTGGCACCGCCGCCGGCCGCCGCTGTCGACTGCACCAAGCTCAAATGCGTCGCGTTGACCTTCGACGACGGCCCGGGCTCACTGACCGGGACCCTGCTCGATCGGCTCGAGGCTGCCGGAGTCGTGGCCACCTTCTTCGTCCTGGGTCAGAACGTGCGGATCCATCCCGACCTGGTGACCCGGATGGTTCGCAGCGGCATGGTCGTGGGCAACCACACCTGGGACCACCGCGACATGAAACGACTCTCTCTCGATGAGGCGCGCTCCGAGGTCGATCGGACCTCGGCCGAGATCGCTCGGGTCACGGGTGTGTCCACGACCTTGTTGCGCCCGCCCTACGGCTCGATGTCACCGCAGACGGCCACGCTTGGGCAGGCCATCATCCTTTGGGACGTCGACACCGAGGACTGGAAGAACAGGGACGCCTCGATCACCACCTCCCGGGCTCTGGCAACCGTGCGCCCGGGGTCGATCATCCTCATGCACGACATTCACGCGAGCACCATCGAGGCCGTGCCCGCCATCATCGCCGGGCTCAAGGCGCGTGGGTTCACGTTGGTGACCGTCCCCGTGTTGCTGGGCAACCCCCAACCGGGCAAGGTCTACACCCGGCGCTGAACCGCCGGATAGGCCCAGCCCGCGCCGCGGACCTTCGTCCACACGACGACCACGAGCGGCCAGAGGGCGGTCACGGCATACAGGAGCACCTCGCGCGCCCCGTCGGTGTCCGCGCGCAGGATGATCCCCCACAAGGTGAGCTCGATGAGAACGAACGCGACGATCGAGATCATCACGCCGACCCGCCGGCGCAGCGGCCACGGCACGCGCGGACCGAGGTGGCCGCTCATCGCCGGCCACAAGGCGAGCAGCCCGAAGACGAACGCCGACCCGAGGATGTGCCGCAGCGTCCACTTCCCGACGACGTTGTTGGGGATCAACGCCACCCAGAACATCATCACGCCGGCCCCGCCGAGCAGCCAGCGCCCGGCGGTGTCGGCCGGCCGCAGTCCGAGCGCGGTGACGATGTAGGAAACGCCGACGAGCATGAGCGTGACCGCCATGAGCCAGCGGGTCCCCGCGTTGGCGGCACCGAGGTCCGACAGCGGCTGGCTCACAGGTTGGAAGCCGGGGGTGAGCGACGCGGCATACAGATAACCCGCTGCAAGCACGACGGGAGCGGCGGCCGCGCTGAGCACGCCCCACGCAGGGACCGGCGCCAGCGCCTCCTCGGTCGGCACTGCAAGGGGTATGCCGGGTTGCGGGCTTTGCGAAGTGCTCACGTTCCTACCGTAGACGCCGCGCGCGGGTGCGTACGATCGGCCCATGCCCGACACCGACGTCATCGTCATCGGAGCCGGCCTCGCCGGCCTGGTCGCCGCCACTGAAGCCGTCGCTGCCGGCAAGCGGGTGGTCGTCGTCGACCAGGAGTCTCGGGAGAACCTCGGCGGGCAGGCGTTCTGGTCCTTGGGCGGGCTGTTCCTCGTCGACACCCCCGAGCAACGCCGGATGGGGATCAAGGACTCGCACGAGCTGGCGTGGTCGGACTGGAAGGGCACGGCCGGCTGGGACCGGCTGGGGTCCGGCGGCGAGGACTACTGGGGCAAGCAGTGGGCCCGGGCCTATGTCGAGTTCGCCTCGGGCGAGATGCGCGCCTGGTTGTCCGGGCTGGACGTCAAGTTCTTCCCCCTCGTCGGGTGGGCCGAGCGCGGCGACGGCACCGCGGGCGGGCACGGCAACTCGGTGCCGCGTTTCCACGTGACGTGGGGCACCGGGCCGGGGATCTGCGAGCCGTTCGTGCGCCTCGCCAAGGAGGCCGAGGTGGCCGGGCGGCTGCGCTATGCGTTCCGGCACCGGGTCGACGACCTCGTCTTCACCCGAGGTGTCGTCAGCGGCGTCCGCGGGACCCGGCTCGCGCCGACCCACGTGCCCCGAGGCGTCGCGACCTCGCGAGAGCCGGCGGGCGAGTTCGAGTTGTCGGCCGGGGCGATCATCGTGGCCAGCGGCGGCATCGGCGGCAACCTCGACCTCGTGCGGGCGGCCTGGCCACCGCGTCTTGGATTGCCACCCGGCGAGGCGGTCGTCGGGGTCCCCGCCCATGTCGACGGGCGGATGGTGGGCATCACGGCCCGCGCCGGTGGGCGGATCGTCAACGGCGACCGGATGTGGCACTACGTCGAGGGGGTCCGCAACTGGGACCCGGTGTGGGCGCAGCACGGCATACGGATCATTCCTGGGCCGTCGTCCGTGTGGCTGGACGGGGCCGGCGACCGACTGCCCGCGCCGCTCTACCCCGGTTTCGACACGCTCGGCACGCTGGAGTATCTGCGGCAGTCGGGGTTCGATCACTCCTGGTTCGTGCTCAACCAGCGGATCATCGAGAAGGAGTTCGTCCTGTCGGGCTCCGAGCAGAACCTCGACCTGACCAATCGGTCGGTGCGCGACGTCATCGGGCGGGCGCGTGGGGGCGTGCCGGCGTCGGTGCAGGCGTTCCTCGATCACGGCGAGGATTTCGTCGTGGCGCCAACCGTGCGCGAGCTCGTTGCCGGGATGAACGCCTTGGTTCCTGAGGCGCCGCTGGACCCCGACAAGGTGGAGCGGATCCTGCGTGAGCGCGATCTGCAGGTGGACAACGAGTTCGGCAAGGACTTCCAGATCATGGCGATCCGGGCGGCGCGGGCCTTCCGGGGCGACCGGATGACCCGGACGGTGCCGCCGCATCCGATCCTCGACCCGGCGGCTGGGCCGCTCATCGCGGTGCGGCTGTCGGTGCTGACCCGCAAGACGCTCGGGGGAGTGCAGACCGACTTGGCGGGGCGGGTGCTGCGGATGGACGGCACGGCGGTCCCTGCCCTGTATGCCGCGGGAGAGGTTGCCGGGTTCGGCGGCGGTGGGGTGCATGGGTACCGGGCG
>ERZ795062.1118-NODE-1118-length-19850-cov-9.665976_pt1 | contig 19850 bp, 15 predicted proteins | sample MGYA00375146_ERZ795062 | MGnify/ENA primary metagenome ERZ795062 (study PRJEB30191, sample SAMN05720281) | activated sludge metagenome | isolation source: Anaerobic digester | place: USA | collected 2015-07-16 ... | reverse complement strand
CGCCGAGGGCTGCTAGCCGCGTGTCCCTGGGATGACGTATCCTGCCCAGACCGGAGGTGCACGCCGTGACGTGTGAGCCTGCGGTGAATGGCCCGGTGTCGACACCCACCGCGGCAGATTGGAGCCCCGCGATGAGCGACCACGTGAGTGCGACCCCTCCACCGCGCCCTGGCGAGCCCACGACGATGCGGTTCCGCGGATCCGCGGAACCGGTCGAGTACATCGAGCACGAGCACGGCCTGAGCACGGACGACCAGGCCACGATCGGAGCCCTGCGTCCGGGCACCGCGCTGCTGGTCGTGATGCGAGGCCCCAACAACGGCGCGCGCTTCCTGCTCGATGACGACTCAGTGTCCTCGGGCCGGCATCCCGACAGCGATATCTTCCTCGACGATGTGACCGTCTCACGGCGGCACGCGGTCTTTCTGCGGACTCCGGCAGGGTATGCCGTGAAGGATGTCGGATCGCTCAACGGCACCTACGTCAACCGTCAGTCGGTCGAGCAGGTCACCCTGCGCGGCGGGGACGAGGTCCAGATCGGCAAGTACCGCTTCGTCTACTACGCCGGCTGACGCCGGGAGACTCGGGTTGTCTGCTCGCTCAGCGCGCCAACGAGGCCGCTCCATCGGCACCGTTGTGGCCGAACTGCAGCCTGCCTTCCCCGAGCTCACCATCTCCAAGATCCGGTTCCTCGAGGCGGAGGGGCTCATCACGCCCGAGCGCACCCCCTCCGGCTACCGTGTCTATTCGGCGGCCGATGTCGAACGATTGTCCTATATTCTGACCGCTCAGCGTGACCGCTTCTGGCCGCTCAAGGTCATCCGCGAGGCGCTCGACGCCCTCGAACGTGGGCTGACCCCCGGAGAAGACGTCACCCCGAGCGTGCCAGCCGACACCTCAGACCGAGCTCTGCCGGCTCCCCAGATCCTGGCCGCCCCGGGCACCTTGCGGGTGACCCGGTCGGAGCTCGGCACCGCGAGCGGTCTGGACAGCTCGGCGCTGCAGGCGCTGGAGTCCTACGGTCTGCTTCGGGCCGATGCCGGTGGCTACTTCGGGGAAGCCGACCTTGCGGTGGCCCGCGCGGCGGCGGCGCTCACGGCATACGGGATCGAAGCCCGTCATCTGCGGCCGTTCCGCTCCGCGGCGGAGCGCGAGGTCGCCCTCGTCCAGCAGGCCCTCGGGCCGGTGACCGCTGGCCGCGACGAGGTGGCTCACCGGGAGGCCGCCGCCGACGTGCTGCACCATTGCCTGGCGCTGCATGCGGCACTCGTGCGGGCCGAGTTCACCCGCTGAGCGGCGTTGGCCTGAGTCCATCCCGGGTAGCGTGAGGGAATGATCCCTGTCGACGTTCTCGGCGTCCGGGTGGAGCTGCCCACCAACCAGCCCATCGTCGTGCTGCGGGAGCGCACCGGCGATCGTTACCTGCCGATCTGGATCGGCGCGCCGGAGGCAAGCGCGATCGCCTACGCCCAGCAGGGCGTCACCCCACCGCGTCCGCTGACGCACGACCTCATCGGACTGCTCCTGGACAGCCTGGGACACACCCTGGAAGCGGTGCAGATCGACGCGCTGCGCGACAAGGTCTTCTACGCCACGCTCGTCATCGACGGGAAGCGCATCGAGTGCCGGCCCAGTGATGCCATCGCCGTCGCGCTGCGCACCCAGACGCCGATCTCCGTGGCTGAAGCGGTCCTCGACGAGGCCGGGATCGCCATGGCACCTGAGCAGGACGACGAAGTGGAACGCTTCCGGGAGTTCCTCGACCAGGTGTCGCCCGAGGATTTCGAGGCAGCCGAGGGCGAAGGGCCGCCGGAGTCCTGAGCTTCGCCCGCAGTGGACGGTAGATCAACCTCAAGTTGACGTTGATGTTACTGTTGTGACTCGTGCGACACGAGGGGCAGAAGGTGAAGCGGTGATTGACGATGAGGGCCGCGGAGCCGTACCGTCGACCTTGAAAGTGCACCGGTGTAACTACACCCCAACTGCGCCCCAACTACGCCCAGGTATGCCGTCCACGCGCCAGTCACGCGTCGAGCGTCCTACGTCGTGACCCGGCCAGTTGGGACAGCCGCACCGGCTCCATTCGTCGATAGTTGCTCCCAGCACCGAGTTCAGCTCGGCCGCAGCCTCTCCAGGAGGGCGTCGTGACCGCCACCAACCCGGCACCTCGTGCGATGGGCGCTGCCCAGGGACTGCTCTTCGACGCGGACCTGCCGGTGCTCAACCCCGACGACGGCTACCGCGGGCCAACTGCCTGCCGGGCGGCCGGGATCACCTATCGGCAGCTGGATTATTGGGCCCGCACCGGGTTGGTCGAGCCATCGGTGCGCTCGGCCACTGGCTCGGGCACCCAGCGGCTCTACGGCTTCCGGGACATCCTCGTGCTCAAGGTGGTCAAGCGACTGCTCGACACCGGTGTCTCGTTGCAGCAGATCCGCACCGCGATCGAATGCCTGCGTGAGCGGGGCGTCGACGACCTGGCCCAGATCACCCTGATGAGCGACGGTGCGACCGTCTATGAGTGCACGTCCGCCGACGAGGTGATCGACCTGCTCCAGGGTGGTCAGGGCGTGTTCGGGATCGCGCTCGGGCGAGTATGGCGTGAGGTCGAGGGGTCGCTGTCCGAACTGCCCAGTGAACGGGCCGAAGACGAGCGCCTGAGCGCCGCCTCCGACGAGTTGTCGGCCCGACGGGCCGCACGGCGGATGGCCTGATCGCGTCCAGAGCACGACGCTGTCCTGCTGCCCGACCCGGGCGGTAGACTGCTGCCCGCCACTCACACCTGCGCGGGAGAGTCTCGGTCCAGATCGTTCGCCGAGCGCCGAAGGGGCAACTACCCCGGAACCTCTCAGGCCAACGGACTGCGCAGGATGGCAACTCTGAGGGACGCCGCCGTCCGACAGAGGGGGCGTCCCATCGGTCCATGTTGATGTGTCGGAGGCCCCGTTGTCACTCTCGTCCGCCCCGCTGCCCGAGTTCGCCCGTCGCCACATCGGCCCAGCCGGTGCCGACATCGACCACATGCTCGAGGTTGTCGGACAGCCCAGCCTCCAGGCCATGGTCGACACCGCGGTCCCCGGGCTCATCCGCGCCCAGGACGCCCTCGACCTCGTGGCCGCTGACGACGAGGCCGCTGTGACGGCAGCTTTACGTGAGCTCGCCGGGCGCAACACGGTGCTGCGGTCGATGATCGGCCTCGGCTACTACGACACCCATACCCCGCCGGTCGTCAAGCGCAACGTGCTGGAGAATCCCGCGTGGTACACGGCATACACGCCCTATCAACCCGAGATCTCGCAGGGGCGTCTGGAGGCCCTGCTCAACTTCCAGACCGTGGTCAGCGACCTCACCGGACTGCCCATCGCGGGCGCCTCGCTGCTCGACGAGGGCACCGCCGCCGCGGAGGCCATGACGCTGATGCGCCGCAGCAGCAAGGCGGCCAAGGACGCCGTCCTGCTCATTGACAGCGAGACCTTCCCGCAGACGATCGCCGTCATGCAGACCCGCGCTACCCCCCTTGACCTGCCGCTCGTTGTCGCCGACCTGAGCGCCGTGACTAGCCCGCAGGAGTTGACCGCGGCAGCCGGTGGTCGGCCCGTGTTCGGCGTCCTCGTGCAATACCCCGGAGCCGATGGCGAGGTGCGCGACTGGAGCCGGCTGGTCGAGGTCGTCCACTCCGCCGGTGGCCTCGTGACCGTTGCCACCGATTTGCTCGCCCTCACCCTGCTCGCTGCGCCGGGAGAGTGGGGCGCCGACATTGCGGTGGGCAACTCGCAGCGGTTCGGGGTGCCGATGGGTTTCGGTGGCCCGCACGCCGGGTTCATGTCGGTGCGCGCCGGGCTGGAGCGATCCCTCCCCGGCCGGCTGGTGGGTGTCTCCGTCGACGCGCTCGGGGCTCCGGCCTACCGCCTTGCGCTGCAGACCCGCGAGCAACACATTCGTCGCGAGAAGGCGACCTCCAACATCTGCACGGCGCAGGTGCTGCTCGCGGTGATGGCCGGCATGTATGCCGTGTGGCACGGCCCCGCTGGTCTGGCCGCCATTGCCACGCGCGTCGCCGCCACCACTCGCCGGCTGTCGAAGGCGCTGGACGCCCACGGCGTCGAGGTGCTGACCGCCCAGCCGTTCGACACGCTCCGGGTGCGCGTGCCGGGCCGGGCTCGGCAGATCCAGGCCGCGGCCGAGGTGGCTGGCATCAACATCTGGCTGCATGACGCAGACACGCTGTCGATGTCCTGCGACGAGACGACGACATCCGCCGATCTCGGCACGCTGCTGTCGGCATTCGGGGCATCGGGCACCGTGCCCGAACCGTCGGAAGCCCTCACCTGGCCCGAGGCGCTCGGCCGTGACACGGCATACCTCACCCACCCGGTGTTCCACGAACACCACAGCGAGACAGCGATGTTGCGCTATCTGAGGCGGCTGTCCGACCGCGACTTCGCCCTTGACCGGGGGATGATTCCGCTCGGGTCCTGCACGATGAAGCTCAACGCGACCACCGAGATGGAGCCGGTCACCTGGCCGGAGTTCGCCGGCTTGCACCCCTTCGCACCTGCGCATCAGAGCGAGGGCATCCGCGCGCTCGTCGGTGAACTGGCCGACTGGCTGGCGACGATCACCGGCTACGACGCCGTCTCGTTGCAGCCCAACGCTGGCTCTCAGGGCGAGTTCGCGGGGCTGATGGCCATCGCGGCTTACCACCAGGGCCGCGGTGAGGGTCACCGGCGGATCTGCCTCATCCCGGCCAGCGCCCATGGCACCAACGCGGCCTCGGCCGTCATGGCCGGGCTGTCGGTGGTCGTGGTCAAGACCGCGCCCGGCGGGGACGTCGACCTCGATGACCTACGGGCCAAGATCGACACGCACCGCGACAATCTCGCGGCCATCATGGTGACCTACCCCTCGACCCATGGCGTCTTCGAAGACACCATCACGGAGTTGTGTGCGATGGTCCACGACGCCGGCGGCCAAGTCTATGTCGACGGGGCCAACCTCAACGCCCTCGTGGGTCTGGCGCAACCGGGACGGTTCGGCGCCGATGTATCGCACCTCAACCTGCACAAGACCTTCTGCATCCCCCATGGGGGCGGGGGGCCGGGTGTCGGCCCGGTCGCGGTGCGGGCCCATTTGGCGCCCTATCTGCCCAACCATCCATTGGCACCGGAGGCCGGACCTGCGACCGGTGTCGGCCCGGTGTCGTCGGCGCCCTATGGTTCGGCGAGCATCCTGCCGATCTCGTGGGCTTACGTGCGTCTCATGGGGGGAGCGGGGCTGACCCGGGCCACCGAGCAGGCCATCCTCAGCGCCAACTACATCGCGGCGCGGCTGCGGGAGCACTACCCCGTGCTCTACAGCGGCCAGGGCGGGCTGGTCGCCCACGAGTGCATCCTCGACGTCCGACAGATCACCGCCGAGACGGGTGTGACCGTGGACGACATCGCCAAGCGCCTCATCGACTACGGCTTCCACGCTCCGACGATGTCCTTCCCCGTCGCCGGCACCCTCATGGTGGAACCGACCGAGAGCGAAAACCTCGCCGAGCTCGATCGCTTCTGCGACGCGATGATCGCGATTCGCGGCGAGATCGCCGCGGTGGGTCGAGGTGAGACGAGCGCCACCGACAGCGTGTTGCGGGGGGCGCCGCACACGGCATACCAACTCGCCGGTGGCTGGGACCGCACGTACGACCGCGTCTTGGCAGCCTTCCCACCTGGGGTGGATCCGACGGCGAAGTACTGGCCCCCGGTGGCCCGCATCGACGGGGCTTTCGGCGATCGCCACCTGGTGTGTTCCTGCCCACCACCAGAGGCCTTCGAGGGCTGACCGGGCCGGCTTTCCGGCTGCGCAGACCGAATCGTGGCCACCAGACGGTTCCGGGGACCACCCGGCAGTGAGTAGGGTCAAGCCTGCTGAGCGGGGCATTGCCGACTGAGGAGATCGTGCGTGGCGAAGAAGGCGAAGAAGCGCAAGCCGAAGCGGATAGCGGACGCCCCGCTTGTTCCGGAGCTGGTCCCGCCGCAGCTGCGGCCTCGGCGGGCGCTGGACTACGACCTGGAACGGCAGTCCGAACACATGGCCGTCTCGGCGCTGCGTGCTGCCGCGCCAGGCATGGAGTACCTGCTCACGCGCTACCCCCGCAAGTGGCTGCGCAAGGACGTTGTCGCGGGTGTGGCCGTGGCGGCCTACCTGGTCCCGCAGGTGCTCGCCTACTCCGCGATCGTCAATGTTCCGCCGGTCGCCGGACTCTGGAGCGCGCTCGCGGCCATCATCGCGTATGCCGTGATGGGCGGCTCACGGGTCCTCTCGGCCGGGCCGGAGTCGACCATCGCCCTGATGGCCGGCGCTGCGATTGCCCCGTTGGCCGGCGGTGACCCCCAGCGGGCCCTGTCGCTGTCGGCCGCACTGTGTCTGGTCGTGGCCGGCTGGTGCCTGATCGCTCGGGTGCTGCGGGCCGGCATCGTCGTTGAATTGCTATCGCAACCGCTGCTCGTCGGATACCTGGCCGGCGGAGCGGTCCTCATGATCGTGGGCCAGCTCGGCAAGGTGACCGGGACGAAGGTGTCCGGCGAGAGCATCGTCGACCAGATCCAGTCGTTCCTGTCTGTCGTGGGTAACACCAAACCGCTGACCCTGGCCGTCGGCCTGTCGACGCTCGCGCTCATCCTCGTGGTGCGCACAGTGAGTCCCGCGCTGCCCGCGCCACTTATCGCGGTCGCTCTGGCGACGGCGGTGTCGGCGCTGCTCGGCCTGGCCGAGCAAGGCGTGGCGATCGTCGGACAGGTGCCCTCCGGCTTGCCGATGCCGCACCTGCCCGACGTGAGCATGACCGACCTCAACGCCCTGATCCTCGCCGGGTTGGGGGTCGCCGTGGTCGGTTACAGCGACAACATGCTCATCGCACGTGGTTTCCCCGCGCCGCTGGAAGAAGGGGAGACGAAGGCCGACGTGCGAGTGGACCCGCAGAAGGAACTCGTTGCCCTGGCGGGCGTTCAGGCGGCGATCGGCTTCTTCAGCGGCTACCCGGCGTCGTCGTCGGGGTCGCGCACTGCCCTGGCCATCGCCTCCGGTGCCCGCAGCCAGATCTACTCGCTGGCGGCTGGGCTGTGCATCATCGCGGTGTTGTTCTTCGCCGGGCCGCTCATCTCTGCCCTCCCGCAGGCCGCGCTGGGTGCCGTAGTGTTCTACGCCGCCGGCAAGCTCGTGTCGATTCCGGAGTTCCGTCGGCTGTGGAACTTCCGTCGACGCGAACTGGTGCTGGCCGTCGTCACCATGCTCGGCACGGTGATCATCGGCATCCTCGCCGGCGTCGTCCTGGCCATTGCCATCAGCCTGCTCGAGATGACGCACCGGTTGGCACGGCCGCATGAAGGAGTGCTCGGCCGGGTCCCTGGGCTGCCGGGCATGCACGACGTGGCCGACTACAAGAAGGCTCGCACCATTCCCGGGTGCATCTTCTATCGCTACGACGCGCCGCTGTTCTTCGCCAATATCGGTGACTTGCGCGAGCGGGTCGAGAATGTCATCGCGCAGGAGAACGCTGCGTTCCCGCAGAGCCCGGTGCGATGGTTCATCCTCAATGTGGAAGCCAATGTCGAGGTGGATGTCACCGCTGCCGACGGCCTGCGCGAGTTGGCCCAGGAGTTGGCGGCGCGCGGTATCGAGCTGGGGCTGGCGCGCGTCAAGCTCGACCTCTACGAGCCCCTCGACCGAGCAGGCGTCATCGACGTCATCGGCAAGGACATGCTCTTCGCCACGCTGCCTGTAGCCGAGAAGGCCTACCTGGCCTGGGCCACGGCCCAATTGCCCACCGCCGCACCCGCGCCCGAACCTGAGGTCGTGGAAGAGGCCGAAGAGCCGGACCTGCTGCCCTGGGAGCGGCCGGACGACGACGACCCCGTCGAAGGGGAGGAATTGGCGGCCCCGCCGTCCCCCGCAACCGACGAAAGCGACCACCCGGCGCAAGGTGCAGGGTCAGCCCACATGGACCTACCCAGGTCAGATCCCACGAGCCCGTTGTCGACCGATCCGGGCCACGTCACCCGGTGGCCGTGAGGCTTACGCGGGCAGAGACACCATGCTGACCGACGATCCGCGAGTCGACTTGTGCACCCGCAGTTGGGTGGGGATGCGGGTCCGCAGGTCGGCGACGTGACTGACGACCCCCACTGCGCGTCCGCCATCGCGCAGCGTGTCGAGGATCTCCATGACGTGTTCGAGGCTCTCTTCGTCGAGGGTGCCGAACCCTTCGTCGATGAAGAGCGTCTGCAGATCGAACCCCCCGCTTTCCTGCCGCACAGCGTCGGCGAGTCCGAGGGCCAGCGCCAGCGAGGCCATGAACGACTCTCCCCCGGAGAGCGTGGCGGGGTCGCGCGTCCGCCCAGTCCATAGGTCGTGCACGACCAGACCCAAGCCACTGCGCCGGCCGTGCGAGGCCACCTCGTCGGTGTGAGCGAGGCGATAACGACCCGCGCCGATGCTGACCAAGCGCTCGTTGGCCAGCTCGACGACCCGCTCCAGCCGGCCGGCCAGGACGAAGGCCGACAAGCGCATCCGCAGTGCGTTGTCAGGTGAGCTGCCCGTGACGGTGGCTGCCAGCCGACTGAGCTGCTCGTGCTCGATCCGACGCTCCTCACGGCGCCCTGCGAGCATGGCGACGTCGTCGGCGCGCTCCTGCGCCTCACGGCAGGCCAACTCTGCCCCAGAAACGTCGGCCGCGGCTTGTGCCCGCGCGTTCTTGGCGTGCTCGGCCGCGGTCCGGGCAGCGGCGACATCGACCGGACCGTGGGCCAAGGCGGCAATGACGTCGGGTTCGGCTAGCACGGCGTCGGCTGCCGACCGCAGGTCTCGGGCCGACTGGACCATGACGCTGAGTTCGTGCACCCGGGCTGCAGGCAGCAGTGCGGCAGACGCGTCCGCCACGGTGTCGAAGCCGATCGCAGTGCACTGTGTCGCGGCTCGGGCGGCCGCCTGGTCGCGGTCATGGTCTCGATCCCTGGCGACAACGAGTGCGGCCCGAGCCTGATCGAGTGTCTCCCGCACGAGACGATGCCGATCGATGACTGGCGTGACGGCTGCTTGGCCGTCTTGCCCCTCGCCGACGCACCCGCCTTCTGGCGGGACAGCTGCGCAGGGACACGCCTGGACATGGGCGCGCAGAGCGCTCGAGACCCGGGCTGTCCGCTCGGTGCGTCTGGCAGCCGCCGCCTCGCGCACTGCGCAGAGTGCATCGATCTGGGTGCGCAGCGCGTCAGCCCGACTGACGGCCTCGTCACGGTGCTGTTGAGTTTCTTCCAGTTGGTGCCTGGCCGTAGCAAGGTCCCGGTGCGCCCGCGCCGCGCGATCGACGTCAAGCTGGGCGCCACGCAGCTGTTCGGCCACGATGTCGGGTAGGGGTTCGGGCGTCCCGAGCTGCGCGCTGAGGCCGCGGACCCGCTCGGTCAGGGTGGCCCCTTCGATCGCGAGAGCCTGGGCGCGGGTCTGGGCCAGGTCGAAGCTGCGTTGTGCGCGCGCCACATCGGCCGATCGCACCCCATTAGCCCGCACCGCCGGCCGGGGATGCTCGGTTGAGCCACAGACCGGACATGGTTCACTGTTGGACAGGTCGTCGGCCAGTTCTCCGGCCATCGCGGCGATCCGCCGCTCGTGCAACTCCAGCACGTGACGCCCGGCCCGCGTCGCTTCCTCGACGGCGGTATCGATGGTCGGCAACAGCGCCTGAGACCGCGCACGCACCTCGTGTAGCTCGGTGAGTGCGGCGGCCTGGGCGGACAACGTGGCGAGGCGAGCTTGAGCGGCGGGAAGCGCCCCGGCCGTCTCGACGGTCTCGTCGACGCGGCGTTGGGCCCCATCGACGGCTTGGGTGCGCGCTCCGACGGCAAGAGCGGCTGCCTCGGCTTGAGCACCCAGAGCGGCGTGCTCCGCGTCGAGTCGGAGGAGTTCCCCATCGACCGCGCGCAGGTCCTCCGCGAGGCGTGCGAGGTCGGCGACGAGATCATCCTGTGCGGTGACGGTGGTGCACAGCAGGTCGACCTGATCGGATTGCAGGTCTGGATAGCCGACGGCCGCCAGTGTCACGGCGTGGGAGGCGACTGTCGCGGCAGCGGCGGAGGCAGCTTCTCGGGCAGAGAGGAGTGCTCGCACATCGCCAGCCACCGACTGGGCCCGGGTATGCCGGGCCAACTGGTCGGCGGCGTCCCGAAGTTGGGCTGCGCCGTTGTTGAGCTGGGTCAACGTCTGTCGGGCCCGCACCCCCCGTGCCGCCGCGGCATCGATGGCCAGCAACCGCTGCAAGATCGCGTCGGCCTCGTCGGATGCGCCGACGGCCTGGTCATGGCGCACGTGGGCCGCGCCGGCATGGTGGTGCAGAGCTTCCATCAAGCGTTCGCCGGCCTGCTGCGCTTGGCTCTGAGTGAGCTCGGACCAGGGCAGCGCGTCGGGCAGCACCTCACCCGGCAGCCGGGCCAGGGCATCGTCGACCCGCTGCACCGCGGCGGCGAACTCCTGCTCGGCAAGGGCGCTGGCCACGCCGGACTCATGGGCACGCTCGGTCAGCCAGCGCTCGACGTGCTGATAGCGGCTGACGTCGAACAGCGTGCCCAGCAGGGCTCGACGCTCTTCGGGCGCTGCGCGCAGGAAGGCGGCGAAGTCGCCTTGGGGGAGCATGACAACCCGGCTGAACTGCTCCAGCCCAAGCCCCACGGCCTCGCGGATCTCCCTGCCGACCTCAGGCGCTTTGGCGCTGATGGTCTCCCACTGGCCCCCGGTGCCCCGAGCTTCGAGCTGGACCCGGCTGGGCACCACCCTGGTGCCGGTGCCGCGCACCTTGGGGCGTTCCTGCTCGGGGGAGCGTGTCACCCGCAACCGTCGAGCACCCACGGTGAACTCCAGACTGGTGCTCGTCAGCGTCCCGGGCGCTGCGTGATCGCTGCGCAGAGATTGCCCGGCCGGCCGGCCCCCAGGCACATCGGCATACAGGGCGAAACAGATGGCATCGAGGATCGAGGTCTTGCCGCCCCCAGTCGGGCCTTGGATGAGGAAGATGCCGGCCCGGCCGAGGGCGTCGAAGTCGACATCGACGCGGTCGGCGAAGGGCCCGAAGGCACAGGCGACCAGCCGATGCAGCCTCACGCGACACCCCTGGCGACGCCACGTTCGTCTTCAGCGGTCGCGATGCCCAGGCGGGTCGCCTCCAGCGCGCGGTCGATGAGGATGCCCTCTTCCTCGGTCGCCGGAGTGCCCCGGACGTGGCCGAGGAAGTCGAGGCAGACCTCGCGCGGGGTGCGGCTGCTGCGGGTGCGGACGGCATACCGGGTGGTCTCGACAGCCAGCCCGAGCGGGTCGAACCGCAGGTCGAGCAGGTGGGGGAAGCGTCGTCGGAGCCGGTCCCACGCACCGATGGGGCGCAGCGAGTCGGTGAGATGCACCTGGCACCAGGCGGCTTCGGCCCAGGTGTGACCGCGGTCGACCAACAATGCCTCGAACTCACCTCGCAGCACTGCCATGGGACGCACGACCGGAGTTGCGTGCAGCTCCACCTTCGGTATGCCGTGGCGCAGCTCGACCAGCGACACCGATTTGGTGTCGCCGGCCTCACTGAAGTCCATGGCCCAGGGCGACCCGCTGTAGCGGACCTGATCGGTCACCTGTTGTGGCCGGTGCAGGTGCCCGAGCGCGGCATAACCGAACTCGCCGAAGATCCCAGCCGGCACCGCAGACACTCCGCCCACGGAGATGTCGCGCTCTGACGCACTGGTGACCGACCCGGCGACGAAGGCATGGGCCATGACGACGGACTGACCGGGCCGGGGGCCCGCGACTTGGGGAAATCGAGCCAGAGCCGCGCGCAACACATCGGCATGCGTCGGCTCGTGGGCTCCGACCACTCCCATGGCCAGTGAGGGTTCGAGATAGGGCACGGCGTGGATGACACCATCCCCCACGAGGATCGGCCGGGTGATGCTCTCCACGTGGGTCCGGATGTGCAGCCCGGCTCGCTCCAGGAGCTCCGCCGCAAACCCCAGCCGGATCGCGGAATCGTGGTTGCCACTGGTCAGCACCACATGGGCGCCGGTGTCGACGAGTCTGGTGACCGCGTCGGAGAGCATTCCGACGGTGTCGGGGGAGGGCAGCGCGCGATCGTAGATGTCGCCAGACACGACGACGGCGTCGACAGCCTCGGAGCGGACCAAGTCGACCAACCAATCGAGGAAGGTTGCCTGCGCGTCCGCCATCCCCACCGAGCGCAGCGACCGGCCCAGGTGCCAGTCCGAGGTGTGGATGAAGCGCATATGCCGAGGCTAGAGCCGGCCACCGACAAGGCTCGGCATCCGCCTCGGCGCGCCCCGAGAGGCCCTCGATCGAACCGACCCGTCGCGCGGAGTAGGCCCGACGGCATACTCTCCCGCCATGGGAGCGGACGTCGAGACGATCACGTACACGCGCGAGCAGCGCCAGCGCTACCGCGAGAAGGTCCAGCAGTGTCTGGACGTCTTCGAGCGGATGCTGTCGTTCGCGCACTTCGAGTTCGACCGCCCGATGACCGGCATGGAGATCGAACTCAACCTCGTCGGAGCGGACTTCCGACCCCGCATGGACAACGCCGAGGTCCTCGAGCGCATCGCCGACCCCGAGTTCCAAACCGAGTTGGGGCGCTACAACATCGAGTTCAATGTGGCTCCCCGGCCGCTGCCCGGCAATTCGGCACTGGAGTTGGAAGAGGTCTTGCGCACCTCGCTCAACCGAGCGCAGGCCAAGTGCCTCGAGCTGGACAACCGGATCATCATGATCGGCATGCTCCCGACGGTCATGCCCGAGCACCTCACCGGCAACTGGATGAGCGGCAACGCTCGCTACCAAGCGCTCAACGACGCCGTCCTCACCGCCCGTGGCGAGGACGTCTACCTCGAGATCGAGGGACCCACCGGGGAGCGCCTGGTGCGCTACTGCGACTCGCTGGCCCCCGAATCCGCCTGCACGTCGATGCAATTGCATCTCCAGGTCGCACCGATGGCTTTCGCCGACCACTGGAATGCCGCCCAGGTGCTCGCCGGACCGCAGCTCGCCCTTGGGGCCAACTCCCCGTTCTTCTTCGGCCAGCGGCTGTGGGCCGAATCGCGGATCGAGGTGTTCTCCCAGGCTGCCGACACCCGGTCGGTGGAGCTCAAGAACCAAGGGGTGCGACCTCGGGTGTTCTTCGGCGAGCGGTGGATCACCTCGATCTTCGATCTGTTCGAGGAGAACGTCAGATACTTCCCGGCCTTACTGCCGGAGATCTCCGAGGAGGACCCCCAGGCGGTGCTTGACGCGGGCGGGGTGCCCTCGTTGGCGGAGATGCGACTGCACAACGGCACGATCTACCGCTGGAACCGGCCGATCTACGACATCGTCAAGGGCCGACCGCACCTGCGCGTGGAAAACCGGGTGCTGCCCGCCGGCCCGACGATCATCGACACGATGGCCAACTCGGCCTTCTACTACGGCACCCTGCGCATGCTCGCCCAGGAAGACCGGCCCATCTGGACCAGGATGAGTTTCGCTGCGGCCGAAGACAATTTCCTCTCCGGGGCGCGCGACGGCATCGACAGCCGGCAGTACTGGCCGGGCCGCGGAGACGTGCCGGCCACCGAACTGGTGCTTCGGCACCTCCTGCCGTTGGCGCACGAGGGTCTGCGGCAGTGGGGGGTCTCGGATGCCGTCCGAGAGCGCTACCTCTCGGTCATCGAGGGGCGCTGCCTCACCGGCACGAACGGTGCCACCTGGCAGGTCGATGCGGTCGAGCGGCTCGAGGCCCGCGGACTCGACCGCGCCGAGGCCCTGCGGCAGATGCTCAGCCACTACGCCGAGAACATGCACGCCAACGTGCCGGTCCACGAGTGGGAACTGCCGGCGTGAGTATGCCGTCCGACTCGAGGTCGGATGCACCCGACCGGTCGCCGATGATCGGCCCGGATGGCCTGCACGTGGAGTTTGTCAATGTGTTCTCCCTTCCAGGCCAACCGTTTTCCGGCAATCCGCTAGCCGTTGTCACCAACGGATCCGCGCTTGATACCGCGACCATGCAGGCCCTCGCCCGACAGTTCAACCTCTCGGAGACGACCTTCATCCTCGACACCCGGACCGGGCCGGTAACCGGTCTGCGCTCAGCGGAGGCCAGTCACGTGCGCATCTTCACCCCGACCGTGGAGTTGCCGTTTGCGGGCCACCCCACCCTCGGCACCGCCGCGGTCCTCGGCGAGGCATCCGGTCTAGACCACATCACCCTGCACCTGGCTGCCGGTGCCGTCCCGGTGACTCGTGATGACAGCGGGCATTGGCGGCTGTCAGCCATCCCCGGGCCGATCGCCCGCCACGAGGCCGATCTGGCGCAGCTGGCCCGCATGGTGGGGTCGCCGGAGACCGACGTCGTCGCCGGGTGGCGGGTCGCTGCTGGGGTGGAACAGGTCCTCGTGCAGCTGCGCTCACCCGATGCGGTGCGGCGCGCCACCGCGTCCGTCGAAGACCTGTTGACGTGGGGTGCCTGCAGCAGCGGGGAGAGCTTGGTCTACCTGTGGTGCTTCGACGAAGGCGACCCTGATCACACATCAGCATTGAGCCAAGACGCGCGCGACGTCACGGCCCGCCTGTTTTTCACCCAGGACACGGTCGTCGCGGAAGACCCCGCCACTGGATCAGCGGCCGCCAACCTCGGCACCCTGCTTGCCGCATCGGGGGCTGCGGGTCGTCTCACGATTCGTCAAGGTGACCTGGTCGGCCGTCCGTCGCGCCTGCTCGTCGACTACGCACCGGGCACCGTCTGGGTTGCCGGTTTGGTGCACCGGATCGGCCACGGCGTGGTCACGTTGGCCGGTGCCTGACCTCGACGACCCCCGAGACCGTCATTCCAGGGAGCGACGGACCACCTCGAAGCACACCACGGCCGCCGCGGCCGCCACATTGAGCGACTCCACGCCGGTGGCCATCGGGATCCGCACCCAGGAGTCCACCCGAGCGGCCACCCCGGCCGACAAGCCCGCTGTCTCGCCACCGAGCACGTATGCCGTGTCGGACGGCATACGCGTCTCGTAGAGCGAGCCGTCCGCATCGGCGTCCAACCCGACCACTCGAAATCCCTTGTGCTGCAACGACATCACGGCTTCGTCCGCCGAAGCGCACTTGAGGATCGGCGCGCGGAATGCGACGCCGGCCGAGGCTTTCACCACGAGGGGATCGATGGAAGCTACGCCCCGCCGGGGCACGACGATTCCGGCGAACCCTGCGGCGGTGCCGGTTCGCAGGATCATCCCCACATTGGCCGGGGTCGTGATCCCGTCGAGGACGAGCACCGGGCCGCTGAGGCCGGCCGCCAGCGCCGCGTCGAGAGGACGCATGGCCGGCGCCACGACGTCCGCGCAGACGCCCTGGTCCTGCTTGCCGTTACCGGCGATCTTCTTCACCCGTTCCGCCGAAACCCGTTGCAGCGGAGTTGACTTCCGTCGAGCCGCAGCGATGATCTCCGCCACGTGCGGGCCTCGGGCGGTGTCGGCCAGGAGCACCTTGTCGACATGGAGCTCGGGGTCGATAAGGGCTTCCAGCACCGGGTTGCGGCCGTAGACGGTGATGAACCGGTCCTTGGGCGAGATCGCAGCAGGGGCGCCAGGCTCCGGTGGTCGAACAGTCATAGAGCCCATCCTGGCCTGCCGGGTCAAGACGTCGAGCACGCGCGGGCCTGCTGACACGATGTAAACGCTTTCCGTATGCTGTGCACGACGTCCCGACCGACCCGAGGAAAGCGAGGCGACGGTGTCGACCGGTCATCCCACCGCTCATCCGACCATCGACCAGGCCGTCGCAGCAGCAGCCGCCATCCACGTCGAGCTCAGCCCCGAGCGACGCGAGGCATTCGAGTTGCGGCTGCGCCGGTGGTGGGTCGACCTCGTCGACGGCCTCGCGCCGATCTACCCCGCGCAGTGGGGGGAGGTCGCCCTGCGGCTGGTGCGGCAGGCGGCCACGGCATACCGGGATCGCGACCCGGATCTGCACCGCCTCGACCAGCGCCGCCTGCTGGAGCCGGACTGGCTGCAGTCGCCGCGGATGTTCGGCTACGCGGCATACGCGGATCGCTTCGGGGGCACCTTGCGCGGGGTCGCCGAACGCATCCCTTACCTGCAGGAGCTCGGGGTCACCTACCTGCACCTCATGCCCGTGCTGCGTCCCCGGGACGGCGACAACGACGGCGGGTATGCCGTGGCCGACTACCGCGAGGTGCGGCCCGATCTCGGCACGGTGGCCGACCTTGCCGACCTGGCTCGGTCGCTGCGAGACCACGGAATCAGCCTGGTCTGCGACCTGGTCCTCAATCACGTCGCCCGGGAACACGACTGGGCGCAGCGGGCGCGCCGCGGCGAGGCGCACTACCGCGACTACTTCTACGTCTACCCGGACCGGCACCTGCCCGATGCCTTCGAGGAGCAGCTGCCCGAAGTCTTCCCGGACTTCGCGCCGGGCAACTTCACCTGGGACGAGGAACTGCGCGGTTGGGTGTGGACCACCTTCAACGAATGGCAGTGGGACGTCAACTGGGGCAACCCGGACGTCTTCTGCGAGTACGCCGACATCGTGCTGTTCCTGGCCAATGCGGGAGTCGAGGTCATTCGCCTCGACGCGATCGCCTTCACCTGGAAGCGGCTGGGCACCAACTGCCAGAACCAGCCCGAGGTCCACGCGTTGACCCAAGCGCTGCGGGCGGTGGCCCGGATCGCCTGTCCGGCCGTGGCGTTCAAGGCCGAGGCCATCGTCGGCCCTCGCGACCTGGTCCAATATCTCGGGCAAGGCGAACACACCGGCAAGGTCAGCGACCTCGCCTATCACAACTCACTCATGGTCCAGGCTTGGTCAATGCTTGCGACCGGCGAAGTGCGCCTGGCCGCGCACGCCTTGGCCGCGTTACCACCCATTCCCGCCTCGGCGACGTGGATCACCTATCTGCGCTGCCACGACGACATCGGCTGGGCCATCGACGATCGTGATGCAGCGGCAGTCGGACTGGACGGCTACGCCCACCGGCGCTTCCTCGCGGACTGGTTCGTCGGGCAGTTCCCGGGGTCCAGTGCTCGCGGTCTGATCTTCCAGGCCAACCCGATCACCGGCGACCGCCGCATCAGTGGCACCGCAGCCGGTTTGGCCGGACTCGATGTGGCTCGCCGGAGCGGCGACCCGGCCAGCCTGGGCGAGGCCCTCGCACGGATCTTCCTCGGGCAGGCTCTGGTGGCCGGCTTCGGTGGCGTGCCGGTCATCTGGAGCGGTGATGAGATCGGCATGCCCAATGACCCGTCGTGGGCTGCCGAACCGGGCCACGAGGACGACAACCGCTGGGTGCACCGGCCGAGGCTCGACTGGACGAATGCGCAGGGGCGTGCTGACCTGAGAACCGTCGAGGGGCGGGTCTTCCAGGGCATGGCCCACCTGGCCCGGGTGCGAGCCCAACTGCCCCAGCTGCACGCCTCGGTGTCCAGCACGGTGTTGCCGATCTGGGATGACGGGGTCCTCGCCCTGGCCCGGCGCCATCCCGAGGGCGCGATGTTGTGCATCTACAACGTCACCAACACGTGGCGCCACGTGCCCGGCTGGGTGTTGCGCGATCACGGCTTGGGTTCCTGCCTCGAGGCGCTGTCGGGGGAGTGGGTCACGCCGGGACCGGATGATCGCGTGGGATTGCCTCCGTATGCCGTGGCCTGGTTCGTTTCCCACTTGCACGAGTCCTGGGCCGACGAGGAGTAGCCGCTGATCCCGGCGGGGCGGGGCTCGCTCACCACACCCGCGCGGGAGGTGAGCGACACGGCATACCCTCGGGGTGTGGAGCATCGCGTCGCCTACCGGATCTATTACGAAGACACCGACGCACTCGGGGTCGTCTACTACGCCAACTACTTCAAGTACTTCGAGCGGGGCAGGACCGAGTCGATCGAGGCGGCTGGGCGCGGCATCGCCGAGTGGAACCGGCACGGCTACCTCTTCGTGGCGCACTCGGTGCAGGCCACGTTCAAACGGCCGGCGGTGCTCGGCGACCGGATCGAGGTGGTCACGAGCTTCAGTGTCGTCTCGCCCTATCGCGGGCGCTTCCTGCAGCGGGTCGAGCGCGACGGTGAGGTGCTGGTCGAGGGCACGGTCGACTGCGTGTGTCTCGACGACAACCAGCAGCTGCGAGAGTTCCCCCCGGGCGTGCTCGGCTGACCGCGCTCAGCGCCGGGTCGCCCGAATCAGCACCTCTTGGTGGCTGGTCTGGGGAAACATGTCGAAGACGCGCGCGTCGGTGACCTTGAACGAGGGGAGTGCCGCCAGGTCGCGGGCCAGCGAGTCCGGGTTGCAGCTGCTGTAGACCAGATGCCGCGTGGCTGACCGCTCCAACCAAGCCGTCACGTCGGGGCCGATACCTCGCCGGGGCGGGTTGACGATCACCAACTCGGGCCCGCTGCGCCCCATCGCGTATGCCGTGGCGTCGGCTGCCTCGAACCGCACCTGAGAAGTGCGCGGATCGTCCCCATGCATCGCTGCGAGCGACTCACGGGCGCTGTCGATGGCCTCGGCGAAGATCTCGATCCCGAGCACCGATCGCGGACGCACACTCGCGCGTGGGCTGCGCACCGCGTGCAGCGCGAATCCGCCGACCCCGCAATAGAGGTCCCACACCGACGCGGGGTCGAGCTCGTCGATCCACGCCTGAGCCTGCCGGTAGAGGCCGGCGGCAACCTCGGTGTTGGTCTGGAAGAAGCTCTTCGGTCGCAGCTGCAGGACGACGTCGTTCACCTGCATTGGCAGAGTATGCCGCCCGGAGAGAATGATTTCCGTGTCGCCTTCAAGCACGGCCTTGTGCTCGGGATGAAGGTTGACCGAGACGACAGCAAGGTCGGAGATGCTCGAAAAGAGTTGGGGGAGAGCCTTGTTGATCTGCGGGACGAGGTGCTGCGAGCGCAGGACGAACCGGACCATGACCTGCCCGCCCGGGGAGACCGTGACGATGAGGTACTTCAGCTCGCCGCGCCGAGACGGCACGTCATAGGGGGTGAGCCCTGCGGATGTGACCAGCGCCGCCAAGGTGGCGAACACGGCATACAGGCGTGGGTCGTAGAGCCCGCAGGAGCGCAAGTCGATCCCCCTCCCGAAAGAATCGAGGATCCCGAGAGCGGGGGAGTCGACCGAGCCGGCCACGACCAACTTGGCCTTGTTGCGGAAGCCGGACTCCCGACTCTCGAACGGCTCGGACCAGGCGGGGAAGGCGCCGACTGCCGCGAGCGCCTCTCGGGCCCGGTCCTGTTTGGCGGTCACCTGCTCGCGGTATGCCGTGCCCATCAGGGTGCAGGAACGGCACCGCTCGGCCTCGAAGTAGTCGCAACGCATGATGGGTTCCCAGGGTAGGGCTCATTAGGCTGCCGGGGTGGACGAAGAGCTCGTGGAGCGCGTGCTGACGGCCGCCGAGCTCATCCCGGCCGGGCGGGTCGCCTCCTATGGTGATCTCGCGGGGCTGGTCGGCTGTGGCCCGCGACAGGTCGGCACGATCATGGCGCGCTACGGCTCGCCAGTGCCGTGGTGGCGGGTGACCTCGTCGTACGGCGACCTGCCGCCGCACGTGCGCGGGCGGGCGCGGTGCCACTGGGAGGCGGAGGGTATCGAGTGGAAGCCCAATGGCCTCGGCTGCCAGATCTCGCGCTATCGGGCGGACCTGGTCGCGCTTGCCGACGCATTGGACGCATTGGACGCAGCGTTGCCCGGGCCGCAGCCGGTCGAGAACGAGGTGGAGTAGATGGCGGTTTCGGACGTTGAAGCGGTCGAGATCATCGATGCCCTCGCCGCGGCCGGAGTGCGCTCATGGCTGG
>ERZ795062.1117-NODE-1117-length-19873-cov-6.019326_pt1 | contig 19873 bp, 17 predicted proteins | sample MGYA00375146_ERZ795062 | MGnify/ENA primary metagenome ERZ795062 (study PRJEB30191, sample SAMN05720281) | activated sludge metagenome | isolation source: Anaerobic digester | place: USA | collected 2015-07-16 ... | reverse complement strand
CATCATTTATTTCGTCAATGAATTCAAGAAGTTTATCCTTACCTGTATTTTCTAAGGACGAAGTAACAAAATGTTGTGGCATTTCTTCCCAGTTGTTGGCAAGCAAAGCTTTTCTATAAGCAGCCACATGCGAGTCAATTTTAGTTCGGCTAATTTTATCAGCTTTAGTAAATATAATACAAAATGGAACGCCAGTTTCACCTAAATAAGTAATGAATTCCAAATCAATTTTTTGTGCTTCATGACGAATATCTATCAAAACAAAAGCACAAACCAATTGCTCTCTTTTTTCAAAATAATCGGTAATAAATTTTTGAAAAATTTCTTTGGTTTTCTTAGAAACCTTTGCATATCCATAACCTGGCAAATCAACAAGAAACCAGTTTTGGTTTATCTTGAAGTGGTTTATCAATTGTGTTTTCCCTGGTTTTGCAGACGTTTTTGCCAAATTTTTGTTTCCTGTGAGCATGTTAATCAAGGAAGACTTACCCACATTTGATCTGCCAATAAAAGCATATTCTGGCAAAGGCTCTTTTGGGCATTTGCTCACATCTGAATTGCTTATTATAAACTCTGCTGTATTTATTTTCATCTGGCAAAGATAGATATAAAAAAAGTCCTTTCGAAGGACTTGAGTTTTAAAGATGAACTTCTTTTAACCATTCATGCAATAGCCTGTTAAACTCATCAGGATGTTCCATCATGGCAGCATGTCCACATTTATCTATCCAATAAAGGGAAGAATTTGGCATTAATTTATGAAATTCTTCTGCAACATCTGGCGGCGTTACAGTGTCATTTTTACCCCAAATTAAACATGTTTTTACATGCATTTTTGGTAAGTCTTTTGACATGTTGTGACGAATTGCGCTTTTTGCAATTGTTAGAGTTTTCAAAACTTTCATCCTATCGTTAACAACCGCAAAGACTTCATCAACTATTTCTTTAGTAGCGACTTTTGGATCATAAAAAACACCTTCAGCTTTTTTCTTTATGTATTCATAATCACCACGTTTTGGGTAACTATCACCCATTGCACTTTCATATAAGCCAGAACTTCCTGTTAGAACCAGTCCAGCAACTTTTTCGGGATACATTTTAGAATGATATAGCGCAATATGACCTCCAAGTGAGTTGCCTAGAAGAATTACACGTTCAAAACCTTTGAAAGTGATAAAGTCTTTCACAAATTTTGCAAAAGCTTTTACGTTTGTCTTTAAAATATTCTGAGTGTAAAGAGGTAGTTCAGGAATAATGACTTTATAACCATTTTCAGAAAAATAATCTGCAACACCATTAAAATTACTCAATCCACCCATCAAGCCATGAAGAACAACAATAGGAGTTCCTTCTCCGGCTTCGTAGTAACTGTATTTACCTTCTTTTTTAAATTGTTTTTCCATTCAGAAAGAGCCATTTCATCTGTTCACAAATATATAATTTTCTATAATTATTTTGTTTTTAATAAGGAATTATTCATCAAAAAGATTGATTGTTTTAGAGATATTAATTCCTATCGATAATAATTTTCTAATAATCAGGCAGTAAGGAAAAATCTATGCTTTGAACTTTTTTTAATATATATCTTTTTTTGGTGAATTATTTTTAAAATATAATGCATCATACTTCAATTCAATGAAAATTGTTTAATAAAATGGAACTTAATGATTTTCAATTTCTTTTTTAAAAATCATCAAAGTGGTAAAACTTATTAACAAAGTGGTAGTTTGTGGTAAAATGTGGTAATTATTTTTATATTTTTGTCCATTATCATAAAATATAGTTTTTGAACTCAATAATAGGAACATACGAATGTAAACTTGATGCCAAAGGAAGGTTGATGATTCCTGTTGCTTTAAAAAAGCAATTGTCAGCCTCGTTGCAGGATGGTTTTGTTTTGAAGCGTTCAGTTTTTCAGCCTTGTTTAGAGTTGTATCCAATGAGTGAATGGAATGTTATGATGAATAAAATCAACAAGTTGAATCGTTTTGTGAAAAAGAATAATGATTTTATTAGACGTTTTACAGCAGGAGTAAAAATGGTTGAAGTTGATGATTTGGGCAGGCTTTTGGTGCCTAAAGATTTAGTCGGTTTTGCTGGTCTTTCAAAAGATATTGTGTTATCATCAGCTGTTAATATTGTTGAGGTTTGGGATAAAGAAGCTTATGAAAAATCAATTTCTGGAGATGATATCGATTTTGCTGATTTGGCCGAAGATGTAATGGGTAATATAAATGATGATGGTGATGGAATATCATAGCCCAGTCTTGTTGAAAGAAACCGTCGATGGTTTAAACATCAAACCAGATGGTGTTTATGTAGATGTAACATTTGGTGGTGGTGGACATTCGAGAGAAATTCTGAAAAGATTGAATGAAAAAGGAAGATTGTATGCGTTTGATCAAGATGAAGACGCTTTAAAAAACACCATCAATGACGAGAGATTTTGTTTGATACATGAAAATTTTAGATACATCAAAAGGTTTTTGAGGTTTCATGGAGTTAAAACTGTTGATGGGATTTTGGCTGATTTGGGTGTTTCTTCACATCAATTTGACGTTCCAGAAAGAGGTTTTTCTACACGTTTTGACGCTGAGCTCGACATGAGAATGAGCAAACGAAATGATTTAAATGCTTATGTGGTTGTGAATGAATATGATGATGCCAATTTGAGAAGAGTGTTTTTGGACTATGGGGAATTGAAAAATGCTCCTGCTCTCGCAAGAACAATCATTGAAGCGAGAACCAAAAAAGCAATAAAAACAACAGATGAATTGAAATTAGTTCTTGCAAAATATTTGCCTGAAAAAATTAAAAATAAAGTTTTGGCTCAAATATACCAAGCCATTAGGATTGAGGTAAATCAAGAAATGGAGGTTTTAAAAGAGTTTTTGGAGCAATCGCTTGAAATACTGAAGCCAAACGGAAGATTGAGTGTTATTTCATATCACTCGCTTGAAGATAGATTGGTAAAAAGATTTATGAAAAATGGGATGTTTGAAGGTGAACCAGAAAGAGATTTTTTTGGGAATTATTCAGTTCCGTTCGAGTTAGTAGGAAAGTTAATGGTTCCTAGTGATGAAGAAATTAAAATCAACAATAGAGCAAGAAGCGCAAAACTTCGAGTAGCTGAAAAAAAATGAAAAAAGGAGTTTATGGCATATTAAAAGCTCGTTTTTTGGTAAACGAAGATGCAACGAAAAACTGGAGATTTATTCTCTTTTTGCTTCTTCTGGCTATGATTATGATTGCCAATACGCAAAGATATGAGCAAAAGGTATTCAAAATTGCTGAGTTGACCAATGAGGTAAAAGAGCTTCGTTCTGTTTTTGTGGATAAGCGCTCGGAACTTATGAAATTGAAAATGGAATCAACTGTTTCAGAAAAAATGATTGAAAGAAATATTTTTCCGTCATCAGTTCCACCAAAAAAGATTAAAGTAAAAAAACAAAAAGAAAAGACATTTTTTGAAAGATTATGGCAGTAGAAGATAAACAATTATCTTACAGAATATATCTTGTAGCTTTCGGGATTTTCCTGATGGCTTGCGCTGTTGTCTTCAAAATTACCAAAATACAGTGGGTAGAAGGAGAACATTACAGAAAACTTGCCAAAGAAAAATCTGTGAAGAACTTTGTTATTCCTGCCAATAAAGGAAATATCTATTCGGCTGATGGAAGTTTGCTTGCTACATCAATACCAAATTATACAGTTCGTTTTGATGCAGTTGCTCCAAAATCTGAAGATTTTAACAAAAATGTAAAAGCACTTTCAGATTCATTGTCGATTATGCTAGGAAAACCAAGTTCTTACTATCACTCAGAACTCAGAAAAGCTAAAGCAAATAATAACAGATATTTATTGTTAGCTCGTGACTTGAGTTATACAGAATATATGCGTCTAAAAACTTTTCCTCTTTTTAATCTAGGTGCATACAAAGGCGGATTAATAACAGAACAAAAAACGGTACGCGAACATCCAATTGGAAAAATTGCCGAAAGAACTATAGGTTACGAAAGAATATTGCCAAATGGTGAACTAGATGGTAAAGGTATTGAATGGTCTTTTAGAAAATATTTGAATGGAAAAGACGGGAAAATACTCAAACAAAAAATTGCAAAAGGACAATGGAAACCCATTAGAGATGTAAATGAAGTTGATCCTCAAGATGGTTATGATGTTATTTCAACTATTGATGTTTATATACAAGACATTGCTCATCACGCATTGTTAAAGCAATTGCAAGATTATGGTGCTGATCATGGTTGTGTAGTAGTTATGGAAACCCAAACAGGAAATGTAAAAGCAATATCAAATCTTGGAAAAGCTGAAGATGGTTCCTACTACGAAACAGTAAATTATGCAATAACTGAATCCCACGAACCAGGTTCTACTTTTAAATTGGTAGATTTAATAGCATTGCTCGATGATAATAAAGTTGATACAAGTAAAGTCTATGATACAAATGGCGGTATAATAACCTATTATGGAAGAAAAGTTCGCGACTCACACGAAGGTGGTTATGGTAAAATTTCTCTAGCACGAGGTTTCGAAGTTTCTTCAAATACTGTGATGGTGCAAGCCGTTTATGAGAATTATAAAAATAATCCAAAAGAATTTGTAGATAGAATAGATGCAATGGGGTTAAATAAACCACTTGGATTACCTTTCAAAGGAGAAGGAAAACCATTTATTCCTCAACCTGGAGAAAATACTTGGAGCGGAATTGCATTGCCTTGGATGGCTTATGGCTATGGAGTTTCGGTTACACCTTTGCAAACATTGACACTTTATAATGCTATTGCAAATAATGGTAAAATGGTTAAACCAAAATTTGTATCAGAAATTAAAGAGTGGAACAAAGTCATAAAAAAATACAATACCGAAGTAATCAATCCAAAAATTTGTTCGGATCAAACTATCAAAAAGCTAAAGGCAATACTAGGAAATGTTGTGAAACGCGGTACTGCATCAAAGTTGTATTCTAAAGACTTTTCTATGGCAGGAAAAACAGGAACAGCAGCAGCAAATTATGGTTCTAATGGTGGTGCAGATAAATATTATATATCATCTTTTGCTGGTTTTTTCCCAGTCGAAAACCCAAAATATTCTTGTATTGTAGTTGTACACAAGCCTAATACTTCTAATAATAATTATTATGGAGCAGATGTAGCTGGTCCAGTTTTTAAGAGAATTGCTCAAAAAATATTTACTGATGCGCCTTCTACAAATGAGATTAAAAGCTTAAACAAAAAAGTATCCAAACAAGAAAAAGCTTATCAAGATTATTATTCAATGATAAGTTCAAATAAAAAAACACTCCCAAACCTGAAAGGAATGCCAGGTATGGATGCGGTTGCACTTTTAGAAAACATGAAAATAAAAGTTAAAGTGATAGGCGCAGGAAAAGTAAAAAAACAATCAATTCAACCAGGCGAATCTTTAGAAAAAATTAAATCTATTACACTCGAATTATCGTGATGCTTTTAAAAGACATATTATATAAAGTTGCTATTGAATCTGTTAATGGTTCTACAGATATCAGCATAAACAAAATTGAATTTGATTCTAGAAAAATTCAAGAGAAAGATGTTTTTGTTGCTATTAGAGGAACATTGTCTAATGGTCATGATTTTATTGAAAAAGCAATCGAACTGGGTGCAGTAGCAATTATATGTGATGAATTGCCTAGTAAATTAGAAGCTGGTATCACTTATGTAAAAGTAACTGATACAAATTCTGCTCTAGCCTTTCTTGCTGCAAATTTTTATCAAAATCCTTCTGCTAATTTAAAATTGGTTGGAATAACGGGTACAAATGGCAAAACAACAATTGCATCTTTACTATATCAACTTTTCAAAAAAGCAGGTTACAAAGTAGGACTTATTTCTACTGTAAAAATAATGGTTGATGATGTTGAATATAAAGCAACACATACAACTCCCGATTCTCTTACCATAAACTATTACATAAACGAGATGATTAATCTTGGTTGTGAATATTGTTTTATGGAAGTTAGTTCTCATGGAATACATCAAAAAAGAACCGAAGGATTATTTTTTACAGGTGGAGTTTTTACCAATCTAACACATGACCATCTTGATTACCACAGCTCTTTTGCTGAATATAGAGATGTTAAAAAATCTTTTTTTGATCATTTACCCAAAACTGCCTTTGCATTAACCAATTTAGATGATAAAAATGGTTCTGTGATGATACAGAATTCAAGTGCTCGCAAATTGACTTATGCATTAAAAAGCTACGCTGATTATAGAGCACAAATTCTTGAAAATCAACTTTCAGGATTATTGCTAAAAATAAATGATAACGAAGTTTGGGTTCAACTGATAGGAACTTTCAACGCATACAATCTTTTGGCAATCTATGGAACAGCTGTTGAGTTAGGATTAGACAAAATGGAAGTGTTGCGCTTGCTTTCTGAATTGGAAAGTGTATCGGGAAGATTTCAGTTTATAATTTCTTCACAAAAAATTACTGCGATAGTAGATTATGCTCATACACCAGATGCATTGGAAAATGTTCTGAAAACTATAGATGACATAAGAACGAAAAATGAACAGTTGATAACCGTTGTTGGTTGTGGTGGTGATAGAGACAAAACAAAAAGACCAATCATGGCAAAAATTGCTTCAGAAATTAGCAACAAAGCCATTTTCACTTCTGATAACCCAAGAACTGAAAATCCTGAAACAATAATTGAAGAAATGGAAAAAGGAGTTGAAGCTCACAACTATAAAAAAACGCTTTCCATTTTAGATAGAAAACAAGCAATAAAAGCTGCATGCCAACTAGCAAATAGCGGAGATATTATCCTAATAGCTGGAAAAGGGCATGAAACATATCAAGAAATAAATGGCGTTCGTCATCATTTTGATGATATGGAGACAGTAAAAGAAATTTTAGAACAGCTAAATAAATAAATTATGCTATACTATTTATTTGAATATTTAGACAAAACATTGGATGTTCCCGGAACAGGTGTTTTTCAATATATAACATTCCGTTCAGCATTAGCAATCATGTTATCCTTGATGATATCAACCATCTACGGAAAAAAAATAATCAATTTTCTGAGAAATCAACAAGTTGGAGAAACAGTTCGCGAGCTAGGCTTAGAAGGTCAAACCCAAAAAGCAGGAACGCCTACAATGGGTGGATTGATTATAATTATTGCTACACTTATACCAGTAGTTTTATTAGCAAAACTAAATAACATTTATATCATTCTATTGATTGTGACAACCTTGTGGATGGGAACAATAGGGTTTATAGACGACTATATTAAAATCTTCAAAAAAGATAAACAAGGACTTAAAGGAATTTTCAAAGTAATTGGTCAAGTTGGTCTAGGGTTGATTGTAGGTTCAGTATTGTATTTTCATCCTGGTGTAACTGTTAGAGAACGTTCATCAACACCAATCACTTTTAACCAAAGTCAAAATCAAATTTCACAAATTCCAGTTGACTATAAATCAACAACAACAACTATTCCTTTTACAAAAAATAATGAGCTAGATTATGCTCAAATCCTAAAACCATTCACAGATGATTATCAAAATTGGGCTTGGTTAGTGTTTATACCTATTGTAATATTCATCATTACTGCGGTTTCAAATGGAGCAAATCTAACGGACGGAATTGACGGATTAGCCGCTGGAACTTCGGCAATTTCAGTTTTAGCGTTAGGTATTTTCACGTTCGTATCGGGGAACATCATTTTTTCGAGTTATCTCAATATTATGTACATCCCAAATTCTGGAGAAATGACGGTTTTTATAGCTGCTTTCGTTGGCGCATTGATTGGATTTCTTTGGTATAATTCCTATCCAGCATCTGTGTTTATGGGTGATACAGGAAGTTTAACAATAGGAGGAATTATTGCAGTTCTAGCAATTTCAGTACGAAAAGAAATGTTATTGCCTGTTTTGTGTGCAATTTTCTTCGCCGAAAGTTTATCTGTGATTATTCAAGTTTCCTATTTCAAGTACACGAAGAAACGTTTTGGCGAAGGTAGAAGAGTTTTTCTTATGTCGCCATTGCATCATCATTATCAAAAGAAAGGATATCACGAAAGTAAAATTGTAACACGTTTTTGGATTGTCACTATTCTACTAGCAATTGTATCTATTGTAACATTAAAACTTAGATAATGAAGCGATTAGTTGTGCTTGGTGGAGGCGAAAGCGGTGTAGGTACAGCCATTCTAGGGAAGAAGAAAGGTTACGAGGTCTTTGTTTCAGATTTTGGCAAAATAAAAGAAAACTATAGAGAAGTTCTTGAAATTAATGGTTTGAAGTGGGAAGATGAAAAGCATACAGAAGCTTTGATACTCAATGCTGATGTTGTGATGAAAAGCCCGGGAATTCCTGATAAAGCTCCAATTGTTAAAAAACTGGTAGAAAAAGGGATTCCAGTGATTTCCGAAATTGAATTTGCTTGTCAATTTACAGATGCTGTCACAATAGGAATTACAGGAAGTAATGGTAAAACAACAACGACAATGTTGACCTATCATTTGCTTAGACAAGGTGGATTGAATGTAGGATTAGCAGGAAATGTTGGAAAAAGTTTTGCTTGGCAAGTTGCAGATGAGGACTATGATTGCTATGTGCTGGAACTAAGTAGTTTTCAGCTCGATGGAATCATCAATTACAAACCGCATATCGCAATAATAACAAATATAAGCCCAGATCATTTAGATAGATACGATTATAAATATGAAAATTATATCAATTCAAAATTCAGAATAACAATGAATCAAACCGAAGAGGATTATTTGATTTATGATAATGAAGACGAAGCGATACAAAATTGGTTAAAAAACAACAAAACAAAAGCTAGATTAATTCCTTTTTCGGTTGTTGAAAAACAAGAAAATGGAGCATTTTTAAATACAGATACTATGGAATTTACTATTAACAACGAAGAATTTGAAATGAAAACGGCAGACATTTCATTAGAAGGCAAACACAACATGAAAAACGCTATGGCAGCAGCGTCTGTTGCTCAATTGATGAAAATCAGAAAGCAAACCATTCGCGAAAGTTTGTCTAATTTTCAAGGTGTTGAACATCGTTTGGAAAAAGTATTAAAAATTGCCAACGTGCAATACATTAATGATAGTAAAGCAACAAATGTAAACGCTACATTTTTTGCGCTAGATAGTATGACAACACCTACAATATGGATTGTTGGTGGAGTGGATAAAGGAAACGATTATAGTGAATTAATGCCGTTAGTTCGCGAAAAAGTAAAAGCCATCATTTGTTTAGGATTAGATAACAAAAAAATAATTGATGCCTTTGTTGATGTAGTAGATATTATGGTAGAAGTTGATAATATGCGAGATGCTGTAAATACTGCAAAACACATGGCAGAAAAAGGAGATACCGTTTTACTTTCTCCAGCTTGTGCAAGTTTTGATTTATTTCAAAACTATGAAGACAGAGGAAAACAATTTAAAGTAGCAGTTCAAAATTTATAAAATTGGGTCAAATTTCGGTTTGGGTAATTCCTTACTCAAACCGAAATTAATTAAAGTATGAAAGAATTAATAAATAGTTTAAACGGAGATAAGGTCATTTGGGCATTTGTTGCTCTATTGGCGCTGTTTTCTTTTATGCCTGTTTTTAGCGCAAGTAGCAATCTAGCCTACATGCGTCATGGAACTGGCAACACGTTTACCTATTTACTAAAACACGGAATTCAAATTTTTGTAGGTTTTTATATTATTTATAAAGTTCACAAAGTTCCTTATCACTACTTTAGAGCAATATCCAAAATTGCACTGCCAATAGTTTGGGTATTATTAGTCTATACTTTGCTCAAAGGAACTGTAATAGATGGCGCAAATGCAAGCCGCTGGATACAAATACCATACATTGGCATTACATTTCAAACATCTACTTTGGCAGCTATTGTGCTTTATGTTTATGTAGCACATTATCTTTCCAAAAAAAGAGAAACTCCAGTAACATTCAAAAACTCACTTGTTGAACTTTGGTTGCCAGTATTTATAACCATTATGTTGATTTTGCCTGCCAATTTTTCTACCGCGGCATTAATTTTTTCAATGGTTGTAATGTTAGCCTTTGTTGGAAAATATCCGCTAAAATATATTGGAATAATTGTTGGCGCAGGTATTCTTAGTTTGATGTTTTTTATATTGGTTGCCAAGGCATTTCCAAATGCTTTTCCAAACCGTGTTGATACTTGGATGAAACGTATCGACAATTTTGCATCAAACAAACCCGATGAAGATGAATACCAAATAGAAAAGGCCAAAATAGCTATAGCTTCTGGAAAAATTTATGGACTTGGACCAGGCAAAAGCATTCAAAAGAATTTTTTACCACAATCTTCTTCCGATTTTATTTATGCAATAATCGTTGAAGAATACGGAATTTTTGGTGGTCTTGTAGTCATGGGATTATATCTACTGCTTCTTTTTAGGTTCGTTGTAGCTGCGCATAAAGCAAATTCTATTTTCGGAAAATTAGTCGTCGTTGGATTGGGTTTCCCAATTATTTTTCAAGCAATGACAAATATGGCAGTTGCTGTTGAGCTTTTTCCAGTAACAGGACAAACACTTCCTTTGATTAGCTCTGGTGGTAGTTCCATCTGGATGACTTGTATCGCTATTGGAATAATCCTTAGTGTTACCAAAAAAGAAGAAGAAATTGCCCAAGAATTAGCAGATAAACAAAAAAGAGAAGAAGCATTACAAAGACTGATTGATAAACAACTTCAAGAGGAAGAAGAAGCTGCACAAGTGGAAAATGAAAACTTTTCTGTAGAAGATAAAACAAACCCATTGGAACCTATTTTGAAGAAAAATCAATGAAAAAGTTAAAATTCATATTATCTGGTGGAGGAACTGGTGGACATATTTATCCAGCAATTGCAATCGCGAACGAATTAAAATCTCGTTTTCCAGATGCAGAATTTCTTTTTGTAGGTGCAAAAGATAAAATGGAAATGCAAAAAGTTCCTCAAGCAGGTTACCATATCGAAGGTTTGTGGATTGCAGGTTTACAAAGAAAATTAACCTTGCAAAACATGATGTTTCCACTGAAATTAATCAGTAGTTTGCTCAAAGCTCGAAAAATTATTAAAAACTTTAATCCAGATGTAGTTATAGGAACTGGTGGTTTTGCTTCTGGACCATTGTTGCAAGTAGCAAATAGTAAAAACATACCAACAGTAGTTCAAGAACAAAATTCATATCCAGGAATTACCAATAAACTGTTGAGCAAAAAAGCAAACAAAATTTGTGTAGCATATGATAATCTTGAACGATTTTTTCCAAAAGATAAAATAGTTTTTACAGGTAATCCAGTTCGCCAAGATTTGCTAGAAATTGACAGTAAAAAAAGCGAAGCGATAGCTTATTTCAATCTTGACAGCAACAAAAAAACTTTACTTGTTCTTGGTGGAAGTCTTGGCTCAAGAAGAATAAATCAATTAATAGAAAAAGAACTAGAATTCATTCAGTCAAAAGATATTCAAGTTTTTTGGCAATGTGGTAAATTTTATTTCGAAGAATATAAAAAATACAATAATAAAAATGTTCAAGTTGTAGCGTTTATTGATAGAATGGATTTGATTTATGCAGCGGCCGATTTTGTTATTTCTCGTGCTGGAGCATCATCGGTTTCTGAGTTATGTTTGGTAGGAAAACCAACAATTTTTATTCCATCGCCAAATGTAGCCGAAGATCATCAAACAAAAAATGCAAAGGCAATCGTCGATAAAAATGGAGCCATTTTGTTAAAGGAAAACGAACTTGATGAAAAGTTTCAAACTGTTTTTTCTGAGCTGATTTCAAATGAAAATTTGCAAAACGAATTAAGCAAAAACATTAAAAATTTGGCTAAGCCAAATGCAACAAAAGATATAGTTGAAGAGATTTTAAAATTAGTTTAAAGTTTAAGGTTCCAGGTTGGCAACTTGAGACATGAAACATGAAACAAAAAATAATGAATTTAAACCAAATACATAACGTCTATTTTATAGGAATTGGAGGCATCGGAATGAGTGCTTTGGCACGTTATTTCAAAAACATTGGCAAGAATGTTTCTGGTTATGATAAAACGCAAACCATGCTTACAGATGAACTTATTGAAGATGGTTTACAAATTCATTTTGAAGACAATATTGATTTAATTCCAAAAAGTTACACCAAAGAGAACACACTTGTAGTTTACACGCCTGCAATTAAAAAGCTTGCCGAATGGGATTATCTAAAAGAAAACGGATTTACCATTAAGAAACGCGCAGAAGTTCTTGGTATTATTACAAAAGACACCTTTTGTTTTGCAGTAGCTGGAACTCACGGAAAAACAACTACATCGAGTATTCTTGGGCATATTTTGTATGAAAGTGGTGCAGATGTTACTGCTTTTCTTGGCGGAATTGTCGAAAATTATCATTCTAATTTAATTGGAAAAGGGAAAACTATTTCGGTTGTTGAAGCCGATGAGTTTGACCGTTCATTCCTTCATCTTCATCCAGATATTGCTTGTATAACATCAATGGATGCAGACCATTTGGATATTTATGGAGATGCTACTGCAATTGAAAATTCATTTAGAGAATTTGCTGATAAAGTAGTAGATAAAAGTAAATTGTTTGTAGCCAAAGGTCTTCCGCTAGAGGGAATGACAGTGTCCGTTAATAATCAAGCAGATTTCATCGCACAAAATATTAGAATTGAAAATAACAGCTATGTTTTTGATGTAAAAACACCATCAGAAACAATAAAAGATATTTCGTTTGGTTTACCTGGACATCACAATTTAATGAATGCCGTAATGGCTTTAGCAATGGCAGTAACTTATGGAACCCCAACCAGTGACATTGCTAAAGCCTTGGCTTCATTCAAAGGAGTTCAGCGTAGATTTTCTTATCAAATAAAAGATAAAAACAGAGTTTATATTGACGATTATGCACATCATCCTACCGAGATTAATGCGGTGCATCAAGCAGTGAGAGAATTATATCCAAACAAAAAAATCCTTGCTGTTTTTCAGCCACATCTATTCAGTAGAACAAAGGATTTTGCTGATGGTTTTGCTGAAAGTTTATCAAAATTTGATGAAGTTTTATTGTTAGAAATTTATCCAGCACGCGAGTTGCCTATCGAAGGAATTAACTCAACATGGCTTTTGAATAAAATAGAAAACAAAAATAAACGTTTGGTTGCTAAACAGGATTTAATTGCCGAATTAGTAAATAGTGATGCACAAGTTTTTGTAACTATTGGTGCAGGTGATATTGGCGAAATGGTTCCAGAAATTAAAAGCGCTTTGTCATGAAATATTTCACTATTCAAAATATCCGACTTGTCCTAATGTTTCTAATTTTAATTGGACTTTTTTCGTTCACTTCTTTCAGAAATTCTCAGAGAAAAATCAAGAAAATTGAAGTAGAAATTATCGATAACAACATGCCATTTTTGAAGCCAGAAATGGTTAATAAATTGTTAATAGAAAAAAATCAGGACACTAAAACCATTCATAAAGATGATTTAGATTTGAATAAATTGGAAAAATCTGTCAGCAAGCAACAATTTGTTGAAAAAGCAGATGTTTTTGTAACAGTTGATGGTGTTCTAAAAGCGGTAGTAAAACAAAAATCACCTGTAGGTAGAGTAGTTGCTGAAGACAGCTCTTTCTATATTGATAGTGAGGGAAATAGAATGCCTGTTTCCGAAAATTTTGCAGCAAGAGTACCGCTAATTTCGGGGGGAATTTTTAATGTAGATAAAGAAAAATTTGCAGAAGTTTTGCAAAAAATAAATGATGATGATTTTTTGAAAAAAAACATTATCAGTGTTCAAATTTTGCCCAACGGAAGCCTTGTGATGGAGAACAGAAACTATGATTACAAGATAGATTTTGGACGAACAATAAATATTGATAAAAAATTTAAGAACTATAAAGCATTTTTTCAAAAGGCTGTAAACGATAGTTTATTGAAAAATTATAAAAGAATAAATTTAAAGTTTACTCAACAAGTGGTTTGTATAAAATAACAGAGTTATGGAAAAAGAGAATATAGCAGTAGGATTAGACATTGGAACAACTAAGATAGTTGCTATGATTGGCAAAAAAAATGAGTATGGAAAACTCGAAATCTTAGGCGTTGGAAAAGCAAAAAGCCTTGGGGTTGCTCGTGGAGTTGTAAACAACATCACGCAAACCATTCAATCTATTCAACAAGCTGTTCTCGAAGCCGAGAATGACTCTGGTTATAAAATAAATGATGTAGTTGTTGGTATTGCTGGTCAACACATTAGAAGTATTCAGCATACAGATTATGTTATCAGAAATAACCCTGAAGAAGTAATCAGCGAAAAAGATATTCAATTATTGATTGATCAAGTTAATAAACTTGCCATGTTGCCAGGAGAAGAAATAATTCATGTGCTTCCGCAAGAATTCAAAATAGATGGTCAACCAGAAATAAAAGAACCAATAGGAATGTCTGGAGCAAGACTGGAAGCAAGCTTTCATGTTGTTGTAGGACAAGCTTCATCTATAAGAAATGTGGGAAGATGTATTCAAAGTTCTGGTATCGAGTTGTCTGGACTTACTCTAGAACCGCTTGCTTCTGCCGATGCAGTTTTGAGCCAAGAAGAAAAAGAGGCTGGAGTAGCGTTGATTGATATAGGTGGTGGAACTACTGATTTAGCTATTTTCAAAGATGGAATTATTCGTCACACAGCCGTTGTTCCATTTGGTGGAAATGTAATTACAGAGGATATTAAAGAAGGTTGTTCAATCATCGAAAAACAAGCTGAATTACTGAAAGTAAAATTTGGTTCTGCTTGGCCAGGTGAAAACAAAGACAACGAAATAGTTTCAATTCCAGGACTTAGAGGTAGAGATCCAAAAGAGATTTCATTGAAAAATTTGTCAAAAATAATTCATGCAAGAGTTGTAGAAATTATTGAGCAAGTGTTTACAGAAATAAAAGCCTATGGACACGAAGACCCAAGAAAAAAACTAATTGCTGGTATCGTTTTGACAGGTGGTGGTTCACAGTTAAAACACATCAAACAAATTGTTGAATATATCACTGGAATGGACACCAGAATTGGATATCCAAATGAACACTTAGCAGGTAACTCTAGCGAAGAAATATCAAATCCATTATATGCTACAGCTGTTGGATTGTTGATGAATAGCGTTGAAAAAAATAGCAATAGCGCTTATAAAATAGAATTAAAAGAAGTTACACCAGAGCAACCAAAAGTTGTTTTTCAACCAAAAGTAGAAACAATTCAAGAAACACCTGTTTTAGATGTTGTCAACGATGAAGTTGAATCCACAACAGTTGTACACAAAATAACTACAGAAGAAAAAATCAAAAAGTCATTTTTTGATAGATATGTAGAAAAGATAAAAGAATTTTTAGATAACGCAGAATAAGCATAATAGTCAAACAAAACCAAAATAGTATGATAAGCAACTCAGAATTTGGAAACATATCATTTGATTTGCCAAAGAACCAATCAAATGTAATCAAAGTTATTGGTGTTGGTGGTGGAGGAAGCAATGCCATCAATCACATGTTTAAACAAGGAATTAAAGGAGTAGATTTCGTAGTTTGTAATACAGACTCTCAAGCACTCCAAAACAGTTCAGTTCCTAACAAGATTCAATTAGGTGTTTCATTAACAGAAGGACTTGGAGCTGGAGCAAATCCAGAAGTTGGTCATCAAGCTGCTCTAGAAAGCATTTCTGATATAGAAAAAATGCTTGATAGCAACACCAAAATGGTTTTCATCACTGCAGGAATGGGTGGTGGAACAGGAACTGGTGCAGCGCCAGTTATTGCTCAATTAGCAAAAGAAAGAGATATTTTAACAGTAGGAATTGTTACAATACCTTTTCAATTTGAAGGAAAAGTTCGTTCAGAACAAGCACTTCAAGGTGTAGATAGATTAAGAAAACAAGTTGACTCGCTTATCGTCATCAATAATAATAAATTAAGAGAAGTATATGGAAACCTTGGCTTCAAAGCAGGTTTCTCTAAAGCAGATGAAGTTTTGGCAACTGCTTCGAGAGGAATTGCCGAAGTTATAACACACCATTATACACAAAATATTGACTTAAAGGATGCAAAAACTGTTTTAGCGAATAGCGGAACAGCAATAATGGGTTCTGCTACTGCTACTGGTGATAATAGAGCTAAGGAAGCAATTATCGCAGCGCTAGATTCTCCTTTATTGAATGATAATAAAATTTCGGGTGCTAAAAACGTATTGTTGCTTATCGTTTCTGGCTCAAGCGAAATTACAATTGACGAAATTGGAGAAATCAATGATCATATTCAATCTGAAGCAGGATTCAATGCGAATATTATTATGGGTGTTGGTGAAGATGAAACATTGGGCGAAAACATCTCTGTAACTATAATTGCTACTGGTTTCAATGCTGATCAACAAAATGGAATTGTTAATTCGCAACCATCAAAAATAATACATTCATTGGAAGATGAACAAAGATTAGTTCGCGATTTATCTCAAAAACCTGTTGAAGTATTCACAAACATAGTAGATGTTCCTGTAGTAGAAAAAGAAGAAAAGATTGTTTTTGAATTAATCGAAGAAGAAACAGTTGAAGCTTATACTAGTGTTGAAACTACCTCTCAAATCAATGAAAATGAATTGATAGCTATGAATGAATTCATCAAAAACCTTGATGTGACATTTGAAATAGTTTCTCCAATCAAAGACATTGATTTCAAAATAACTACTCCTCAAACAAGAGAGATAGAAGTGGTAGAAGCAAAAACTGTTGTAGAAAAAGAAGAAGAGCAAATAACTTTTGTTTTTGATGTTCCTTCTGTAGCTCAAACAGAAAACGAAAACAAAATTGTTTTTGAATTGACAGATGATACCAAAAATATCCAAGTAAATGAAGCGGTGCAGTTTGTTCCTGTAACCGAAGTAAATGAAGGTGGTGTAATAAAATATTCTCTAGAAGAATACATGGAACTTGAAAATGATTTGCTGTCTTCTAAACCTACTGCTAAAGTAGAAGAACCAATTGCAGAAGAGTTGAATATTACAATGAAGCAAACTGAGGTTGAAAAACCATTATCAACACCATTTGCATCAAATTTTGAAGAAGTTTCTCCAATTGAAATGACAATTGAAGAAACTCTAAAAATGAGAGCAGATGAAAGAAGAAGAAAATTAAAAGAGTTTAACTATAAATTTCATAACAACGCATCAAGAATCGATGAAATGGAGAAAGAACCTGCATACAAAAGATTAGGTGTTGATTTGTCTAATGAAAATAATGCTAACCCAAATTCAAGAATGTCACTTGGAATTGATAGCAATAACGATGTTCAATTGCGTTCAAACAACTCTTTTTTACACGATAATGTAGATTAATCACTAATCGAGTTTGATTTTGTCAACCCGAAATTCTCAAAAGAATTTCGGGTTATTTTTTTTATCTTCGCAACGTTTTTTATTAGTAATTAAATTTTACAAAATATGAGTTTAGAAGCAAAAATAATGGAGCAAATGAAAGAGGCGATGAAAGCCAAAGATACTGTTGCTCTAGAAGCTCTAAGAGCAATCAAATCGGGGATTATTCTAGCAAAAACTGAAGCTGGTGCTTCAGAAACACTTTCTGCAGATGATGAAATAAAACTACTCCAAAAGTTAGTAAAACAAAGAAAAGACAGCGCAGATATTTTTACAAAGCAAAATCGTTCTGATTTAGCTGAACCAGAATTGGCTCAGGTAGCGGTAATCGAAAAATTCCTTCCAGCACAATTGTCTGAAGCAGAAGTTGAAGCTGCGGTTTCAAAAATCATTGCAGAAGGAGGTTTTTCTGGAATGGCATCAATGGGACAAGTTATGGGGAAAGCATCTGCTGCTCTTGCTGGACAAACTGATGGTAAAACTATCTCAACCATAGTTAAAAAATTATTAGCTTAGTAATAGCAAAAATGGCTGCGTAGTTCAACTGGATAGAATATCAGATTTCGGCTCTGAGGGTTGAGGGTTCGAATCCTTCCGCGGTCACGAATAAATAATGAAATAATAAAAAATGTCAAGCTTGCTTGGACATTTTTTTGTTTTCATTATTTTCAAAGCGGAGCTTTGAAGGATGTTGCGGAGCAAAATCCTGACAAACTTCTTATATAAATGTCAAGCTTGCTTGAACATTTTTTTGTTTTCATTATTTTCAAAGCGGAGCTTTGAAGGATGTTGCGGAGCAAAATCCTGACAAACCTCTTATATAAATGTCAAGCTTGCTTGAACATTTTTTTTATCCCTATTAAGGTTTATAAGACTTCTTTTTTTTGTGATTTTTATCATGATTTTTTAGTTTTTCAATTAGTAATTTTAAACTGTAAATAAAAAGGTAAAATCATGAAAGCAAATGTGCCTGTGTCAACCATTATGACAAAAAATGTCATCAAGCTTAATCTTGGAGATGATTTAACAAAAGCAGAAACACTTTTCAAAAAGAACCATATTAGGCATATTCCTGTTGTAAGTGGTAATAAAATTCTTGGTATGTTGAGCTATACCGATTTGCTTCGTATTTCATTTGCTGATGCTGTAGATGAAGAGGAAATAGAAGTTGATGTTACGGTTTATAATATGTTTACCATAGAACAAGTTATGACAAGAAATTTGGTAACAATTTCACCAGATTCTAGTATCAAAGAAGTTGCTGAAATATTAGCAGTAAAAGAGTTTCACGCTTTGCCTGTAGTGCAAGATGAACTTTTGGTAGGTATTGTTACCACAACAGATTTAATCAAGTATCTTTTAAAGCAATATAACTAAGTTAATGCTTGTATGACTATTGTTGTAAGCTGCTAATGTTTTTAAGGTTAGCAATGGTTTCTTGTGGATTTATTGCATTGAATACAAAGCTTCCAGCTACTAGGACATCAGCACCAGCTTTTGCAAGTTGTTGAGCATTTTTATCAGTAACACCACCATCAATTTCAATTAGAGTAGAAGCATTCTTTTTGTTGATTAAATTTTTTAGTTTTTCAACTTTCGAATAGGTGTTTTCTATAAACGATTGTCCGCCAAAACCTGGATTTACACTCATGATGCAAACCAAATCAATATCTTGTATGACATCTTCCAATAAATCTACATTTGTATGCGGATTTAAAGCAACTCCAGCTTTCATTCCTTCTGCTTTGATAGCTTGAAGCGTTCTGTGTAAATGTGTGCAAGCTTCATAATGAACCGTTAAAACATCAGCTCCTAACTTTTTAAAGGTAGAAATATACCTATCGGGATCAACAATCATCAGATGTACATCGATAGTTTTTTTTGCGTGTTTGTTTATTGCATCTAACACTGGCATTCCAAACGAAATATTTGGAACAAAAACACCATCCATAATATCAATATGAAACCAATCGGCTTCACTGTTATTAATCATTTCGATGTCGCGTTGAAGGTTAGCAAAATCAGCAGCAAGAACTGATGGAGCAATAAGTGTGTTTTTCATAAATGTAATTAAGTGTGTTGTTTATGCAAAGGTAAAATTTAACCACAAAGTTCACAAAGTTTTTCGCAAAGTGATTACTTTCATTGAAAGTCTTTCTTCTTTGGAGAAGAATTTAGGTTGAGACATAAAAAATAAAACTCCGGACTCGAGCCGCAGGCGAACTGAGTTTAGCTAAACCCGAGCAAAGCGAACAGACCGTGAGTTTTATTTCTCTTTAAAAAAATAAAACTCCGGAAACCCGAGCAAAGCGAACAGACCGTGAGTTTTATTTCTCTTTAAAAAAAATAAAACTCCGGTAATCAGCCGGAGTTTCAATCATCAATCAAAAAACGAACAGTTAA
>ERZ795062.1109-NODE-1109-length-19945-cov-9.007893_pt1 | contig 19945 bp, 18 predicted proteins | sample MGYA00375146_ERZ795062 | MGnify/ENA primary metagenome ERZ795062 (study PRJEB30191, sample SAMN05720281) | activated sludge metagenome | isolation source: Anaerobic digester | place: USA | collected 2015-07-16 ... | reverse complement strand
CGGGGTGAGGGCCGCGCCATGGCACCCTGCCCTCCCGCGGGCTCTTGCGCCGCCGGTGTGACCGTCGCGGTGGGTATTCATCCGTGAGGTCGCCGACTTGACCCTCCCGTGGGGTGAGGGGCGACGATCACTGTCATGACGGCATACGAGCAGGTTCTCGCAGAGACACCGAGCTCGGGGTTGACCGTGGGGCAGGTGGCCGAGCGTTTCGGCGTCACGGTGCGCACCCTGCACCATTACGACGAGATCGGTCTGCTGACTCCGAGCGAGCGCACCCGCGCGGGTTATCGGGTCTACACGGCCGAGGACCTGGTGCGGCTGCGCACCATCGTCGTCTACCGGCGGCTGGAGTTCGGCCTCGACGAGGTGCGCGAACTCCTCGACGGCGAGACGCCCGTCGAGGACCACCTGCGCCGGCAGAGGGCGGCAGTACAAGAACGAATGGGCGAGCTCGCCGAGCTCGTCACCGCGATCGACCGAGCCTTGGAGAGTCAGATGTCAGACCGACCGATGACCGACGCCGAGATGCGAGAGCTGTTCGGGGATTCCTTCACCGAGGACTACCAGGCCGAAGCCGAGCAGCGCTGGGGCGATACCGACGCCTGGAAGCAATCTGCCTCGCGCACAGCGCGATTCACCAGGAAGGACTGGGAGGACGTCAAGGCCGAGCAGGACGCCGTCGGTGCGGCGTTCGCTGCGGCGATGGATGCCGGTCTGCCGGCAACCAGCCCCGAGGCGATGGCGGCGGCCGAGTTGCACCGCGCGAGCATCGAGCGGTTCTACGACTGCTCCTACGAGATGCAGTGCGCCTTGGCCGAGATGTATCTCGCCGACCCACGCTTCACGGCGACCTACGAGGCACAGCGGGTGGGCATGGCTCGCTACGTCCACGACGCCATCAAGGCCAACGCGGCCGGCGCAGGGGCGTCACGCTAACTCGGTTGCGTCACACTGCCCGGTGACCATGATGGGCAGTGTGACCTCCGCCGAAACCCAGCCCGAGATCGCTCCTGGACCCGAGGTCGTCACCGGACTGCTGCGTGAACAGGCACCCGACCTGGCCGGACATCCGGTCCGCGCGGTCTCGACGGCTGGCAGCAGCAATTGGGTCTTCCGGTTGGGTGACGAGCTGGCCGTTCGACTGCCTCGGGACGATCGCTACACCCCGGCCCTGCTCAACGAGGTGCGCTGGCTGCCGCACCTCGTGGGCAGGGTGCCGGTCCCCGTGCCAGCAGTCGTCGCTGTCGGCGACCCCTCAGATCACTTCCCGCGACCGTGGACCGTCGTGTCGTGGGTCAACGGGGAGCTTCCCGGGGACCTCAACCAGGCTCAGCAGGCGCGGTTGGCGGTCTCGCTCGGGGGCTTCCTACGCAGCATGCGCGAGATCGATACGCACGGCGCCCCGGCCGGTGCTGCGCACTGGGGATACCGGTGCGGTGAACCGGTCACGGACACGATCGACGAGTGGGCCGATGTCGCTGCGAGGGAACTCGTGGACCTCTTCGACCCAGCCGGGATCCGTGAGGCCTGGAGGCGGCTGCGCGAGGTCCCGCCCGCGACCGGGCCCGCGTGCCTGGTCCACACCGACGTGTCATCCGAGAACCTCCTGGTCCATCCAGACGGACGCCTGGCCGGAATGATCGACTTCGGGGGGATGGGGGTCGGCGACCGGTCCGTCGACCTCCTCTACGCCTGGAGCATGCTCGACGCTCCGGCGCGTGAGGAGTTCCGGCTCGCGACCGACGCCGATCCGGCGACGTGGACCCGAGCCCGGGCCTGGGCTTTCGTCGGTCCCGGTCTGCTGACCCTCGCCGACTACCGCGGCAGTATGCCGGCCAGGACCGAGCGCCTCACTCGGATGGTCGAAGCCGTCGCGTCCGACGTCGGGGTCAGGCTGCGCTGAGCACGCGTCGGACCGCTTATGGCTTGACGATCGTCAGGCCCTTGGCGTCGGCTCCCAGCGCGAGCAGCGCCTTCACGGAGCGGTCAAACAGGGCCTGGTATGCCGTGCGCCGCGCCCCGGTCACGGCCCTATCGGCCAGCAGGGTGGGCAGGTCAACGACCCGGAGCCGTTCAGTGGTTTCGGCCATGGCGATCGGCCTGGCCTCGGCCACAGTCGCGCGGAAACGTCCGTCAGATCCCTCGGTGAAGGTGAAGGTCGCCAGGGACTCTGACTGGGTGGCTTTGAGCTTGGGGATCGAGTGTTGCTTATGCACGAAGTTGCCCATGCCGTAGGCAACCCACACGTCACCGATCTTGTCGATCGGCTGGAGCACGTGGACATGGTGCCCATAGATGAGGTCAACGTCGCCGGATTCGGCCAATGCCCTTGCTGCGGAACGCTGTTGGGCGTTCGGGGCGGAGACGTATTCGTCGCCGCCATGGATCGCTACCGCGACGATCTGGGCGCCGGCGGCCCGTGCTGCCTTGGCGTCAGCGAGCATGGTGGGGATGTCGATGAGGTTGACGGCCCACGGCTTGCCGGCGGGCATGGGCAGTCCGTTGAGGCCGTAGCCGTAGGCCAGCAACGCCACCTTGACCCCTCGCACGTCCATCATCGCCGGGGTATTCCGTTCCTGGAGGCTCCGGTTGGAGCCGGCGTGCTTGAGCCCGTTGGCGTCCAGGACGTCGAGGGTGTGCGACAGCCCGGCGAATCCCTTGTCGAGCGTGTGATTGGAGGCGGTCGTACAGGCGTCGAACCCGGTGTCCTTGAGGGCCGGGACGACGTCCTGGGGCACCGAGAAGGTCGGGTAGCCCGTGTAGGGGCCACCGGCCGGCGCCAACGGCGTTTCGAGGTTGCAGATCGCCACATCGGCCTTGGCAATGGTGGGCATGACCTCGGAGAACATGGGTCGGAAGTTCAGTCCGTTCGAGGCACCGGCCGGCTGCGTCTTGGCGTCGGCCCGCGCCTGGTTGACGACCCCCTCGTGCAGGAGGACGTCGCCCCCGACGGTGATGCTCACGGTGCGACCGCCGGCCGGGCTGCTTTTGCTGGGGCTCGTCGCGGTGTTGGCGGCAGAGCTTGCCGCTGCGGTGCCGGAGGTCGACGCGACCGACCCCGTGCTCGCACCCCCCGTGCCCGTCAAGGGTGCCGACGGGGTGGCCACAGTGCTCGACGTGCACCCCGTGACCGTCAGCAGCACGGCATACCCGATGGCGCCCACACCGAGCCGGGCAGAGCGGGTGCGGCGAGACGGCATACCCCGATATGACATGCGCCCAAAGTTAGCGCGCCCCCTGTGCTGTCGGGGCGCTGGCCTAGGCTTCCCTCGTGACCCAGCCGCCCGACCCCAGCGCCATCGCGCGTGGGCTGTTCGTCGCTTTCGAAGGCGGCGACGGCGCGGGCAAGTCCACCCAGGTGCGGCTACTCGTCGCGGCCCTGTCCGCTGCCGGCCGCCGCGTCGTCGTCACCCGCCAACCGGGAGGCACCGAGCTGGGCAGTCAGATCCGCGAGCTGCTCCTGCACGGCGGGGACGTCAGTCCGCGGGCGGAGGCACTGCTGTTCGCCGCCGACAAGGCCCAGCACGTCGACCACCTCATCCGGCCCGCCCTCGTGCGCGGCGATGACGTCGTCACCGATCGTTACACCGACTCGTCGATCGCCTATCAGGGCGCCGGGCGCGATCTGGGCTCCGACGAGATCCACCGGCTGCTCAACTGGGCCGTCGCCGGGCTGTTCCCCGACCTCACCATCGTCCTCGACGTGCCGGCCGAGGTCGGCCGGCAGCGCCGCGGCAGCGTCCACGACCGGCTCGAACGCGAGCACGACGCCTTCCACGACCGGGTCCGCCACCACTTCCTCGACCTTGCCGCAGCTGCGCCCGAGCGCTATCTCGTGGTCGACGGCACCCAGCCACCCGAGCGGCTGCACACCGAGATCGTCGCCCGGCTGCACGGCATACCGGCTCTCTCGGGTCTGCGGGAGGCGACCTCGTGAGCGTCTGGGACGACGTGGTGGGGCAGTCGCAAACGGTCCGCACCCTCAGTCACGCCGCCGCCGACTCCGCTGCGATGACCCACGCGTGGCTGCTCACCGGGCCGCCGGGTTCCGGGCGCTCCACCGCGGCCCGCGCCTTCGCTGCCGCGCTGCAGTGTCCGGAGCACGGCTGCGGAGTATGCCGGGAGTGCCGCACCGCGCTCGACGGCACTCACGCCGACGTCACCGTCGTCGCGACCGAGGGACTCTCGATCAAGGTCGAAGACACCCGGGCACTCGTGCAGGAAGCCGGCCTGCGGCCCTCGGTTGGTCGCTGGCGAGTCATCGTCATCGAGGACGCCGACCGGCTCACCGAGCGTGCCGCCGACGCCCTGCTCAAGGCGCTGGAGGAGCCCACGCCGCGCACCGTGTGGGTGCTGTGCGCACCATCGCTCGAGGACGTCATCATCACCATCCGGTCGCGCTCCCGGCACGTGCGGTTGCGCACGCCTCCGGTCGCGGCGGTGGCCGACTTGCTCACCCGGCGGGACGGCATACCGGAGACCATGGCTCTGTATGCCGCGCGGGCGGCCCAGAGCCACGTGGGGATGGCGCGGCGGCTGGCCCGCGACGAAGCGGCGCGCAACCGTCGTCATGAGGTGATCTCGCTGCCGCTCAAGATCCGGTCGGTGGGTCTGGCCATCGGCGCGGCCGCAGACCTGGCCGGCATCGCCGACGAGGAGTCGGCCGCCTCGACCACCGAGCGTGACCAGCGCGAACGCACTCGGCTGCTGGAGACCTTGGGGGCCGACCCGTCGGCGCGCACCCAGCCGCCGCATGTCCGGTCGCAACTGTCGGCACTGGAGCGCGAGCAGAAGGCGCGAGCCACCCGGCATGCCCGCGACGTCGTCGACCGTGCCTTGGTCGACCTGTTGTCGATGTATCGCGACGCGCTCGTCCTGCGCTCCGGCGCGACCGTGGGTCTGGTCAACAGTGAGGCCATCGACCAGGTGCGAGCGTTGGCTGCCGCGCTCACGCCGGAGCGGCTGCTGCTGTGCATGGACGCCATCGGGGAGGCCCGCGAACGGATCAACCTCAACGTGCCGCCGCTGCTCGCGCTGGAGGCGATGGCGGTGTCGCTGCAGTTGCCGACCGGTCCCGCGGCCGTGGCGGGATAACCTCGACCGCATGAGTGGTCGTTCTCGGGGTGCCCGTCGTTCGTGGGGACTTGGTCGGTCCCGTGGTCTCGGTCGGCGGCGGGTGTGGGGTTCCGTGGCCACAACTGCAGCGGCGGCGCTGACCCTGTCCTCGTGCCTGGTGCTGCCGTTCATGAGCTCCGACCCCAGCAGCACCGGCCCGGGGGGCAGCGGGGGGTCCGGCTCGGCCGGCGCGACCGGCGCGGTCGCGACCCCGCCGCCGGATCACCCGGAGCTCGCCGACTACTACAGCCAGACCCTGCAGTGGCGACCGTGCTCGGGCGGGGAGTGCGCGACCCTCAAGGTGCCGGTCGACTACGCCAAGGCATCCGGCGACAGGATCGAGCTCAAACTGCTGCGCGTGCTCGCCAAGACGCCCAGCGCGCGGATCGGGTCACTCGTCGTCAACCCCGGCGGACCGGGTGGATCGGGCGTCGACTACGCCCGGTATGCCGACCAGATCGTCGGTGCCGAGGTGCGCAAACGGTTCGACGTCGTCGGCTTCGATCCGCGCGGCGTGGGCCAGTCGGCCCCGCTGGACTGCATCTCCGATGCCGAGCTCGACACCTTCCTCGGGATGGACCCCACCCCGGACGACAAAGCCGAGCAGGAAGCATTCGTCGCGGGATCCCGCAAGCTCGCCGCCGGGTGCGCCGCGAACGGCGGGGCCCTGCTCGGGCACCTGTCCACGGTCGAGGCCGCCCGCGACATGGACATCCTGCGGGCCGCGCTGCGTGAGCCGAAACTGCACTACCTCGGGAAGTCCTATGGCACCTTCCTCGGAGCCACCTATGCCGACCTCTTCCCGCTCAATGTCGGCCGTTTCGTCCTCGACGGGGTGGTTCCGCCGGATCTCACGTCGGCGGAGGTGTCCGAAGGCCAGGCGCGAGGGTTCGAGATGGCGACCAAGGCCTATCTGCAGAGCTGCATTTCCAAGGGCAACTGTCCCGCGGGCAACACTGTCGAAGAGGGCATGCAGTGGATCAAGGACTTCTTGCTCAAGCTCGACGCCAACCCGCTGCCGGTCTCCGGTGACGCACGCATCACCGAACTCACCGAGGCCTGGGGGTCGATCGGGCTGGCCTACGCGATGTATTCCAAGAGTTCGTGGGCTTCGCTCACTGCCGCCCTGCGCTCTGCCCAGCAGGGCGACGGCACCGACCTTATGGACCTGGCCGACCAGTATGCCGACCGCACCTCTTCCGGCTCCTACACCGGCAACATCATGGAGGTCATCTACGCGGTCAACTGTCTGGACCGGCCCGACACCGCCGACCTGACCGTCGTCGAGGCCAACGCCGAGAAGTTCTCGGCCAGTGCACCACTCTGGGGCCGCATGCTCGCGTGGGGTTCGGTGCCCTGCGGTGTGTGGCCGGTCAAGGCCACCGGGGCGCCGAAGAAGGTGACTGCGGCGGGCAGCGGCCCCATCGTCGTCGTCGGCACCACGCGCGACCCGGCGACGATCTACGAATGGTCGGTGCGGTTGCGCCAGGAGCTGGCCAACGCGGTGCTCATCAGCTTCGACGGCGACGGCCACACGGCATACACGCGGTCCAACTCCTGCGTCGACCGCCCGATCGACGCTTACTACGTCAACGGGACCGTGCCGCAAGACGGCCTCAAGTGCTAGGCGACGCGGGCGGCTACCAGGGCTGATCGGCGCGGACTGCTGCCGGTTTCGTCCTGGGGGAGGGCTGTCCGTATACTCGTCAGCCGTGCCCCTCCGCGGGGCACGCGCCGCCTTAGCTCAGTCGGCAGAGCGATTCACTCGTAATGAATAGGTCTGGGGTTCGATTCCCCAAGGCGGCTCAGATGAAACCCCGGCCCCACCTGCGGAAATGTCAGGAGGGGCCGGGGTTTCATTGCGCTAGGTCCACCTCCAGGTGCACCCTATGGTCCACCTCCAGGTGCACCTCAGGGGCTTGTCCCCATCGCCCGCGGTCGATCCACCGGCAGTTTCGAGCTCACGGAGACGAGGTCGCTCACTCGGCTGGGTCGGTGTGTGACTTCATCCAGAACGGCGAGTAGTGGTAGCCGTCGAGGTCGTCGAACTGGCGCTGATACATGAAGGGGTAGTCGTCGGTGTCGCCGATCCGTCCGCCGGCGGCAGCCGCGCGCTCGACCAGGTCGTCGACTGCCTCGCGGCTGGCGAGGTCGAACGAGACGGTGACCTTCGAGGGGGTGTCCGGACCGCCGACCAGCTCCTCGACGCCGCCGACGCCGGCATACATCTCCCGGCTGCCGAGCATGACGTATTGGTCGGGTGCAATCGCAAAGCACGACACGTTGGGGCCGGACATCTCGGCGTTGAGAGTCCAGCCGAGGGCGATGTAGAAGGCGGTAGCGCGCTCGACGTCTTCGACGGGACACGTGATGAACAGGCTCATCCATCGACACTTGCAAAACGCTGGACGCTGGTCAAGGCCACGGCAGCTCGAGCAAGCCGGCTTAGGCATGGTGCGTTGGGTTGTCTTCGGCCACGATGGGTACGGATCGGGGTGCACCTAGAGGAGGCCAGCATGAGCGATGACATCGGTGCGGATGTCACCGAAGCCGCCCGGGACCTCGGCGGACACCCCATCGTCGAGAACGGCGCCCGCGTCGGGTATGCCGTCAACGGCGTCGTCCATCTGCTCATCGCCTGGATCGCCATCCAGTTGGCGCTCCAGCCGAGCGCGCCCCGCAAGGGCAATGGCCAGGAGGCGGTGGACCAGTCCGGCGCCCTGGCCACCCTCGCCTCCAGTGGGCTGGGCAAGGTCACCCTGCTGGTCGCGGTCGGCGGATTCACCCTGCTCGCGCTCTGGCAGTTCACCGAGGCGATCGTCCGCCGCAAGACGAGCGTCCGGGTCAAGGCAGCCGCCAAAGGCATCGTCTACCTGAGCCTCGCCTGGAGTGCCTTCGCGTTCGTCCGCGGAGCCGGGTCCTCGAGCACCGAGCAGACGGTCGACATCACCGCTTCGCTGATGAACCGTCCGCTGGGCCAGATCTTCGTCGCGGTCGTGGGGGCCGTCGTGCTCGGCATCGGCGCTTATCACGTGCACAAGGGCGCGAAGTGCCGCTTCCTGCACGACCTGCGCGAGCACCCAGGGCGTTGGGCCGAGTATGCCGGCCGCTACGGCTACATCGCCAAGGGCGTCGCGCTCATCCTCGTCGCCGTGGTGTTCTTCGTCGCCGCCTGGCACGGCCGCGCCGACGAGGCCACCGGCCTGGACGGCGGACTGCGGATCCTGCTCGACCTGCCCTTCGGTCACCTTCCGCTCGTGCTCATCGCCCTCGGCTTCGCCGCGTATGCCGTGTACTCCGCCGCCCGCGCGAAGTACGCCCGCGTTTAGGCCTACCCGCGGGTTTGGCGGCGGGTCGGAAGGTTTCCCCGGGGTGTTGCGGTCGGTGGGGCCGGGTTTGGCGGCGGGTCGGAAGGTTCCCCCGGGGTGTTGCGGTCGGTGGGGCCGGGTTTGACGGCGGGTCGGAAGGTTTCCCCGGGGTGTTGCGGTCGCTGGGACCGGGTTAGGCGGCGGGTCGGAAGGTTTCCCGGGGAAGCCGGGCGGCGGGCCAGGCGAGACGAGGCTAAGCGCGACGGCGTAGGTAGTTCCAGGCCAGCAGCGTGCAGCACACGCCGTTGATCATCCCGACGACGACGTCGAGCAGATGGTGCATGCCCCGGTAGACCCGGGCGTAGGCGACGAGGAAGGGGATGACGACGCACGCCACCGTGACGACCCACCGCAGCCACGGCATACGGATGCGCTGGGCCAGTAGGGCAAAGGTCAGGTAGAGCGCGAAGGCGGCCCCGGTGTGCCCACTGGGGTAGCTCGACGTCGGCGGCGCCGGGTCGAGGCGCTCCACCTCAGGGCGCGACCGGTCCACGAGGTTGGCCGCGATGACGAAGACCGTGGCCTGCAGCGAGATGGCCAGCGCGGGGACGAGGGCCAGCCACCATTGCCTGGTGCGCCACCACAGGATGGCGACGGCCACCACGCAGGTGCCGATGATGATTTCGGTGTTGCCGATCATCGACCACCAATGAGTCACCCCGTCCCAGCCCGCTCCGACGGCGGCCCGCACGTCGCGGTTGATCTGGTCTTCGCCGGGCAGATCGCCGAGCGGACCCTTGATGAGGAAGCCGCCCGCGACGATGAGACACCACAACCCGAAGGCCGGCAGGACGGCCCGGCGCCCCATATCCGCGAGCGCCGCCTTGACCGTGGGCCGACTCTGGTCATCGAGGTAGCGGCTGACGAACGCCATCACTGCTCCTTGAGTTTGAAGGGACCCCAGTCGCGGTACCCGGCATACGAGGCCAGCGCCAGGCCGACCCCGAAGATGATCCCGGCAGTGACGTCGGAGGGATAGTGGACCCCGAGGAAGACCCGGTCGAGGGCGGTGACGACCATGACAACCCCGGCCACGACGACCGCGGCGATGCGTCCAGTCCGGCCGAGCAGCGGCCACCAGAGCACCACGAGGATCGTCGAGGCGGCCGCTGCATTGGCCGCGTGCCCCGAGGGGAAGCTGTAGCCCGGTGCATGGGTGATGGCGTCCTCGACGACCGGCCGGGCCCGCTGGACGAGGTATTTCACGTCGAGCGCGAGGTTCCAGCTGGCCATCATGGTGAGGAAGGCCCACAGCGCCCGGATCGGCAGACGATGCCGCCGCCACACCCAGACGCACACGAGGGTGCCGGCGATGTAGACCCATTTGGGCTGCAGCATTTCCTCCCACACCAACAGTGCCTGGGTCAGCCCGGGGCGCTCGCGAGTGATATCGGTCGCGGCGCGGATCATGCTCTCGTCGAAGTGGAGGATCGGTTCCCAGCGCGAGCGCACGAGATAGGCCACAGCGGCCACCGGGACCGCGGTTGCGACGGCATACCCTGCGGCTTTGAGCAGTCGATGCAGCACCCGACGCCGGACCCGACCGCGGACTCGACCACTGACCCCTTGTCGCCCTGGCTCAGCCAACCCGCACCACCAGGGCGAGCGGCTTGATCCCACACACCAGGCGGCGGCGGGGTCCGACGGCGTCTCCGTCGAGCTCGACCTCGACCGGATGCGAAGCGAGGATCTCGACCTTCTCGGACGTCCGCCACTGCAGGCGGGCATGGCCGCGGCGGTGCCGGGTGGCGATGTCGACGGCGACCGCGGTCCAGCCGACGACACCCTTGGGCGACAGCACGATGGTGTCGAGCTTGCCGTCGTCGACGGCGGCGTCCGGCATGAGGTCGACGCCACCGGTGAGGGTGCCGCAGTTGCCGACGACGACGGTTTTCGCGTGCTGACGGATCGGCCGGCCCTCGCCCGCGGTCACTCGCACCCCGAAGCCGGGTCGGGTCAGCGCCTTCGCGCCGGAGATGAGGTATGCCGGCCAGCCGAGCAGCCCTTTGACCTTCTCGTTGGCGTTGGCCATCGTCTCGGCGTCCAAGCCCATGCCGGCCATGACGAGGAAAACCTGCTCCTCGTCGTCGTCGCAGCAGAGCGTGCCGACGTCGACGCGCCGGTTCTGGCCGGTGATGACGACTTCGAGTGCGGCGTCGAGGTCGTCGACCGGAAGTTCGAGATTGCGGGCCAGCAGGTTGCCGGTGCCGCCGGGGAGCAGGCCCAGGGGGGTGTCGGTGTCGACCAGCGCGCTCGCGACCGCCCGGACCGTGCCGTCGCCGCCGAGCGGACAGACGACGTCGGCACCCTCCTGAACCGCCTGGCGGGCCTGGCCGGTGCCGGGATCGTCCTCGGTCGTCTCATACCACCGGGCGTCCGGCCAGCCGTGCCGCTGGCAGGCAGCCGCCACCGTGGCCTTGACCTCGTCGAGGTCGTCGAACTTGGTGGGATTGACGACGACCGCCAGCTGCAGGGGGCTCATGTCCGGACGGTACCCCGCCGACCGGTGTTTGAGCCCACTTGAGACGGGGCAAAGCGGCATCCAGAGGTCTGGCCGCACGGCATACCGGCCTGGCGCGGCGCAGCCCGCGGGGGACCTAAGCCCATAGCGCGTGAGGTGAGGGGGTTCTTAGCCTGAGGAAATGGCCGACTACGACCAGCATTGGCCGGAGCCGCTCCGGAGACAGCCTGACGGCACCGTCAAGCAGATCAACCCGTTCTCGGGGACCTCGGTCTGGACGGTGCCAGGGCGAGGAAACCGCCCGTTGCGCCCCGACGGGCCCCCACCCACGCCCATCGATCACTCGCTGGCGGGCCGGCATTGCGCCTTCTGTGAGGGGCGCTATCTCGACACCCCGCCGGAGAAGTCCCGCCTGGTGCGCGACCCCGACGGCTGGCATTTGCTCAAGGGGCGCACCCTGGAGCGGCTGCACGAGACGGTGGCGGAGTTCCGGCGGATTCCGAATCTCTTCGAGATCGTCACCTACGACTACTGGCGGCTCAACTACGGCTATGCGCCCGACCGGCATGCGTGGAAGCGGCACGACCGCTATCTCGGCAGCGACGCGGGCCGCGAACACGTCGAGGCACTCGCGCGAATCCGGGCGCTGGCCTCGGGGATGAGCGACGGCGAGTGGTTCGGCTTGTCGCCCGAACGCAAGGCCGAGGCCGTGATGGCCCTCTTCGCCGGCACGCACGACGTCATCGTCGCCCGTCGCCACTACGCCGACGGCGCCACCCAGACCGACCACCTCGCCTCCTCCGGCACCCTCACGCCCGAGGAGCACGACCAGTACATCGGCTTCACCGTCGATGCGCTCACCTCGCTCTACAGCAGCAATCGCTACGCGCGGTTCGTCGCGGTCTTCCAGAACTGGCTGCGGCCGGCCGGTGCGTCGTTCGACCATTTGCACAAGCAATTGGTGGCCGTCGACGAGCGCAGCGTGCACACCGAACAGGAGTTGCGTCGGCTGCGCGCCAACCTCAACCTCTACAACGAGTATGCCGTCGACTACGCCGCGCGGCAGAACCTCGTCTTCGCCGAAAATGAGTATGCCGTCGCATTTGCGGGATTCGGCCACCGCTATCCGTCGTTGGAGATCTACAGCAAGAGTCAGCGTTGTCGGCCGTGGGAGCACAGCCGGGAGGAGCTGCGCGGGGTGTCCGACCTGCTGCACGCCTGCCACGCCGCGACCGGTGCGGAGGTGGCCACCAACGAGGAGTGGCACTACCAGCCGCCCGACGTCGACCTGCCGATGCCGTGGCGGATCGTGCTCAAATGGCGGGTCTCCACCCTCGCGGGGTTTGAGGGCGGCACGAAGATCTACCTCAACACCATCGATCCCTGGGCCCTACGTGACCGCGTGGTCCGCGAGCTCTACCCGCTGCGGGAGCAAGGCCGGATCGCTGCTTCGATCCGGTTGGCCACCGAGTGCCAGTGCCGGCCCAACTCGCTGCGCTACAACCCGATGGTGCGGTGAACGGGTGACCCAGGCGGTGGCGCAGTGCCCCTCGTTACCAAATTGTGACCTTGCCCGAACGAATGATCGAGACCTTGGGAGCGACCTGCTGAAAAACATCGGTGTCATTCTGCAAACAACAACGATGTAATTAGCACTCATCTCGTCACGCAAGTGACCGCTGTTTCCAATGTGACGAAACAGTTCTAATGTCGTGCCGGACCCGCGGGGCAGGTCCGCCGGACGGCACTGTCGCCGGCTGGGAGCTGGCGACGAAAGGGCATCGCGTGCGCACCGTGAGGACTCCGGGGTTCCGGTCTGCACGGCATACGCCGCATCCCTCGCGGCGGGTGCTCGGAGCTGCGCTGGCCCTGGCCCTGCTGGGCATTGGGATTCCCGCGGCGATGGCCGAGCCGGACCCCACGACGTTCCCCAGCGCGGAGCAGGTGGCAGGCGCCAAGGCAGCCGCCGGTGACGCGGCCGCCGCAGTCGCCGCACTCGATGCTCAGCTGGCTGCCGCGCGCGTCTCCCTCGAAGAGGCCCAGGACCGGGTCGGAGTGGCCGCCGAGGCCTACAGCGCCGCCCAGGATGCCGCCGATCTCGCCGCGGCCGACAGCGCCGAGGCGGCCGCCAAGGCCAGCCGTGCGCAGCAGGAGTCCGAGGCCGCAGATCTTGCGCTGTCGCGGTATGCCGCCGAGGTCTTCCAGGGCGGCTCCGGACTGGGGCAACTCGATCTCTACTTCGGCGGCGGGCCGGGTGAGGCGCTCGATCGCGCCGCCGGCCTCGAGGTCGTCGGTGAGGAGCGGGCCCGGGTGCTGGCTGAGGCCAAGCGCGCCCGAGCCACCTTCGCCGTGCTGCAAGGTGAGGCCGAGGCGGCCGCAATGGTCGCGGCCGCAGCCGCCCAGCGGGCCCAGACGACGATGGCCGACGCGCAACAAGCCGCCGCGGACGCGGACTCTGCTGCGCGGGCCGTGTCCGAACAGCAAGAGGCGGGCCTGGCCCAACTCGCTTCCCTGCGCAACACCTCCATCGAGCTGGAACGTCAGCGCCAAGAGGGTTTGGCCGCCATCGAGCGGGCCCGGATCGAGGCCGAGAACCGCCGGAAGGCGCAGGAGCGGGCTCGCGCCGAGGCTGCCCGCCAAGCCGAGCTCGTCCGGCAGGAGGCCGCTCGAATCGAGGCTGCGCGTCGAGAGGCCGCGCGCCTGGAGTTGGCGCGCCAGGAGGCTGCCAGGAAGGCGGCCCAGAACTCGGGCAGCACATCGGGGACGACATCCGGGTCGGCCGGGTCGACGAAGTCTGGCTCAACGGCCGCCTCTGGGAGCAACACCGCGGGCACCTCAGGGACCACTGGTACGACTGCGGGAAGCTCTGCGGCGGCGGGCGCGGTGGCCTTCGCCAAAGCCCAGCTCGGCGAGCCCTATGTGTGGGCGGGCACCGGACCCAACTCGTGGGACTGCTCGGGGCTGACGATGAAAGCGTGGCTCTCGGTAGGGGAACGCTTGCCCCGCACCGCCCAGTCCCAGTACGACGCGACGACCCACATCGCAATCGCCGACCTACGGCCGGGTGACCTGGTCTTCTACGGCAAGACGAGTTCGGGGATCTACCACGTGGGCATGTATGTCGGGAACGGGACGATGATCCACGCCCCACGCACCGGCGATGTCGTGAAGTACTCCTCGATCTACTACATGCGCGACCTGTTGCCCTACGGCGGGCGCGTTTAAGCCGCAAGCCGCACGCATTCTGTGGGCAAACCGCGCGGCAGGTGACCTCAGTGCTGGCCGGAGCTCCACCGCGCGGTGGAGTGGCCCTCGCGCTTGGCCCGCTCGATCGCCTCGATGACGACCCGCTCGGCGACGGCACGGCCGAACCAGCGCGAGCTGTCGACCGACTTGTCGGGCTCGAGGTCCTTGTAGGTGTTGAAGAAGTGCCCGATCGCCGAGGTCTTGAACTTGTCCACCTGGTCGAACTCGGTGATGTGCGCCTGGCGCGGGTCACCGGCAGGGATGCAGAGGATCTTGTCGTCACCGCCGGCCTCGTCGGTCATCTGGAAGACGCCGACCGGACGGCAGCGCACGACGCAGCCGGGGAAGGTCGGCTCGTCGAGGATGACGATGGCGTCGAGCGGGTCGCCGTCCTCGCCCAGAGTGTCCTCGACATAGCCGTAGTCGCCCGGGTAGCTCATCGACGTGAAGAGCAAGCGGTCCAGCCGGATGCGTCCGGTGACGTGATCCACCTCGTACTTGTTGCGGTGTCCCTTGGGGATCTCGATGGTGACGTCGAACTCCACGTCTACCCCTCCGTCTGATCGGTCGAACCTGGCCGGACGAGCCGGTGACCTACGCTCTGTGACGAAGGTCCAGGTCCAACTTTAGGGGGTCGAGAGTGCGCCGTTCGGTCCGTGCCGCGCTCGGCGTGACCCTCATCGCATCGGCGCTGGTCGGCTATCTCGCCCTCGACGTCTTCGACCAGGTGCCCGGAGTGCTCACTCGGGTTCCCGAGCCCACCGCGCCGGTCGCACATCCGTCCGCTTCCCCGCGCGCCTCCGTGCCACTTCCCACCCCCACGACCGGTATGCCGTTGCGTCCGGCAGGTGCCGACGCCCCGGCCCCGACGGCCGCAGGGTTGACCGCCGCCCTCAACCCGGTGCTGTCGGCCGGCGCTCTGGGCCCCGACCCGGCCGTGGTCGTCCGGGACGCGGTGACCGGCGCGCGCCTCGTGGACCTCCGGGCCGACAGCCCACGTGCCCCCGCGTCGACCCTCAAACTGCTCGCGGCGGTCGGTGTGCTGCGGGGGCTCGGCCCGGCGACACGGCTGCAGACCCGAGTGATCGCCGGGGCCACCCCCGATCGGATCCTCCTGGTGCCTGGCGGCGACTCCCTGCTGGAACCCGGTGCGGGGCGGCCCGACGAGGTCGCCGGCCGCGCCGGCCTGGCCGATCTGGCCAGTCACACCGCCACCGTGCTCAAGGCTGCGGGGGTCCCGGCCGTGACGCTGGCGGTGGACCGTTCGTATGCCGAGGGGCCTAGCAGCGCGCCGACCTGGCCCGCGAGCTTCCTGGCCACCGGGATCACCGGACCGGTCGCGATGGCCGGCCTGTCCACGCAGCGCGCTATCCCCGGTCGGCCGGGCCCCGCCGATCCGGTCGGTGAGGTGCTGTCGGCCTTCGCCGCCAGGCTCCGCGAGCAGGGCGTGGCCGTGACCGTGGCACCCGAGCCGCTGCCCGCCGAGACCGGCCTCGCGACGACCCCCTCGGTGCCGCCCACGGCGCCGCCGTCGACCACGAGCGGCGCACCGGCCGGGGCACCAGCAGCGGGGGCCACCCTGGCCACGGTGAGCTCGGCGCCGGTTCTCGACCAACTCGTCCTCGCGCTGCAGGAGAGCGACAACGGCCTCACCGAGACCCTGGCTCGCGCGGCTGCCTTCCGCGCCACGGGCGCGCGGGACTTCGCCGGCGTCGCGGCATACCTCATCTCGCAAGCCCAGGCGCTGGGACTGGACGTCACCGGCACGGCTCTTTTCGATGCATCGGGACTGACCCGCGACAATCGGTTGCCGGCCCGACTGCTCGGTGACGTGCTCATGCTCGCCGGGTCGGGCTCGGTGCCGGGTCTGGCTGACGCCGTTCGGCAACTGCCGGTGGCCGCGCTGTCGGGCACCCTCGCTGATCGCTTCGGTGACCCGCGCACCCAGGCCGGCGTCGGGGTCGTCCGAGCCAAGACCGGCACCCTCACCGGAGTCGGCACGCTGGCCGGCGCGGTCGTCACCGCCGAGGGCCGTCCGTTGGTGTTCGTCGTGCTTGGCGAGGCCCCGCAAGGAACGCCAGAGTCCCGGCTGGCGTTGGACCAACTCGCAGCGGTGCTCGCAACGTGTGGGTGCCGCCCATCCGCAGGAGGTACCCCGTGACCGACCAGCCCTTCACCATCGATTGGGAGTTCGCGCAGGCGACCGCCGCGCGGCTGGCCGGTCCCGGTCCGAAGGTCACCGGCACCCAGGCCAGCGACGCCGTGGCTGGGCTGCGGGCCGCAGCCGCTGCCGCGCACGACCCGGTCGCCCAGACCTCCCGGCTGCACTCACCCCCTGGGTCGGCCCCCGTCCTGGTCGTCGACCGGGCCGGCTGGAGCCAGGCCAACCTCGGCTCGATGCGCGCGCTCATGGACCCGGTCGTCGCCAAGATCCAGTCGAGCATCTCGACGAAGATGACGAGTGCGCCCTCACCTGGGGTCGCGGCCTTCGGCGGCAAGGTGGCCGGTGCCGAGGTCGGCGCGCTGTTGGCCTTCCTGGCCGGCAAAGTGCTCGGGCAATACGACCTGGCCCCCGAGGGCACTCCGCGGCTGCTCCTCGTTGCCCCGAATATCGTTGCGGCAGAGCGGGAGATGGATGTCGACCCGCGCGACTTCCGGCTCTGGGTCGCCATGCACGAAGAGACCCACCGAGTGCAGTTCACCGCCGTGCCGTGGTTGCGCGACCACATGGTCGAGACGACCCGCACGCTTGCCGTCGATCTCGCGCCGACCCCGCAAGAGCTCACCGAGCGGCTCACCCAACTGGCCACCAAGCTCCCGCAGGCCTTCCAGAGCGGCAGCAACGGCCTGGCCGAGATCTTCCTCACCGACGAGCAGCGCGCCCGGGTGGCCGAGATCACGGCGATCATGTCGCTGCTCGAGGGCCACGCCGATGTGGTCATGGACGACGTGGGCCCCTCGATCATTCCGTCGGTCGCCCACATCCGCGCCAAGTTCACCGACCGGCGCGCGGGCCTGAGCCAGTTCGACCGACTGTTGCGCCGCATGCTCGGCCTGGAGGCCAAGATGCGGCAGTACGCCGACGGGGCGGTCTTCGTCCGCGCCGTGACGGCCACGGTCGGCATCGACGGCTTCAACGCGGTGTGGACCTCGCCCGAGACGCTGCCCACCGCTGCCGAGATGGCCGACCCCGCCGCGTGGGTCGCGCGCGTCCACGGCTGAGTCGCTCCCGTGGCCGGTCCGGACCCTGCCGTCGCAGCGGTCCGGTATGCCGTGCGCCAGGCCATCCGGCCCCTGTCGGGCGCGAGCCCGGGATCAGGCCGGCCGCCGCTCGTGCTCGTTGCGTGCTCGGGCGGCGCCGACTCGCTGGCGCTGGCGTCCGGGCTCGCCTTCGAGGCCCCGCGCGCCGGGCTGCGGGCGGGTGCGGTCGTGGTCGATCACGGCCTGCAGACGGAGTCGGCAGCGGTCGCCCACGGGGCGGCCGAGCAATGCCGTGGCCTCGGGCTCGATCCCGTGATCGTCGAGCGGGTGACGGTCAGCACCGACGGAGGGGGTCCCGAAGCCGCCGCGCGCACGTCCCGGTTTGCCGCCCTTGACGCGGTGGCCGAGCGGCTCGGCGCGGCGGCCGTGCTGCTGGCTCACACACGCGATGACCAGGCCGAGCAGGTGCTGCTCGGGTTGGCTCGCGGCTCCGGAGCCCGATCCCTGGCCGGTATGCCGTCCGCCCGCGGCCGCTACCTGCGCCCACTGCTCGGGGTGAGCCGCGCCGAGACCGAGGCGACGTGCACGGCATACGGGCTGGCACCCTGGCGCGATCCCCACAACGACGATCGGCACTTCGCCAGGGTGCGCGCCCGGGCTGCCCTGCGCGATCTGGAGGCCGATCTCGGGCCTGGGCTTCCCGCCGCGCTCGCGCGGTCCGCCGAGTTGCTGCGCGACGATGCCGACTTGCTGGATTCACTTGCTGGACAGGCGTATTCGAGGCTAGACCCAACGGCCGCCGACGCGCAGCAGCTGGCCGACCTGCCCCCCGCGCTGCGGCGCCGGGTGTGGCTGCGCTTGGCCGCCGCTGCGGGATGCGCCGCGCTGACCAAGGCGCACGTCGAAGCCCTCGACGCGCTGGTCATGGGTTGGCGGGGTCAAGGGCCGGTCGACCTGCCAGGCGGAGTCGCTGCGTGTCGCGACGCCGGACGCATCCTCTGGGAAGCCTCGCCCCCGCCGCACCGGTAGGGTCGGGGTGGGCTCAGAGTCGGGGTCGGTCGAGGAAGGCACCTGGTGGACGCAGCACACATGGAGGGCTCTCTCGAACGAGTCCTGTTGTCCGAAGAGCAGATTCACGCTCGACTGGCCGAGATGGCGGCCCAGATCGCCGCAGACTACGAGGGCAAGGACCTCCTGCTCGTCGGGGTCCTCAAGGGCGCGGTGCTGGTCATGGCCGACCTGATGCGCGCGATGCCCTACTCCGTGCGGATGGACTGGATGGCGGTGTCGTCCTACGGGTCGGGCACCAAGTCTTCGGGTGTCGTGCGGATCATCAAGGACCTCGACACCGACATCACCGACAAGCACGTGCTCGTCGTCGAAGACATCATCGACTCCGGGCTCACCCTGTCGTGGATCCGGGCCAACCTCAGCTCGCGTAAGCCGGCCTCGGTCGAGATCTGCGCGCTGTTGCGCAAGCCCGAGGTGGCCAAGGTGGCCATCGACGTGAAGTACATCGGGTTCGACATCCCCAACGAGTTCGTCGTGGGATACGGCCTGGACTATGCGGAGGACTACCGCAACCTGCGCTGCATCGGCACCTTGGCGCCGGCTGTCTACAGCTGACCTCGGCCTGAGCTCAGCCTCACCTCGGCTGGACCTCGGCTGGACTCCCGACCGGCACCGTCCGCGACGGAACACGCACGCGAGGTGGGGCGTTGACCTGCGAGAATCACCGGACCTAGCACGGCATACCCGTGCCTCGGACGACCGACCAGGAGGCTGGGGCGCTCGCCCCGCACACGCATGAAGACCAAGCGCACCATTCGACCTCAGCTGGCCTGGCTCCTGATCATCGTGCTCGGGCTGTTCGGGCTCACCTTCTTCCTGTCCGACACCAGCGGGATGCAGCGGATCGACACCTCCGCGAGCATCAAGCTCATCCAGGAAGACAAGGTCGACACCGCCAAGCTGCTCAACAACGAGCGGCTCGAGCTGGTCCTCAAGGACGGCGTGACCTATTCCGACGGCAGCCGGGTCAAGGACGCCACCAAGGTCTACTCCTACTACGTCGAGGCCCGCGGCCCGCAGCTGGTCGCCGCGCTCAACGAGCACCCGCCGGCCAAGGGCTTCACCGACCAGATCGACACCCAGAACTGGTTCACCTCGATGCTCGGCCTGGTGCTGCCGATGCTGCTCGTGCTCGGCCTGTTCTGGTTCCTCATGGGTCAGATGCAGGGCGGTGGCAACCGGGTCATGCAGTTCGGCAAGTCCCGCGCCAAGCTCGCGACCAAGGACATGCCCAAGGTGACCTTCGCCGACGTGGCGGGTGCCGACGAGGCCGTCGAGGAGCTGCACGAGATCAAGGAGTTTCTCCAGGACCCGGCCCGATTCCTCGCGGTGGGGGCCAAGATCCCCAAGGGCGTGCTGCTCTACGGCCAGCCCGGCACGGGCAAGACGCTGCTGGCCCGCGCGGTCGCCGGCGAGGCGGGCGTGCCGTTCTACTCGATCTCCGGCTCGGACTTCGTCGAGATGTTCGTCGGTGTCGGTGCCT